>Ga0208794_1000048_pt1 | contig 164088 bp, 150 predicted proteins | sample 32_taG_FD_184106 | JGI IMG/M metagenome (GOLD analysis project Ga0208794, IMG submission 184106) | Marine viral communities from the Gulf of Mexico - 32_GoM_OMZ_CsCl metaG (SPAdes) (version 2) | ecosystem: Environmental > Aquatic > Marine > Oceanic | place: Atlantic Ocean: Gulf of Mexico... | reverse complement strand
TGAACGATCCACTGGTGGACCAGTTGTTATGCCAATAGCAGTGCTGGGTAGCTATGATCGGACAGGATAACCGCTGAAGGCATCTAAGCGGGAAGCCCCCCTCAAAACAAGGTATCCCTGAGAGCCGTGGTAGACCACCACGTCGATAGGCCAGAGATGTAAGCGTAGTAATACGTTCAGTTGACTGGTACTAATTGCTCGATAGGCTTGATTTGATCCAGTAGAAGCAAGACTGCTTACTGATCAAAAGCATACACATACAATCAGTCGTACATGACTTGGACAAATATCGCTTTGCGCTCCAATAGAGACGGAGCGGGAACGGGCATCCTTCGGATACCCGGCCTCCCGCCGCCGCTCTCCTGCGCAGAGCGCTTCTAGGAATTTATTCGGTTTGGTGATCATAGCGCGAGCAAAACACCTGGTCCCATCCCGAACCCAGCCGTTAAGTGCCGTAGCGCCGATGGTACTGCGTCTTAAGACGTGGGAGAGTAGGTCATCGCCAAACCTAATAAGTTCCTAGACTACAGTATCTCTCTACGATGATCAGATTAACAAAACCGCCGCAGCTCAATGCTGCGGCGGTTTTGCGTTTGAGGGGGCGCCCCGATCCCGCAGAACATTATGACGCCCGGTTATCCGAGCCTGTGTTGGGCATCCGCTTGACGCTGCCCGAAGCCCTGTCACAGTAGCGGCGACAGTCGACGTTGGGAGGCGGGGCATGGATATTGAGACGCTCTTTGGCTTGGAGGGAAAGACCGCTTTGATCACCGGCGGGGCCACAGGCATCGGGCGGATGGCGGCGGAGGCTTTGGTGCGGGCCGGGGCGCGGGTCCTCTTGGCCAGCCGGAACGGAGAGGTCTGCGCGGCGGTAGCCGATGAGCTGAATGCGCTTGGCGCGCGGGGCAGCGCCGAAGGGTTCGCGGGCGATGTGGGGACTGAGGCTGGTGTGGATGCGCTCGTGGCTGAGGTTCAGGCGCGTAGCGATCGGCTGCATATCTTGATGAACAACGCGGGCGTGACTTGGGGTGCGCCCTTGGGGCAGTTCCCTTACCGGGCTTGGGATAAGGTCATGGGCGTCAACGTCGCCGGGCTTTTCGATCTTACGCAAAAGCTGTTGCCGCTTCTCAGCGCCGGGGCCACGGCGGATGATCCCGCGCGGATCGTCAATGTCGGGTCGGTCATGGGGGAGCGCGAGATGGGCGACGGTGCCTATAGCTATGCCGCGTCCAAGGCTGCGGTCATTCACCTGAGCAAAATCCTTGCCAAGGAGTTGGCCGGGGAAGGGATCACCGTGAACGCACTGGCGCCGGGGCCCTTCGTCTCGCGTATGACGGCATTCGCCACGGGCGATGAGAAGACGCGGGCCGCGGTGGGGCAGGATGTCCCGCTTGGCCGAGTTGGGCGGGATGAAGATATCGCGGGCTGCATGTTGTTTCTTTGTGGACGCGGCAGCGCCTATGTCACCGGGGCCGTGATCCCGGTCAGCGGCGGCATCAATGTGATGTCGGGACCGAATATTTTTGAAAAGGCATTGTGATGCCGAACGATAGACCCCGAACGGAGACCCCATATGCGTGACGACAGCCATCTACCCCAAGCCCTGCGCGGCCTGCGCCTGCCGCTGGTCGCCTCGCCGATGTTCATTCTATCGGGGCCTGAGCTGGTCATCGCGCAGTGCAAGGCGGGGATCGTCGGGTCTTTCCCAGCGCTGAATGCGCGTGAGGCGGAGGGTGAGCCGCCCTTGTTGGATGCTTGGCTGACCCAGATCACCGAAGCCTTGGACAAGCACAATCAAGAAAACCCCGACCGGCCCGCTGCCCCTTTCGCGGTGAACCAGATCGTGCATCGGTCGAACGCGCGTTTGGAGCGTGATCTTGAGATTTGCGTCAAACATAAGGTGCCGATCTGGATCACCTCGCTTGGCGCGCGGGTCGAGGTGAACGAGGCCGCACATTCCTGTGGCGGCGTGACGCTGCATGACGTGATCAACAACCGTTTCGCGCGCAAGGCGATTGAGAAGGGGGCGGATGGGCTGATTGCCGTGGCGGCGGGGGCCGGGGGCCACGCGGGGCCGCAATCGCCCTTCGCGCTGATCCGCGAAATCCGCGAATGGTTCGACGGGCCGCTTTTGCTTTCCGGCGCCTTGGCCACGGGCGAGGGGCTGTTGGCAGCCCGCGCCATGGGGGCCGATCTGGGCTATATGGGCTCGGCCTTCATCGCCACGCGAGAGGCGAACGCCGTGCCGGGGTACAAGGATATGATCGTCTCGGGCGGGGCGGATGACATCGTGACCTCGTCGCTCTTCACCGGGGTGTCGGGCAACTACCTGCGCCCATCGATTGAGGCCGCGGGGCTCGACCCGGACAACCTGCCAACGGCGGATGCTTCTTCGATGAACTTCGGCTCGGGCTCGTCCAAGCCCAAAGCGTGGAAGGAAATCTGGGGCGCGGGGCAGGGGATTGGCGCTGTCAAAGAGATTGGTGGCGCGGCCGACTTGGTGGACCGTATCGAGGAGGAGTATCGCGCCGCTGGCGCAAGGTTGGCAGCGGAGTTCGCACAGTGAGCACGGATACCCAAACCCTAGACGAAGACGCCGTTTGCCGCTGGTTGGAGGCGAACCTGCCGGGCTTTGCCGGGCCGCTGGAGGTCACGAAGTTTCAGGCCGGGCAATCCAACCCGACATTCCTGCTTTCGACCCCGGCGCATGACTATGTGCTGCGCCGCAAACCCCCGGGGGTGCTGTTGAAATCGGCCCATGCGGTGGATCGGGAGTTTCGGGTGCAGAAGGCTTTGGCGGGGAGTCAGGTGCCTGTCGCGCGGATGCATTTGCTTTGCGAAGACGAGAGCGTCATCGGCTCGATGTTCTATGTCATGGACCATGTGCCGGGGCGCAACTTCAACGATCCCACGCTGCCGGAGCTTACCCCGGCAGAGCGCGGCGCGGTCATGGATGAGATGAATGGCGTTTTGGCCGCGCTGCATGAGGTCGATATCGACGCGGCGGGGCTGTCAGACTATGGCCCGCCGGGTAACTATTTCGAGCGGCAGGTGGCGCGCTGGTCGAAACAATACCGCGCGTCGGAGACCGAGCCGCAGCCGGATATGGATAGGCTGATGCAGCGCCTCAGCGCCGAGCAGCCCGAGGGCGACGGGCAGCGCACGTTGGTGCATGGCGATTACCGGATCGACAATATGATCTTCGACACCCATGGCACCGCCTGCCGTGCGGTTTTGGATTGGGAACTGTCGACCATCGGCCATCCCTTTGCCGATCTCGCCGCCGTCATCATGCAATGGCAGATGCCCGTGGGGGCCGAGGGGCGCGGCTTGGCCGGGGTGGACCGCAAGGCGCTTGGCCTGCCCACCGATGCCGAATTTATCGCCGCCTATTGCCGCAGGCGCGGGCTGAAGGGCATCGACAACTTCGGCTATTACCTCGCCTTTTGCTTTTTCCGCATGGCGGCGATCATCCAAGGCGTGTTGAAACGCGCCTTGGAGGGCAATGCCTCAAACCCTGAATACGGGTTGAAATTAGGGCAATACGTCCCGGTTTTTGCGCGCCACGGGCTGGAGGCGCTGGATCGCGACCGCTGAGCGGGCGGCGGGGCGTTTGGCGCTTGAGCTTTGCGGTGAAAACCTGTTGCTAGGGCCGGAACACCCCGGCCCGAAAGGATGACCCATGACCAATGCTGCGTGGCAATTGCTTGATCTGTTGGATATCGAACAGCTTGAGGTCGATCTGTTTCGGGGCACGGGTGCCGGCGGTGAGACCTCGATGCGAATTTTCGGCGGTCATGTCATCGCGCAGGCGCTGATGGCGGCTTACCGGACGGTGCCAGACCGGGCGTGTCATTCGCTTCATGCCTATTTCATCCGGCCCGGCGACCCGAAAATCCCGGTGATCTATCAGGTCGACCGCGCCCGCGATGGAGGCAGTTTCACGACCCGGCGTGTGGTGGCAATCCAGCATGGCAAGCAGATCCTGAACCTCTCTGCCTCGTTTCAGGTCGAAGAGGATGGGTTTGATTGGCAGCATGAGATGCCGCAGGTCTCGGCCCCGGAAAACTGGCCGGACCGGCCCGAACTGCGCGAGGCTTTTGCCGAAAAACTGCCCGAGAAATACCGCGGAGATTTCCTGCGCGAGCGCCCTATCGAGATCCGCGAGGTTGAGCCGCGCGATTTCATGACGCCGGAAAAGGTCAGCGACCGCAACTATCTGTGGTTTCGCATGGGGGCCGCCGAAGGGCAGAACCCGGTGATGCAGCACGCGCTGCTGGCCTATGCCTCGGACATGAACCTGCTCGGCTCCTCCCTGCGGCCTCATGGGCTGACATGGTTTCAGGGCAAGGTAATGACGGCCAGCCTTGATCACGCCATGTGGTTTCACGCGCCGATCCGCTTTGACGAATGGCACCTCTATGCGCTCGACGCGCCGTTCACCGGCGGCGCGCGGGGGTTCAATCGTGGGATGATCTACAATCAAAACGGGCAGTTGGTGGCGAGCGTGGCGCAGGAGGGGCTGCTGCGCCCGATCCGGCCCAAGGGTGAGAGCTAGGGGCCGCTAGCTGTCTTTCGCCGCCCCAAACCGCCGGTTCAGCTTGCGCATTCCGCCGATCCAGCGGTCATAATCCTGCGCCTTGCCTCGCATATAGTCGCGCACCTGCGGATGCGGCAGCACCAGAAAGACCTCATCGCGGATCGCCTGCACGCAGGCTTCGGCCACCGGCTCAGGCTCCAACATGCCGTCAATCGCGGCGACATGGTCCTCCAACCCGCGCATCATCTCAGTCCGGACTGCCTGCGGGCAGAGCACAGAGACCTTGATTCCGTCGTCGCCATAGCTCATCGCCAGCCATTCGGCGAGGCCGACGGCGGCGTGTTTTGTCACCCCATAGGGCGCAGCGCCGACCTGATTGAGCAGCCCCGCCGCTGAGGCGGTTTTGAGCAGATAGCCACCCCCGCGCGCCCGCATCAGCGGCACCAGATGCCGCGCTGCGCGGACATGGCTCATCACGTTGATCTCCCAAATGCGCTGCCAGTCGGCATCCGGCACCTCCACGCCGCCCTCAACCGAGATACCGGCGTTAGAGCAGAAAAGATCAATCGGTCCGATGTCACGCTCGACGGTGGCGATCAGCGCGGCGATCTCCGCCTCCCGCGCGACATCGACGCGGAAGGCCGTGCCGCCGACCTCAGCCGCCGTCGCCTCGGCCCCCGCGCTGTCGATGTCCACGCAGACGATATGCGCAGGCGCTTCCCTAGCAAAGCGCAGCGCCAGTGCCCGTCCGATGCCGCTGGCGGCCCCGGTGATGACGATGACGCGGCCCGCGAGCTCCATATCAGCTGTCGCTGCCAGAGCCGCGCGCGTTCGACGCATGAAAGGCCTTCACCTCGGCCCGGGCGATCACCTGATGGTGCACCTCATCCGGCCCATCGGCAAAGCGCAGCGCGCGCTGCCATGTGTACATGCCCGAGAGCGGGCTCCACTGGCTCATCCCCGTGGCCCCATGCACCTGCATGGAGGCGTCGATGATCTCGCAGGCCTTTTCCGGCACCAGCGCCTTGATCATGCTGACCCAGATGCGCGCCTCTTTATTGCCCAAGACATCCATCGCCTTGGCCGCTTTCAGCACCATCAGGCGCATGGCTTCGATGTCGATCCGCGCGCGGCTGATCGTTTCCAGGTTCTTGCCGAGGTCGATGATCTTCTTGCCAAAAGCCTCGCGCCCCAGCCCGCGTTCGATCATCAGGTCCAGCGCCTTCTCCGCCGCCCCGATCGAGCGCATGCAGTGGTGAATCCGCCCCGGCCCCAAGCGCACCTGACTGATCTCGAACCCGCGCCCTTCGCCCCAAAGCACGTTTTCACGCGGCACCCGCACATCGGTGAAACGGATATGCATATGCCCATGCGGCGCGTCGTCATGGCCGAAGACATGCATCGGCCCGAGGATCTCCACCCCCGGCGTGTCCATGGGCACGAGAATTTGGCTCTGCTGGCGGAAAGTCTCGGCCTCGGGCGAGGTTTTCACCATGACAATCATGATCTTGCAACGCGGATCGCCCGCGCCCGAGATATAGAATTTCTCGCCGTTGATCACCCAATCGTCGCCATCCAGCACCGCGCTCGTCGAGATGTTGCGCGCATCCGAAGAGGCGACATCAGGCTCCGTCATGGCAAAGGCCGAGCGGATTTCACCCGCCAGCAGCGGCTTCAGCCAGCGCTCTTTCTGCTCGGGCGTGCCGACGCGCTCCAACACCTCCATATTGCCAGTATCCGGGGCAGAGCAGTTCAGGCTTTCCGGCGCCAGCGGGCTTTTGCCCAATTCGGCGGCGATATAGGCGTAATCGAGGTTCGCCAGCCCTTCACCGGTTTCGGCATTGGGCAGGAAGAAGTTCCACAATCCCGCCTCCCGCGCTTTTTGCTTGGCCCCGTCGAGCAATTCCAACTGACCGGGCGCATAAGACCAGCGGTCGGCGCGGCCGTCGCCAAGGCGAAAGAACTCCTCAGTGATCGGATCGACATTCTCGCGGATGTGCTTGATGACCGCTGCCAGCAGCGGCTTGGCCTTCTCCGACATTTCGAGATTGTTCATATCCAAGGTCTGATCGATCATCCTATGCTCCCGGTGATGATGGTTCGCGGTGCTGCCCGGTTCCTCCACAGGCGGCCCTTTGGGGCGAGCCTATGCAATCGCCGCGGCCTTGCCAATCGCGGGCAGGGGGCGGCAGGCTTTACGCCGCGTCATTAAGCCGTTGAAACCCGCGCGCAGGCGCTTAAGTTCAGCCTATGACAGATGCATTGATCAAAGACGTACTCACCCGCACCCGCCGCATCGCGGTGGTCGGTGTTTCCCCCAACCCTGCGCGGCCCAGCCACTATGTGGCTGAATACCTTGCGCAAAAAGGGTATGACGTGGTGCCGGTAAACCCGATGCACGCGGGCAAGGAGGTCTTTGGCAAGACTATTGTCGCCACTCTGGCCGAAATCGACCCGCCGGTGCAAATGGTCGATATTTTCCGCCGGTCCGAGGATGTGCCCCCCGTCGTGGACGAAGCGCTGGAGGCTTTCCCCGAGCTTGAGACCATCTGGATGCAAATGGGCATCACCAATGCTGAAGCGGCGGCCAAGGCCGAAGCACGCGGCGTGGATGTGATCCAAGACCGCTGCCCCAAGGTGGAAATCCCGCGCCTTATGGGCTGATTATTTCCGCGCGGCCTTTTCGGCAATGCCGGAGGTCGATTGCCGCCGGGCCAACTCATCCAGCACATTGCTCAGCGGCACATCCCGCGCCGCCAGCATAACGAGCAGGTGGTAGAGCACATCCGCAGCTTCCGAGGTCAGTGCTTTGCGGTCATCCTTCACCGCCTCGATAATCGCCTCGATGGCCTCTTCGCCAAATTTCTCGGCGCATTTCTCTGGCCCCTTGGCCAGCAGTTGCGCGGTCCAACTGCTTGACGGATCAGCGCTTTTGCGGCTCAGGATGGTGGCGTATAGGTCATCAAGCGTCATGAAAGCCTCATTGGAATGCCAGCGGAGGCCATATGCTGTTTGGCCTCCTGCACGGTATATTCGCCAAAGTGAAAGATCGAGGCTGCCAGCACCGCCGAGGCACCCCCTTCGATCACCCCGTCCACGAGATGATCCAAATTACCGACCCCACCGGAGGCGATCACCGGCACCGATACGGCATCGGAAATGGCGCGGGTCAGGGGCAGGTTGAACCCCTGTTTGGTGCCATCGCGGTCCATCGAGGTCAGCAGGATTTCCCCGGCGCCCTTGGCGGCCACGGTACGGGCAAATTCCACGGCATCGATGCCCGTGGGCTTGCGCCCGCCATGGGTGAAAATCTCCCATTTGCCGGGGCTTACGGTCTTGGCGTCAATCGCGCAGACGATGCACTGGCTACCAAAGTGATCCGCCGCTTCGGCGATCACATCCGGGTTCGCCACAGCGGCGGAGTTAAAGCTGACCTTGTCAGCGCCCGCCAACAGCAAGGCCCGCACGTCCGCCACGGTCCGCACGCCGCCGCCCACGGTCAACGGGATATAGCAATGCTCGGCGGTGCGGGTGACCAGATCGAACATCGTGCCACGGTTTTCATGGGTGGCGTGGATGTCGAGAAAGCAAAGCTCGTCTGCCCCCGCCGCATCATAGGCAATCGCGGCATCCACCGGGTCGCCCGCATCACGCAGGCCGACGAAGTTCACACCCTTCACCACGCGGCCATCGGCCACGTCGAGACAGGGGATGATGCGGGTCTTTAGCATGGCTCAGCCCTTCAACATCTTCATGGCTTCGGTCAGATTAATCGCGCCATCATAAAGCGCGCGCCCCGAGATCGCGCCCTCGATGACCCCGGTGTCCCGCAACGCGCCCAAGTCTTCGAGCGATGACACCCCGCCCGAGGCAATCACCGGGATCGAAACGGCCCGCGCCAGATCGGCTGTCGCTTCCACATTCGGCCCGCCCATCGCGCCATCGCGCATGATGTCAGTGTAGATGATCGCGGCCACACCTGCGTCCTCAAAGGATTTCGCGAGGTCGGTGGCCATGACATCGGTCTCCGTCGCCCAACCTTTGGTCGCGACCTTTCCATTCCGTGCGTCGATCCCCACAGCAACTTGCCCGGGAAAGGCGCGCGCCGCCTCGCGGACCAGTTCGGGGTTCTCAACCGCCACGGTGCCCAGAATGACCCGCGCGAGGCCCTTATCCAACCAGCCCTCGATCGTCGCCATATCGCGAATGCCACCGCCCAATTGCGCAGGCACCTTGCAGGCTTTCAAAATCGCCTCGACCGGTGCGGCGTTCACCGGTGATCCGGCAAAGGCGCCATTGAGATCAACGAGATGCAGCCAGTCGCAGCCCGCCTCGACGAAACTCAACGCCTGCGCGGCGGGGTCGTCGTTGAAAACGGTGGCGCGGTCCATGTCGCCATGCACAAGGCGCACGGCCTGACCGTCTTTGAGATCGATAGCGGGGTAAAGGATCATGGCCGGGCCCTTTTTTGAGAAGTCGCTTTCCTTTTGCACGTCGCCAGGGATTTTGCAACGCGACCCGAGGTCAGTCTTGCCCGATTGAAAGTTGTGGCTAACACTAAAGCCAGATCGGGAGGAGAGATCATGAAACAGCTTTTTGCAGCGGCCCTTCTGGGCCTTGGCCTGACCGGCGCCGCCCATGCCGCGGATCCGGCAGTCGGTACGTGGAAAACCCAAGTCGATGACGGCGCCTATGCCCATGTCAAAATGGCCCCCTGCGGCGGGGCAATCTGCGGCACCATCGCGCGCACCTTCAACGGCAGCGGCGAATATAAATCTTCCAATATCGGCAAAACTCTCGTCATCGACATGAAGCCTCAGGGCGGCGGCAAATACGCCGGTAAGGTTTGGCGCCCGTCAAACGGCAAAATCTACATTGGGAAGATGGACGTCTCAGGCAACTCGCTGAAACTCTCGGGCTGCGTCGCGGGTGGGCTGATCTGCTCGAAACAGACCTGGGCGCGCATCAAGTAAGGGCCGTGCATCTCTGCGAAGCTTTGACGGCGCGGGGCTAGTCCTTCGCGCCTTCATTGCGTTTTGCGTGAGGAAAGCGCAGCGCAGAGGTATTTGTAAAAGGATGAAGTTGAAGAGGAACTTTCTTCATCTTCATCCTTTCTTAAATACCTTCCGACGTTTCAACAGGCGCGGCGCGGGTTATGGCGCCCAAGTCAGGAAGTTCGAGATCAGCCGCAGGCCGGTGGTTTGGCTTTTCTCCGGGTGAAACTGCATGCCCAGCATCGTGTCGCGGCCGATGATCGCCGTGACTTCGCCGCCGTAGTCGACATGGGCCAGACGTTCGGCGGGGTCGGCGACGGCCATGTGATAGCTGTGCACGAAATAGGTGTGATCGCCGGTTTGCAGCCCGTCGAAGACCGCGTGGTCGTGATCGATCACCAAGTCGTTCCAGCCCATATGGGGGACTTTGAGCTTCGGGTCTTTCGGGGTGATCTGGGTCACCTCGCCACCGATCCAGCCCAGCCCGGGGGTGTTTTCATATTCGCGGCCCATGCTGGCCATCAGCTGCATGCCGACGCAGATGCCGAGGAAGGGGCGGCCTTTCTCCTCGACCGCCTTGACCATCGCGTCATAGAGGCCGCCGGCCCCTTTCAGTGCGGCCATACAGGCCGGGAAAGCGCCATCGCCGGGCAGGACCAGACGGTCGGCGCGGGCCACGACCTCGGCATCCGAGGTCACGATGACTTCGCCTGCGTCATGCTCGCGGGCCATACGCTCGAAGGCTTTATGCGCGGAGTGCAGGTTGCCGGATTCGTAGTCGATGATTGCTGTGAGCATTGGTTTACAAGGCACCCTTGGTCGAGGGGATGGCGTCCGCTTTGCGCGGGTCGGTTTCGACCGCTTCGCGCAGGGCACGAGCGACGGATTTGAAAGCGGCTTCGGCGATGTGGTGGCTGTTGAACCCGTGGAGCGCGTCGACATGTAGGGTGATGCCGCCGTGGGTGCTCAGCGCCTGGAAGAACTCACGGACCAGTTCAGTGTCGAACTTGCCGATGCTGCTGGTGGGGAAATCCACGTTCCAGATCAGAAAGGGCCGCGCAGAGAGGTCGAGCGCGCAGCGGATCTGCGCGTCGTCCATCGCCAGCAGGCAAGATCCGTAGCGGCGGATGCCGCGTTTGTCGCCGAGCGCTTGGGACAGTGCTTGGCCCAGCGTGATGCCCACATCTTCGACGGTGTGATGGTCGTCGATGTGCAGATCGCCCTTGGCACGCACTTTGATGTCGATCAGCGAGTGGCGCGACAGCTGGTCGAGCATATGATCAAAAAAGCCGACGCCGGTTTCATTGTCATAGCTGCCGGTGCCGTCGAGGTTGATCTCGACCGTGATGTCGGTTTCGGCAGTGGTGCGGGTCAGGGTGCTGCGACGCATGGGGCATCTCCGAAGGCAATTGCTGCGCCCTTATAACAGGGCCTGCCGCCGCGCCAAGCCCAAGCGGTGAAACGCCGTTAGGCACGGGCAGCGCGATCGGGGATTGCGGGGGCAGGGCCCATATGTCAGCTTGAACCAAATCCCAGAAAGAGGCGCGACATGACCACCTGCGTATTCATCCAGATCCGCTGCCGACCGGGCACGACCTATCGTGTGGCCGAAGAGATCGCCCTGCGCGAAATCCATTCCGAACTTTATTCCACCTCAGGCGAATATGATCTTTTGATGAAGCTTTATATTCCGAAGGGCGAAGATGTGGGCGTCTACATCAATGACAATCTGTTGGACATCGAAGGCATCGAGCGGTCTTTGACCACGATGACCTTCAAGGTCTTTTGAGGTGGCGCGCCAGCTCATCCTGACAGCAGCCGTCTGTTCTGCTTTGTCGATCGCCGCGCTCGTGGCCTCTTCTGGTGCAGCCTCGGCGGGTACGCGGGTCTATGAGGGGCGCGAAGCCGCGGCCCTGCGATGTGCCAATACGCTGGCGCTGACGGCGGTGGCACTTTCCGCGGCGGAGTTGATTGGCGAGGGGGAGAAGAATGTGATGCTAGGCGTGACCGTGCGCATTCTCGACCGCCATGTTGAGGGGACCTGGGCGCAGAAACGCGGCGCGATGGAGGTGATGCGCGACCGGCGCAGCGTGCCTGACACGCTTGAGGATTACCGCCGCATCGCCGAACGCTGTTTGGTGCAATTCCCCATCAACTGAATGCGAAAACCCGCCCATGAGGCGGGTTTTTCTTGAGGCGATTGCCTTGTCGTCAATGGGCGGCGGAGACCGAGGGTTTCTCGGTCGGTGGGGTGTCGAGCTTGACCTTCTGCCGCATCGCCACGCGGCGAATGGCGCGGTCGAATGTCTTTCTGACCCGCTGAGTGCGGCTGGCATTGGGCTGGATCGGGCCACCGACAGAAAGCATCACCGTCATCGGGCTGTTGTCGTCATGGCGCAGGTCCATGCCGTCCAGCTCCCCTTGGATGAGCACCTCGATCTCGGGCCAAGCGGGCAGGCTGTCACCTGTCACGATGCACAGCAGCGTGCCGGATCCGTTATGGGTCATCAGCAGTTGGGGGCAATCGACTACGCGCGAAATGGCCTCGGCCGCAGCGGCGATGGCGCGGGCGAATTCGGCGGTGTTGCAGGTCGCGTAAAGCTCATCGATATGTTCGATCTTGGCCGCGAAGACTTGACAGATATCAAGGTGTTGGCGTGAAAGCTGCGACAGGTAATTGCCCAAGGAGAAGGGCAGCACCAATTGATCGACCCCATTGATATGCACAGGATCGGCCAGCGCAAAATCGTGGACACCGGGCTCGCCCGCGTCTTTCAAATGCTGCGGATCAAGGCGCGGGGCGCGCTGGGTGTTCTCCAACATCCGCTCGGCGATATGCACGCGGGTTGCAATGTCCTTCACGTCAAAAGGTTTGGTCACATAGTCGTTGGCCCCGGCGGCAAAGGCGCTTTCGATCGCAGTCGCGTCGGCGCGCGAGGTCACCATTAGGATTGGCGTGTCTTGATAGGCTTCCAGCGTGCGAATGCGGCGGCATAGGGTGATGCCGTCCATCTCGGGCATCTCGATGTCCAAGAGCAGGCAGTCGAAGTGTTCTGTGGTGGTTTCGAGCAGTTCCAGAGCGGCAGCGCCGGAGGCGGCCAATGTCAAATGGGGGTACTCGGCTTCGCGGAAAACAACGGGCAGCAATTCGCGGATAAATGGGTCATCGTCGACAGCAAGAATTTTCATTTTTGGCACCTCTTTCGTGGGGCAGACGGGCAGTCCGGGTGTCTTTATAATCTGTTCATATCTAGTCGTATAAACCCGGCGAAATTGTGACGCTTCTGCACCAATACCTTGTGCCGTTGCATAAATTATTAACCATATTTTGAAGCCTCGCGAAACCATTGAATTGGCGAAGAGAGATGGCCGTGGCCCCTTGCTTTCCCGCATTGCGGGAGGTGATTGCGTGGAAATTGTGCAGGCTTTCAGGCGCCATCGGGCGCATCCCGGTGCGAAATCGGGGCGAGAATTTGCGGTTCTTGTGATCGCGCGGATTTCGCGCTGCGACTCGCTGGTCGAAAATGAGCGGTCGGGGGAACTTTATCGGCTGTGGTGCGTAACGCCCAGTTGACGCTTTGCCTGTCGCGCGCTCAACTGCGGCGCGATACGTGAAGAGGATCAGTTAAATGCGTTTGCCCGATGATGTTTTGGCGGAATTCTTGTTGCCCACGCGGGAGCTTAGGGAGGATCTGCCTTTCTTCACCAAAGTGCTGGGCATGCGGCTTGAGACGATCTTTCCCGCGGATGATCCTTCGGTGGCCAGTTTTTCGGGCCATGGGGTGCGCGTGAGGCTTGAGCGGGGGGCGGATGTGCCGCCGGGGCATCTGCGCCTGCTAACCGATGCGCCCGACAGGATCGCAGAGGGCCAGCGAGAACTTACGGCGCCAAACGGCACCAAGATCGAGATCCTGCCGCGCAGCCCCCGCGTGGACCAGCCCGAGACACAGCATGAGTTTGCCGTGCGGCGGCTGGCGGACGAGGCCCCTTGGGTGATCGGCCGCGCGGGGATGCATTACCGCGATCTGATCCCGTCGCGCCTCGGCGGCTCGATCATCGCCAGCCACATCCGCATCCCCGACGGCGGCCCGGTGCCGGACATGGTGCATTACCATACCGTCGGCTTCCAGCTGATCTATTGCTACCGCGGCTGGGTCGATGTGCTTTACGAGGATCAGGGCGATGTGATCCGGCTCCATGCCGGGGATTGCGTGACCCAGCCACCCGGCATCCGTCATCGCGTGATTGAGGCCTCGCCCTCGATCGAGGTGATCGAGATCGGCGTGCCTGCGGAACATGTCACCACCATCGACCACGAGATGACCCTGCCCAACGGCAAAGGCGACCCTGCCCGCGAATGGGACGGCCAGACTTTCGTGCATCACGTGAAGGAGGGGGCCGAGTGGCAGCCCTTCCGTATTCCGGGCTTCGTCGCGCGCGACACCGGAATCACCAAGGGCACCAAGGGCGTGGCCGGCATTCAGGTGGCGCGTTTCGACGGCGGCACGCCGCCGCCTGCGAAGCACGACGCCGACATTCATTTCAGCTTCGTCATGGAAGGCAGCATGACCCTGAACGCCGAAGGGCAGGAGCCACGCCAATTGGAGGCAGGCGATGCCTTCGTCATCCCGCCGGGCATGGTGGCGCAATATAGCGATTGCTCGCCCGACCTCGAATTGCTTGAAGCCGGGCTGCGCGGTGATTTCTCGACGACGCTCTTAGCCTAGGCGCGCGGCCACTTCGGCCTGCACCTTCTCGGCTGCGGCCTCTTTCACGGGGCCGTAGCCGCGGATTTCCATCGGTGCGGAAAGCACCGCCAGCGCCGCATCATGGGGCAGGGCGGGGGCCTTTGCCATGACCTCCTCGTACCAGCCGATCAGGGCGACCTCGAGCTTGCGGTCGGTACCGTAGCTGAACGGGTCGGCCCATGTGCCGCGCAGCGGTTTCATCGCCGCCAGAAGGTCGAAGGCGCGGCCCATCCACGGGCCGAACTTGCGCTTGTGGGGGCGTCCGCGGCCATCCGTGCCAGTGGGCCAAGCGGGCGGGGCGAGGTGGTAATGCACCTTGTAGTCGCCCTCGAACGTATCCGCGATGCGCTCCTCGAAACCGCTCTGACGGTGCAGGCGCGCGACCTCGTATTCGTCCTTGTAGGCCATCAGCTTGAAGAGCGATTTCGCCGCCGCGCGCATCAGGTCGTCGGCGCCTTCGGGCAGCTTGCCCGCCAACGCATCGAGCTTGGCCTTGTAGCGCTGGGCATAGGCGGCGTTCTGGTAGCCGGTGAGGAACTCCATCCGCCGCGCGATCAGGCTCTCGACACTGTCGTCGGGCGCGGGCGCGGGGGCGAAATGCGCCTCGATCGCCTGCGGGTTGCCCGCCATGACCCGGCCAAAGCCGAAGGCTGCGCGGTTCTTGTCTGGCACGACGCCGTTGAGTTCAATCGCCTGTTCAAGTGCTGTGAGCGAGACCGGCACGAGACCTTTCTGCCAAGCGAAACCGAGCATCATCACATTGGCAAAGACCGCGTCGCCCATCAGCTTCTCGGCCATGGCGTTAGCGTCGAAGGCGGCAAGGTTCTCGGCCCCCACGGCCTGCGCGATCACCGCCTCGCGGTCGTCGATGCGCAACTCGGCGTCGCGGTTCAGCACCAGATCGCCGGTGGGCATCTCGGCGCGGTTCAGCACGATCTGCGTCCCGCGCCGGTAGTGGGCCGAGGCTTTTGGCGCAGAACTAACAACCATGTCGCAGCCGATCACCGCGTCGGCGCCGCCCTGGTCGATGCGCACCTGATGCACCTCCTCGGGGCGTTTCGCCAGACGGACATAGCCCAGCACCGTGCCGAACTTCTGCGCGAAACCGGTGAAGTCGAGCACGCTAGAGCCCAGCCCCTCGAGATGCGCCGCCATGGTGATGAGGGCGCCCACGGTCACCACGCCGGTGCCGCCGACGCCGGTCACCAGCAGGTTGAAGGGCCGGTCGAGCTTGGGCAACTCCGGCATCGGCAACTGCGCCGAGAGCCCCGCCACGTCCAGCCCCGCGCCGGAGCGTTTGCGGCGGCTGCCGCCCTCGACCGTGACGAATGACGGGCAGAAACCGTTGAGGCAGGAGTAATCCTTGTTGCAGGTGGACTGGTTGATCTGCCGCTTGGTGCCGAACTCGGTCTTCTTCGGCTCGACGCTGAGACAGTTCGACTCGAGGCTGCAATCGCCGCAGCCCTCGCAGACGAGATCGTTGATCATCACGAATTTCTTCGGGTCGTCCATCAGCCCGCGCTTGCGCATGCGGCGTTTCTCGGTGGCGCAGGTCTGCTCGTAGATCAGCACGGTGACGCCGGGGATCTCGCGCAGCTCGCGCTGCACGCGGTCCAGATCGCCGCGATGGTCGAAGGTGGTGCCCTCTGGGAAGTCGCCCTTTGGCAGCAGCTCGGGCCGGTCGGAGACCAGCGCGATGCGTTCCACACCCTCGGCACGGCAGGCCTGCGCGATGGCGGCGACGGAGACGGGGCCGTCCACCGGCTGGCCGCCGGTCATCGCGACCGCGTCGTTGTAGAGGATCTTGTAGGTGATGTTGGTCTTCGCCGCGACCGCCTGCCGGATCGCCAGCGAGCCGGAGTGATACCACGTGCCCTCGCCGAGGTTCTGGAAGACGTGTTTGCCGCCGTTGAACAGCGAGGTGGCGATCCACGGCACGCCTTCGCCGCCCATCTGGGCAAAACCGGCGGTCTCGCGGTCCATCCAGGAGGCCATGACATGGCAGCCGATGCCGGAGTTCGCCTTAGACCCCTCTGGCAGCTTGGTGGAGGAGTTATGCGGGCAGCCGGAGCAGAAATAAGGGGTGCGGGTGGCGCCCGGGACGTTCAGCAGCACGGGCGGCTGGTCGGTCAAGGCGCGGGCTTTTTCGAGCAGCTTCTCTTCAGGGAAAAAGGCATCGAGACGTGCAGCGATGATCGGCACCAGCTTCAGCGGCGACAGCTCACCGGTCCAAGGCACCAGTTCTTCGAGGTTCTCGTCATGTTTGCCGACCATCCGCGCCGGTTTCGAGCCGGGCCAGTCGTAGAAAGCTTCCTTGAACTGGCTCTCGATGATGCCGCGTTTCTCTTCGATCACAAGCACTTCGCGCTTGCCCTTCACGAAGTCGAGCGCGTCGTCCAGTGCCAGCGGCCAGACCATGCCGATCTTGTAGATGTCGATGCCCAGACGGCGGCAGGCGGCCTCATCAAGGCCCAGAAGCCGGAGTGCCTCCATCGTGTCGAGATGGCCCTTGCCGGTGGTGACGATGCCGAAGGAGGCGTCCTGCGTCTTGTAGATATGCCGGTCGATCGGGTTGGCGCGCATGAAGGCCTGAACCGCGTCGAGCTTGTGGTGCAGTCGCGTCTCGATCTCGGGGGAGGGGAGATCGCCCAAGCGCACGTGCAGCCCGCCCGGGGGGGCGGTGTAGTCAGGTTGCTTGAACACGCGGTCGGGGGTCAGCTCGACCGAGGCGCCGCTCTCCACGGTTTCCGAGATCGCCTTGAAGCCGACCCATGTGCCCGAGAAACGCGACAGCGCGATGCCGTATTCGCCGAAGGCTTGGTATTCGGCAACGGAAGCCGGGTTCAGCGTCGGCATGAACCACGACATGAAGCCCACGTCGGACTGGTGCGGCATCGACGACGACACGCAGCCATGGTCGTCGCCCGCCACAACCAGCACACCGCCCTTGGGCGCGGAGCCATAGGCGTTGCCGTGTTTCAGCGCGTCGCCCGAGCGGTCCACCCCCGGGCCCTTGCCGTACCACATGGAGAAGACGCCCTCGACCTCCGCCTGCGGGTCGAGATGGGCCTGCTGCGCGCCCAAGACCGCGGTGGCGCCGAGGTCTTCGTTCACCGCCGGAAGGAACTTCACGCCCGCTTCGGCCACGCGGTCCTTGATGCGCCAGTATTCCAGATCGAGCCCGCCCAGAGGCGAGCCACGGTAGCCTGAGACGAAACCGGCGGTATTCAGCCCCGCTGCGCGATCACGCCGGGCCTGATCCAGCATGATGCGCACCAGCGCCTGTGTCCCGGTCAGAAAGACGCGGCCTTCGGTCTGATCATAGCGGTCATCAAGTTTATAAGTGGTAAATTCGCGCGGTTGTTCTGTCATGGGGGTCTCCTCACTGAGAAGTGTACCGCAGGATGTGCGAATTTTTGCACCGGTTTTGCTGGCTTTGTCCCGGATGCGCGGATAAATTATCCGGAAGAACTTTTCAGAATGAAAGATTTACCCGATGACTGAAATGGATGCGACGGACCGACAGCTTGTGTTTTTACTCCAGCAGGATTCGCGCCTGCCCAACGCACAGCTGGCCGAAAAGCTGAACATTTCCGCTTCCGCCTGCTGGCGGCGGGTCAAGGCGTTGGAGCAGTCGGGGGTGATCAAACGCTATGCCGCCGTGGTCGACCCCAAGGCGATGGGGCTGGGGTTCGAGGCGATGGTGCATGTGCATCTGACGCGGCATGACGCCTCGGCCCTCGCCAGCTTTATCCGCGCGATCCAAAGCCGGACGGAGGTGACGGAATGTTTCGCCACCACGGGCCAAGCGGATTATCACCTGCGCGTGCTGTGCCGCGATATCGACGCCTATAACGCTTTTTTGGAGAGCTTTCTGTTCCTGCATCCCGCAGTCAATTCGGCCACGACGAATGTGATCCTGCGGCAGATCAAATCCGACGCGCCGATCACCGGTTGAGGCGATCAGAGCGGCGTTTTCTGCGTTGGACATTTGCCGCATGCGTGCTTCATAAAGCAGCAGAGATCACACCCGAAGGAGAGACCCATGATGAGAACCCGTGCCGCCGTTGCCGTGGAAGCCGGCAAACCGCTTGAAATCATGGAGGTGAACCTCGAAGGCCCGAAACGGGGCGAGGTCTTGGTCGAGATCAAGGCGACCGGCCTGTGCCACACCGATGAGTTCACCCGTTCGGGCGACGATCCCGAAGGCATCTTCCCCGCCATCCTCGGCCATGAGGGGGCGGGCGTCGTGCTGGAAGTGGGTGAGGGCGTCACCACGCTGGAGCCGGGCGATCACGTCATCCCGCTTTACACGCCAGAATGCCGCGAGTGTGAATATTGCCTCAGCGGCAAGACCAACCTTTGTCAGGCGATCCGCGTGACCCAAGGTCAGGGCAAGCTGCCCGACGGCACGACGCGGTTTTCGATGCTAGATGGCACGCCGATCCACCACTACATGGGCTGTTCGACCTTCGCCAATCACACCGTGGTGCCTGAAATCGCGCTGGCCAAGGTGCGCAAGGACGCGCCTTTTGACAAGATTTGCTACATCGGCTGCGGCGTCACCACGGGCATCGGTGCCGTCATTAACACCGCCAAGGTCGAGTTGGGCGCGCGTTGCGTGGTCTTTGGACTGGGCGGCATCGGGCTGAACGTCATTCAGGGGCTGCGCATGGCCGGGGCGGATCAGATCGTGGGCGTCGACCTTAATGACGACAAGGAAGAGGCCGCGCGTTACTTTGGCATGACCGATTTCGTGAACCCCTCGAAAGTCGACGGCGATCTGGTGGAGCATCTGGTTGAACTGACCAAGGGCGGTGCGGATTACTCCTTTGACGCGACGGGCAACACCAAGGTCATGCGCGACGCGCTGGAATGCGCGCATAAGGGCTGGGGTGAGAGCATCATCATCGGCGTGGCACCTGCCGGGGCCGAGATTTCGACGCGGCCTTTCCAACTGGTCACCGGTCGGGTCTGGCGCGGCACCGCCTTTGGCGGGGCCAAGGGGCGGACGGATGTCCCCAAGATCGTCGACTGGTACATGAACGGCAAGATCGAGATCGACCCGATGATCACCCACAAACTGACTTTGGATCAGATCAACGAAGGCTTCGATCTGATGCACAAGGGTGAATCGATCCGCGCGGTCGTCGAGTTTTAAGCGTTGGGCTGGAGGGCCGCGCGCTCTCCAGCCTAGACCTCTGCCGCGAGGGAGAGGAACAGGTCGACATCCATATAGGTCTCGACATGATCGGCCAGCGCGTCCAGCGCCTCTTCCACGCCGGTTTCAAAATCCAGCGATGAGGTGACGCCGAAGCCGCCAAGATAGGCGCGGCGGAAGGCATCCGAGCTGAAAATCCCGTGCATATAGCAGCCCTGCACCCGGCCCGAAGGGGAGGCCGCGCCCTCGGGCATGCCGTCGAAAGCCAGCCACGCGCGGGCGCAATCGGGGCCGGTGGTCTCTCCGATATGGATCTCATAGCCGGTGAGGGCGGTGCCGCTCGCCGGGTGCTGGCCCGATTTTTCTGACAGATGTTTCAGCGGGGCCATCGTGGTTTCTACATCCAAATGCCCCAGCCCCGCCACCCGCGCCGCCGGGCCTTCGATCCCCTCGGGGTCGGTAATGGTCTTGCCCAGCATCTGATAGCCACCGCAAAGGCCCAGCACATGGCCGCCGCGCCGGATATGGGCGGCAAGGTCGATGTCCCACCCCTCGGCCCGGAAGGCTTCGAGGTCGGAAATCGTGGATTTACTGCCGACCATGAGCACCAGATCGGCCTCGGCGGGGAGGGGGCTGCCAGGCATGATCATCCGCAGGTCAACGCCCGGCTCAGCCGCCAGCGGATCGAGGTCATCGAAATTGGCGATCCGGGGTAGGCGTGGCACGGCGATAACACAGCCCGACCCGCCTGAGCGGGCGCGGGCGGGCAGGTCCATCACGTCTTCGGCGGGCAGGCGGTGGGCGGCATCGAACCACGGAATTACCCCAAGGCTCGGCCAGCCGGTACGCGCGGCGATGTCATCGCGCCCTGCGTCAAAGAGACTGCGGTCGCCGCGGAATTTGTTCACCGCAAAGCCGCGGATCAGCGCTTTATCCTCGGGGGAGAGCACGGCCTGTGTGCCGACGATCTGCGCGATCACCCCGCCGCGGTCGATGTCGCCCATCAGCACCACAGACACCCCGGCGGCGCGGGCAAAGCCCATATTGGCGATGTCGCCCGCCCGCAGGTTCGTCTCAGCCGGGGAGCCCGCGCCCTCGATCACGATCAGGTCGCAGCTTTCAGCCAAACGGTGAAAGGATTGCAGCACCGCGGGCATCAGGCTGGCTTTGTTGCGGCCAAATTCCCGCGCCTCTTGCTGGCCTGCGATTCTACCCTGCACCACCACCTGCGCGCCGGTGGCGCTCTGGGGTTTCAGCAGCACCGGGTTCATATCCGTATGCGGGGCCACGCCCGCCGCGCGGGCCTGCAACGCCTGCGCGCGGCCAATCTCGCCCCCGTCTTCGGTGACGGCGGCGTTGTTGGACATGTTCTGCGGTTTGAAAGGGCGCACCCGCAGGCCACGCCGGGCGCAGGCGCGGATCAATCCGGCGACGATCATCGACTTGCCGACATTGCTGCCGGTGCCTTGGATCATGATGGCTTTGGTCATGTCTGCTCGCCCTTGGTTTCGCGCAAATTGGCGCAAATCAGGGGCAGGGGAAAGCCCATCGCCGAGGGGCAGACACAAAAAAACGCAGCCCGAAGGCTGCGTCAATTGCGCCGCTTGGCGAATATGTCTTAGGCGGCTTCGGCCTGAAGCGCGGCATTGCGGCGCTCGGATTCTTCACGCGACAGGGCGACGGATGTCCGCACGCCTTTCCCGACGAATTCCATCAGACCTTCGACGACCCGCTCGTTGGGGTCGATACCGGCACAGCTCAGAACCTCGCGGCCATCGCGCGAGCGGGCCCAGCGGGCGATCTGTTCAGGGCCGTTGCCATATTTCTTGTCATCGGCAATTGCGTCATCCAAAGCAGCTAGCACCACAGCAGCAAAGAGCTTGCGTGCGCGGTTGCCTTGCTCGTTGTTGAAAGCGGTGCCATCAACGAAATCTTTCATCTCGTCGTCCTTTCGATTATTCTTGCTCTTGTCATTCGGGCGTGGAGGCCCTTATGACGGATATCTTTTGATTCGGATACCTCTATTTAGCATATCTCCCATGCAGCTTGCGCATATCTAGTTGGGGTGGCAGCAGAGAATAACGCCTGCTTGCAGGGGACCATCCCTCCCGATATAGACCCGAACATCATATCATCAACCTTATGTCGTGGTTTTGTCACATGCCCAAGATTAACGGAAACGAGATCCGCCCCGGAAACGTCCTTGAACATAACGGTGGCCTCTGGGCGGCTGTGAAGGTCGATCACGTGAAGCCCGGCAAGGGCGGCGCCTTTGCCCAAGTCGAGATGCGCAACCTGCGCAACGGCTCCAAATTGAACGAACGCTTCCGTTCCGCCGACAAGGTCGAGCGCGTGCGTTTGGAGCAAAAAGACCAGCAATTTCTGTATGAAGACGACGGTATGCTGGTGGTGATGGACACCGAAACCTATGAGCAGGTGCAACTGCCTGCCGAGCTTTTGGGAGAGCGCCGCCCCTTCTTGCAGGACGGCATGATGATCGTGGTCGAATATCACGAGGAGGAGGCGCTGAACGCCTCCCTGCCGCAGAAGGTGACCTGCAAAGTGGCCGAGACCGAGCCGGTGGTGAAGGGCCAAACGGCGGCGAATTCCTTTAAACCCGCCGTGCTCGACAACGGTGTGAAGATCACCGTGCCGCCCTTCGTGGGCCAAGACGAAGACATCGTCGTGAACACGGAAACCATGGAATATGTCGAACGCGCCTGACGCGACGTCATCTTTGGTAAAGGAGATCAGCCCCGGTTTTGCCGGGGCTTTTTGTTTCGTGGGGCCTTTCAGCGGCGCGCGGTGCTCAGGTCGCGGGGCCGGGCCAAGTGACCTCTGCACCTTCGGCCTGCATCGGGCCTTTGGCGCGGTCGAACCGCAAATGCGCCAAAGCCTGACCGCCCGCTTGGGTGTAGAGCGTGCCCGCGGGTTTCCCCTCTGCCGTGATTGCCGTGCCGGGGGCGGCGCTGCCGCTGACCTCGACCCGGGTCAGCCCTTTGCGCAACTCGGTCTTGTGTTTCATCCGGGCGGTGACCTCTTGGCCGACATAGCAGCCTTTGCGGAAATCCAACCCGTTGATCCGATCAAAGCCCGCCTCAAGGATAAAGGTATCGGGGGTGAGTTCGATCCCCGTCTCGGGGATCAGATGGGCCACGCGCAGAGCGTCCCAATCGGTCGCGTCCTCGGTTTGCGGGGTGTCGCGATAGGCGCGCCAGCCCATTTCTGGATGCCGCGGATCGGCTAAGGCGTCGTCGGGCGCAGGCCCGGTGCCGCGGTGCAGGTGCAGATCGCTGGGCGCGATCGTGACCTTGGCGCGCAGTTTATACATCGACAGCCGCTGGGTCAGCATATCCCCAAGGCTTTCATCCACGTCCAGCAGAACGTCATCGCGATCGGCGATCAAAAAGAAATCGGCCATATATTTGCCCTGCGGCGTCAGCAGGGCGGCATAGACCGGGCCTTGGTCCAGTTTGCCGACGTCATTGGTCACGATTCCTTGCAAAAAGTCGCGGGTGTCGGGGCCGGAGAGGCGCAGAATGCGGCGCGGGGTCATGCGGGTGTCCTTTGATTGCTGGCCATGACATATAACCTGTCAAAGCCATCCAAAAGGGGCAACCATGCGCGCGCCGATCTCTGTCGTCATTCCCAGCCTGAATGCAGCCACCGCGCTGCCCGCCTGCCTCGCCGCGCTTGTCGAGGGCTTGCAGGCCGGGCTGATCCGCGAGGTGATCTTGAGCGATGGCGGCTCCACGGATGGCACGCGCGCGCTGGCCGACGGCTGGGGGGCTGAGGTCGTCTCGGGCGCGCCTTCGCGGGGGGGGCAGTTGCGGCGTGGCTGCGACGCGGCGCAGGGCGCGTGGCTCTTGGTGCTGCACGCCGACACGGTGCTGGCCCCGAGCTGGAGCGATGCAGTGCAGGATCACATGGCGGGCAGGGCCGAAGGGGCGGGGTGGTTCCGCCTGCGCTTCGATCAGCGCGGTTTGGCGCCGCGTTTGGTGGCGGGCTGGGCGAACCTGCGCAGCGCTTTTGGCCTGCCCTATGGCGATCAGGGGTTGCTTTTGCCCCGCGCGCTTTATGACGTGGTGGGCGGCTATCCCGATCAGCCGCTGATGGAGGATGTGGCGCTCGCCCGCGCCCTGCGCGGTCGCTTGACCCGGCTCAATGGCGTCGCCGTGACCAGTGCCGAGAAATACCGCCGTCAGGGCTGGCTGCGCCGGGGCGGGCGCAACCTCTGGACGCTGGCGCGCTATGCGATGGGGGCCAGCCCCGAGGCGCTTGCCGAAAGCTACCGGCGTTCGTGAAAGGGGCGCGGGTTTCCCCACGCCCCGCGCATTCAGTTAAAGAACGCCGCGCCGATCCGCTGGAGCAGATTGGGCTGGCGCGCCCTTTCGCGGCGTTTCTTCGCGGAGAGGGCGCTGAGGCCGCGGGCGTCCGATACGGTCTTTCCGTCGCGATATTGCAGGCGGTAGAGATCGGCATAGATGCCGCCGCGCTCCATCAACTCGTCATGGGTGCCCTCATCGGTGACGCGGCCCCGGTCCATCACCACGATCTTATCAGCACTGCGGATGGTCGACAGCCGGTGCGCGATGACGATGGTGGTGCGACCCTTGGCGAGGCGATCAAGCGCATCCTGCACGACTTGTTCCGATTGCGCGTCCAAGGCGCTGGTGGCCTCATCCAGCAGCAGGATCGGCGTGTCGCGCAGCAGGGCGCGGGCGATCACCACGCGCTGGCGCTGCCCGCCCGACAGGGCCGAGCCGCGCGGGCCGACGCGGGTTTCCAGCCCTTGTTCCAACTGCGGCAGGAAGTCCGCCACATGGGCGGCTTTCAGCACCCGGTCGAGCTCTTCATCGGTGACATTCTCGCGGCCCAGCACGATGTTTTCGCGCAGGGTTTCATCGAACAAAAGCGCTTCCTGTGTCACGACAGAGAAGAGGCCGCGCAGGTCCGGTATGGTCATCGCGCTGGTGTCGACCCCGCCGATCCGCACGCTGCCGCTTTGTGGATCCACCAGCCGGGTGAGCAGGTTGAAGATGGTCGATTTCCCCGCCCCCGAGGCGCCGACCAGTGCGGTCGTCTGGCCCGCTTTCGCGGTCAGGTCCAAGCCGTTCAATACCTTCGTGTCGCCATAGGAGAGCGAGACATCCGTCAGGGTCACATCGGGCGGGCCATCGGGCGCGGCCTGCGCTTTGTCCGGGCTGCGCAGATGCAGGGGCGCGTCGAGCAATTCCTTGATCCGTTCCAGCGCGGCGGCGGCCATCTGCCATAGGCCGCTGATCGCGCCAAGGCGGCGCAGGGGAGAGAACATGAACCCTAGCGAGGTGAAGAAGGTCATGAACTCGCCAATGGTTTTGTTGCCCGCGATGATCTCGGACCCGCCGTAGACGATCACGGCCATGAAGCCGATGCCCGACATGATGTCGATCATCGCCGGGATCGCGGAGTTGCCAAAGGCGGCACGGACTTCGGTGCGGATAAAGGTGCGCGTCAACTCGCGGTATTGCCGGGCTTGGTAGTCCTCTAGCGCGTTGAGCTTGATCTGCACGATGCCGTGGAAAACCTCGTCCAGCCGGGTCGAAAGGCTGGCCCCGATGTCGCGCGCCTCGCGCGAGCGGGCGCGGACGAAACGCTGGGCGATGGCGGCGGGCAGCACCATCAGCGGCACGCCGACCATCGCCAGAAGCGCCCAGATCGGGTCAATCGCGATGGCCACGCCCATGAGGATCACCAGCCCCACCAGATCGCGCCCCGCACCGGTGATCACCGCGCGCCAGACATCGCTGACCGCGTTCACATCCGATTGTACCCGCTGCACAAGAAAACCGGGCGGGTGGTTCTGGTGAAAGGCACCGTCTTGCTGCATCATTCGGTCAAGCAGGTCGATGCGCAGATCCGCCGCCGTGCGCTGTGCCACGCGGGTCAGCAGCACCTTTTGCACCACCGTGGCGAGCGCGCGCAGCGCAAAGATCGCTACCAGCACCAGCCCGACCCAGACCAGCGCCCCACGGTCGCCGCCGACGAAGACGCGGTCAAACATCGGCTCCATCAGTTTCGCCAGCACGCCCAAGGTGGAGCCTTCGATGATCATGAAGATCACCGCGATGGCCATCAGACCGGTGTGTTTCTTTAGATAGTCCCGCCAAAGCCAGCGCATCAACTGCGCGGAGGTGTAACTGTCATCATTCATACCGGTGCCTGATCCTTTTGGGCAGTCGGATCCCGTGTACGAAAGCCGCGCAGGCAGGGCAAGCCGTCGCGCAGGTCGGGCAAGGCGGGCAGGGGGTGGCCTGCGCGCGTGGAAGGGTGGCGCGGGGGCGCACCTTACCTAAGGTCCGATCGCGTGTTGACCCCGGCCTGCCGGGCAGTAAGCTGCGCCCGACCGTCCCCCGGTCACGCATTTTCAAAACGGCAGCCAATATCATGACAAAGCAGAATAAACTCGCCCCCGGTCGTTCGTACCTCGCCATTCCCGGCCCCTCGGTCATGCCCGACGCGGTGCTGAGCGCGATGCACCGCGCGGCTCCCAATATCTATGAGGGCGAGTTGGTCGAGATGATGCCTGCGCTGGCCGCTGACCTGAAGCGCGTGGCGCGTACAGATCGTCATGTGGCGATGTATATCAGCAACGGCCACGGCGCTTGGGAAGCCGCGCTGAGCAATGTCATAGCCCCCGGCGACCGGGTATTGGTGCTGGCCACGGGGCGTTTCGGCCATGGCTGGGCCGAAATGGCGACGGGGCTGGGGGCCGAGGTGGATATCCTCGACTTTGGCCGCAACGCGCCTGTCGATCTCGCGCAGGTGGCCGAGCGTTTGAAGGCCGACAGCGGCCACCAGATCAAGGCGGTGATGGCGGTTCATGTGGACACCTCAAGCTCGGTCCGCAACGATGTGCCGGGTCTGCGCCGCCTGTTGGATGAGGCGGGCCACCCCGCGCTCTTGATGGCCGATTGCATCGCGTCATTGGGCTGTGAGCGCTTTGAGATGGACGCTTGGGGCGTCGATGTCATGGTCACCGCTTCGCAAAAGGGGCTGATGGTGCCGCCGGGCATGGCCTTCGTCTTTTTCAACGACCGGGCCGAGGAAGCCCGTGCGCGTCTGCCCCGCGTGAGCCGCTATTGGGACTGGTCACCGCGCGCCCATGCGCAGGAGTTTTATCAATACCACGGCGGCACGGCGCCGACGCATCACCTCTACGGCCTGCGCGCCGCCCTCGACATCATCCATGAAGAAGGGATCGAGCAGGTCTGGCAGCGCCATGAAACGCTGGCCCGTGCGGTTTGGGCGGCCTGCGAGGCGTGGTCGGCGGAAGGCAGCCTGCGGTTCAACATCGAAGACCGCGCCCTGCGGAGCCATGCCGTCACCGCGCTGCGGCTGCAAGCGCCCCATGCGACCGAGTTACGCGACTGGGTGCAGGGCAATCTGGGGCTGACGCTGGGCGTGGGGCTGGGCATGGCCCTGCCGGGGGAGCCCGCGTGGCACGGGTTCTTCCGCCTTGGCCATATGGGCCATGTGAACGGCCATATGATCATGGGGCTGCTTGGCGGGATCGAAGCCGGGCTTTCGGCGCTGAAAATCGACCACGGCCCGGGCGCCTTGCAAGCGGCGGCGGAGGTGATCGGCGGGGCTTAGGCCCCGCGCGCGTCCGCTAAGGCTTCGGGCAAGGCGGCGGCGAAGTGATCCAGCTCCTCCGCCGTGCTGCAACTGATGCGGATGCAGCGGTTCTGCGGCGCAGCGAAGGGCATCCGCACGAAGATCCCCCGCGTCACCAGCGCGTCGAGAACCGCCTTCGCGAAAGCGCCATCGCGGCCACAGTCAACGGCGACGAAATTGGCGGCAGAGGGAAGGGTGCTGAGCCCGTTTTCTTCGGCGATTTGGGCGATCCGGCGGCGCGCCTCGGCGATCTTAGTCTGAACCTCTTTCAGGTAGCTCTGATCCTGCACCGCCGCCAAAGCCCCCGCCTGCGCTGCGCGGTTCAGGCCAAAGTGATTGCGGACCTTGTGAAAGGCGGTGATCAACGCGGGCGCGGCAATGGCATAGCCGATCCGCGCCCCGGCGAGACCGTAGGCTTTGGAGAAGGTGCGCATCCGGATCACCCGTGGGTCATCGGCGGAAAGTTCGGGCGCGGTGCCCTCGGGGGCGCATTCGATATAGGCTTCATCCAGCAAAAGCAGGCTGCCTTGGGGCAGGTCGTCGAGCGCGCGTGCCAGTGCCGCGCCCTCATGCCAAGTGCCCATCGGGTTGTCGGGATTGGCGAGGTAGACGAGCTTGGCGTCTACCTCCGCCGCCTTGGCGAAAAGCGCCGCCGGGTCTTCGTGATCGTCGCGGTAGGGCACCTTGTGCAGCACGCCGCCAAAGCCCGTGACGTGGTAGTTGAAGGTAGGGTAGGCGCCTTCGGAGGTCACCACCGCATCGCCTTCGCCCACCAGCAGACGGACGAGATAGCCCAGCAGCCCGTCGATGCCTTCGCCGACGATGATGTTTTCGTGCGCGATGCCGTGCAACTCGGCCAGCGCCGCGCGCAACTCCACGCTTTCAGAATCGCCGTATTTCCACATCTCGGTCTCGGCCATGGCCGCGATGGCGCGGGGCGAGGGGCCAAAGACGTTTTCATTGGCGCCAAGCCGCGCTTTGAACGGGCGGCCAAGGACGCGCTCCTGCGCTTCGGGGCCCACGAAGGGGACATTGGCGGGCAGGCGTTGGGCGAGGGGGGTGAGGCGTGCATATGTCATGCGCCAAGGTGTAGGGGCGGGCCCGTGAGAGGGCAAGTGCCGCAGCACCTGCCGCCACGTTTTGCTGGTGCCGCGCGATGATCTGCGCTGAACTGCGCCAAACATTCAGGAGAATAGCCATGCCCCGCGTCACCACCCGGATCGAAGACCATATCGCCCATGTGACCCTCACCCGCGCCGACAAGATGAACGCGGTGGATGATAAGATGATCGAGGCGATCATCGCGGCAGGGCAGGAGGTTGCGGCTTCGGACGCCCGGGTGGTGTTGCTCTCGGGCGAGGGCAAAGGCTTTTGCGCGGGCATTGATATTGGTGGGCTCTCGGGGATGCTGGGGCAGGATGTCGATGCGTTGATCATGCCCCGCAGCCATGGCGAAGGCACGACGAACAAATGGCAAGAGGTGTCGATGGTTTGGCACCGTTTGGAAATCCCGGTCATCGCGGCGCTGCATGGGGTGGTTTTCGGCGCCGGGATGCAGCTGGCGCTTGGGGCGGATATTCGGATTGCCGCGCCGGATACGAAGCTCGCGGTGATGGAGATGAAATGGGGCATCGTGCCGGATATGGGCGGTATGGTGCTGCTGCCGCGGCTGGTGCGATCGGACGTGTTGCGGCGGTTGACTTATACCGCCGCGCCCGTGGACGCCGCGCAGGCCGAGCGTTGGGGACTGGTGACGGAAGTCGCCGAAGACCCGCAGGCGGCGGCGCTGGAACTGGCGCAGGTGATCGCGGGCAAGGGGCCGAATGCGATCCGCACAGCGAAGCGCTTGATCGGATATGCGGAGACGGGGGCATCGGATGCGGATGTGCTCTTGGCCGAGTCGCGTGAGCAGGCGGCGCTGTTGGGCAAGCCCGAGCAGATGGAGGTGATCGCGGCGGAGTTCGGCAAGCGACCTGCGGTGTTTAAGTAGGACGGCAAGCGCGGCATTTGCGTTGCGCCTGACAGCCCGGAATCAAGGCCGCAGGCCGCCGGGCAGCGCCAGACCGCCCCCCGGGCTGGCGCTTTTGCAATCGAAGTGCATTCCTGTCAGCTTGGCATAAACGCGGCAGAGATAAACTGCCTAACTGCCCCCTATGCAGCGCCATCCCGCAGTCTGGCGCTGCCCGGCTTTGTTGGTCTCAGCCCAGTTCCGCCAGCCGGTCCAGTGCGGCCTGCAACTGGTCCGCCTCTTCCTGACGTGCCGCGAGGTTCGCCTGCGCTTCGGCCACCACCTCTTCCGGCGCGGAGGCGGCGAACTTGGGGTTATTCAAACGCCCCTTCAGCCCGCCGATCTCCTTGCCCAGCTTGTCGAGCGACTTCTGCAGACGCGCCTTTTCGGCGTCGATGTCGATGAGACCGGCCAAGGGCAGGCCGAAGCTCGCCCCCGGGGCCGCGATCGAGACGGTGCCTTTCGGGAAGCTGTCGGCTTTCTCAAGGCTCTCGACCCGCGCCAGGCGCTTGATCATCACCTCGTTGCGGTCCCAAGCGCCTTGTGCTGCCTCGTCCATCTCGGTCACCAGCATCGGCACCTTCAGCCCGGCGGGCACATGCATCTGTTGACGCGCAGAGCGGATGCTCTCGATCAGGCCGATGACCCAGTTGAGCTCCCGGTCCGCGTCGGCATCGAGCAGATCGGCGGTCGTGTAGGCGGGCCAATCGGTGAGGGCTAGAAGTTCATCGCGCTTGGCGGTGGTCTGCCAGAGCTCCTCGGTGATGAATGGCATGATCGGGTGCAGCAGGATCAGGCATTGCTCCAGCACCCAGGCCATGGTGGCGCGGGTTTCCGCAGCCTCGGGCGCGTCGTCCTGCAACAGAGGCTTCGACAGCTCCACGTACCAGTCGCAGACCTTGCCCCAGACAAAGGCGTAAAGCGCATTGGCCGCGTCGTTGAAGCGGAAGTTGCCGAGTGCGGCGTCAACTTCCTCGCGCACGCGGGCGGTCTCGCCCACGATCCACTTGTTCAGCGTGGCGGTGGGCCGCGGCATCCCGGCGGGCATCGCGTCGAAGACGCCGTTCATCTCGGCGAAGCGGTGCGCGTTCCACAGCTTGGTGCCGAAGTTGCGATAGCCCGCGATGCGCTGCGTCGAGAGCTTCAGATCGCGCCCCATGGCCGCCATTGACGTCAGGGTAAAGCGCACGGCATCGGCGCCGTAGTCGTCGATCAGCTCCAGCGGGTCGAGCACATTGCCCAAGCTCTTCGACATCTTCTTGCCCTTCTCGTCGCGCACCAGCGCGTGGACATAGACGGTGTCGAAGGGTTTTTGGTCGACCACGGCATATTGCATCATCATCATCCGGGCGACCCAGAAGAAAATGATGTCGAAACCGGTCACCAGCACGGAGGTGGGGAAGTATTTTTCCAGCTCAGCGGTTTGCTCGGGCCAGCCAAGCGTGCCGATGGGCCAGAGGCCGGAGGAGAACCATGTGTCGAGCACATCGGGGTCGCGGTAGATACCCACGGACACAAGCTTTCCACCGCTTTCGACATAGGAACTTGTGCCTTCGCGCAGTTCGACCTCCACGTGGTCGCCGAAGCGAGCCTTCACCTGAGCAACTGCTTCTTCGCTGGTTGATGCGCAATACTCATTGCCTTCGTGGTCGAACCAAACCGGAATCTGGTGCCCCCACCAGAGCTGGCGCGAGATGCACCAGGGTTCGATGTTCTCCAGCCAGTGGAAATAGACCTTGCGGTCCTGTTCGGGTAGGATGGTGACTTCGCCGGAACGCACAGCATCGATAGCAGGCTGCACGATCTTGTCGGTGGCAACAAACCATTGGTCGGTCAGCATCGGCTCGATCACCACCTTTGAGCGGTCGCCGAAGGGCTGCATGATCTTCTTGGCCTCGACGAGCGGCACAAGGTTCTCTTCCTCGGTGCGCATCTCGCCGCCTTCGCCGGGCTCGACGGGGGCCTTCTTGGCGGCGCGGCCAAGGCGGGGATCGGTCGCCTCGGTCATCACGGCAAGGCCCTCGGCGGTCACGTCCTGAACCACGCGCTTGCGGGCCTCAAAACGGTCGAGGCCGCGGTAGGCTTCCGGCACGAGGTTGATCTCGGTCGCGTCCTCGGGCGCGGCTTCGGAACCATCGGCGATGGCCTGCGCGCGCGCGGCGGCTTCATCGTAGGGCAGGCCATCGGCGCGCATCCGGCCTTGGGTGTCCATCAGCGCGTAAAGCGGGATGTTGTTGCGCTTGGCCACGCCGTAGTCGTTGAAGTCATGCGCGCCGGTGATCTTTACCGCGCCCGAGCCGAAGTTCTTGTCCGGATATTCGTCGGTGATGATCGGGATGAGGCGGCGCTGTGCCTTGGGGCCAACCGGGATTTCGCAAAGTTTCCCGACGATTGAAGCGTAACGTTCATCCGATGGATGAACTGCGACAGCGCCGTCGCCCAGCATGGTTTCGGGCCGGGTGGTGGCGATGGAGATGTAATCGCGCTCTTCCTCAAAGAGCACGTTGCCGTCCTCGTCCTTCTCCACATAAGTGTAGGTCTCACCCCCCGCCAGCGGGTATTTGAAGTGCCACATGTGGCCGTCGACCTCGGTGCTCTCGACCTCGAGGTCGGAGATCGCGGTCTCGAAATGCGGGTCCCAGTTGACCAGCCGCTTGCCGCGGTAGATCAGCCCCTTGTTGTACATGTCCACGAAGACCTTGATCACGGCGTCGTGAAAGTTGCCCTCTTCGCCTTCGGGCGCACCGGGCGCGCCGGACATGGTGAAGGCGTTGCGCGACCAGTCGCAGGAGGCGCCCAGTCGGCGCAGCTGGTCGATGATCGTGCCGCCGGATTTCTGCTTTTGCTCCCAGACCTTGGCGGTGAAGGCCTCGCGGCCCAACTCGCGACGGCCCGGTTGGCCGGTGGCGGCCAACTCGCGTTCCACCACCATCTGCGTGGCAATGCCCGCGTGGTCTTGCCCCGGCTGCCAGAGGGTGTCGAAACCCTGCATCCGGTGCCAGCGCACGAGGATGTCCTGCAACGTGTTGTTGAAGGCATGGCCCATGTGCAGCGAGCCGGTGACATTCGGCGGCGGGATCATCACCGAGAAATGCTCATCCCGCTGCGCATTCGCGCCCGCTTTGAACGCGCCCTTGGTCTCCCAATCGGCGTAGATGCGGCTTTCCGCCTCGGCGGCGTTGAAGGTCTTTTCGAGTGCCATGGTCATGATCCCTTTTGTTGCGCCCCGTTTAGCGCTCTGGCGCGGTAAGGGAAAGACCCCTGACAGGGGGTGAGGCGCGGGGGCAGGGCTCAGCCGCTGCGGTCGATCTTGGTGCTGAGGTGGATCAGGCTCTCGCTGCCCTTAACGCCGCGTGTCTCGCCGATGCGGTCAAGGGTCTCGTCCAACTCCTGCGTGGTCTGCGCCGCGATCTGCACCAGCAGGTCAAAGCGGCCCGAGGTGGTGTGCACCACCTGCACCGCCGGAAGGCTGCGCAGCCGCGCCAATACAGCGGGGCCTGCACGCAGCTCGATATTGACCAGAGCCGTGGCATGCAGCGGCGCGCGGGCGGCTTCCCCCAAACGCAGCGTATAGCCGAGGATGGCGCCGCAGCGTTCCAACCGCTCCAGCCGGGCCTGAACGGTGGTGCGGGCAAGGCCAAGACGTCGGGCCAAATCGGCGACCGGCTGACGGGCGTTGGATTGCAGTGCCGCGATCAAAGCGCGGTCGGTGTCGTCAAGTTGCGCTATCATATCGTCACTTTGCCCAAAGTTCGCATCACTTTAGGCGGTATGACACGATGAATCGACCGAAATTCACGCTTCACTGGAGAAAAGCAGTAAAGAGGCCTCCATGCAGCATATCGCCCCCCTTTCCGACAGTCCCGCAGCCTATCTGGCGAAACACAGCCCCGACGCGCCGGTGTTGTTTCTGGCCCCTTCGGTGCTGCAAGCCACCGCGCGGCGGTTTCAGGCGGATTTCGACGGGCTGGTGACCTATGCGGTCAAGGCCAACGACCGGGCCGAGGTGCTGTCGAACCTTGTCGCGGCGGGGATCACCACCTTCGATGTCGCCTCTCCGGCTGAGATGGCGGCGGTGCGGGCGGTCTGTCCGCAGGCGGTTTTGCATTACAATAACCCCGTGCGCTCGGCTTCCGAGGTCAAGGCAGGGATCGCGGCGGGGGTCTATAGCTGGTCGATCGATGACATGTCGGAATTGGCCAAGCTGCGCGATGTGCCGCGCGATAATGAGGTGGCGGTGCGCTTCGCCTTGCCGGTCAAGGGCGCGGCCTATGATTTCGGCTCGAAATTCGGCGCGGCCCCTGAAGAGGCGGCGGTGCTGTTGCGCGCTGTGGTCGAGATGGGGTTCACGCCGTCGATGTGTTTCCACCCCGGCACGCAGTGCAACGATCCGCAGGCTTGGGTGCAATATGTCCATGCGGCGGCGGATATTCTGCGCATGGCCGGTGTCTCGATCAACCGGTTGAACATTGGCGGGGGCTTCGCCGTGGACCGTGGGTTTGACGCGCCCGATCATCGGGCGGTTTTTGCTGCCGTGAACGCGGCGCTGGCCGAGAGTTTTGGGGCGGATGCGCCTTTGCTGCTGTGTGAGCCGGGCCGGGCGATGGTGGCTGACGCCGCCGTATTGGCGACCCGTATCAAGGGGATGCGCAACGATGGGCGGACGGTTTTCCTGAACGACGGTATCTATGGCGGGCTGCCCGATCTGCGCGATATGGGGCTTTCGGGGTTGGTCGATGTGGTCGGCCCCGATGGCACGCGGCGTCTGGGGGCGGCCAAGCCGCGTGTGGTCTTCGGCCCCACTTGTGATTCGCTGGACCGTCTGCCCGATGGCCTGCCGCTGCCGGAGGATGCGCAGACCGGGGATTACCTTTTGTTCGGCGGCATGGGCGCTTATTCCATTGCCATGTCGACCGCCTTCAACGGCTATGGGTTGGCAGGGGTGACGCTGGTCTCAAGCCTTGAGGGCGCGCCCAAACGCAAGGCGGCTTGAGGCTCTGGACACTGGCGGCGCGCCCGCTACTGTTGCGCTGGAACAGGCAGGGCAGCAGGGGCGGCGTCAGATGGAAAAGTTCGGGAAAAGCCAGCCGGTCAAACGGGTGGAAGACCACCGCTTCCTGACCGGAAAGGGCCGCTATGTCGATGATATCGCCCCCGCCGAGGCGCTGCATGGCGTCTTTTTCCGCGCGCCCGTGGCCCATGGGGTGATCACTGAGTTGGATGTGACGGACGCCCGCGCGGCGGATGGCGTGCATCTGGTGCTGACCTGCGCCGATCTGGAAGCGGCGGGGATGAATATCGCTCTGCCCCATACGGTCGTCGACAACCGCGATGGTAGCAAAGGGGCGGCGCCGCTGCGCCCGATGCTGGCCAAGGACCGCGTGCGCTATGTGGGCGAGCCGGTGGCGCTGGTGGTGGCCGAGAGTTTGCAACAGGCCCGCGACGCGGCGGAGATGATCCTTTTCGAGGCCGACGATCTGCCTGCCAAAATGGATGTCGCCCCGGGCGGTGAGCCCCTGCACGCAGAGGCCCCCGACAACCACGCCTTTGACTGGCATATGGGCGATGAGGCCAAGGTTGAGGCGGCTTTTGCCAAGGCCGCCCATCGCGTCAAGCTGGAGGTCGGGGACAACCGCATCATCGTCAACTCCATGGAGCCGCGGGGCTGCTATGCCGAATGGACCGAGGGCCGGTTGCATGTGGCGCTGGGCGGGCAGGGCGTCTGGGCGCACAAGGGGTTTCTGACCAAAGCCTTTGGCCTGCCCGAAGACGCGGTGCGCGTCACCAATCCCGATGTCGGCGGCGGTTTCGGCATGAAGGCGATGACCTACCCGGAGTATTTCTGCGTGGCCCAAGCCGCGCGGGCGCTGGGCCGCCCGGTGCGCTGGATGTCAGAGCGGACCGAAGCCATGCTCACCGACAACGGCGGGCGTGATCTGGTGTCTTGGGCCGAGTTCGCCTTTGACGAAAACCACAAGATCACCGCCTACCGTGTCGATACGCGCTGCAACCTTGGGGCTTATAACAGCCAGTTCGGCCAGCCGATCCAGTCGCAGCTCTTCTCCAAGGTCTTGATGGGCGTCTATGACGTGCAAGACACCTATCTGCATGTCGAGGGCTATTACACCAACACCGCGCAGGTCGACGCCTATCGTGGTGCAGGGCGGCCCGAGGCGATCTATGTGTTGGAGCGGTTGATGGACCGCGCCGCGCGTGAGTTGGGCGTCGATCCGTGGGAGTTACGGCGGATCAACTTCATCAAGCCTGAGCAATTCCCCTATACCACTGCCACGGGCGAGCTTTACGACGTGGGCGATTTCGCGCGGCTGCTGGCTCGGGTGGGGCAAGAGGCCGACCGCGACGGTTTTGCCGCGCGCCGGGCGGCGGATGCCAAACGCGGCCTGCTGCGCGGGCAAGGGCTGTGTTACTATATCGAGAGCATTTTGGGCGATCCCTCCGAAGGGGCCAAAGTGGTTTTCGAGGGCGATGGCCGGGTGACGATCTATGTCGGCACCCAAAGCAATGGGCAGGGGCATGAGACGGTCTATGCGCAGTTCCTCTCGGACCAGACCGGCATCCCCGCCGAGCGGATCGACGTGGTGCAGGGCGATAGCGATCTGATCAAGAAGGGTGGCGGCACCGGCGGCTCGCGCTCGGTCACCACGCAGAACACGGCGACCTTGGCCACCGTGGCGAAGATCACTGAAGTCTTCACCGCGTTTCTGGCCAAGGAATTGGGCGTCGCCGCCGCGGATATCACCTTTGATGACGAACGTTTCCGCGCAGAGGGCTCGAACATCAGCCCGACGATGCTTGAGGTGGCCGAGATGGCCCGCGCTAAGGGCCGGGATGATCTGCTCAGCCACCATGAACGCGCCAGCCTGCCGGGGCGCAGCTATCCCAACGGGGCGCATGTGGCCGAGGTGGTGATCGACCCCGAGACCGGGGTGGTGACGCTCGACCGCTACACCGTGGTCGACGATTTCGGCAATCTCATCAACCCGATGCTGGCGGAGGGGCAGGTCCACGGCGGGGTGGCGCAGGGCATTGGCCAAGCGGTGCAGGAGCGGGTGGTCTATGACGAGGACGGCCAGCTTTTGACCGCCACCTTCATGGACTATGCCATGCCCCGCGCGGCGGACCTGCCGATGATCTCTTTCACCTCCGAACCGGTGCCCTCCACGGCCAATGTCATGGGCATGAAGGGCTGCGGGGAGGCGGGCACCGTTGGTGCCTTGGCAGCGGTGTCGAATGCAGTGCAGGATGCCCTGTGGGAACGCGGCGTGCGGCAGGCGGATATGCCGTTCACCCCGCACCGTGTCTGGGAGATGCTGCAAGGTGCCGCAATCGCAGCCGAGTAAAACCCTGTTCCAACGGCTCTTCGGGCGGTTCTGGCGGCGGCCTGAAAGCGACTTTGGCCCGCGCCGGGGGGCGGTGACCCATGTCATCATCCTCGACGGGACCATGTCCTCGCTCGAACTGGGGCGTGAGACGAATGCGGGCATTGCCTATGGCCTCTGCCGCGAGATGGGCAGCGCCCTGTCGATCTATTACGAGCCGGGGCTGCAATGGCGCGATTGGCGCAGCGCTTTGGATGTGATCTTGGGCCGCGGGATCAACCGGCAAATCCGCCGCGCCTATGGATATCTCGCCTCGCGCTACCGGCCCGGAGATCGGATTTTCCTGATGGGCTATTCGCGCGGTGGCTATGCGGTGCGCTCGCTCGCCGGGGTGATCGAGCGTGTGGGGCTTCTGCGCGCCGAGGTGGCGACAGAGCGTAACATCCGCGATGTTTACCGCCATTATGAGGCGCAACATCTGAGCAAGGCGGGCGAACTCTTTGCCCGCGCCAACTGTCACCCCGAGGTCGAGATCGAGGCGATTGGCGTTTGGGATACGGTCAAGTCGCTGGGCCTCAACGCGCCGCTGTTCTGGCGGTTCTCGCAGCCGCTGCATATGTTCCACAACCATGACCTCAGCCGCAACGTGAAGAACGGCTTTCAGGCGCTGGCCCTGAACGAGACCCGCGTCGCCTATGCCCCGGTGCTATGGACCACGCCCGAGGGCTATGACGGGCGGCTGGAACAGGTCTGGTTCCCCGGCACCCATGGCGACGTGGGCGGCCAGTTGGGCGGGCATGAGGCCGCGCGCCCCTTGGCCAATATCCCGCTGGTCTGGCTGCTGTCGCGGATGGAGGACAGCGGCCTGCCGCTGCCCGCAGGCTGGGCCACGCGGTTCGATCAAGACCCCGCCGCGCCCTCCATCGGGCGCTGGCGCGGCTATGGCAAGATGCTGGTGACCCGCCGCCGTCGGGTGGTGGGCGCGGACCCGTCCGAGCGGTTGCACGAAAGCGTGGAGCAGCGCCGCGAACAGGCTCAGCCGCAGCCGGGGCTGCTGGCCCGGATGCAGGGTGTGATCTCCGGCCTTCAGCCGGGGTCGCGGTCCGAGGGGTGATTGATGCCATCGCTATAGGGCAGCGGCTCCATCTCCCAAGGCAAGACCCCTTCGATCGCACCAAGGTTCACGCCGCATTCATCGGGGTTCGAGCGGCGGCGGTGGTGGGTGTAGATGCCGCAGGTCTTACAGAATTAGTGCTGTGCGGTATGCGTGCCCCAAGTGTAAAGCGTGAGGTTCTCGGCCCCTTTCAACACGGTCACCGTTTCGGCCAGCGCGGTCACCGTGGCGGCGGCACGGCGGCGACAAAAGGAGCAGGTGCAGCGCGAGGCCGAGGCTAGCCCACGCGGAAACAGCGCTTCGATCACCTCGGCCCCGCAGTGGCACGAGGCGCGGCGGGTTTCGGAGGTTTCGGTCATTTGCGTCTCACTTTCGGAATGCGACTTTCGCTCAGGTCATAGTCTGCGGCGGCATGGGGCGGATGGCCGTGGGTCTGCCGCCAAAAGGCAAAGCCGCCCCGCCGCCGCCAGAGCGGCAAGGTCAGCAGCAGCCCCGCAATGAACCCGCCCGCATGGGCCCAATAGGCCACCCCGCCGGTGCCCGGCGTGGCCCCGATCCCGCCGATGAACTGCATGCCGAACCACAGGCCCAGCATGATCCACGCCGGGATCGCGAAGATGCGGAAAAACACGATGAAGATCACCAAAATGTCGACCTTGGCGCGCGGGAAGAGCAGCAGGTAGCCCCCCATCACCCCCGCAATCGCGCCCGAGGCCCCGACCATGGGCACCCATGACAGCGGCTCTGTCACGACTTGGCCCAGACCCGCGGCGATGCCGCAGGCAAGGTAGAACAGCAGATAGCGCCCATGGCCCATTTCATCTTCGACATTATCGCCGAATATCCACAAAAACAGCATGTTACCCGCCAGATGCATCCAGCCGCCATGCAGGAATTGCGAGGTGATAAGGCCGAAATACCCCTCCCCATGGCTCAGCCGCGCGGGCAGCAGGGCGTAGCTGTAGTAAAACTCGGCCAAGGCGCGCTCATCCGCCATCAGCGACAGGGAAGACAGAAACACCCCGATGTTGAGCGCCATCAGCGCATAGGTGACGAAGGGCGTTCGGCCCGAGGGGTTGTGATCGCGGATCGGGAACATGCGGGCCAGCCTTTGCCAAGTCGTCCGCAGCGTCAAGCGGCGCGGGGGATCTTCATGACCTTAGCTGCGCCCGCGGGGGCTTCTGTCAAGCGGAACCGAGCAAATCCCGCGCGATCCGCTCAAAAATTCCGGCGCCCACGGGAATCAGATCATCGGGGAAATCGTAATCGGGGTTGTGCAGGGCGGCATAGCCCTCGCCGGGGCCGAGGCAGAGCATCGCCGCCTTGGCATCGCGCCCGAACAGGCCGAAATCCTCGGAGGCGCGCATCGGCAGGTTTTCCTGCCCGTGCGACACGCCAAGCGCGTCCATCGCTGCGGCGGCGATCGCGTAGGCGTCGGGGTGGTTGATGGAGGCGGCGAAATGGTCGGATTCCGCGAAAGCTACGGTCAGCCCATGGGTCTCGGTCACGTGGGCGACTTCGGCACGCAGGGCCGCTTCGATCTCGGCCAGCGCCGCGTCTCGGGTGCTGCGCAGGGTGGCGTAGAGCGCCGCTTCGCCAGGGGCGACGCCAAAGGTCGGCTCACCCATGCGCAGGTGGGTGAGGGTGACGAGGCGGAAGTCATCGTCAAGCGGCCCGCCGGGGCCGAGCGCTTGCAGCGCCGGGATCAACTCGGCCAGTGCAGGCGCAGGGGAGGTGCCGTCTTCGGGGCTGGCGGCATGGGCGGTCTTGCCGTGCAGGGTGACGGAGATGCCTTTCGAGGCGCAGTTGATCAGCGCGGGCGCGGTGTCGACATGGCCAAAGGGGCGGCCCGGCTCGACATGGATGGCAAAGGCGTAATCGGCAGCGATCTCGGCATAGGTGGGATCGTTCACCACCGCCCGCGCGCCGCTGCCGTCCTCCTCGGCCGGTTGGAACATCAGCACCACGCGGCCCTTTGCGACGGGGCGGCGCGCGATCATCCGCCCGAGCGCCAAGAGCATGGCCATATGACCGTCGTGGCCGCAGACGTGGGACTTGCCCGGCACCTTAGAGACCCAAGGAATGTCATGTTCCTCGGGGATTGGGAGGGCGTCGAGTTCCGCGCGGAAGAGCACCGTGGGGCCGGGGCTGCCGCTGTCGAAAACCGCCGCCACCCCATGCCCGCCAAGGCCGGTGAGGATGCGCGAAGGCGCGAGCTTTTCCAGTTCCGCCGCGATGGTCCGGGCGGTTTCCACTTCCTCGCCCGAGATCTCGGGGTGTTGGTGGAGCGCCCTGCGAAACTGCGTCAACTCTTCGATATCGCGGTTCGTCAGCATGGCGCTCCCCCTAATTGCGCGGCCCGTTCAGGCCATCATCCCCAAGAGCTGTGCATTGCCGCCCGAGGCGGTGGTGTCAACACAGACATGGCGCTCGGCGCGGACGCGCGCGGTGTCGGGCTTGCCGCGCAGAAGCGGAATGATCGCCCCTTCGCGGGCCGCCAGCGCCTTGTCGATTTGCCGCGCCGTCTCCTCATCGCCCCACCAGAGCACGCCGCCATAGGCGGGGCCGGTGGTGAGTGCTTCGGGGGCGATCCGGCCTGCAGCCTCGACCGCGACACCGCCGAGGGCGCGCACGGCCTTGGCCTGCGCCGTGGCCGCCTCGGCCCCCGGACCCATGCAGAGAAGCGCAGGTCGGGGCAGGGTCGACAGGCGGTTGCTCTCGCCGGTGGGCCCGGGCATCGACTGGGTCTCCAGCACGGTCGGCTGGTGCGCGGGCAGGGCGGGTAGGCTCTGTTGCGCGCTGTCCCATGGGCCGGAAGCCTCCTGATGGTCGGGCGCGGCGAAACGCGGCAGGTAGTTCGGCCCGCCCGCCTTCGGCCCGGTGCCCGAAAGCCCCTCGCCGCCGAAGGGCTGGCTGCCGACGATGGCGCCGATCTGGTTGCGGTTCACGTAGATGTTGCCCGCCTCGATCCGCTCGGACACATGCTGCACCCGGTCGTCGATCCGCGTGTGGAGGCCGAAGGTGAGGCCGTAGCCGGTGGCGTTGATCGCGTCGATCACGGCGTCGAGCTCATGGCTCTTGAAGGTCGCCACATGCAGCACGGGGCCGAAGATTTCGCGCTTCATGTCGCTGATGCCATCCACCCGCAGGATCGCGGGGCCGACGAAGGTGCCGCCTTCGGGCGCTTTTAGTTCGGCGATCAGCCGGCCCTCCGCGCGGGCGGCCTCGACATGATCGACGATGGTCTGTCGCGCGGCATCGTCGATGACGGGGCCCACGTCGGTCGACAGATGCCACGGATCGCCAATGCGCAGCGCCTGCATCGCGCCCTTGAGCATGGTGATCAGGTCCTCGGCGATGTCCTCCTGCACGTAGAGGCAACGCACGGCGGAGCAGCGCTGGCCCGCGGATTGGAAGGCGCTTTCGACGATGGCCTGCACGGCCTGCTCGGGCAGGGCAGTGCTGTCGACGATCATGGCGTTGAGGCCACCGGTCTCGGCAATCAGCGGTGTGCCGGGGGCGCAGTGTTCGGCCATGTTGGCGCGGATACGCAGGGCGGTGGCGGTGGAGCCGGTGAAGGCCACGCCGTTGACGCGGGCGTCGCCGGTCAGCGCCGCGCCCACCTCGCCGCCGCCCGGCAGCAGTTGCAGCGCCGCGCGCGGCACGCCGGCCTCGTGCAGCACCTTGACGGCAAGCTGTGCGATGAGCGGGGTCTGCTCGGCCGGTTTGGCGAGCACGGCATTGCCGGCGGCCAGGGCTGCCGTGACCTGCCCGCAGAAGATCGCCAGTGGGAAGTTCCACGGCGAGATGCAGGTGAAGATGCCCGCGGGCGGCTCGTTGGTCGCCTGACCGGCGTAGTAGCGCAGGAAGTCCACCGCCTCGCGCAGCTCGGCCACGCAATCGGGCAGTTGCTTGCCGGCTTCGCGGGCGAGGATGGCAAAGATCTCGCCATAGCGGTCCTCGAACATGTCGGCGGCGCGCAGAAGCGTGCTGCGCCGTGCGTCAAGAGGCGCGTCCCAAGGGGCGGCGTTGTCGAGCGCGGTGGCCACATCGGCCTTGGAGGCAGGGCACACGGTCCCGGGCGAGGTGCCGCCGGTGGGGTTGGCGACGGTTTGGGCAGCCTCGGGCGCAGCTTCGCCCGCCAGCAGCGGTGCGGCTTCCCAAGTGGCGTCCGCGAAGGGGGCGCGGGCCTCCTCGATCGCGGCGAGGGTCGGGGTATGGGCCAGATCGAAGCCCCGCGCATTGGCGCGCTGCGGTTGGAACACCTCTGGCCCTTTCGGGATCGTCGGGGCGTTGTCGTTCAACTGGTCGAAGGGATCGGCGGCCACGACCTCGGGCGGGACTTCCTCGTCGACGATCTGGTTCACGAAGCTGGAGTTCGCGCCGTTTTCCAAAAGACGCCGGACGAGATAGGCCAGCAGATCACGGTGCGCACCCACGGGGGCGTAGATGCGGCAGCGGGTGCCACGCTTGCGCATGACGATGTCATGCAGCGTCTCGCCCATGCCGTGCAGGCGCTGGAATTCGTAAGCCTCGGGGTCGTCGGCCATATGCAGCACGGCGGCGACGGTATGGGCGTTATGGGTCGCGAACTGCGGGTAAATGCGGTCGGTCATGCCCAGAAGCTTGCGGGCATTGGCGATGTAGCTCACATCCGTCGCGGCCTTGCGGGTGAAGACCGGGAAACCGTCGATCCCCTCGACCTGCGCGCGCTTGATCTCGGTGTCCCAATAGGCGCCCTTGACCAGCCGCACCATGATGCGGCGGTCGTGGCGCTGCGCCATTTCGTAAAGCGTGTCGATCACCACGCCCGCGCGCGGGCCATAGGCCTGCACGACCACGCCGAAACCGTCCCAGCCGGCCAGCGCAGGCTCGCCCATCACCGTGTCGATCACCTCGAGCGAGAGTGCCAAACGGTCGGCCTCCTCGGCGTCGATGTTGAGGCCCATGCCAGCCGATTTCGCCAAGAGCGCCAGCGCCCGCAGGCGGGGCACCAGATCACGCATCACGGCCTCTTCCTGCGCCAACTCGTAGCGCGGGTGCAGGGCCGAGAGCTTGACCGAAATGCCGGGGTTCTTGCGGATGTCGTCATGGGTGCAGGCCTCGGCAATGGCCGAGATCGCGCGGGAATAGCTCAGGTGATAGCGCTTGGCGTCGGCCTCGGTGCGCGCGGCTTCGCCCAGCATGTCGTAGCTATAGGTAAAGCCCTTCTTCTCCATGCCGCGGGCGCGTTTCATCGCCGCTTGGATGTCTTCCCCCAGCACGAACTGGCGACCCATTTCGCGCATGGCCCGGCTGACGGCGGTGCGGATCACCGGCTCCCCCAGACGTTTGATCGCCGCCCGCAGGTGGCGCACCGGGCCGGGCTGGTCGTCGTCGAGCACGCGGCCCGTCAGCATCAGCGCCCATGTCGACGCGTTGACGAGGCTGGAGGTCGAATGCCCCATGTGCCGACCCCAGTCCGAGGGGGCGATCTTATCCTCGATCAGCGCGTCGATGGTCTCGGCATCCGGCACGCGCAGCAGCGCTTCGGCCAGACACATGAGCGCCACGCCTTCCTCGGTGCTGAGCCCGTATTCGGCAAGGAAGACTTCCATCATGCCGGGGGCCGAGGTGCCGCGGATGTCACGCACCAGACCCGCCGCATCGGCGGTGATCTTGGCGCGGTCCTCGGGCGAAAGATCGGCCTGCGCCTTGAGCTCGGTGAGCAGCGCGACAGGCTCGGCATAGGTGCGCGCGTCGATGGTTTGGCGAAGGGCGGGGGCGTGATCGAGGGCCATGGCAAGCTCCAGTTGATGTTTCGACCAGAATACCGCATGTTGAGAAGGCTAATCGACTTAATATATATTGTATCATGGTCGTTATGACCGAACTAGCGGGGAATCACATGTCAAATGAACTTTTCAATCTGGACCGGTTCGACAGCGCGATTCTATCGGTGTTGGCCGAGGACGGGCGTATCAGCATCACCGATCTTGCCCGCCGCATCGGCCTGTCGAAATCCCCCACCCAAGCACGGCTGCGCCGGTTGGAAGAAAGCGGCGTGATCCTTGGCTATCGCGCCCTGTTGGACCCGATCCGGCTGGGGCTGGATCACGTCGCCTTTGTCGAGGTGCGCCTGAACGACACGCGCGAGGCGGCCTTGCGGGCCTTTAACCTCGCCGTGGCCAAGGTGCCCGAGATCGAACAGGCCCATATGATCGCGAGCCATTTCGACTATCTGATCAAGGTGCGCACGCGGAACATGTCGGAATATCGCCGCTTTCTGGGGGAGGTCATCTCAACCCTGCCGCATGTGGCCAGCACCTCGACCTATGTGGCGATGGAGGCGGTGAAGGAAACCATGCTGGCCGATACGGCCTGACGCATCGTGCCAGAACCATGGGGCCGGGGGCATTCGCCCATTTACACCGCCCGCGTGATGCTTATTGTGCGCCCCGATGCGGGCGTGATGGAATGGTAGACATACCAGACTTAAAATCTGTTGGGGCGTAGCCCCGTGTGGGTTCGAGTCCCACCGCCCGCACCACTGGTTTCAAAGACTTAGCTTGCCTTCGCCAGCGTCACAGGCTCTGCCAATTGCGTGGCGCCGGGGATGAACACGGTAAAGGTCGTCCCCTGACCGAGCGTGCTTTTGACCGTGATGTCGCCACCATGTGCAAGGGCCAGTTTCTTGCAGATCGCGAGCCCCAGCCCGGTGCCGCCCTCGGCGCGGTCGTCGGCATCTTCGATCTGGGTGAAAGCCTCGAAAATGCGGTCCAGATCCTGCGCGGCGATGCCAACGCCATTGTCTTCGACCTCGAAAACAAACCCGCCCGCGTGCAGGCCCGCACGCAGATAGATGTCCCGCGCCTTGGAGAATTTCAGCGCATTGCCGACGATATGGCCCAGCAGTTGCAGGCTGCGGCGGCGGTCGGCGGTGACGGTCAGCGGTGGGGTGTCGATATGCAGCGTGGCCGTCTTATCATGCGCGGCGCCGTGGTGCTCTTCGACCACTTCCTCCAAAAGCGCGCGGGTGTCGAAGGCGGTTTTGTCCAGCGCGAGGTCGTTTAACTCCATATTCGTATAGTCGAGGATGTCGTTGATAATGGTCAACAATTGCCCGCCCGCGAATTTGATGCGCTGGCCGTAGAGTTCCGCCTGATCGCCCATCTTGGTGAAATGCTCGGACTCCGGTTTTTCATCCGGGCCCAGCTTGGCGAGGTTGTGGCGTTTGAGTTCCGACAGGAAGCTGGCGTAGCCGATCACGATGGTCAGCGGGGTGCGCAATTCGTGGCTCAGCACGCTCATGAATTCCGATTTCGCCCGGCTGGCGCTTTCGGCGGCATCGCGGGCCTTTCGCAGTTCCTGGACGCTTTCGTTGCGGGTGCGGTTTTCGACAACATAGCTAAAGAGCGCGGCTAGGGCGATGATGGCGGCGGTGCCGGCGACGATCAGCGCGATTAATTTGTACTCGACAGGGTTGGCATAGAGCGGCTGCGCGGCCAGCGGGGTGACCTGAAAAGCGGCCATGCCGGTGAAATGGAGCAGGATGATCGCCAGCGCCAAAAGCGCGGTCATCCACAGCACGCTGCCCTTGCCCCCACGGCCCGCCGCGCCAAGCGCGAGGGTCGCAAGGACAACCGCGATGATGACGGAGGCGGTCAGATAGCCCATGTCCCACTGGATCGCGCCCTGCACGCGATAGGCCACCATGCCGGTATAATGCATGGCCGAAATCGCCAGCCCAAAGATCGTCCCGCCCAGAACCGTGGCCCGGCGGGATTTCAGCAGCCCGGCGATGACGACGCCCAAGATCGAGCCGACGATGGCGATGATCAGCGACAGGAAGGTGAGCGAGAAATGGAACGTCGCCGGCGCGTCGAGCTGATAGGCAAGGATCGCGATGAAATGGGTGCACCAGATCGTCACCCCCGCTGTCATCGCGGTCAGATAGCACCAGATCAACGCTTGGCGACGCGGCTGTTCAAGCACATGCCGATAGAGCCGTGCCACCACCCAGCTGCCGAAGATACAAAGAAGTGCTGCAAGCAGCACGAGCCCGAGGTCGTGATCGTGATGAATTGTATGGGCGACCCGGAACATCTTTATCCTATCTGATATTAACACTTGGTTAATTGCTGTCGGAATAGGGCGAAAATAAGTCTCCCGCAAGTTCACACTGTGCCTACATTTTTTAACTCCGTGGTAAGACCTTGCCGCTAATCCTCCCCCAAGGTCGGCAGTGGGGCGGGATGAGGCAGAGGCGGCAGATGGCAGGGTCAGGGAAAGGAGGGCGATCGTTTAACCTCTTACGGCGTATGGTTTTTTGCTTGCGGAGCTATGTTGCTCGGATGCTGGGCTCCGCTGTGCGGTGCGGCGCGTCGGGGCCCAACGGGCCGCGTAAGAGGGTGAGCATGTCAGACGGAGATACCGCTGCTGGGGAGGACAGCCTTACCTCAGGGCAACTCCCGCTCATCTCCATCGTTTTCGCGGCAGAGCGGCGCATGTTTAGGCAGAACCTTGATGGCCGACCCAAAGCGGGGCTTCGCGGGGCGCTTATGCCCTCTCTTGGCCCCGCGGGCGGGAAGGGGGCGGCGGGCAATCGCCTCCTATCCCCGGTCAAGGCCGATATGGCCGAAATCGACGTGGTCTTCACTCCCGATGGGCGCGTTTGCCATGCCAATGAGGCGGCCTGCGGTGTCACCTATGGGCTGGGGGATTGTCTGATCGGGCAACATATCAGCGATCTGTTCGGGCCGCGGCTTTGCGATGGGGCTGAGATCGGCACGCTTTGGGCGCAGGCGCTTGAGGGGCTGGCGCCGCAGGGCGGCTTTCAAATGCACCCGGGGGAGGAGACGGCCCGCATTGTCCACGGATGGCTCACGGCGGAGCGGGATCCCGAAGGGCGGGGGCATGGCCTCCGGTTTCGGGGTGTCGAAGCGGCGGCGAATGGCGTGGGGCCAGTGCGCGCGGTCTCAGGCGGAAAGCGCGCGCGGCGCGGTTAGCCGAGCGCCTTCGCCGTAGAACGAAACAGCGGCGCATAACCCGCGCCGCTGTTCCTAGATTTCTGAGCAGTCGCGCTTACCGGCGAAACGTTCGGCCCAGCTTTCCCGGTCCTCATCGCTGATCTTGGCAAAAAGCACCTCGGGCACTTCAAACCCGTGGCCGGGGGCAAGCTTGCCCAAGGCCGCGGGCACATCGTCGGGCCAGGGCATGTCTTCGACCTTCATCGCCGCCAGCATCGAGGCCGAGGCCGTGGGGATGAAGGGTGCGGAAAGCACGGCGTAGAGCGGGATCAGGTTCAGCGCCAGCCGTACCTGCGCCGCCGCGCGGTCGGGGTCAGTCTTGAAGGTGGTCCAAGGCGCTTGGGCTTGCAGATATTCGTTGCCCGCCGCCCAGATGCCACGCAGTTCGGCGGCGGATTTGCGGACCTCCATCGCCTCCATCAGCGTCTCGTAACGGGCGACGCGGGCGGTGATGTCTTCGATCAGCGTATGTTCCGACTCGCCGTATTCACCGGCCTCGGGCACCGCTTCGCCGAATTTGGAGCGGCAGAACTTGGTGATCCGGCTGACGAAATTGCCCAGCACGTCGGCCAAGTCTTTGTTCACCGAGGCTTGGAAGTTTTCCCAAGTGAATTCAGCATCCGAGGTCTCGGGCGCATGGCTCAAGAGCCACCAGCGCCAGTAATCCGCCGGCAGGATTTCCAGCGCCTGATCCATGAAGACGCCGCGCCCGCGCGAGGTGGAGAACTGACCGCCGTCATAATTGAGGTAATTGAAGGACTTGATGTAATCCACCAGCTTCCATGGCTCGCCCGAGCCCTTGATCGTGGCGGGGAAGCTGAGCGTGTGGAAGGGGACATTGTCCTTGCCCATGAACTGGGTGTAGCGCACGTCTTCGGCGCCCTTGTCGGTGCGCCACCAGCTTTCCCAATCGGTGCCTTTGCCCGCATCGACCCATTCCTGCGCGCAGGCGATGTATTCGATGGGCGCGTCGAACCAGACGTAGAAGACCTTGCCCTCCATGCCCGGCCAGTCCTGATCGCCGCGTTTCACCGGCACGCCCCAGCTGAGGTCGCGGGTGATGCCACGGTCTTGCAGCCCGTCGCCGTCATGCAGCCATTTCTTGGCGATGGAGGTGGTCAGCACGGGCCAGTCGGTCTTGCTGTCGATCCAAGCGTCCAACTCGTCCTTGAGTTGGCTTTGCTTGAGGAACAGGTGTTTCGTCTCGCGCATCTCCAGATCAGTAGCGCCCGAGATGGTCGAGCGCGGGTTGATCAGATCCTCGGGGTCAAGTTGCTTGGTGCAATTGTCGCATTGATCGCCGCGCGCATCCTCGAAACCGCAGTTGGGGCAGGTGCCCTCGACATAGCGGTCGGGCAGGAAGCGCCCGTCGGTCGGCGAATAAATCTGCCGTTGGGAGACCTCTTCGATCAGCCCCTGATCCGCCAAGGCACCGGCAAAATGCTGCGTGAGCTTGCGATTCTGCGGGCTGGACGAGCGACCAAAGTGATCGAAGGAGAGGCCAAAGCCTTCGGCGATGCGGGCCTGTGTTTCATACATCTCGGCGCAATATTCATCGACCGGCTTGCCCGCTTTCGCTGCGGCAAGCTCGGCGGGGGTGCCGTGCTCGTCCGTGGCGCAGAGGAACAGAACATCCTGCCCCCGGCCACGCTGATAGCGCGCGTAGAGGTCCGCAGGCAGCTGGCTGCCCACGAGGTTACCCAGATGTTTGATCCCGTTGATATAGGGGATGGCGGAGGTGATGAGGTGGCGTGTCATATAAATATTCCCGTGCTTGGCGCAGCCTTATCGCAAGGGCTGCGCCAGTTCCAGCAAAAGACGGGACCGCTCAGTCGCGGTCCCGCGCGCGGCCCAAGAGCCGCCCGATGAGAAAGCTGGTCCGTGGCGCGTAGACGTAGGGCGTCCGCTCGGCCAAGGTGGGGCGCGCACGCATCCGCGCAAGGCCAAAGACCACCAGGCCCCCATGCGCCGCCGCGATCATCGCGAAAAGCGCCGCCGCGCCGAAATTGTCGATCAGGACCGAGGCGAGATAGGGCGCGCCGATGGCGCCCAGAGCGAAAAAGAACATCAGGGCGGCGGAAAGCTCTACCCGCTCGTCGGAACTGGCAAAGTCGTGGGCATGGGCGGCAGAGACCGAATAGATCGGAAAGGTCGTGGCGCCGAAGAGCCCGGCCGAGAGCATGATCCCCGCCGTGCCATAGCCCGCGCCCATCACGGTGACCGCACAGCCGCCCATCGCGGCGACCGAGAGCCAGATCAGCACCCAGCGGCGGTCGAACTTATCGGCCAGCATCCCCATGGGATATTGCGCAAGCGCACCGCCCAGCACGAAGGCGGCAAGGAACCACGCGATCTGAGGCGCGCTGAGGCCGACTTCTTGGCCGTAGATCGGCCCGACCATCCGGAAAGACGCGCTGGAGACGGCGGCCACGATGACCCCCGCCGCCGCCAGTGGCGAGCGGTCAAAGGCGAGGCGCGGGCGCAGCCGTGGCTGGCTGGGCGTTTCGGGCGGGCGGACCTTGGTCAGCGTCAGCGGCAAGAGGGCAGCACAGCAGCCGATGGCCAGCAGGTTGTAAGAGACGTAAGACGCCGGGGCGAGCACGCCCACGATCAACTGCGCGGCGAGCGAGCCGCTCATGTCCACCACCCGGTAAACGCCCATGGTGCGCCCGCGGGTCTCATTGGTGACCTTGGCCTGCATCCATGCTTCGATCACCGTATAGCAGCCCGCCACGCACATGCCTGACGCGACACGCATCAGCCCCCATGCGTAGGGGTCCACCACCATCATATGCGCCATCAGGCCGATTGATCCGGCGGCGGTGAAGGCCGCAAAGGCGCGGCTGTGGCCGACGCTGCCCATCAACCGAGGCGCCCACCAGCAGCCGATGAAGAACCCCAGAAAATGGGCCGAGCCGAGCATACCGATTTCCTGTCGGCTGAACCCAAGCTGCGCGCCCGACAGCACGTCGATCGGCCCCACACCTCCGGTGGAGAGTTGCAGAAGGATGACCGAGAAGAACAGGGCGGCGAAGGATATGAGCAGGCGCATGGGCGCAGATTGCGTCCATTGCTGCCCAAACGGAAGGCCGAAAACTACCGGGGCTGCGCTTTTGTCGGGGTGCTAGGATCGGCGCGGGGCAATTGCCCTTGCGAAGGCCGGGCAGGCGGCTAGGTTGCGGGCAAATCACAAGCGAGGACCAAAAGATGAAGATGAAAAAGCTCGGCTCAAGCGATATCGAGGTCTCGCATTTCTGTTTGGGCTCCATGACATGGGGCACCCAGAACACCGCCGAGGAGGGCCATGCGCAGATCGACCGCGCACTGGAGGCCGGGATCAACTTCATCGACACCGCCGAGATGTACCCCGTGAACCCGATCAGCGCCGAGACGACTGGCCGGACGGAAGAGATCATCGGCCAGTGGTTCGCCCGCGACAAACGCCGGGACGAGGTGGTTTTGGCCAGCAAACATTCCGGCGAGGGGATGCCGCATGCGCGCGACGGTGCGCCGATTTCCTCGGACACGATCCCCGGCGCCATCGAAGGCTCGCTGAAGCGGTTGCAGACGGATTACATCGATCTCTACCAGTTCCACTGGCCCAACCGCGGCAGCTATATGTTCCGCAAGAACTGGCACTACGACCCATCCAGCCAGAACCGGGCCGAGACCATTGCGCATATGGAGGACACGCTCGGCGCGCTGCAACGTGAGGTCGAACGTGGGACGATCCGCGCCTTTGGCCTCAGCAACGAAAGCGCTTGGGGGTTGACCCAATGGGCTGCCGTGGCCGAACGGGTGGGCGGGCCGCGCCCGATCTCGGTGCAGAACGAATATTCGCTGATGTGCCGACTGGCCGATACCGATGTGTCCGAGACCTGCGTCAATGAACAGATCGACATGCTGGCCTTCTCTCCGCTGGCCGCGGGCTTGCTGACCGGGAAATATCAGGGCGGGAAAGTTCCTGCTGGGTCGCGCCTGTCGCTGAACGAAGACCTCGGCGGTCGGGTCACCCCCCGCGCCTTTGAAACAGTCGCGGCCTATCTTGACGTGGCCGAGAAACATGGGCTCGACCCGGTGCAGATGGCGCTGGCATGGTGTGCGACACGGCCCTTCATGGGCTCTGTCATCTTTGGCGCGACCAGCCTTGAGCAGCTTGACGTGGCGCTTGGCGGGGCGGAGCTGAGCCTTAGCGATGAGGTGATGGCCGACCTTGATGCAGCGCATAAAGCCCATCCGATGCCCTATTGATGGGCCGCCTTAGGATGCATTTGGCGCGGCGGGGGGCCATGTTGCTGCTCTTGGGCGCCCTCGCGGCCTGCAGTGGCGGCGAGGCACCGCCCGCGCAGACCGGGTTTCGCGATGCGGAGGCTTTGATCGGGGCCACCAGCCGCTATGACGCGGCGCGTTTTGGCGGCGATTGGCAGGTCCGGGCTGCATTCCCCGGTGACGCCGAGCTGCAAGCCGTGACCTTTGCGCCGGAAGGGCCGACCCTGATCGAACAGCGCCAGACCTGCGACAGCGCCGGATGCCGCAACACCCGTACCCTTTGGGCGCTAAGCGCAGAGGGGCCGGGCCGTTACGCGATGCGCGCCGCCGTCGGCGGGGCCGAGCGGCCTTTCTGGGTGCTCTGGGTCGACGAAGGCTTCCGCACGGCGGTCATCGGCAGCCCCGATGGCGGATATGGCTGGATCCTTGACCGTCAGGCGACAGGCGGGGCGGACCGGATCGCCGCAGCACAGGAGATCTTGGCCTTCAACGGCTATGACCTCGGGGCCCTAGAGATGAGACCCTAAGACACTGGCCCTGCCGCCCGCCTTCGGCCTATAGGCTGTTATGGACAGTGTTTTCGCCCCCGAGCTGTGGATCCTCGTCACCCTTGCCGCCGCCGTCTTCCAGACCGGGCGCTTCATGCTGCAAAAGCATCTGGCGACCGATACACTCTCGGCAGGCGGGGCGACCTTTTCGCGGTTTCTCTATTCCGCGCCCTTCGTGGCGCTGTTGCTGCCGCTCTATCTTGCGCTGAGCGGGCAGGGGGTGCCGCCGCTTGAGGCGGGGTTCTGGCTGTATGGGGCGATGGGCGGCACGGCGCAGATCATGGCGACGGTCTGCGTGGTGCTATTATTCAAGCAGCGCAACTTTGCTGTGGGCATCACTTTCAAGAAGACCGAGGTGATCCAGACCGTGCTGATGGGCTGGATCGTGCTAGGCGAGGGTGTTTCGGGCGCGGGCTTTGCGGCCATCGCCCTTGGCGTGCTGGGGCTGCTGTTGCTGTCCGGCGGGGCCGAGACGCGGGGGCTGCGCCTTAGCGATCTGCGCAACCGTGCGGCGGGGCTGGGGATCGCTTCGGGCTTTCTCTTCGCGATCTCGGCGGTCTGTTATCGCGGCGCTTCGCTCGCCGTGGCCTCGGGCGATCCGCTGTTGCGTGCGGGCGTGACGCTGGCGGCGGTGGTGCTGATGCAGACGCTGATCATGGCCCTTTGGCTGCGCCTGCGCGAACCGGGGCAGATGCGCCGGGTCTGGGCCGCGCGGCGGGTGGCGGTTTGGATCGGGCTGACCTCGATGGGCGGGTCGCTCTGTTGGTTCATCGCCTTCACCCTGCAAAACGCGGCCTATGTGAAAGCCTTGGGGCAGGTGGAACTGATGCTGAGCATCGCGGCCACGACCCTGTTCTTCCGCGAGCGGATTTCGCGCCGGGAGTGGGCGGGCATGGCGGTGCTGGCGGTCTCGATCTTGATGCTGGTTTTGGTGACCTAGCCCGACATCGGGCGGCCATGCAGGCGCAGGAACAGGCTTTCTTCGTCGTTGTTCTTAAAAAACGGGACCGAGGCAGGCGGGCTGGTGTCGCGCGCCCGGGCGGCGACCTCGGCCAATACGACCTCGGTGATGAAGGGCATGTCGAAAGACCGCGCCCGGCTCAGCGGCACCCATTGCAGATGTGACAGCTCATCACAGGCGGCATCGAAATCATCGGGGTCGCTGGCGATGTCGTCGGCATCCACCAGAAAGAAACGCGCGTCGAAGCGGCGCGGGCGGCCCGGCGGTGTCAGGGCGCGAAACACGAATTGCAGGGCAGAGGCATCGGGCAGGTGGCCCGTGGCGGCAAAGCTCTGCCAGTCGGACGGCACATCCCCCTTCCACGCGCCCTTGCGGCCCAGCACCAGACCGGTCTCTTCCCAAAGTTCACGAATGGCGGCGACGGCGATGGCATGGGCGAGCGATGGCTCGGCATCGTCGCAAAGCCTGCCGTGGCAAAGCGCGTTCACCGGGGCGGCAAGGGACACATCGGCATCACCCGCGTCCACCGCCCCGCCGGGAAAAACGAATTTATTCGGCATGAAGGCCGCCTTGGCCCCGCGTTGCCCCATCAGGATATGCGGGGTCTCATGGCGGTCGCGTAGCACGATCACCGTGGCGGCGTTGCGGATTTTGGTCTTGTCGATGGTCATGCGGTAGCGCTCCGGCAGTCAGGGGCCGAAGGGCAGGCCGCCTTAGTTTGACCGGCCGAAGCCGCCCATCCTTTTGGCCCATTGAAAGCCGATCATGGCCCCCTTCAGTCTGGGCAGAAGGTAAAGCGACAGCGCCGTGCAGCCAACCGCAAAAATGGTGAACAGGGTCAGAGGTTCGGGCCGCCAGACCACATAGGCGATGTGCAGCCCCGGTGCCAAAAGGTGACCGACCAGCAGAATGGTCAGATAGGCCGGGCCGTCATCGGCGCGGTGGTGGTGGAACTCCTGACGGCAAACCGCGCAGTCGTCGTTCACTTTCAGATAGCCATGCAGCAGCTCTCCGCCCCCGCAGGAGGGGCATTTGCCACGCCAACCGCGCAGCATGGCAGGCAAGCGGGGCCGCTCTTCGCTGGCATCGGTCTCTGCGGTGTCGGGGGACAATTGCTGGGTCTGTGACATGGGGGCGATCCTCTGGTTGAGGGATAGATGCAGTCTGGGGCGTGAAATGAAAAGACCGGAGGTTGCCGTTGCGGCGCCATGTCGCGCAGGGCGGGGCTTTGCCGATTTTCTCGAAAAAAGTTTGAAAACCTGCGACGGAAGTTTCTGGCTCCGCCGTTTGACCCTGTGATCGCGGCGCAAAAGCGTGAGACGATCTTTAAAAAACGAGGAGTATCAAGATGACCATTCGTACCAATATGAAGATCGCAGCCCTCAGCGGATTGTTGGCCGTGGGTGCCGTGGCCGCCACCGCCCAGCCAAACGGGCAGGACCGGTTTCAGCAGCTTGACGCAGATGGCAACGGTGCGATCACGCAGGCAGAGTTTCAGGCCCATGCCGAGGCGCGTTTTGCCAAGGTTGATGCCGATGGCGACGGTTTCGTGACCGGCGAAGAGCTGAAGGCCGCAGGCGATGCGCGCCGCGCCGATCGCGCCGCCAAGATGGTTGAGCGTTTCGACACCGACGGCAACGGCAGCCTCGACGCTTCCGAATTGGAAGCCATGGGCGATAAACACGGTGGCAAGCGCGGCGGCAAAGAGGGCGGCAAGCACGGTGATAAACACGGTGAGAAGCGCGGCGATAAAGGCGCACATATGATCGAGCGTATGGACGCCAATGACGACGGCAAACTCTCGATGGAAGAGATGACGCAGCGCCACGATCCGGCCAAGATGTTCGAACGTCTGGACAAAGACGGTAACGGCAGCGTCAGCGCCGAAGAGTTCGAAGCGGCGAAAAAAATGCATGGCAAGCGGCACCATAAGGGTGACAAAATGGACCATGACAAGCCGCAGCGCGACTAAATGAAGCCTCGGGCGCGCTTGATCATGGCGCGCCCGGACCTTAGCCATGGACGGGATGCAGGATTTGCCCAACGCGCAGCAGGATGCGGATGCCGAGTTATTGCAACGCTACGCCAATGGCGACGCGGCGGCGGCACGGTTGTTGACCGCGCGGCTGGTGCCACGCGTTCACGGCCATGCGCTGCGGGTGCTTGGCGACCGGGCCGAGGCCGAGGATGTGGCCCAAGAGGCGATGCTGCGGCTTTGGCGTCAGGCGCCGAAGTGGCGCAGGGGCGAGGCCAAGGTGACCACTTGGCTCTACCGTGTCGTGGCCAACCTCTGCACCGACCGGCTCCGCCGCCGTGGGGCGGGGGTGGCCGGGCTCGATGATGTGGCAGAACCTGCCGATCCGACCCCCGGTGCCGCGCAGCAGATGCAGCAGGCCGCCCGTGTGGACGCCCTGCAACAGGCGCTGGCCACTTTGCCCGACCGCCAGCGGCAAGCGGTGGTATTGCGCCATATCGACGGTATGGCCAACCCCGAGATCGCCGAGGTGCTGGGCATCGGGGTCGAAGCGGTGGAAAGCCTGACCGCACGGGGCAAACGGGCATTGGCCGCGCAACTGTCGGCACAACGGGACGCATTGGGGTTTGAAAATGAGTGACGTCGACGATCTGGAAGATTTCTTTGCCGCGGCCCGGGCCAATCCGCCACAGGTCTCGGCCGATTTGCAGGCGCGCGTTCTGGCCGATGCCGAAGCGCATATGCCCAAAGCGCCGCGCCAACCGTGGCATCAAGCGCTCTGGCAACTCTTGGGCGGTGCGGCGGGGCTGAGCGGTCTTGCCACTGCCGCGGCTGTCGGGGTTTGGGTCGGAGTGGCCCCGCCCGAGGGCATGCCGGATTTGGCCGGGCAGTTCGTGACCGGCACATGGGAGGCCGAGACTTTGGATATCAGCGAGGCTGAGACGGCCACCGAACTCGGCGGGTTTGGCTGGGACATGGAGGAAAGTTGAGATGACACAGGATCCCACAACACGGCGCAGGCGCCTCATGCGATTGGCGCTTGGTCTGTCGCTGGCGTTGAACGTGATGATCCTCGGCGCGCTTGGCGGGGCGATGTGGCGTCATGGCGGGCCGGGGCCGCGTGGCGCTGGCGATTTGCCGGGGCTGCGCAGCTATGCCTCGCCCTACGTACAGACACTGCCGCCCGAGACGCGGCACGAACTGCACAGCAAAATGCGCGCCAGCGGCAAGGCGCATCACCTCGACCGGGAAGCGCGGCGCGCGCTTTACGACGAAATGCTTGCCGCGCTTCGGGCCGAGCCGTTTCAGGCGGATGTGGCCGCCGCGGTGCTCGCCGCCCAAGGGGAGGCTGCCGCGGGTGTTCAGCAGGTCGCCCATGACGCTTGGTTGGCCGAGGTCAGCGCGATGGATGCCGCCGCCCGTCAAGACTATGCCGACAAGCTGCAACAGCGGCTGGAAGCGGGGCCGCCCCGCAAAAAAGGCAAACGCGACGGCAGACCCGAACGGTGAGCGGGCCGGTACCCGGTCTTGCCCTTTGCCGGTCGGCGGGCTAGGCCGAGGGCGAATGACCCCGGCAGGGGGCGGCGTTAACCGGCCCCTTGCCCCTTAGAAAGCCCGGCCCATGACCGACACCTCTCAGACGATGCACAGCGGCGCGGAAACCGTTCTGGCCACGGCCAAGGCGTCACCCGCGCGGCGTGCGGTGGGGCTCTTGTCACTGGCGGGGCTGGGGTTGCTGCTGATCTATTCCGCGCTGACCCGCTCGCCTGATCCGGTCTGGCAGAGCGTACTGGTGCTGGTGGGACTTGGCTTTATCGCGATTGCCGAGGTGATGCGCCGCGCCACCGCCAGCGCGGTGGAACTGACCGAAGAGGCGCTGCGCGATGCCGATGGCCGGGTGATCGTCCGCATGGACGAGATCGCGCGCATCGATCAGGGCGCTTTCGCGGTCAAACCCTCGAACGGTTTCCTGCTCAAGACCAAACGCCGCGTGGCGCGGGGCTGGCGCTTGGGCCTGTGGTGGAGCCTTGGCCGCCGGATCGGCGTGGGCGGCATGACCCCGGCCAATGAAACCAAGCTCATCGCCGAGATCATCCGCGCCAAACTGGCCGAGCGTGAGACCGCTTAACCGTCCGACCAGACCGTGCGTGGCGCATAGCGCGGGCGGGTGAAGACGAAGTTGTGAATGTCGCGCCGCTCCAACCCGGTTTTGAACAGCGGCTCGAAGTCACGCCAAGTCTCAACCAACGTGACGCGTTCGTTATTGGGCATAACGGGCAGCTTGTCATGCCAATCGCGCACATCGTCGCTGGTCAAAGGCTCAACCGTGCCGCGAACCTGCGACCAATCGGCCTGATAGCGGTTGTTTTCCGCGTCATACCAAAGCGAGCTGACCCGTATCGCGGTTTGCCCGGTGCCCCGGGTGAGATACTCGAACAGTTCTTGCATCCCGCGCAGATAGTCCGCGTCAATCGCCTGCGTCTCGCGCGAGATGGCATCGCCCACGGTATAGGCCGCCGTCTGGTTGAGGTTGTACATCCGGAAGGTGTCAAAGGTCGAATACATGGCCAGATAGGCCCAGAACATCAGCGGCAACATGATCACCGTCTCGACGGCGATGGAGCCGTCTTCGCGCCCTTTGAACCGGGCCAGCAGACTGCGGAGAGCGCGCATCAGTTCGGCTCCTGTACGAAGGCCGCGCTTGAGACCATGGAAACACGGCCTGCGCCGTCCTTCTCAAGGGCATAGCCAAGGCCGGTAGTCGGAAAGAAGGGCTCAAACCGTGCGCAGGCGCGCAGCAGCATCAACTGATGCTCGACCCCAAGGGTCCAGCCGCGCACCGGTCTGGGGTCTTCGGAAGTGTCGACGCAATCGGGCGACTGGTCGAAGCTGGCGAAATTGCGTGGGTCCACGCGGATCATCTCAAGGCGCAGCGTCTCTTCGCAGTCATCCAAAAAGATCGCGGCCTCGCAGATTTTGTCCTTGATGGTCTGATGCGTCATCGGGGTATTGGTGTTCAGCCGGATGTAGCGCACTGTCATGTCGAGACCCCGGTCAAGGAACATGTGGCGGATGGCGTAAAAGCTCATCTCGACGGACATGAGCAGGCAGCCGAACAGCAGTGGCGACAGGATGGCGAATTCCATCAGCATGGCCGAGCCATCTTCATCGCCGCGAAACCGGCGCCATGCCTTGATGCAGCGCTGTATCATTGCGTCAGCCTCAACTGGTTGATCTGGCGGGCGATGGCCTCGAACGCGCTGACGATTTCCACCCCTTCGACGCGGAAGAAATGGCTGTCGGAGGAGGCGCAGTTCTTCATCACCGATGCGCCATGGTCGGTCACTTCAAAGCCGATCGACCAGATTACGATGCCCTTGGCCTTGGCCGCGTCGCAGATGTTGTCGAGCAGGGCGTCGGCCTGCGATGCGCTGTATTTCGTCCAGTACCAGCGGTGACGCTCGCTTGAACGGACATTGCGGTTCAGCCACCAGTAGAAGGGGTAATCGCTCCAATGGCGGTAGTGGTCCCGGTTGGCGTAGACTTGGCGGTTGATCCGGCGGGTGGTCACGTTCACCCCGTCAGTCATCAGGATCACCGTTTTCAGCGTGTCGATATCGCCGTAATCAGCCGGGCGGCCTTGGAAGGCCGCATCGCCGCCGATGGCTTGATTGATCGCGCGGAAGGACGGGTCGAGCAGCGCTACGCCCCATTTCATTCCCAGATGAATGGCGGTGTTCGCACGGGGCTGGAAATTGGAAATCCGGGCTTTCAGCGCAGTGGCGTTCTGCGAATAGGGCGCGACTTCTTCGTAATCCTGCTTCGGGCAGCCGGGGTTGTAGATGTTGTCATAACGGCCGGTGTTGTCGCGGTGATAGCCGTTCCAGCTATAGCCCGCCTCGAAGTGCTGCATATGCTCATAGCTGCGGGTCTGGCTGATGGCGGTGAGGTCAAACTCGCTGTCGTCGAAATCAACGCAATGGGAGAAGGAATGCAGCTGGGTGACGTTCAACTCATCCATGATGTCCTTCCCGACGTTGACCTGCGCGGTATAGGGCACGACGGAGATCGAGATCAGGTCCGCGTTCTCGGGCTTCAGCACGGTGTCGATGAAGGCGTCGCTCGCGTCATGGAGGTTGGCCATCTTGCCATTCTCCCGCATGGAGCCCGAGATATCGAGCACCATAGAAATCTCGACCTTGTTCACCTTTTCCTCCGCCGTAGATTTGGCAGGGACATGCAGCCGGTCTTGGCCGAATTTACTCATGAACATCGTGTTGAGCGTGCGCGAGGCATCGACGGTGACACGGCGGTAGTTCAACCCTTCGTCGACCGTCACGCTGGACACATATTCGGCCAGCCCTGCCTTGTCGAAATAATCGCGGGCGACAGCTTCGGGGCTGAGCGTCTGGTCGAGATCGGCTGCCGCCAGCACGGCGCGGTCGGCCACGGCCTGCACCCTTGCGCGTTCGCGCTCATGGCGCATCAGGTCCACGCCGATGCCGCCCATGAGGATCATCAACAGGATCATCATGATGGCGAACAGCGTGACCAACCCGTCTTCCTCGCGCGCGAAACGCTGGAGAAACGCGGGCAGGGGCCGCAGGGAGCTGTCTGATCTGTGAGATGTATCGCGCATCTTCATGAACCTCTTTTCCAGTGGCGTCCTGCGGGCACCAAAGGGAATGGGCGGCATTTGCCTTGTTTCTGTTGTGCTGCGGGAAAGTGTCCAGAGTTTGGCGCATCTGGGGCAATAGGCGGCGCTTGGGGCCGGTTTTTATGGCCTTTTCGGGTGATTTCCACCCAGCGGGGAGGGTTGCCCATTCCGCTCCTACCCACGGTTGATAAAGTTTCGCAAATCGCGAGGAATTGGGTCGCGCCCCGCTATGAGGCGTCCTACGGTGCGACTGCATGCCCCTAGGGCAGCCAGATGAGTCGCGCCCGCAAACAAAGGGACCGCGACCGGACAAGAAGAGGAGAGACCGATGAATCCAGCCAATGAGCCGAGTTTCCGCGACAGTGTGGACCTGATGTTCAATCGCGCGGTCGCGCTGATGGATTTGCCGCCCGGTCTCGAAGAGAAAATCCGCGTTTGCAATGCCACCTACACGGTGCGTTTCGGCGTACGTCTGCGGGGCCGTATCCACACCTTCACCGGCTATCGCTCGGTCCATTCCGAACATATGGAGCCCGTCAAAGGCGGTATCCGCTATTCCATGGCGGTGAACCAGAACGAGGTCGAAGCGCTGGCGGCGCTGATGACCTATAAATGCGCGCTGGTTGAGGCGCCCTTTGGCGGCTCCAAAGGCGGGCTGTGCATTGATCCGCGTGAATATGACGAGCATGAGCTTGAATTGATCACCCGGCGTTTTGCCTATGAGCTGATCAAGCGCGACATGATCCACCCCGCGCAGAACGTGCCCGCCCCCGACATGGGCACCGGCGAGCGTGAGATGGCTTGGATCGCGGACCAGTACAAACGCATGAACACCACCGACATCAACGGTGTGGCCTGTGTCACCGGCAAGCCGATCAACGCGGGCGGTATCCAAGGCCGGACCGAGGCGACAGGCCGGGGCGTGCAATATGCGCTCCAAGCCTTCTTCCGCGATCCCGAGGGGCTGAAGAAAGCGGGCCTTTCGGGCAAGCTCGACGGCAAGCGGGTCATCATTCAGGGTCTCGGCAACGTGGGCTATCACGCCGCCAAGTTCCTGAGCGAAGAGGATGGCGCGAAGATCACCGCGATCATTGAGCGCGACGGTGCGCTGCACAGCGAAGACGGGCTGAACGTCGAAGCCGTACACAAGTGGATCGAAAAGCACGGCACGATCAAAGGCTATGCCGATGCGAAGTTCGAGGAGGATGGCGCCAAGTTTCTGGAAGCGGATTGCGATATCCTGATCCCCGCCGCACTTGAGGGGGTGATCAACCTCACCAATGCCGAACGTATCAAGGCGCCCCTGATCATCGAGGCCGCGAACGGTCCGGTGACCGCCGGTGCGGATGAGGTGCTGCGCAAGAAGGGCACGGTGATCGTGCCTGATATGTATGCCAACGCGGGCGGTGTGACGGTGTCTTACTTCGAGTGGGTCAAGAACCTCAGCCACATCCGCTTTGGCCGCATGCAGCGCCGCGCCGAGGAGTCGCGTCACCAACTGGTGGTGGATGAGCTTGAGCGGCTGAGCGCGGATAAGGACCTCGGCTGGACGCTGAGCCCCGACTTCAAAGAGAAGTACCTGCGCGGTGCGGGGGAGTTGGAACTGGTCCGCTCCGGTCTCGATGACACGATGCGCACGGCCTATGAGGCGATGGCCCATGTCTGGCACAGCCGCGACGATGTCGATGACCTGCGCACGGCGGCCTATCTCGTCTCGATCGAAAAGGTCGCGGCGAGCTATCACGCCAAGGGGCTTTGAAGGGGCGTAACCCTCTCGCAAGTGATCGAAAAAGGGGCGTCCTGCGCCCCTTTTTGCCGTCTGGGGCCGGGATGGGGGCGAGATGCGTTTTCGGTCATTGATACTTGCGCCCCAAGTTGCTTGACTGCGCCAAGACCGGGGGAGGCGAATGATGCGATTTTCAGGACTGCGGGTATTGCGCGAAGGCTTGACCGGCAATCGGGGTTGGACGGCGCAATGGCGCGATCCAGAGCCGCAGGCGGAATATGACGCGGTGATCATCGGCGGTGGCGGGCATGGGCTGAGCACGGCCTATTACCTCGCCAAGAACCACGGCATGACGAATATCGCGGTGCTTGAAAAAGGCTACCTTGGCGGGGGCAACGTCGGGCGCAACACGACCGTGGTGCGCGGCAATTACTTTCTGCCCGGCAATTCCGAGTTCTACAGCCATTCGCTGAAACTCTGGGAGGGGCTGTCGGAAGAGTTGAACTATAACGTGATGTTCAGCCAGCGCGGCGTGATCACCCTGTTTCACTCAGACGCGCAGCGCGATGCTTCGGCCCGGCGCGGCAATGCGATGATCAATCAGGGCGACGATGCGGAACTGCTCGACCGCGACGGCCTGCGCAAACTGCTGCCCTATCTGGACTATGACAACGGGCGCTTTCCGATCCACGGCGGGTTGCTGCACCGGCGCGGGGGCACGGCGCGCCACGATGCGGTGGCTTGGGGCTATGCGCGCGGCGCGGACCAGCGCGGTGTCGATCTGATCCAGCAATGCGAAGTCACCGGCATCGACATTGAAAATGGCCGCGTGCGCGGCGTGCAGACCACGCGCGGTGCGATCCGGGCCAAGAAGGTGGCGATCGTCACGGCAGGGCGCTCGGGGCAGGTGGCGGCGATGGCCGGGATGCGCCTGCCGATCGAGAGCCATGTTTTGCAGGCTTTCGTGTCCGAAGGGTTGAAGCCCGTGATCGACCATGTGATCAGCTTTGGCATGGGGCATTTCTATATCAGCCAGTCCGACAAGGGCGGGTTGGTCTTTGGCGGCGATCTGGATTTCTATGCCTCCTACGCGCAGCGCGGCAACCTGCCGATGATGGAACATGTGATGGAGGCGGGGATGACCCTGATGCCGATGATCGGCAAGGCCCGCCTGCTGCGCTCTTGGGGTGGGATCATGGACATGACCCCCGATGGCAGCCCGATCATCGACAAGACCGAGACCGAGGGTTTGTTCGTCGACTGCGGCTGGTGCTACGGCGGCTTCAAGGCGGTGCCCGCCTCGGGCTATGCGCTGGCGCATCTGATGGCCACCGGGCAGCCCCATGAGACGGCGGCGGGCTTCAGGCTCGACCGGTTCCGTTCGGGCGAAGGTCTGATAGATGAAGAGGCCACCGGGTCTCAGCACAACTTGCATTGAGGGAGGGCCAATATGCGGATCGAATGCCCCATCTGCGGCAGCCGGGATCGGCGGGAGTTCTATTATCGCGGCGATGCCATCGCCTTGGCCCGGCCTGCGCCCGATGCCTCGGATGAGGACTGGGACGCCTATCTGCACCTGCGCAACAACCCTGCGGGAGAGACCCGCGACCTGTGGCAGCATGAGACCGGCTGCGGCGCCTGGCTCGTCGTCACCCGCGATACGGTGACCCATGCGGTGCGGGCCGTGGAATTGGCATCGGATGTGAAAAGGGCCATGGCATGAGGATTGCAGCGCGCGGATTGATCGACCGGGAGACGCCGGTCAGCTTTACCTTCGACGGGCGGCGCTACGACGGCTTTGCGGGCGATACGGTCGCCTCGGCCATGCTGGCGAATGGGCAGCGGCTGATGGGGCGGTCATTCAAATACCACCGCCCGCGCGGGGTGCTGAGCGCGGGCAGCGAAGAGCCGAACGCGTTGGTGACCACCGGCGTCGGTCCCGCGTCAGAGCCCAACGTTCGCGCCACCATGCAAGAGATTTACGAAGGTTTGCAGGTGCGCAGCCAAAACGCTTGGCCGAGCCTCGATCTCGACCTCATGGCGGTGAACGATCTGGCGTCGCCGTTCCTCGGGGCGGGGTTCTATTACAAGACCTTCATGTGGCCGCGCAATTTTTGGCGGCGCGTCTATGAGCCGGTGATCCGCCGCGCGGCGGGTCTGGGGCGGCTGAGCGGCCAGCCCAACGCGGACGCCTATGAGAAAGCCTATGCCTTTTGCGATCTTTTGGTGATCGGTGCAGGCCCGACGGGTCTGATGGCGGCGCTGGTGGCGGCGCGGGCGGGGGCGGATGTGATCCTCACCGACGAAGATGCGCTGATGGGCGGGCGGCTGAATGCCGAGAACGAGCGTGTCGATGGTGAGCCGGGCCATGTATGGGCGGCGGGCGTGGTCGCGGAACTCGCGGCGATGGACAATGTGCGGCTGATGCCCCGCACGACGGTGACCGGCGCCTATGACGGCGGGATGTTCGGCGCGCTCGAACGGGTCAACCAACACCGCGCGCGGCGGGGCGAGGGCGCGCCGCTTGAGTGTTTCTGGCGCATCGCAGCCAAGCAATCCATCCTCGCGGCAGGCGCGTTGGAGCGCCCCGTGGCCTTCGCCAACAACGACCGCCCGGGCATCATGACCGCAGGCGCGGTGCGCGCCTATCTCAATCGCTGGGGCGTGGCCCCGGGCAAGCAGGTTGCGGTCTTTGGCAATAACGACGACGCCCACCGCACGGCCCGCGATCTGGCGGCAGCAGGCGTGCATGTGGCCGCGCTGATCGACAGCCGCGAGGGGGTCAGCCGCGATGGCGCGGATTTCCCGGTGCTGAGCGGGGCGGTGGTCTGCAACACCTCGGGCGGCAAGGAGTTGGAGGCGGTGTCGATCCGCACCGCCGGGGGCGTGCATAAGATACAGGCCGACTGTCTGGCCATGTCGGGCGGTTGGAACCCATCGCTGCATCTCACCTGCCATATGAACGGGCGACCGACATGGTCGCCGGAGATCCATGCTTTTGTGCCCACCCCCGGCGCGGTGCCGGGGATGCATGTGGCGGGAGCCTGTAACGGCAGCTTCTCGACCCACGGCTGCCTTGCGGCGGGTGTGGCGGCGGCAGGGGACGCGTTGGCGGCTTTCGGCCGCAAGCCAGAGCCCATCGATCTGCCGCAGGCCGATGACGCGACCTACCGCCTTGCCCCGCTTTGGGCAGTGCCGGGCAAGGGCCGGGCGTGGCTGGATTTCCAGAACGATGTCTGCGTGAAGGATGTGCAGCAGGCGGCGGCCGAGAGCTTCCGCTCGGTCGAGCATATGAAGCGCTACACGACCCAAGGCATGGCCCCCGATCAGGGCAAGAACTCCAACGTGGCGGCGCTGGCGGTGCTGGCAGATGCCACCGGGCGCGGCATTGCCGAGACGGGCACGACCACCTTCCGCCCGCCCTATACCCCGGTTGCGATTGCAGCGATGGGCGCGGGTGGGCAGGGCAAGGGCTTTGCGCCCGAACGGCTGACCACCAGCCACGCGGCCAGCCTTGCCATGAATGCCCCGATGGTGGAGGCGGGGCTGTGGTATCGCCCCAGCTATTTTCCGCGCGGGCAGGAGCGCAACTGGCGTCAATCCTGTGATCGCGAGGTCGGCTTTGTCCGCAAGACGGTGGGCATCTGCGATGTCTCGACCCTAGGCAAGATCGACATTCAGGGGCCGGATGCGGCCAAGCTGCTCGATCTGGTTTATACGAACAAGTTCAACAGCTTGAAGGTCGGTAAGGTACGCTATGGGCTGATTCTGCGCGAAGACGGTTTCGTCATGGACGATGGCACCTGCGCGCGTTTGGGTGAGACGCATTACCTGATGACCACCACCACCGGCGCTGCCGGTGAGGTGATGCGCCATCTGGAATTCGTCACGCAATGTCTCCATCCCGAATGGCAGGTGCATCTGTCTTCGGTCACCGAACAATGGGCGCAATTCGCCGTGGCGGGGCCGAAGTCTCGTGAATTGCTGAACAGGCTGCTGGAGCAGCCGATCGACAATGAGAGCTTCCCCTTCATGGCCTGCGGCGATGTGCGGCTCGGCGGGGTCGCGGCGCGGCTGTTCCGCATCTCCTTCTCCGGCGAACATGCCTATGAGATCGCCGTGCCCGCGCGCTATGGCGCGGCGCTGTTTGATCTGCTGGTCGCGCGGGCCGAGGCGCTGGAGGGCGGCGCCTATGGGATGGAGGCACTCAACGTGTTGCGGTTGGAAAAGGGCCATATCACCCATGCAGAGATCGACGGCCGCGCCACGGCAGAGGATATCGGCATGGGGCGGATGCTGTCGGATGCCAAGGATTGCATCGGCAAGACCATGTCCGAACGCCCCGGCCTGCGCGACCCAAACCGCGCGCAACTGGTCGGGATGCGGCCCGTCGGCGCGGTGAAACAACTCACCGCAGGGGCGTTTCTGTTCGAGGCCGGAGCCGAGGCCAGCCGCGAGAATGTGCAGGGGCATACAACCTCGGTCGGCTTTTCGCCGGATGTTGGCACTTTTATCGGGCTGGGCTTTGTCACCCGGGGCCGCGCACGGCATGGGGAGGTGATGCGCATGGTCGACCATCTGCGCGAAATCGAGGCGGAGGTGGAGATCTGCGCCCCGGTCTTTGTGGACCCGGAAGGAGGGCGCCCCCGTGGTTGAATTGAAAGCGCAAACGCCGTTCGGCGATCTGCTCCCGCTGCACATCGGTGAGATGACGATGACGGCCCGCGATCTGGGCCAGTTGACCGTGCTGGGCGTGTTTGATCCGGCGGCCCTCACCAAGGCGCTGGAGGCCGCCCATGGGGTTGCCCTGCCGGAACCGCTTCAGAGTACCGCCAAGGGCGATGCGCGCTGCCTGTGGTTTGGCCGGGACGAAGCGCTGCTTGTCGGGCCCGCGCCGGATGAGGCGCTTGCGAAACATGCAGCCCTTGTCGACGTCTCGGACGGATGGGCGGTGGCAGAGTTGCAGGGGCCGGGGGCCGAAGATGTGCTGGCGCGGCTGGCCCCGGTGGACCTGCGCGTGGCGGCCTTCAAACCCAGTCAGACTCTGCGCAGCCCCTTGCGCGAAATGCCCGCCGCGATCACCCGCACCGATACCGGCTTTTTGCTGATGGTCTATCGGTCGATGGCCGCCACTTTGGTGCAGGAGTTGCGCCGCGCTATGGAAGCGGTGGCATCGCGGCGCTAGGTTGTGCGGCAGGGGCCCGAATCCCCGTTAGGCAAACAACGGAGCATAGACATGAACAAAACGATTTTCGCCGCATTGGCCGCGATCAGCATGGCGGTCTCGGGCCCGGCGCTGGCGGCCTCGAAGAAAGAGACGAGCTGCATGCATCAGGCCGCCGTGGTCGCCGCCGTGCAGCAGGCCCGCCTCGACCGGGTGAAGGAACGCCAAGTGCCCGCCGCCGTGAAGGCCAAGGCGACATGGCCCGAAAGCTTCAACACCGCGATCCCGCTGGTGACCCCTTGGGTCTACGAGATGAAGATGCGCGACGTGAAAAAGAACGATCTCGCCGCCGCGTGGAAAGAAATGTGCCTCGCCCAATAGGCTGACCAACGCCGTGCCGGGCAGGGGGCGCTGCCCGGCAAAAGGGGCGTTTTACCGCCCGCTGCCGCTCTGCCTCCTCTGGACTCTGAACTGCCCCAGCCGGTATATGAAGCCATGAGCCTGCCCCCCGGATTTTTGGAAGAACTGCGTGACCGCGCCAGCCTGTCTCAGGTGGTGGGGCGCAAGGTCATTTGGGACAACCGAAAGTCCAATCAGGGCAAGGGCGACATGTGGGCGCCATGCCCCTTCCATCAGGAAAAATCCGCCAGCTTTCACGTCGATGATCGCAAAGGGTTCTACTACTGCTTTGGGTGCCACGCAAAAGGGGATGCAATCTCTTTCGTGCGCGAGACCGAGAATGTGAGCTTCATGGAAGCGGTGGAGATCATCGCCCGCGAAGTCGGCATGCCGATCCCCAAGCAAGACCCCCGCGCGCAGGCCAAGGCCGACAAACGCACGCAACTGGCCGAGGTGATGGAACAGGCGGTGCAATGGTTTCGCCTGCAATTGCGCACCGGGGCTGCGGGCGCGGCGCGCGACTATCTGGCCAAGCGCGGGTTGTCGGAACAGGCGCAGGCGCATTGGGAGATTGGCTTTGCTCCGAACAGTTGGCAGGGGCTTTGGGATGCGCTGAAGGCCAAGGGCGTGGCGGATGAGTTGATCCTCGGCGCGGGGCTGGCGAAACCCTCGTCCAAGGGCGGCAAACCCTATGACACGTTCCGGGGGCGCATCATGTTCCCGATCCGCGATGCGCGCGGGCGGGCGATTGCCTTCGGCGGTCGCGCGATGGACCCGGAGGATAAGGCGAAATACCTCAACTCGCCCGAGACCGAACTTTTTGACAAGGGCCGCAGCCTTTACAACGTCAAACACGCCCGCGCCGCCGCAGGGCGAGGGCAGCCGCTGATCGTGGCCGAAGGCTATATGGATGTGATCGCCCTGCATGGGGCGGGGTTCGAAGGGGCCGTGGCCCCCTTGGGCACTGCGATCACCGAGAACCAATTGCAGATGTTGTGGCGTATCGCGCCTGAGCCGATCATCACGCTGGATGGCGATGCGGCGGGCCAACGCGCCGCGCTCCGATTGATTGATCTGGCGCTTCCGCTGTTGGAGGCCGGGCAAAGCCTGCGTTTCGCCGTGATGCCCGAGGGGCAGGACCCCGACGATTTGCTGCGCGCGCAGGGGGCGGGGGCCTTGCAAAAGCTCTTGGACAATGCCCTGCCCATGGTGCGCCTGCTGTGGCAGCGTGAGACCGAAGGCAAGGTTTTCGACAGCCCCGAACGCAAGGCGGCGCTGGACAAAAGCCTGCGCGAAAAGATCAAACTGATCCGCGACCCGTCGATCCGCAGCCACTATGGGCAAGAGATCAAGGATCTGCGGTGGGAGCTGTTCCGTCCGCAAAAGAAACGGCCCGAATTTCGCCCCGTCGGGGGCAAAGCGCCGGGCAAGGGCAAAGGCGGCAAGGGCGCTGCTTGGGGCGCGCCGCTGGCCCCGCTGGCCAGCACCAAAGCCTCGGCTCTCGTGGCGATGAGCGATGAGCAGGTGGGCATGCATCTGCGCGAGGCGGTGATCCTTGTGGCCCTCGTCGATTGCCCGCAGTTGATCGAGACCTTCGAGACCGGGTTGGAGGCGATGCGCTGCGATGATCCTGATCACGCGCGGCTGCGCGATCTGCTGCTGCGCTTTGGCCATGCGGGCGAAGAGACGTTGCGCGAGGAGATTTCCTATTCCCTCGGCTGGGAGACACTTGAAAACATGAAGGGGCAACGCCACGTTGCCATCACGCCCTGCATCCGCAATCCCCGCAATGTGGACATGACCCGCCTGACCGTGGCCGAGGAACTGGCCAAACTGGATGCCGCCCGTGGGCTGAACGAAGAGATCGCCGAAGCCGTCGAAGACCTCAGCGGCCCGGCGGATGAGGGGGTCACCTGGCGTTTGAGCGAAGCGGCCCGTGCTGCCGATCTTGCCCGCCGCAGCGCACAGGAAGAAAGCAACGGGGAATTCGACGTGGGCGACAACGGCATGACGATGGACCGCGATGAGCGCAGCGCATTGGACGCGCTGTTGGGAACGATTAAATATGACAAGTCAAAGGGCCGCGGATGAGCATCGGCGTGGCCCATTTGCAGGACTTTTTGAAAATGCTGGGCAACGGGTTTAAGAATCACCCATAACCCCGCATGATTCGGAAAACCGAATCGTCTGCGGATGATTCGCGCTGACGCGCTGAAGGAGCATGAGATGGCTGCCAAAGATACGAATGACGACGCAAAGAGCAACGATTCAGAGGCCGGCCACTCGCTCGACATGAGCCAAGCCGCCGTGAAGAAGATGATCGGTGAGGCCCGCGAGAAGGGCTATATCACCTATGATCAGCTCAACACGGTGCTGCCGCCCGATCAGGTCAGCTCGGAACAGATCGAAGACGTGATGTCGATGCTCTCGGAAATGGGCATCAACATCATCGAAGACGAGGAAGCCGAAGAGGAAGAGAACAAAGGCTCGACCGAGGTTGCGACCACTGAGTCCAACCGCGATGTGGCGCTGTCCTCCGGCACTTCCGAGAAGCTTGACCGCACCGATGACCCGGTGCGCATGTACCTGCGCGAGATGGGCAGCGTCGAATTGCTGAGCCGCGAGGGCGAGATCGCCATCGCCAAGCGGATCGAGGCCGGGCGCAACACGATGATCGCCGGGCTTTGCGAAAGCCCGCTGACCTTCCAGGCCATCACCATCTGGCGTGACGAACTTCTCTCCGAAGACATTCTGCTGCGCGATGTGATCGACCTTGAAGCCACCTTTGGCACGCAGATGGGCGATGAGGAGGAGACCTCTCCGGTCGTCGCCCCCGCCGCCGGGGCCGAGAGCAAGACCGAAGAGTCCAAGCCCGAGTATGACGCCGACGGCAATCCGATCTCTTCCGACGACGACGACGACGAGGACGAACAAGCCAACATGAGCCTTGCGGCCATGGAAGCGGCGCTGAAGCCTCAGGTTCTCGAAGCGCTCGACATCATCGCGGATGACTATGAAAAGCTCAGCGCGATGCAGGACAGCCGCATCTCGGCCACGCTGAACGAAGACGGCTCTTTCACCAAGGAACAGGAAGAGACCTATCAGAAGCTGCGGTCGGAAATCGTGCTTTTGGTGAACGACCTGCACCTGCACAACAATCGTATCGAAGCGCTGATCGACCAGCTTTACGGCATTAACCGCCGCATCATGCAGATCGACAGCGCCATGGTGAAGCTCGCCGACCAAGCGCGCATCAACCGCAAGGAATTTGTCGACAATTACCGCGGCTATGAGCTTGATCCCAACTGGATGGAGCGGATGGCCGAGAAGTCCGGTCGTGGCTGGCAGATGTTCATCGAACGCTCCTCCGAAAAGGTCGAAGAACTGCGTGCCGACATGGCGCAGGTTGGCCAATATGTCGGCCTCGACATCTCTGAATTCCGCCGCATCGTGCAGCAGGTCCAGAAGGGTGAGAAAGAAGCGCGTCAGGCCAAGAAGGAAATGGTCGAGGCGAACCTGCGTCTCGTGATCTCCATCGCCAAAAAGTACACGAACCGCGGTCTGCAATTCCTTGATCTCATTCAGGAAGGCAACATCGGCCTGATGAAGGCCGTGGACAAGTTCGAGTACCGCCGCGGCTACAAGTTCAGCACCTACGCGACATGGTGGATCCGTCAGGCGATCACCCGCTCGATTGCTGACCAAGCACGCACCATCCGCATTCCGGTGCATATGATCGAGACGATCAACAAGCTGGTCCGGACCGGTCGCCAGATGCTGCACGAAATTGGCCGCGAGCCCACACCGGAGGAACTGGCCGAGAAGCTGCAAATGCCGCTCGAAAAGGTCCGCAAGGTGATGAAGATCGCCAAGGAGCCGATCAGCCTTGAGACGCCCATCGGCGACGAGGAAGACAGCCAGTTGGGTGATTTCATCGAGGACAAGAATGCCGTGCTGCCGCTCGACAGTGCCATTCAGGAAAACCTCAAGGAGACCACGACGCGCGTGCTGTCTTCGCTCACCCCGCGCGAGGAACGCGTGCTGCGGATGCGTTTCGGTATCGGCATGAACACCGACCACACGCTCGAAGAGGTCGGCCAGCAATTCTCGGTCACGCGCGAACGTATCCGTCAGATCGAGGCCAAGGCGCTGCGTAAGCTCAAACACCCGAGCCGCTCGCGCAAGTTGCGCAGCTTCCTGGATCAATAAGCCAAAACGCGGCCCCGGTGGCCGCGTTTTCTTTTGCGGGGCGGGTCTTTGACCTGCCGCCCGCGCCGCTTACATCAAGGGGGTATCCCAAGAAGGTTCCCATGATGCGCAAAACTGTCCTTACCCTTCTTTGTCTTATGCTGCCGCTGCAAGCCGCCGCACAGGCCTACCGGGCCGAGAACCGGCTGATCGTCGTGCCCCTCACCGCGCAGGAGTTCGAGGTGATCGAAGACCACGGCGCAGGCGCGCGTCACATCTGGTGCGCCGCGGCGGAGTTTGCGCAGGACGTGCTGGGCCTGCCGCGCGGGGAGCGGCTTTATATCAAAACCCCCCGCGGCCCGTCGGTGAGCGGTGTGGGCCGTACCGGCGTCGTTTACACCACCAACCCTGAGCGGGCGAGCGGCGACAGGGGGCAGTCCTATTCCGTCACGATCAACCGCGCGGGGGAGAACCTGCCCAGCCATCATGCCCGGCAGTTCTGTCTGGATCGCATAATTGAGTTGCGGGATTTCTGAACCGGGCAAGCCGTTGTTTTTACGCGGTGGCGGGCTTATTCTGCGGGTATTGTTACGACGGATTGATCTCATGCGTTTTCTACTCGCCAGCTTGTTTCTGAGCCTTGGCATCAGCCAAGCCCATGCCCACTGCCACCAGCGCAGCGCCACGGTTCTAACCTGTACGATTGACCATGGGGCGAAGCAGTTGGAGGTCTGCCTCGACGGGGAAGAGGTGATCTACCGCTTCGGCCCGCCTGACGTGCCCGGTCTGACCCTGAGCGCTCCGATCACGGAGGTGGCGCATCAGCCTTGGCCGGGCATAGGTCGCGCCATCTGGGAAAGCACGACCTTTCGGAATGGCGCTTTTACATATGAGGTCCATAGCTCTTTCGACAAACTCGATCAGATCAGCGATGGCGGGGTAACGGTGCGCGAGAATGGGCGCGAGATCGCCTCGCTTTCCTGCGACAGGGGGTCAGCGGAACTGGGCCTCTTTGCCATAAGCGACGCGAAAGAGGCGGCTGGCCAATGTTGGGACGCTGAGGCGCAGCACTGGGGAGGCTGCTGAGATGCAGACAGTCTTTACCATTCAAACCCGCGGTCAGGCGCTCTACGAGTTCACGAATGACGTGGCCCGCTGGATTGCGGGGCAGGGGGACGGGCTGCTGACGCTCATGGTGCAGCACACCTCGGCCTCTTTGCTGATCCAAGAGAACGCAGACCCGGATGTGCAACGTGACCTCTTGGCCTATTTTGCGCGGCTGGTGCCGCCCGCTGACGCGCCAGAAATGCGCTATCTCACGCATCTGATGGAAGGGCCGGATGATATGCCCGCGCATATCAAAGCCTCGGTCCTGCCGGTGAGCCTTAGCATCCCTGTCGCGCGGGGGCGGGTGATGCTGGGGACTTGGCAAGGCATCTACCTGTTCGAGCATCGCGATGCCCCGCATCAGCGGCGCATCGCGGCGCATTTCCGGCCCGACTGACGCCGGACCGGGCAGGGGTCACCCCGTCGGCATCAGATGAATTTCCCGCACCGCCGCCCGCGCGGGCGCTTCGAGCGCATGCATCACTGCATCTGCCACGTCCTCAGGTTGCAGCTTGTCGGGTTTGGCCTCGTCGAAAAAGGCGGTGTCGACCATGCCGGGTGAGACCACCATGCAGCGGCCACCCCATTCGGCCATCTCATCCGCCAGGTTACCTGCGTAGCCGTGGATAAACCACTTGGTCGCCCCGTAGATCGACCCTCGGATATGACGCCGTCCGGCAGCAGAACCGGTCACGATATATTGCCCCGTGGTCTTGCGCAGATGCGGCATGGCGGCATGGGCGGTATAGAGCGCGCCCATGATGTTGAGGTCGACCATCGCTTTCCAATCCTGCGGGTCGCCATTCTCTGTCCCCGCCGGGCTGGTGCCGCGCCCGGCGTTGGCGAAGGCAGCGTCGACCTGTCCGAAGTGATCGGCCAGTTTGTCGATTGCCTGTTTCTGCGCGTCGTAATCGGTGGCGTCGCCCACCAGCACTAACGCCTGATCGCCGATCTCATCGGCGAGGGCGTTCAATTTCTCTTCGCTCCGGGCAAAGAGGCCGATGTTCCAGCCCGCTTTCGCGGCGGCGCGGGCGGTGGCGGCGCCGATCCCGCTGGAGGCGCCGGTCAGGAAAAGTGTCTTGGTCATGGTATGCTCCGTTTATAGCCTTCGCTGACCAACGCAGGGGCATGGCGTCGGGTCCATGACACATTTTTGAACGCAAGATATAGCTGTGGAAATCTTCTCTACCCAAAACCTCGCGGCTCCCCTATAAGTTTTGACAAGAGGGCCGCGCGCCCCACAAGTGAGGCAGGATGAAGAGGGGGACGGCCGATGCGCTGCCCGTTTTGCGGAAATATCGACACCCAAGTGAAAGACAGCCGCCCGGCCGAGGATCACGTCTCGATCCGGCGCAGACGGTTCTGCCCGGCCTGTGGGGGCCGCTTCACCACCTATGAGCGAGTGCAACTGCGCGATCTTGTGGTGATCAAGACATCCGGCAAGCGCGAGGATTTTGACCGCGACAAGCTGGAACGCTCGATCCGTATTTCCATGCAGAAACGCCCCATTGATCCCGAACGTATCGATCAGATGATCTCGGGCATCGTGCGCCGGTTGGAAAGCATGGGTGAGACCGACATCAGCTCAAAACATATCGGTGAGATCGTGATGGAGGCGCTGGCCCGGATCGACACCGTGGCCTATGTGCGTTTCGCTTCTGTTTACAAGAACTTCCAAGCCGCGGACGATTTCGACAAATTCGTTCAGGAGCTGCGGCCCGACGCCCTGCCGGAAGAGTGACCGGCGAGAGGGTGAGCGACGCGCGGTATATGGCGCTGGCGCTGTCCTTGGGGCGGCGCGGGCAGGGCAATGTCTGGCCCAACCCGGCGGTGGGCTGTGTCATCGTGCAAGGCACGCGGATCGTCGGGCGCGGTTGGACCCAGCCGGGCGGGCGCCCCCACGCCGAGCCGCAGGCGCTGGCGCAGGCGGGGGCGGCGGCGCGGGGGGCGACGGTCTATGTCACGCTTGAACCCTGTTCCCACCACGGCAAAACGCCGCCCTGTGCGCAGGCGCTGATCGACGCAGGCGTGGCCCGCGTGGTGATCGCGACGCAGGATGACGACGCGCGGGTCAACGGGCGCGGCATCGCGATGTTGCAAGATGCCGGGATCGAGGTCTCGGTCGGGCTGCACGAAGACGCGGCCCGCGCGGATAACGCCGGTTTTTTCTGCCGCACCGATCTGGGCCGCCCGATGCTGACGCTGAAGCTGGCCAATTCCTTTGACGGGCGCATCGCCACCGGCACGGGCGAAAGCCAGTGGATCACCGACGCCCCCGCGCGGCGGCTGACCCATGCCATGCGCAGCCGTCATGACGCGGTGATGGTCGGGGCGGGCACCGCCCGCAAGGACGACCCGAGCCTGACGGTGCGCGGTCTCGGGCTTGCCCAGCAACCGGCGCGTGTTGTCGTCTCGCGCAGGCTCGACCTGCCGTTGATGGGGCAACTGGCGCGCACGGCGGCTGAGGTGCCTTTGATCCTCTGCCACGGTGCGGATGCCGATCCGGCTTTGGTCAAAGCGTGGGCCGATCTGGGGGCGACACTGCTGCCCTGTGCCGCACGCGGGGCGCAGTTAGACCCGCAGGATGTGATGCGGCAATTGGCGGCGCATGGTCTCACAAGGATTTTCTGCGAGGGCGGCAGCGCCTTGGCCGCCTCGCTCATCGAGGCGGATTTGGTCGACCGGCTGGTGGGGTTTACCTCCGGGCTGGTGATCGGGGCCGAAGGTCTGCCCGGCATTGGGGCGCTTGGTCTGTCGCGGCTGGCCGAGGCGCCGCGCTTTGTGCCGCAATCCAGTCAGCAGATTGGGCCGGACCTGCTGCACATTTGGCGGCGCAACGCAGCCGATTGAGCGCTATCGCCGCCAGAGGTGGCTCTGGCTGGCAAAGACCCCTTGGAGCTTCGACAGCATTCTATTGCCCAAGCCGGCGCGGGGCAGGCGGCCCGTGGCCAGCCGTTCGACGACCACCTCGACGGGGCAGGGCAAGCCGCTGACCGGGTCGCGGTAGCGCGGGTAATCGATGAGCGCGGCATGAACGAGCCCTTCGAGCGTCGGTGTCGCCCGGCGGCGGGGGGGCACATCGCCCCGGTCTTCGGTCAGCCCCCAGCCCGCGTAGAAGGGCGCGCCCAAGGTTACCACCGGCACCCGGCGGAGGAGCGCTTCGAACCCCAAGAGGGAAGTCATGGTCCAAACCGCGTCGACTTGGCTGAGAAGCGCCACCGGGTCGGCCTGGTGCAGGATCAGATCGGCGTCGCCCGCCTCAGTCGCGCCTTTGCGCAGGCCCGCTTCAACATCAGGGTGGGGTTTGTAGAGGATCACGTCATCCGGGTTTGCGGCGCGTGCGGCGGCCAGCAGGGCCGCGTTGCTGCACACATCACCCGTGCCTGTGAGGATGGAGGCGTCGTCTTCGACCTGTCCGGGGACGAGGATGCGCCGCCCCGGCGGCAGGTTGGGCGCGGCACCGCCGAGGTTGTATTTGCTGAGGCCCGCCCCAGTCAGCGCCGCGATCAGTGCCCGCGCGCGGGCCAGTTGATCGGGGCGCAAGTCTGCGCGTTTCGCGATCCATTGCTCTAACCGGCTCGGCCCTTGGGGATCGTAGTAGATGCCCAGATCGTCGCAGACCAGCGACAGGGGCGGGACCAGTTCGGCCCCCAGCCCACGCGAGCGCAGAAACCCGTCCTCGACCCGCAGCGCATCTTGGGGCGCGACCTCGGCCTTGCTGGCCCAGACCATGGCGCGGCGGGGCGGCTTGGGGACTTCTGCCGGGCCTTTGCGAAAGCGAAGGGGCGTGGCCGTTCCGAAGAACTGTTGCAGCGGGCGGCGCTTCCACAGGCGCATGCCCCATGCGTCCCAGCCGCGATGATCCTCTCGCCACGCGCGGGCCTGCGCGGCGAGGGCGGTGAGGGCCGTCTCGAAACTGCCGAGCTGGTCGCGATAGGGGTCGTACCACGTCGGATAGAGGATCATCGCGGCGGCGAAAAGTTGCGCGCGGCTAAGGCGGCGCTGGCGGCGTTGGACGGGGAATTCATCCTCCGTCAGCCCCCAACCGGCATAGAAGGGCTGACCGAAAACGCGCGGTCTGTGGCCTGCAAAAATCGCCTCGAACCCCATTTGCGAAGAGACCGTGTAGACACCCACCGCCCCTTCGAACAGCGCCCAAGGGCTGATGGGATCGGTCAGCAGGGTGATCCGGTCGTTGGTATCCTCGGGGCCGTAATGCCCGGCGCGGTAGCCCTGTGCCGTCTCGGGGTGGCTCTTGATGATGACCCGCGCGCCGGGGTGTTCCTCTTGCGCGAAGACAAGCATTTCCAGAAACCGCGCACGATCCGCGCCTGAGGCGGTGACCGAGGCATCGCCGCGGGTCTGGTCGATCACCAACACATAGCCCGGCTCCGGCGCGGGCATGTCGGGGTCAAAGCCCGCATATTTTGTCAGATGCGCCTCGGCCATCTGCGCCATGCCGCCCCGGGCGCGGTCCAGAAGGGCGGTATCGTCCAGCGGGTGATGGGCGAGCAGCTCTTCGAGGTCCGAGGGCTGGGCAGGGTCGAAATGCGCCCCCCGGCTGTCGATCAGCAGGCCCAAGGGCGGCTCGCCCGCGCGACCGGGGTGGAGCGAGCGCAGCCATGCGTCCTCCACCCGGATCACTGGCACGCCGCGCTTGGCCGCCACGGCCAGCCCGCGATGCGCGGTGGGGGAGTTGCCCCAGACCGCCACCGCATCATCCGGCCCGGGCAGGCCAAGGCGCAGGGAATGGCCCGACAGTTGCAGGATGCGCCGCAGGCGGCGCTGCGTCAGAAACCCGCCGTTATATACGAAAAGCCGCCGGCTCCTTTCGGGACCGGCGGCGGGGTATTGGTATGGGTTAGCTTCGAATGCCACCGGGGTGGATCATTCGGTCAGCGAGGTGATGCTATCCGCCGAACCCGCCGTGCCGGTGATGGCCGAGATTACCTTGCTCCACTGGGTGAAGGGCGCTTCGGTCACATAGATCGTGTCGCCGTCGCGGATCACGAAATCGCGGGCCATAAACATGCCGTTAGGTTTGGTCAGGTCGGTGACATAGACCATGCGCTGCGCGCCAGTCAGATCGCTGCGCCCCAGCACCTGTTCGGCGACTTCCTCAGGCTCATTGCGGAACACGAAAACGCCGGTGGGGTCGGCCGAGAGGGGGCTGAGACCGCCCACCTGCGCGATGCCTTCCAAAAGCGAGAGGTTTTGCGATTCAAAGGGCACGCGGGCCTGTCCGCCGGTGGCACCAAGCGCGGTGAAAGAGCGAGTGTCTTCCTCGACCAGAATCCGGTCGCCCGGGCGCAGGGCGATATCGAGTTCGGGGTGGTCATAGAGGTCTTGGAACCAAATCTTACCGCGCTGCCCGCCGCGGATCACGGTGACCTGCGCGATTTCGGGGATGATGGTCACACCGCCCGCGCGTGCCAGCATGGCGGCCAGCGTGCGGGTCGGCCGTTCGATCGGGTAGACGCCCTGCGCCCCGATGGAACCGATGAGCGAGACGGTCGAGCCGTCACCGGCGGCGCGGCGCACTTCGACCTGCGGGTCTGGGGTCTGTTCGCCCAGCTTGTTGGTGATGATGCGGCGGATCGCTTCGGGCGTGTTGCCCGCAGCGCGGATGCGGCCCGCGTAGGGGATGAAGATAAAGCCCGCGCCGTCGACCTGCACCTCTTCCAGCATGGTGGCTGGGGCGCCTTCGACGCCGAGAAGCGGATCGTCCACGTTTTCATAAACCGTGATGCCAAGGATGTCGCCCGGCTGGATCGTGTCGGAACCGACCCGGCCCGCATTCTTGAAGCTTTCCGAAAAGCCAAGCGCCGGGGCCACGGCGGTGGCGCGGGTCACACGGTCATTCACGCTGACGACAAAGGCATCGCCTTCGCGCTGAACAGAGCCTGCATAGATTTGCCGTTTGTTCGGTCCGACCTGCGGCAAGCCACATGATGAGATGACGGCCACCGCCGCCAGCGCTGCGATGGGGCGCGCCCACCGGAAAGATACGGATTTCACTGCCCGGTCTCCTCGACCTGAAATATCTGCCTCGAAATCGCCAATTGTCTTGACGTATTACTTTACAACTTAGCGCAGCCTAGCGAAAAAATCTACAGGGCGGAATGGGTTAACTCAGGTGACGACCCGCAACTGTTGCCGAGGGGCCGCGGTGCCCTGTTCCAGTGCGTCATAGGGATCCTCGGTGGCGAGCATCATATCGACCACTTGGCGCAGCAATTGCCGCCGCCCGCGTGCGGCATAGAAACCGCCGGGAACCTGAGAGGTTTCAAGCAGATAGCGGCGGTAATCCTTATAAGCGCGGTTGTCGGGGCGGTTGGCGGTGGCAAAGAATTCCGGCAGCGGCTGGTCCGAGACAAACTCAGGCTGGGAATAGACCGCGCGGCCAAAGACCTTGAGGGGGATGCCGCGCCAAAGCACCTGTTGCCCGGCGGTGGAATTCACCGTGACAGCACTGCGGGTGTCATTGAGAAGCTGTGCCAGCTTGCCGCCGCGCACGAAATGGACACGGTCGGAAACCCCATGCGCGCGGGCCAGCCGTTTGACATCGCGCCGCACCGGCACGCGGCCATCCTCCAGCGGATGCGCCTTGATGACGAGGTGGTGATGCTGCGGCGCGCCCTTGGCGAACCCTTCGATCACCAGTTCAAGGAAATCGGCCATCGTGTTGAAGGGCGAATGTTTCTGGAAAGAGGAATCATGCTCCAATTGCAGCAGCGCCAGATGGTAGGGGAAGCCGCCCAGCCGGATTTTTAGCGTGGCCAGCAGGCGGTCGGCGGCCAGCACCGGCATCAGCAGCAGGCGCTTGAGGTAGAGGCGGAATTCCTTGGTCACCGGCAGGCTGCGATGCGGTTTGAAATTGCGGTAGTCGCCGTTCCGGAACATCACGAACCAATGGTAAAGCGCGCCGTAAAAGATGTGGTGGCGCATGTCGCCCCAATGGCCCGGCGGCAGGGGGGCTTCCATGTCTGAGCGGGCGAGGGCGGCCTGCATCTGGGGAATTGTCATCTCCATCAGTCGCGAGTTGCCGTTCGAGCCGCCGCGCTCATAGGTGACCCAATAGGGCCGCATATAGCCTTCCTCGAAGACATGGACGGTGATGCCACGGCGCTTGGCCTCGGCCACCGCTTCGGCGTGGATGGGGCGGGTGTCGCCGTAAAGCACGATGTCGGTGATCTGCTTGTCGTCCAGCAGACTGGCAAAGACGCCCGGCCAATCCTCGACCCTGCCGCGATAGGGGATGTAGGTCGACGGGTGAAACCAAAAGGCCCGGTCGCCCGCGTTGAAGCCCACGCGCCAGACCTCGGCCCCCGCACGGCGCAGCATCTTGCCCAGACTGTTAAAGAAAGGGCCATGCGGTCCTTGCAGGAACAAGAAGGTTCTGGTCGGGGCGGCGGTCACGGTCACTCTGGTCCTTTGGTGGGGCTTTGCCCTCTTAACCACCATATAATAGGGGCGACAATGTGGCGTCACCCGCTCTTGCCTGTGGCGGTGACCGGGTTTACCACTGCGCGGAACCAGCAAAGGAGCCTACCCCATGTTCACCGGCATTATCACAGACGTTGGCACCGTGACCAAGCTGGAGCAGGAAGGCGACCTGCGCGCGCGCATCCAGACCGGCTATGACACCAGCGGCATCGACATGGGCGCCTCCATCGCCAGCGACGGCGTCTGCCTGACCGTCGTGGGACTGGGCGAGGATTGGTATGAGGTGCAGATCAGCGCCGAGACCGTGGCTAAGACCAACCTCGGCCAGCACTGGCGCGAGGGCAAACGCGTGAACCTTGAACGTGCTTTGAAGGTGGGCGATGAGCTGGGCGGACATATCGTCTCGGGCCATGTCGATGGCGTGGCCGAGATCATCGAGATGAAAGACGAGGGCGACAGCACCCGCGTGACCCTGCGCGCGCCCGAGGATCTGGCGCGGTTCATCGCGCCCAAAGGTTCCGTGGCGCTGAATGGCACCTCGCTGACGGTGAATGATGTCGATGGCTGTGATTTCGGCATCAACTTCATCCCCCATACCAAGGAGGTGACGACTTGGGGCGATGCAGGCGTCGGCGATCTGGTGAACCTCGAAATCGACACGCTGGCCCGTTATGTGGCCCGCCTGAACGAGATGTGACGCCGCGCCCTTCGGGGCGCGCTCTGGCCAAGCGGCGCGGGTCAGGCTAAGAGCCGGGCAACAGATAGATGGAAGCAGCCGATGCAATTTGACAAACCCGGACCGGTCGAGACAGGGCTGAGCGATGCGATCTCGCCCATCGAAGAGATCATCGAAGACGCGCGCCAAGGCCGTATGTTCATTCTGGTGGACCATGAGGACCGCGAGAATGAAGGCGATCTGGTGATCCCGGCGCAGTTTGCCGATGCTGCGGCGATCAACTTCATGGCGACCCACGGGCGCGGGCTGATATGTCTGCCGATGACGGCAGAGCGGGTCGATCACCTTGGCCTGCCGATGATGGCGGTGAACAATTCCTCGCGGCATGAGACGGCCTTTACCGTCAGCATTGAGGCGCGGGAGGGTGTCAGCACCGGCATCTCTGCCGCCGACCGTGCGCTGACCGTGGCCGTGGCGATTTCCGAGCAGGCTGGTTCGGCCGATATCGCCACTCCCGGCCATGTCTTCCCGCTGCGCGCCCGCGATGGTGGCGTGCTTGTACGGGCAGGGCATACCGAAGCGGCAGTCGATATTTCGCGCCTCGCGGGGCTGCACCCTTCGGGCGTGATCTGCGAGATCATGAAGGACGACGGCGAAATGGCCCGTCTGCCCGATCTGGTGGAATTCGCCGCCGCGCATGGGCTCAAGATCGGGACGATCAGCGATCTCATCACCTACCGCCACAAGCACGACAATCTGTTGGTGGAGCGCGACAGCCGCACCGTGACCTCCGCCTATGGCGGCGATTGGCAGATGCGGGTGTTCTCCGACCAGATCACGGGCACCGACCATGTGGTGCTGACCAAGGGCGACATCTCGACCCCCGAGCCGGTGCTGATCCGCACCCATGCGATCAACGCGCTGGAAGATATTCTCGGCCTCGGCCCCAGCCCTGCGGATGAGTTGCCCCGCGCCATGCAGATTATCGCCGAAGAGGGGCGGGGGGCCGTGGTGCTGTTCCGCGATCCTTATCCGCGCCTCAAGCTCGATCCAGAGGATGACGACCGCCCGCGCACGATTAAACGCACTGGGCTTGGCGCGCAGATCCTCTCGACAATGGGGCTGCATGAACTGGTCCTGCTGACCGACAATCCCGACACGCGCTATCTGGGCCTCGACGCCTATGCGTTGGAAATCGTGGGCACCCGGCCCATCACTACGGAGTAATCGCCATGGCATCCGCCGAAGAGCATACCATCCTGCCGCGCCCCAGCTTTGACGAACCGGTGAAGCTGCTGATCGTCGTCTCGCCCTATTACTCGGACATCGCGAATGGCCTGTTGACCGGCGCCAAGGCCGAGTTGGAGGCTGCGGGCGCCAGTTATGAGGTGATCGAAATGCCCGGCGCGCTGGAGATTCCCACCGCCATCGGCATTTCCGACCGGGGCAGCAATTTCGACGGCTATGTCGCGCTTGGCTGCGTCATCCGGGGCGAGACCACGCATTACGAGACCGTCTGCAATGACAGCAGCCGCGCCTTGCAACTGCTTGGCTTGCAAGGGCTTTGCATCGGCAATGGCATTCTGACGGTCGAGAACAAACAACAGGCCGAGGTGCGCGCCGATCCCGAGGGGCAAAACAAAGGCGGCGGCGCGGCCGCTGCGGCCTTGCATCTTATCGCGCTCGCTCGTAAATGGGGCCGCCAGAGCAAGGGCATCGGGTTCAAGCCATTCGGGCAGGACACTTTGATGGCCGGCGACACGGATGGATCAAACATCGCATGACCAGCAACGGGCCTTCGGGCAACCAGAAACGTAAGATGAAGTCGGCCTCGCGGCTCTATGCCGTGCAGGCGCTGTTCCAGATGGAGCATTCTGCGCAGACGGTCGATGTCGTGCGTCACGAATTCATCGACCACCGTTTCGGTGCGGTCTATGAGGGCGACGAGATGCAGGAGGGGGATGTCGATCACTTCTCTCGCGTGCTCGAAGATGCGGTGAACTATCAAGCGCCGATCGACCAGATGGCCAACCGCGCCATCGTCGCCAAATGGGCCATTGCCCGGATCGACCCGACCCTGCGCGCGCTGTTCCGCGCCGCCGGGGCCGAGTTCCGCCATGACGACACGCCGCCGCGCGTGGTGATCAAGGAATATGTCGACGTGGCCCATGCCTTCTTCCCCGATGGGCGCGAGCCGAGCTTTGTCAACGCCGTGCTTGACCATATGGCCCGCGAGGCGCGCCCCGAAGCGTTCTAAACGCGCGGGAAAGTGGCCCCGAGGGGGCCATCTACCACATCAATGTCTTGGGAAAGTGACGGGAACCGCGCCTGCCGCTGCTGTTCTATATTCCCGAGGACCTGTATGTACAGGTGGGCGCCAGGTAACCGAACCAGGGCTCGGACAGAGCCAGCTCCCTCGGATTTGCTTAAGGCCACTGGAATGTAACGTTCACGAACAGGGCAGAACCCGTCGACCCCCGATGTAGGGGCCAAGTGGGGCTGCGGCAAGGGGGCGGAAGTGGATTTGCAAAACTTCTCTGCCCCGCTCAATCTTCGGTGGGGATAAAGCCATAGCGGCGCAATTCTTCGGGCAGCAGCACATAGATTTCATCGGGTGGCGTGACCAGCGCGTGCTGCATCACCAGCGGGTCTACCCCCATATCATCCAGATAGCGCATCACCTCGCCTTGGCCGCGCTGGATGTCCTCCACGGCGACAAAGGCAGGCAGGATCGTGCTTTCGCCGAAGTAATGCTGATGCACCCCGACCGAGGCGCTTTCAGGGACTGACCGTTCTTGTCCAGCCGCGAGCAGATAGGGGCAGGCGGAATAGCAGATGTCGCCTTCACGCAGCGCGGTATCAAGCCCTTCGCCGCGTAGGTGGCGGCCCAGTTCCAAGGCATCACGCACCGACCCGCCGGGGGAGTTGAGGTAGATTTCTTCGGGCATGGGGCTCAGTTCGCTTAACTGCTTAATGATGCGCTCTGCATCGCCCGCTTCGATGGCCCCTTCCAGCAGCGCCGCCCGCCCGCCCGAGACGGGGGTGAGCACCAGCCGGTCGGGAAGGGCGGTCTCGGGCATCGGCTGGCCGGGTGTTGGGGCGCGCTCGGGGCGGAAGCGGCGGGTCTGGTCGCCGGGGCGGACCGGCTCCGTCAATTCCGGGGCGCGCGGGCCAAAGCCGGGCAGGCGCAGCCCCTCGCCCAAATCACCCCAGAACAGCAGCACGGCAAGGCCAAGCTGAAAGATCAACACGCCGATCAGCACCCGCCCGACGATCGGCGGGCGGCGGCGGGCTTCGGCGTCCGGTGGAGTCTCCTTGCTCATGTGTTTTTGATCGATGTGACGGGGCCGGGGGCCGGTTCATCGGGCGCATCATGGGTGGGCGGCGCTTCGGCGGGGGCGCGTTTATGCGCGGGGCTTTCCTGCATGGCCACATCGACATCGCGCACGGCGGCCAGCGCGGCGCGCAGTTCTGCAAGGGTCAACGTGTCTTCGACGGCAGCCCCCTCGCGGCCCGAGCGGATCGCGCCTTGGGTGATGGCGAGGATCAGCACCAGCACGGCGGGCAACAGGTCAATCGCGATGGCCCCGGCCCAAGAGGGCACGAAATTGCGCGCATAGAGGATCACCGCATCGGCGCTGGAGATCGGCGTATAGGTCGTGTCGGCGGCGGGCGGCATGGCCTGCACATCCTGCGCCGCGCGCTCCAATGTCGCTGCACGCTGGGCCAGCACCTCCAGAACCGAGGTTATCGTCGCCCCTTGCGCGCCACGTTGCTCTTCGTTGCTGCCGTCAAGCTCAGGCAGCACGACGGAGGCCGACAAATCCTGCGCCGCGCGTTCCACCAGCGGGGCCACGGAAAGCTGCCGCAGCCGGGTGATCAGCCCTGCAAGCCGCACGGCTTGTTCGGAAAACTCAACCGAGCGCGCCTGGACCGGGCCGGGCTCCACCGTCAGGGCGCGCATGCGGCTGAGGATCTGGTTCCCCTCGGCGAAGGCGTCATTCACCAGCGGGGTCTGGGTGGCGATCTGCGCCTCCAGCGCGCCCAGTTCCGCCGACTTCTGCCGCAGCACCCGGAACACCGCGCCGCGCCCGGCAAGGCCCGAGAGGCTGCCAGCGGCCTCTTGCTCGCTCAGGTCTTCAAAGCTTTGTCTGACCCGCGCCACGTCCCGCTCAAGCCCTTGGGCGGACAGGGCAATCTCATGGGTGCGCTCTAACGCGCCTTGGTAATCTTGCACCGTCTCGGCCAGATGCTGTTCGACCGCCGCCGATCCGGCAAGTGCCGCCGCGTTCAGCCAGCTCGACATGGCGATGATCGCGACGGAGCCGAGCCCCATCGCCCCCAAAAGTCCCATCCGCGCACGGGTGGTGCGCACTGCGGGGAAGAGCCTCAGCAGATAGGACCAGAAGACGAAAATCCCCACCGAGACCGCCACCGAATAGGCGATCGCGGCAAAGGCCGACATGGCGCCGTTGTCATCCAGCAGCGACGAGACGCCAAGATAGGTGTAAATGCCCGAGGCCACGGCCAAAACGCCAAGCGCCGTGCCCGAGAATGTATCGAGCCATGTCAGGTGGCCCTCCAATTCACGGGCGTAACGCACCCCGCGCGCCTGCGTCTCACTCATCGGTTCGCGTTGTGCCATGGGCCTCCCTCGCTTTGCTGGGGTGAAGATAGGGGGTCACGGGGGAATTACCAAACTTTCCGGTGCTGCCCCTTGTGGATGTTCATCAAATGTTCATATTTGTCGCCATGATGGAGAATGACATACGACAGTTCCAACCCGGCCAATTATTGGCGCGGGGGGTGATGCGGCATTTGGCCGATCTTGGGTTCGCCTCGGTCGAGGAACTTGTGCCGACGCGCGGTTTGCGGGTCGACGTGATGGCGCTTGGCCCTAAGGGGGAGATTTGGATCGTCGAATGCAAATCCAGTCGCGCCGACTTCATGGGCGACGCAAAATGGGAGGGCTATTTGGAATGGGCCGACCGGTTCTTTTGGGCCGTGGACAGTGATTTCCCGGTAGAACTGCTGCCCGAGGAAAGCGGCCTCATCATCGGTGACGCCTATGGGGCCGAGATTGTGAGGATGTGCGATGAGACCAAGCTTGCGCCCGCCCGGCGCAAGGTGATGGTGCAGAAATTCGCGACCCATGCCGCCCGGCGCCTGCATCGCCTACGCGATCCCGACATGGCGCCGAACTGGTCTTGAAAGGGGGGTGAGGTTGTTCGCCCATATCCCTAAGGCGGGGCGAACCCGCTTTTAGGCGGCTTAGCGCCCTTTTTTGCCTGCGCGGTTCGCGGCGGCCATGATCTCTTCCGCGATTTCGCGGGCTTCTTCCGGGGTGAAATCCATCGGAATTTCAACGCCGCCGCCTTCAACGAAAAGGCGGACCATGCCCTTGTCTGTCGGGCCGATTTGCAGGTTTGCTTCGATGTCGCGTTCGGTGTCGATGCCCATGGGAGCCTCCGGTTTGTTGGGGCTTATCGCTAGCGCGGCATGGGCGAAAAGGCAAGATATCTTGGCGGGTTGCGGCGCAGGGCAGGGGGCGCTTTGGCCTTAGGTGACGGGTGCGTCATCACCATTTTGCACGAGGGTGGGGTGCCGTTCTGGCGGATCGGGAGATTGCGGCGACGCGCGGCTTGGAGACCGAGGGCGGAATCGCCGCGTCATCCACCCGCGTTTCCCGCATGAGTGCCGATGACACAGGGCGTGCGAAAAATCTGACGGAAACCGGCATTTCTTCTGACTTTGAGGTCTTGCATTCCTCCGCCACGGGCGCTAAATCCGCCCCAGTGCCGCCTTAGCTCAGTTGGTTAGAGCGCTTGATTGTGGATCAAGAGGTCCCTGGTTCGAGACCAGGAGGTGGTACCACCCCCCCCCAATTTCATTCTATCTCCGCCTTGGGGCGAACTGCCTTTTCTGTGGCACGCCGCATAACGCTGCCGGCGCGCTGGCACCCTAACCCATAGTAAATTTTGGATTTTCTGGAACGTTCTGTCCGAGCTTTCGTTGTGACCATAGCAAATAACGAAGAGGAGAGAGACATGAAAACGCTTACAGCCAGCACCCTTGCCCTGACACTCGCAGGCACTGCCGCTTTCGCTGAAACGCATATGACCGACTATTCCAACGTCGATAGCATGCAGATGAACGAAATGCGCGGCGATCTGATCCGCTCGCGCGATATCACTGGCGGGGAGATCTACACCCTCAACGAAGCCGGCGACGAATGGAGCCCCAACACGGCCTATAACGAAATCGGCGCCGACTGGAACGAAATTGGTGAGATCGAAGACATCGTTCTGTCCAAGAACGGCCAGATGGTCGGCATCGTGGCCGAGGTCGGTGGTTTCCTCGATATCGGTGACAAACACGTCATGATCTCGACACCCGATGTGAACCTCGTGGCCGTCGACGACCAGACCTACGCCTATGTCACGCGTCTGAGTGAAGAAGAACTCGAAGCGCTGCCCGGCGTTGACGAAGGCTTCTGGGACTAATTCAAGCGGTTAACGCTTTAGCTGAATGACCGAACCCCGGTGTGGAGTAATCCCGCCGGGGTTCTTTTGTGAATGGGGTTAGGCGAGCTTCATCACGATGCAGGTGGTCGAGCCTGTGGCGTAGAGCTTCCCGTCCTCAACACCCCGAATTTCGCCATGCGCGATACCGGTCGACCGCCCCACATGATCGGTCGCCCCGATACAGTCGATCTCCATCCCCAAAGGCAGGCCGCGCAGGATATTAATCTTGTATTCCAAAGTGGTATAGACCGAGCCGCGGGGGATTTTCGTCATCACCGCGCAGGCCATCGCTGAATCGAGCAGCGTGCCGTACCAGCCGCCGTGCACCGTGCCCATCGGGTTCGCCATGGCAAAGCTCGGCGCGCCGCGAAAGACGATGCGGCCCTCTTCGACCGAATGCAGCGCATAGCCCATGGTCTGGCCGATGGGCGGGCCGGGGTTGGTGCCGTCGAGAATGGCCTGCATGAACTCCAGCCCCGAAAGCTTGAGCGCTTCGGATTGGGACAAAAGATCATCAGGGCTTTGGGCGATGCGGGGCATGGTCTTCTCCGGCAAGTGAATTTCGCCGGAGGATACGCCCGCGCGGGGCAGGGGCAAGCCCCCCCTGCCAGAGGGGCGGCGCTTACGCGACGTCCGAGAGATCGACCTGCGGGGTCACGCCGATGGCGCGGCAGACGTCGCGGGTGAGTTCCGCGCGGTTGAGCGTGTAGAAATGCAGCGCATCCACGCCTTCGTCGATCAACTCGCTGCACAGTTCGGTGCACATGGCTTGGGCCAGCAGGTCGTGCCGGTCATCGCGGATCGCGGCCTCATAGGCTTGGTCGACCCATTCCGGGACCGGCGTGCCGCATTTGACGGCGAATTTGCGGGCCGAGGTCCAGTTCACCACCGGCAGGATGCCCGGCGTGATCGGCTTGTCGATGCCCGCTTTCACGCAGGCGTCGCGGAAACGCAGGAAGGTCTCCGCCTCAAAGAAGAACTGGGTCAGGGCCTCATCCGCGCCTGCGTCGAACTTGCGCTTGAGCCAGTCGATATTCGCCTGCTGGTCCGCCGCTTCGGGGTGCGGGTCGGGGTAGGCGCCGACGCGGATTGTGAATTTGCCGGTTTTCGCCAGCGCCTCGATCAGCTCGCAACTGTCGGCGAAGCCTTCGGGGTGGGGCACGAACTTGTCGGTGCCCGCTTGCGGGTCGCCGCGCAGGGCGACGATGTCCTTGATGCCTGCTTCGGCGAATTTATCGGCCACGTCGAGCGTCTCCGCCCGGCTGGCGCCGACGCAGGTCAGGTGGCCTGCAACGGGCAGGCCCGAGGTGCGGTGCAGCACATGCGCCGAATCATGGGTGAGATCGCGCGTGGTGCCACCCGCGCCGTAGGTGACAGAGAAGAAACGCGGCGCCAGCGGGGCCAATGCCTGCGCCGCATCCCACAGTTTGAACGCCGCGCCGACGGTGCGGGGCGGGAAGACTTCGAAGGAAACGGCAGGCGTGGTCATTGAAAGATCCTTTTGGCGGTTTCACGTCTTGTCTCACATCTAGGCTTGTGAGACAAACTCATAACATTCATCTTGAACATGAGTAATGCCTCAAATGCACATTGAGTTCCGTCACCTGCGCACAATCAAGGCCATCCACGAGGCGGGCGGCTTGGCCCGCGCGGCGGATCAGATGAATATCACGCAGTCGGCCTTAAGTCACCAAGTAAAGGGGTTAGAGGATCAGGCGGGGGTTGAACTGTTCGTGCGCCGCTCGAAACCGTTGAAGTTGTCCCCTGCCGGGCAGCGGCTGTTGAAGCTCGCGCAGCAGGTCTTGCCGCAGGTCGAAGCCTTGCAGGACGAGTTTTCGGGTCTGCGGGCGGGCAGCACGGGGCGGATGCATATCGCGATCGAATGTCACGCCTGTTTCGAGTGGCTCTTCCCGGTGTTGGAGCAGTTCCGCCGCCATTGGCCGGATGTGGATGTCGATATCCGCCCCGGTCTCGCCTTCGACGCGCTGCCTGCGCTTTTACGGGAAGAGGTTGATCTGGTGGTCTCCTCGGACCCTGAGGAACTGCCGGGTGTCGAATTTGTCGAACTGTTTGATTACAATCCGGTTTTCGTGGCTTCGCAGAACCACCCTTTGGCCGAAAAGCCCTTTGTCGAGGCGGCCGATTTTCGCGGGGAGACGCTGATTACCTATCCAGTGGAGCGGACCCGGCTGGACGTGTTCAGCCAGTTGTTGATCCCCGCCAAGGTCGAGCCTGCGGCGATCCGGCAGGTGGAACTGACGGCGGTGATCCTGTTGCTGGTGGCGTCCAACCGCGGGGTCTCGGTCCTGCCAGATTGGGTCGTGCGGGAGGTGAAATATTCCTCCGATTACGTCACGCGGCCTTTGACGGCCGAGGGGATTACACGGCGGCTTTATGCAGCGGTGCGGCGGGATGATCTGGGCAAGCCGTTCATGGATGAGTTGTTGAAGCTGGCCGGGCAGGAGGCGCGGAAGTTGCAGCGGGCCTGAGCGGGGTGCCGAGGGCCAGCGCCTGCCCGTGGGTGGGCGATCTGACCGTGGTTCATGCCGCTTTATGGTTCAGCCATGACGCACGGACGCGAAGTTGCACCAAGCCTTTCTAAATCGCCTACCCGGGGACGGGCAAGCGATGGCCCGGCCCTGCGGCTTGACGCCGGGCCGGGTGGGTGAACGCGCCGTTCCACAAGGCGGAACGACGCATTCCAACGTTTACTTCACCTTAACGATAGCCTTGCCGGTGTTCCCGCCATTCAGCATGTCGATGAAGGCCTGCGGTGCATTCTCCAGCCCTTCGGTGATGTCCTCTTTCACCTTCACGCGGCCATCGGCGACCATTGGCGCCACTTCGCGCTGGAACTTCGGCATCTGATCCCAGTGGTTCGAGATGATGAAGCCGCGCACGGTGAGGAAGTTCACCAAAATCGTCCGCCACAGCCGCGGGGCGGTGAGGCCAGCTCCCTCGGCATCGGCACCCAGTCCGCCCGCGTTATACCATGCGATCATGCCGCAAAGCGGGATCCGGCCATGGGGGTTCATCAGCGGCAGCACCGCGTCCAGCACCTTGCCGCCGACGTTTTCGTAATAGATATCAATGCCATCCGGCGCGGCCTGTTTCAGGGCGGTGCGCAGGGATTTGGCATCGTCATAGGCGCGGTGATCAAGGCAGACGTCAAAGCCAAAATCGCGGGTGGCGATCTCGCATTTCTCGGCGCCGCCTGCGATGCCCACGGTGCGCAGCCCTTTGGCCTTAGCCAATTGCCCCACGATTGAGCCGACGGGGCCGGTGGCCGCGGCCACGACGAGGGTCTCGCCTTCTTTCGGCTGGCCGATGTCGTTCAAGCCGTACCAGCCGGTCAGGCCGGGCATGCCCAGCACGCCGAGCGAGGCGGTGATCGGCACGCCTTCGGCATCGACCTTCTGACATTGTTTCGCCGGGGCGACGCCATGGGTGGCCCAGCCGAAGGCGCCAAAGGCAAAATCGCCCTCGGCAAAGCTTGGGTCATTCGAGGCGATCACCTTGCCCACACTGCCGCCTTCCATCAACCCGCCGATGGGCACAGGTTCGGCATAGGATTTCGCATCGTCCATCCGGCCCCGCATGTATGGGTCGAGCGACATGTAATGCACTTCGACCAGAATTTCGCCGTCGCCCGGCTGCGGGATATCCGCGCTTTCAAGGCGGAAGTTCTCGGGCGTGGGTGCGCCATCGGGGCGGGAGGCGAGGACGATTCTCTGCATCTGGTCGGACATGGGGTTTCCTTCGTGCTGGTTGCTACAGCGTCCAAGGTGTTCCCTCGCGCTCTGAATGCAACCCGTGAGGCGCGCAAGAATCAATAAGCGGTGCAGGTTTCTGCCCCCTTGGCAATTGCGCTCTTGCGCCCTATACGTCCCGCCTTATCCATCAAAGGGCGCGAACAATGATCGGCAGTGCGAATCTCAACATCATGATCAAGGCGGCACGCAAAGCGGGGCGTGCATTGGTCAAGGATTTCCGCGAGGTCGAGAACCTTCAGGTCTCGGTCAAGGGCGCGGGCGATTTCGTGACCAAGGCCGACATCGGCGCCGAGAAGATCATCAAAGACGACCTGATGGGCGCGCGCCCGACCTATGGCTGGCTGGCCGAAGAGGGGGGCGAGGAAGAGGGCCAAGACCCGACCCGTCGCTGGATCGTCGACCCGCTGGATGGCACGACGAACTTTCTGCACGGTCTGCCGCATTGGGCCATCTCCATCGCGTTGGAGCATAAGGGCGAGATCGTTGCCGGTGTGGTCTTTGACCCCGCCAAGGACGAAATGTTTTTTGCCGAGAAAGGCACCGGCGCTTGGATGAACGAAGGGCGCCTGCGGGTTTCGGGCCGTCACCGCATGATTGAGTCGATCTTTGCCACAGGTCTGCCTTTCGGGGGGCGTGCCGATCTGCCTGAAACGCTCAAGGATTTGGGCCGCCTGCTGCCCGTCTGCGCCGGTGTGCGCCGCTGGGGTGCGGCATCGCTCGATCTCGCCTATGTCGCCTCGGGCCGTTACGATGGCTTTTGGGAGCGTCGTCTGAAGCCTTGGGATGTGGCCGCGGGCATGTTGATCGTCAAAGAGGCCGGTGGCCTTGTCGAGCCGATCCGCCCTGAGCGCAACATCCTGCAACATGGTGAGATCATCTGCGCGAACGAGCCGATCTATTCGACCTTCGCCAAAACGATCCGCGGCTGATCACTCGATCTCGACCGTCTGGCGCAATGCGCCGGTCAACTGGTCAAAGATCAGGATCTCATCCGCATCCGTCACCACCGCATACCAGCCGCGGCCTTGCGTAAACGCTTGGGCGCTGCTGCCATCGGGCAGGGTGATGCTGCGCGGCATGGTCGGGCCCTGATCGCTCAGGCGGGTGACAAGCACGAAGATCAGCACTAGAACCCCGCCAATCATCACGACGGTCAAGACCGTCACCATCCGCCGCAGAAACCGCAGGTTTGCCGGTTCATCAGGGTTGTCCGTGTCCATGTCTCACCGCCGCATTGATTTCATTCTGAACGATAGCCCGCCCGCCCGTCTTGATAAGGCGCTGGCCCGCGATGTGCCAGAGGAAGCGAACCTGTCGCGCACCCGTTTGGGCCGTTTGATCACCGAGGGCGCTGTCACGCTGGACGGTGTCGTGGTCCAAGACCCCCGCGCCAAAGTGGCCGAAGGGCAGGCGGTGCAGATCACGGTCGAAGAGGCGGCGGAAAGCCACATCCTGCCCGAGGACATCCCCCTTTCGGTGGTCTTTGAGGATGACGACCTCATCGTGATCGATAAACCCGCAGGCATGGTGGTGCATCCTGCGCCCGGCTCTCCATCTGGCACGCTGGTTAACGCATTGTTAGCACATTGCGGTGATGATCTCTCTGGCGTGGGCGGAATGAAACGGCCCGGCATCGTGCACCGGATCGACAAGGATACCACCGGTCTGCTCGTCGTCGCCAAATCTGATGCGGCGCATCACGGGCTGGCGGCGCAATTCGAGAAACATACCGTAGAGCGCTATTACCAGACCCTCGTTTACGGCGTGCCGGATGCCAATGACCCGCGCCTGCGGGGCGTCAAAGGCGCGTCCTTCGAGGCGGGGAATATCCTGCGGATGACCACCCAACTGGCGCGGCACAAGACCGACCGCCAGCGCCAGGCGGTGCTGTTTCAAGGCGGGCGGCACGCGGTGACCCGCGCCCGCACGGTTGAGCGTTTTGGCACCCCGCCCGTACTGGCGCTGCTGGAATGCTGGCTTGAGACGGGTCGCACGCACCAAATCCGCGTGCACATGTCCCATGCGGGCCATGGGCTGGTGGGGGATGCCACCTATGGCGGGCGGCGCAAGCTGGCCAAGACGGCCTTGCCTGAGGCCACCGCCGAAGCAATCCGCGCCTTCCCTCGGCAAGCACTGCACGCCGCCGTTCTGGGGTTCGAACATCCAGTAACCGGTGAAAACCTGCGTTTCGAAGCACCCCTGCCGCCCGATATGGCCGCCCTGCTGGACCTGCTACGCGACGGCCCCACCGCCCCATCGGCGTGACCCCGCCACCCCGCGGAACCGCCGAAGGATCGGTTACGTTTTGTTCACAGAAACTGTGCAGTCATGAACAAAAGCGTGAATGCTTCTGTCTTGAAAGCACGAAGGGGGCCGCCCATATTGCATGTTAAGCGAAATAACATAGGCCCCGATTAAACTGGGGAAAGGGACAAGACATGGCAAATTATGCAAATCTGCCCGCACCAACGCCCGAAGGTGGGCTGAACCGCTATATGCAAGAGATCCGCAAGTTCCCGCTGCTGGAGCCTGAGGAAGAGTACATGCTGGCCAAACGCTGGGTCGAAGAACAAGACACCGAAGCTGCGCATAAGATGGTCACCTCTCACCTGCGCCTCGCGGCGAAGATCGCGATGGGCTACCGCGGCTATGGATTGCCACAGTCCGAGGTGATCTCGGAAGCGAACGTCGGCCTGATGCAGGCGGTGAAACGTTTCGATCCTGAGAAGGGCTTCCGCCTTGCCACCTATGCGATGTGGTGGATTCGCGCCTCGATTCAGGAATACATCCTGCGGTCGTGGTCGCTGGTCAAGCTCGGCACGACCTCAGGTCAGAAAAAGCTGTTCTTCAACCTGCGTAAGGCCAAGAACAAGATTGGCGCGCTGGAAGAGGGCGATCTGCGCCCTGAAAACGTGAAAGAGATCGCGACCCAACTTGGCGTGACCGAGGATGAGGTCGTCTCCATGAACCGGCGGATGTCGGGCGGGGATGCCTCGCTCAACGCGACTGTCGGGTCCGAAGGCGAAGGCACGATGCAGTGGCAAGATTGGTTGGAGGATGAAGACGCCGACCAAGCAGGCGACTACGCGGAGCGTGACGAATTGGAGACCCGGCGTGAGATGCTGGCCGAGGCTTTGGACGTGCTGAACGAGCGCGAGAAGGACATTCTGACCCAGCGTCGCCTGTCGGATGAGACTGTCACGCTCGAAGACCTCTCGGCGCAATACGATGTCAGCCGCGAGCGGATCCGCCAGATCGAAGTGCGCGCCTTCGAGAAGCTGCAAAAGCGGATGCGCGACTTGGCGAAGGAAAAGGGCATGTTGGCGGCCAGCTAACGGCTGATCCCGATGATGCAGAGGGTCCCGCTTCTTTGGAGCGGGGCTTTTCTTTATTAGCTTCGAGGTTCGACAAGCTGGCTTTCGAGCCTTGCGACTTCTTCGAAACAGGCGGCGATCGTGCCCGACTGCATCGCCCGGGCAGCGGCTTGCAGCACCGCTCGCAGATGCACGATCTGAGGTTCCGGCGCGGTGTCGAAATCACGCAGGGACCATCTGATCAGCCGCCAATAGGCCGCGCGAAAGGCGTCGCTGAGGATCGGGTTCTCGATCATCTCCGATAGGGCGTTCAAAAGCCGGGCGCGGATGTCGAAAAACGCCTCGGCATTGTCCAGCGGGGCGAGGTCCATCATGCCCAGTACCCCGGCGAGCGACATGAAGTGCCCCGCTGGGGCGGGGGAGGGCGCTGCACATTTGCCGGCGGCTTCGATAATCGCCACCGCCGCGCGGATGTCATCCGCGCGCATGGGCGCGTCCAGAGGGGTCACGACAGACCCCACGCCGGATTTCACGGCGATCATGCGTTCATAGGCCAAACGTTGCAATGCTTGCCGGATGGGCGTGCGGGACACGCCGAAACGCTGGGCGAGGGCCACCTCATGCAGCATGCCGTCGGCGATATTGCGGTTCAGGCAGATGTCCGTCCGAAGCGCCTCTGCAATCGCCGCGCTGGATTTGACTTGGGTAGACATTGCCCGGCATCCTTCGTCTATTCGATGTTACTTATTTAACATGTATACAGGTGTTCCTGCCGTTACTCAAATTCTATGGATGTTTTTATGTCTCGTGATGTGCCTTTATTCGATCCTGAAGCGACCTCGATACGCGCCGTTATCCCCACGCCCCGCGGCGGGCATCTGGCGATGACGGGGTTTCCGGGGCTGTTAACCCATGTGGATGGCAGCGCTTACCTCGATCCTCACCAGATGCGGGAAACCCTAGAAGGCTTGCGCGCGGCTGGGGCGCGTGAGTTGCTGGTTCTTACCGAGGAGGTCGAGCTTCCTGATGGAGCTTTCCCCTGATTTCAAAGACTTCACAGTCGCTTGGCCTAAGGCTCTCCTTCGCGCCAATCGAAGATTTCAACGTCCCTTGCGATAGTTTCTTGGCGCAATGGCCTGCACACCGCGCCCGTTTAGAGGCGGCGCTAGAGGCGGGAGAGACAGTCGCCCTTTCCTGCCAATACGGCGCGGGGCGCAGTGGGCTGATCGCGGCGTGGTTGCTGATCGGGGCCGGAATGCCCGCTGCGGAAGCCATCGCCTTGGTGCGCAGCCATTTCCCCGAAGCGATCGAAAACCAGCTTCAGGAGAACTGGCTGCTAGAGGTCGAAAAGGAGAGGTAGACCTCCCTTTCGCATAGGAAATGTGAAAAAAGTTTGGCAAATTATACGTTTGCCCCACTGTCGGCAATCTGTTGCCACATTTATGCCACAATTGGCTCCGACAACTTGTATACAGGTTGGGCAAAAGCGGCACCTCAGGGAACGCAAAGGCCCATAGAAAGGGAAGATAAGCGACCAGACCATTAGGAAGAGGATCAGACATGCCAAGCCGCTCTACCGCGCCAGAAACACCCGGCCCCATCACGTCCCTCAATGCAGGTGACATTCTCCGCCGCAAACGCAGCTATGATCCCGTCACCGTTGGTCACCCGTCCGATGAATGCCCCGTCACACTTACCATCTGCGACGCCCGATTTCACAGTGTACATTATGCCCGCGACTTTGGCCGGGTCGAGGCGATGGTTGAAGTGACCTATACCTGCCATCCCGCCGCCATGCCGCAAAGGGTCTACCTGCGCACCAACGTTCCGCTGCGCCCTGCCGGCCAGCGACAAGAGCTTCGCCGACGGCTCATTCAAAGCGCCGTCACCCTGTCCACCCTGCTAAACCGTTTGAATGGAGGAGATACGACCCTGCGTGCTGCTTGACTCACCGCCCAATGCCTAGCAGCTGCACCCCCTTTTGGGGGTGTTTTTTTGTCTGCGCGCCCTCATCTAATAACCCTTGGGGCGAGGGCCATATCCCGGGTGAAGCCGTGACAAGCCGCCGCTGCGCCCCATATCTATGAAGTGAACCGCATGAGGAGGGCGCAACATGGCAGGTGGATGGACACGCGATGGCGCGGTGAGCGAGCAGATCGAAGCCTCCATTTCCGGCGAATTGGCGCGGCTAAAAGCGCGCCGCGCGCCAGTGGGCGAGAGCCGCACCCATTGCGCGGAATGCGAAGAGCCGATTCCAGAGGCGCGGCGCATGGCGCTGCCGGGGGTAAAGCTTTGTATCGACTGCGTGCGGGAACGAGACGGGCAGGCGCAGATGCGCGGCGGAATTAATCGGCGGGGCTCAAAAGACAGCCAGTTGAAGTGACCTCAAGGCCGTTCTGCCCGCCGTCTGCGGCGAAGAGAGCGCCAGCGCCGAAATAGCCGCACATCCATCGCCGCCACCATGAGGCCAAGCGGCAGCATCCAGAAGCCGAGGATCGGCAAGAACCCGAGGATGCCGCCACAGATGAGCAGCAGGCCGAGCGCAAATCTAAATCCGGGCGGCACCCGCCGTTGAATCCAGACAAAGAAGGGGGCGAACCTTTCTTTCAGGCGCTCGGCGCGGGACATCAGTCCTCCATCGCTTCCAATTCGTCGATCATATCAGAGATCATCGACAGGCCCTTGTCCCAGAATGCCGGGTCGCTGGCATCAAGGCCAAAGGGGGCGAGCAATTCTTTGTGGTGCTTCGATCCGCCCGCTTTCAACATGTCGAAATACTTCTCTTCAAAGCCCTCTTCGCCTTCCGCGTAGACGGCGTAGAGCGCGTTCACCAGACCGTCGCCAAAGGCATAGGCGTAGACGTAGAAGGGCGAATGCACGAAGTGCGGGATATAGGCCCAGAAGGTCTCGTAGCCCTCCATGTACTCGAATGCCGGCCCGAGGCTTTCGGCCTGAACGCTCATCCACAGCGCGTTGATGTCGTCGGGTGTCAGCTCCCCGCCGCGGCGCGCCTCGTGTAGTTTGCACTCAAAGTCATAGAAGGCAATCTGGCGCACGACCGTGTTGATCATGTCCTCGACCTTGCCTGCCAGCAGCACCTTGCGCTCGGCTTGGGTCTGGGCCTTGTCGAGCATCTTGCGGAAGGTGAGCATCTCGCCGAAGACTGAAGCGGTCTCGGCCAATGTCAGCGGGGTGGAGGAGAGCATCTCGCCCTGATCGGCGGCCAGCACCTGGTGCACACCGTGGCCCAGCTCATGCGCCAGCGTCATCACGTCGCGCGGTTTGCCGAGGTAGTTCAGCATGACGTAAGGGTGCACGTCCGTCACGGTGGGATGTGCGAAGGCCCCGGGCGCCTTGCCGGGTTTCACGCCCGCGTCGATCCAGCCCTTGGTGAAGAAGGGCTTGGCCAGTTCGCCCATGCGCGGATCGAAGGCGTTGTAGGCCTCCATCACGGTCGCTTCGGCCTGCGCCCAGTCGACCACCTTGGGGTCTTCCATTGGCAGCGGCGCGTTGCGGTCCCAGACCTGCATCACATCAAGGCCCAGCCACTTGCGCTTGAGCTCATAATACCGGTGGCTCAGCTTCGGATAGGCTTCGACCACGGCGTTGCGCAGGGCCTCGACGACCTCGGGTTCAACGTGGTTGCTGAGGTGACGGCCCGTCTGCGGCGTTTCCATGCCGCGCCAGCGGTCGATGACCTCTTTCTCCTTCACCTGCGTGTTGTGCACGCGGGCGAAGGTGCGGATGTTGCGGCCCAGCACATTGGCCAGTTCCCGCGCACCCGCCTCGCGCTTGGCGCGGTCGGGGTCGGTCAGCAGGTTCAGCGTGCCTTCGATGTTCAGCGTCTCGCCGTCGACCTCGAACTCCAGCCCGGCGATGGTCTCGTCGAACATCCGCTCCCATGCGTCGCCGACGACGCCGAGATCGTGCAGGAACTTCTCCATCTCGTCCGACAGCTGGTAGGGCTTCATCGCGCGGATCCGGTCGAAGACGGGCTTGTAGCGCGCAAGATCGGGGTTCTCGTCCAGCAGTTGGGCGAGGTGATCGTCGGGCAGCTTGTTGAGCTCCAGCGTGAAAAACACCAGCGGCGTGGTGTAATCGGTGATTTTCTCCTGCATGTCGGACATGAACTTGGCCCGGCCCGCGTCGGTGGTCTGCTGGTAGTAGCGCAGGCCCGCGAAGGACATGATGCGTCCGGCGACCTGATTGATCTTTTCGTTGCGCAGCACGCAGTCGAGCAGTCCCTTGGCATCCAGCATGGCCAGATTGCCTTCGTAATCGGCGGCGAAGCTGGCGCAGGCTTCCTCCAGCCAGTCGAGGTCGCGTTTCAATTCGGGCGCGTCTTCACTGGTGTAGAGATCGCTCAGATCCCATTCCGGCAGATCGCCAAGGTCTTTGCCCCCGGCGCTGGCGTTGGGATCGTGAAGCGGGAAGGGAAGCTGAAACATCGGTGTACCTCATTTGCGTTTCGTCACATCTATGCCTCCGGGCGGGCCGGAACAACCTATCCGTAGATGCGCAGCATTTCTTTCAGATCGTCGAGGGTGTTGGCCTCTTGCAGCGGCTTGTCCTTGCGCCAGCGCAGCATCCGCGGAAAGCGCAGGGCGACGCCGGACTTATGGCGCGGGCTGGGCTGGATGCCTTCGAAGGCGATCTCGAAGACGTGGTGGGGAGTGACCTGCCGTACGGGGCCAAACCGCTGCTGGGTGTTGCGCCGTACCCATGCGGTGATCTGGCGAAACTCCTCATCCGTCAGACCGGAATAGGCTTTGGTGAAGGGCACCAGATCGTTGCCGTTCCAGACCGCGAAGGTAAAATCGGTGAACAGGTTCGCACGGCGGCCGGAACCCGATTGCGCATAGATCATCACCGCGTCGATGGTCAGCGGATCGAGCTTCCATTTCCACCAATCGCCCTTCTTACGGCCTGACAGATAGGGGCTGTCGGCGCGTTTCAGCATCAAGCCTTCGGCCTGCGCCTCGCGCGCCGTCTCACGCAAATCAGCCAATTCGGTCCAATCGGTGAACTGGTGCTGCGGGGATAGACGTACGGGCGCGTCGGCGGGTAGATCGGCGGCGGCCTCTTCCAAAAGCGCGCGGCGTTCAGCAAAGGGGCGGTGGCGGATGTCCTCGCCCTGCCATTCGAGCAGGTCGTAGGCGTGCAGCACCACCGGCGCGTCCTTGAGCAGCTTCTTGGGGACCGTCTTGCGCCCGATCCGCGCTTGCAGAGCGTTGAAGGAAGACGGGAATTCGGCTCCCGGCTGCCAGACCAGCAATTCGCCATCCAGCACCGTGCCGGGGGTTAAGTGGTCGGCGGCACGGGCGAGTTCGGGGAAACGGTCGGTCATCAACTCTTCGCCGCGCGACCAAACGAAATAGTCGCCGTCGCGCAGGATGAGCTGGCCCCGGATGCCGTCCCATTTCCACTCGGCCCGCCAGTCCTCAGGTTCGCCCAAGCCTTCCGGCCCGTCCTCCAGCGCATAGGCGAGGTAGAAGGGGTAGGGGCGCGAGGCGTCGGCGCTGGCGTCCTCGGCCTCGATCAGGCTGTGCCATGTCACGTCGTCGGGGTGCCAGTTGCCCATCAGGCGGTGCGCCATCTCCGCCTCGGGCCGCCCGGTGGCGCGCGAGAGCGCCCGGGTCATCAGCTTCTGGCTGATGCCGATGCGAAAGCCGCCGGTGATGAGCTTGTTGAAGAGAAACCGTTCGGTGCCGCCGAGTTGTTGCCACGCCGAGAGGACAAATTCCTTGCGCGCCGTGTCGTCGAGATCCTTCAACCCGCGCAGGGCGTTGATCCAGGAGGTGAGCGTGCCGGTGTCCTCGCTTTCGACCGGTGGCAGGACCAGCGCGATGGTCTCGGCCAGATCGCCGACGATGGCGTAGCTGTCCTCGAAAAGCCAGAGCGGTACGCCGGAGGCCTCAGAAGCCCATTCGCGCAGGCGGGTCGTGGTGACGGCGCGTTTCGGGCGGCGGCCCGAGAAGAGCGCCACGGTCCAGAGGCGGTCATCCTCGGCGGCCGTGGTGAAATACTCGGCCAGGGCGGCCACTTTGACCGTGGTCTTGGTGGTCTGGTCGACGGCGTTGAAAAGCGCGGCAAAATCCTTCATTCGCTGTCGCCCCCGTCACCTTCGAACTGGGTGGGCACGACTTCGGCGTTCCATCCCTGATCGTTCAGGTATCGCGTGAAGATATCCGTGTAACCATGTGTGACATATATGTTTTCCGCCCCGGTCTCGCGGATCGCCCAAAGCAGCCCATGCCAATCCGCATGGTCCGAGATGACAAAGCCTCGGTCCCCCGCGCGCCGCCTCCGCACCCCGCGCAGCGCCATCCAGCCCGAGGCGAAGGCGCTTTCCTGCGCGCCAAAACGCCGCGCCCATTGGCTACCGAGCGCAGAGGGCGGTGCCAGCACCAGCGCGCCGGGATGCTCCTTAGGGTTAAGTTCGGGCGTGACCAGCGTGGTCTCGGGCAGCGCGATGCCTTGGCCGCGCAGAACCTCGTTGGTGTTCTCCACCGCCGTATGGGTCAGGATCGGCCCGATCTCGGGGTCGAGCATCGACAGAAGCCTCTGTGCCTTGCCCAGTGAATAGGCGCCGAGGAAGGCGGTCTTGCCCGCCGCCTTGCAGCCCGCCCACCAGTCGTTGATCTGCGCTGCCACCTCGGCCTGTGGGGCCCAGCGGAAGACCGGCAGGCCAAAGGTGCTCTCAGTAATGAAATGGTGGCAGCGGACCGGCTCGAAAGCCTCGGACATGCCATCGTCGATCACCTTGTAATCGCCCGAAGCGACCCAGACCTCGCCACCGACCTCGACCCTGATCTGCGCGCTGCCGGGGACATGGCCTGCGGGGTGGAAAGAGACCGTGGCCCCGCCGATCTGGCGCGTCTCGCCATAGGCGATGCCCTCGATGGCGATCTCGCCCAACCGGTGGCGCATTACGGGGAGCGCGGCATGGGTGGCCAGATAGCTGCCCATGCCGTCGCGGGCATGGTCGGCGTGGCCGTGGGTGATCAGCGCCCGGGCGACGGGGCGCCAGGGGTCGATGTAGAAGCCACCAGCGGCGCAGTAGATGCCGTTTTCGGTGAAGCTGAGGACGGGTTCGCGTGTCATCCCAAGCAATCTAGGCGGCGCGGGCGGATTGCACAGGAAAATGACGCGGGCGAGGGGTTAAGGCGCGGGGTTAACCGGTGATATTGCCCAGATAGAGCTTTTCCAGCCCGTCGAAGATCGGCTTGCGCAACTCGGGCCTCTCCAACAGCACCTCATGCTCGCCGCCCGGTACGATCTCAAGCCGCCCGCCTTTCCACTGCGCCATGCGCTTGTGGACGCGGTCGGTGGCGACGATACGCTCGTTGCTGCCAAGGTAGGTGACGCAGGGAATGTTGGGCGCCGAGCGTCCGGCGAGGTGTTTGGTCTCGGCCAGTGCCTCGCGCAGCCAGACGAAGCTGGGGCCGCCGAGGCTCAGCTCGGGGTGGGCGGCCAGTTGATCGCGCATCATGTCGTACATCTGCGGATCGGTGGTCAGCAGGTTGCCTTCGAAAGGGGCGATGGCGGGATAGGCTTCGATCTTGGTGCCCGGGGGCAGGCGGTGGCCCTGTCCGACGCGGGGCATGAACTGCGCCAAGGACCACGCCAGCGCGCGCAGATGCGGGACGACATAGATGCCCCACATCGGGCCGGTGAAGGCGACGGCCTGCACCGGCAGTCCTTCCATCACGGCACGCAGGCCGATGCAGCCGCCCATGGAGTGGGCCAGCAGGAAATAGGGGCGCGGCAGGTTCAGGCTGCGCGCGGCGCGCAGCATGGCGGCGACGTCTTTCTGATAGTCGCTGAAAACATCCACATGGCCGACGCGCGCGTCGGGCAAAAGCCGGTCCGACAGTCCCTGACCGCGCCAGTCGATCGCCATGGTGGCAAGGCCGCGCCGCGCGAAATCGGCGGCGCAAAGCCCGTATTTTTCGATATATTCGGTCCGCCCCGGGAAGAGCAGCACCGTGCCCCGCGCGCCTGCGCAGGGCCAGTGACCCAGCCTGATCCGCTTGCCATCCGATGTCTCGGCCCAATGGGCTTGGCCCCCATCGGGGCCGGGGGCGATATCAGTGTAAAGCGGGGCCGGGTCCAGATGCATCAGCCGAGAACAGCGGCGAGCTTCATCGCCATGCCCATGTCGCCGTCGATCTTGAGCTTGCCGGTCATGAATGCGGATGTGGGGTTGGTGTCGCCTTCGAGGATGGACTGGAAGGTTTCGGCATCCGCGCTCAGCGTCACGTCGGCTTCTTCGTCTGCCGCGCGGGCGCCGTTTTCGTCCATCATCACGGTGCCTTCACCTTCGATGTCGAACTTGGCCGTGCCGTCAAAATCGCTGCCGGCCAGCTTTTCGTTCAGCACCACTACCGCTTCGTTCACAATATCGCTCATCGCTCGCCCTTTTTTGGCATTTGGCCCCGCTACGTCTGGAATTGCGGCGGCAGCCTGTTACATTCAGTTTTGTTATGCGCATCATACCCGTCAACCTCAAACATACCGTTGCGGCAGTTGGTAGCTTTGTGTTGCTTGCGGGCATGGCCGTGGCCGAGAAGGCCCCGCCCGAGCTGATGCAAAAGCTGCGCGAGGCCCCAGCGGAGGAGGCCCCGAGAATCGCCCATGAGATCGAGGCGCATTGGCAGCGCTCCGGTTCGGCTGCGATGGATTTGCTGCTGTCGCGGGGGCGGGAGGCAATGGCGGATGGCGATGCACGTCTGGCGATCGAGCATTTAACCGCGCTGACCGATCACGCCCCCGGTTTCGCCGAAGGGTTCCATGCCCGGGCGCAGGCCTATTACGGGGCCGATCTCTATGGTCCTGCGCTGGATGACCTGGAGCGGACGCTGGCGCTGAACCCCGACAATTACAACGCGATCTTCGGCCTTGCCGTGATGATCCAGGAGTTCGGAGATCTGGGCCGTGCGGCCGCACTTTACCGCAAGACGCTCGCCCTCAACCCGCATCACGAAGACGCCCGGTCGGCCCTTGAGGGTCTGCGCCGGGACGGCATCGGACGCGAGCTTTAATTCAAGGATAGACAGGTGGCAGGCAACAAGCGCGTCGTGGCCGTTCTCGGCCCGACAAATACCGGCAAGACGACCTATGCGATCGAAAGGATGCTGGCGCACCGTACGGGGGTGATCGGCCTGCCGTTGCGCCTGCTGGCGCGCGAGGTCTATGACCGGATCGTAAAGGCCCGCGGCCCCTCGGTGGTGGCGCTGGTCACCGGTGAAGAGCGTATCGTGCCCCCGCGCACCCAATATTGGGTCTGCACCGTCGAGGCGATGCCGCAAGAGATCGGTGCGGATTTCGTGGCCATCGACGAGATCCAGCTTTGCGCCGATCCCGAGCGCGGCCATGTCTTTACCGACCGTCTGCTGCGCGCGCGGGGCCTGCATGAGACGCTGTTCATGGGGGCAGACACCATGCGCGGCACCATCGCGGCGCTGGTGCCGGGGGTCGATTTCATGCGCCGCGACCGGATGAGCGAATTGATCTATGCAGGTCCGAAAAAGATAAGCCGGATGAAGCCTCGTAGCGCAATCGTCGGGTTTTCGGTTGAGAATGTATATGCCATCGCCGAGCTGATCCGCCGCCAAAAGGGCGGTGCGGCGGTGGTGATGGGGGCGCTCTCACCACGCACGCGCAATGCGCAGGTGGCGATGTATCAGAACGGAGAGGTCGACTATCTGGTTGCCACCGATGCCATCGGCATGGGGTTGAACCTTGACGTTGATCATGTGGCCTTCTCGGCGCTCAGTAAGTTTGACGGGCGGCGGATGCGGCCCTTGGCCCCGAATGAACTGGCGCAGATCGCGGGGCGGGCAGGGCGCGGGTTCAAATCTGGCACCTTTGGCACCACCGGGGACGCGCCTGCGCTGGACGATCACGTTGCCCGCGCGATCATGGATCACAACTTTACCCCGCAGAACAAGATCAACTGGCGCAACCACGCTTTGCAATTCGGCAGCATTGACCGCCTGATCAAGACCTTGGAAATGCCGCCCGAAGATGAGCGGCTGGTCAGGGCGCGGGAATCCGACGATCTGCGCGCGCTCAAGGCGCTGGCGCAGGTGGATGAGGTTTTTGCCCGGGCCACGGATGGCGCTTCGGTGCGGCTCCTGTGGGATGTGTGCCGGATTCCCGATTTCCGCGGCATCAGCCATGCGGAACATGCGGGGCTCTTGGAGACCATTTTCAACGATCTGCACCAGCGCGGATATATCCCCGATGATTGGCTCGCACGACAAATCAAACGAATTGATCGAACCGATGGCGACATTGATGCGTTGTCCAAACGACTCGCGTTTATTCGCACATGGACCTACGTTGCGCAGCGCAAGGGCTGGACAAAGGACGAAAGCCATTGGCGCGACACGACGCGTGTCGTAGAAGACCGCTTGTCGGACGCTCTGCACGAGCGTTTGACTCAAAGATTTGTAGATCGGCGCACGAGTGTATTGCTGCGCCGGCTTGGACAGAAGGAAGCCATGGTGGCCGATGTAAACGAGACCGGTGAAGTCACCGTTGAAGGTGAATTTGTAGGCAAGCTGGACGGGTTCCGCTTTCGGGTGGACAAGGGCGCGGGCGCGGCCGAGGACAAGACAGTGAAAACCGCCGCATTGCAGGCCTTGGCTCCGCAGTTCCATCTGCGCGCCGACCGGTTCTACAACGCCCCGGACACCGAGATTGATTTCACCGAACAGGGCGGCCTCATGTGGGGCAGCGCCGCGGTGGGCAAACTGACCGCTGGCAGCGACGCGCTGAAGCCGCAGGTCGAAGTCTTTGTCGACGATATCGCCGGGCCTGAAGTGGCCGAGAAGGTGAAACGCCGCCTCCAGCACTTCATCGACCGCAAGGTTGCCGCCTTGTTCGAGCCTCTGTTGGGGCTGAGCAAGGACGAGACACTGACCGGCTTGGCCCGAGGCTTTGCTTTCCAACTGGTTGAGAATTTCGGCATTCTGCCCCGCGCCCAAGTGGCCGAGGATGTGAAGGCGCTGGATCAAGATGCCCGTGGTGCGCTGCGCAAACATGGCATCCGTTTCGGCCAGTTCACCATCTTCATGCCGCTGATGCTCAAACCCGCGCCGACGCGGTTGCGTCTGGTGCTGTGGTCGCTGGCCAAAGGGCTGAACGAATTCCCAGAATCCCCCCCGCCCGGTCTGGTGACCATTCCGGTCGAAGCCGAAGCGCCCGCCGGGGCCGACACCATGTCGGGCTACCGCAACGCCGGCAAACGCGCGATCCGCATCGACATGCTGGAACGTCTCGCTGATATGCTGCGGGCCGAAGATTCGCGCGGCGGGTTCGAGGCCAAGCCCGACATGCTGTCGATCACCGGCATGACGCTTGAGCAATTCGCCGACCTGATGGAAGGTCTGGGCTACAAGGCCGAGAAGGATGAGCGGACCAAGGTGAAACCCGTCGATGTGGTGATGCCCAAAGACGGCAGCCATGACGCGATGGACCCCTCCGCTGATACCGTGGTGCCCGAGAAGCTCGACAGCGATCTGCCCGGTGACGATGCAGCCGACAAGCCGATCATGGTTGTCGCCGCCGAGGAACCTGCGGGCGGTATCATCGAAACCCCTTCGGATGAGACCAACCCCGACGACCGCCCTGCGGATGTGGCGCAGATGCCCGACGATGGCATTGCCCCCATGGCCGATGTGACCGCCGAAGAGCCTGAGGTCGACACCAACATCCCCGAAGTACCAGCGGAGGAAATCCCGCAGGGCACCGCGCCCGATGCCGATGTCGCCGGGCCGGAGATGGAGACCTATTACATCTTCACATGGGCCCGCAGCCCGCGTGGCAATGGCGGTAGCAACCGTCGCGGCGGGGACCGCAATCAAGGGCAAGGCAAGCCGCGTGGCAAGCCTGCCAAAGGCAAAGGGCGCAAGCCCGGCGGGGACAAGGGCGGCAAGTCGCAGAACTTCTCCGCCCGTCCTCCGCGTAAGGAAAAGCAGATCGACCCTGACAACCCCTTTGCCGCCGCGCTGATGGGGCTGAAGGACGACAAGTAAGTGGAGGCGGGCGCGAAACTGCGGCTGGACAAATGGCTGTGGCACGCCCGCTTTTTCAAAACCCGTTCGCTCGCTGCCGCGCAGGTGGCGGGCGGCGCGGTTCGGATCAACGGCACGCCGACGCAGAAACGCGCCAGCAACGTCGGCCCCGGCGATGTGCTGACTTTTCCGCAGGGTGACAATGTGCGGGTGATCCGCATCGAGGCGATCGGCCATCGCCGCGGCCCGGCCTCCGAAGCGCAGACGCTCTACACCGATCTGTCCCCGCCGCAGCCCAAATCAAAGGACAGACAGCCCGAAAATCCCGGTTTTGAGGGAAAGGGCCGCCCGACCAAGCGCGACCGCAGGCAGCTTGATCTTTCTAAGGCGCGCCACCTTGAATGATCCCGCGCCCCGGTTTAGCTAGTCCCTCACATATCCAGCCAGAGTTTCCGCATGACCTATATCGTGAATGACGCCTGCATCGCTTGCAAATACACCGACTGTGTCGAAGTCTGCCCGGTGGACTGCTTCTATGAAGGCGAGAACATGCTGGTGATCCACCCCGACGAATGCATCGATTGCGGCGTTTGCGAGCCTGAGTGCCCCGCTGATGCGATCCGCCCGGACACCGAGCCGGATATGGAAAAATGGGTGGAGTTCAACCGCAAGTATTCCGAACTTTGGCCCGTCATCATCACCAAGAAAGACCCGCTGCCTGAAGCGGAAGAGATGGATGGCAAAGAGGGCAAGATGGAGCTCTTCTCGGAAAAGCCGGGCGAGGGCGGCTAAGGCACGGCGATTCGCGCTTTGTTGCGCCTCTGTGACCTCAACTTTAAGTGTTAACCCGCTGAATTGACCGGGAAACCGCCGATGGCGGCTTGGGGGCGCTTCCGAAAGGCGTGATTCTGTGCTATAGTGTCTTCAAGCTGTAACACACGAGCCTGATAATGTTTCGACCCTGCTGCCAAGGTTGACCTCACATTTCTAACTCAAACGCACCCGAACGCAGACCGCTCAGGCTGCGCTTCGCATGCGTTTTACGTGCTGTTCAGGTGTCTGAGTTAATGGCGGGGCTTCCCCCGCGCGCCAAGGAGCGATCTATATGACCAAATCGAAAAAGCTTGATTTCCGCCCCAATGAATTCGTCGTCTACCCTGCGCATGGCGTCGGGCAGATCGTCTCGATTGAGGAGCAGGAAGTTGCCGGCATCGCGCTGGAGCTCTTCGTAATTTCCTTTGAAAAAGACAAGATGACCCTGCGGGTGCCGACCCATAAGGCGACCGAAATCGGCATGCGCGCCCTGTCGACACCCGATGTGATCAACCATGCGATGAAAACGCTCAAGGGCAAGGCCAAGGTCAAGCGCGCCATGTGGTCCCGCCGCGCGCAGGAGTATGAGCAAAAGATCAACTCCGGCGATCTTATCGCCATTGCCGAGGTCGTGCGCGACCTGCACCGTACCGACGACCAGCGCGAGCAGAGCTATTCCGAGCGTCAGCTTTATGAAGCAGCGCTTGAGCGCCTGACCCGTGAAGTGGCCGCTGTGTCGGGCGGCGATGAACTCGCCGCCGCAAAACAGGTTGGCGACGTGCTGGAAAGCCGTGTGGCCGCTTAAGCGGTGCACAATTTAAGATAAGGCCGCGTCCCTTCCGGGGGCGCGTTTTTTTTATGGAATGGCCTGCCAGCCGTAGGCCATCATCTGGCAACCGGTCAGCAGGGCGATTTCGGTCACCTGTTGGGTCGCACCCAAGACATCGCCGGTCTGTCCGCCGATCTTGCGTTTGGCGATCTGGCGGACCACCAATGCGGCAAGCAGCGCCAAGAGCGCCAAGCGCCATGCGGAATAATCCGGCGCCAGCACGATCACGACCACGCCGATCAGCACCGCCACCGCCGTCGCCAGTTCCCCGGGGCGGCCCGTGCGGTCAGACAGCCCATCGCGGCGGGCGGTGGGCAGGCTGTCCATCACCCAGACCATCGCCGCCCGCGACCCGCAGGAGGCGACGACCAGCGCCCAGATCAGCGCCTCATCCGTAATCAATTCGCTGATGAGATACCAACGCAGCAAAAGCGACAGCACCAGCGCCACGACGCCATAGGTGCCGATCACGCTGTCTTTCATGATTTTCAGGCGCTTTTCGCGGGTCCAGCCGCCCCAGAACCCATCGGCGCAATCGGCAAGGCCATCCTCATGCATCGCCCCGCTCAGCATCACCAGCGTCAGTAGCACGAAGGCGGCGACCAGCGGCGGCGTGGCGCCCAGGCGCGTCAGCGCCACACCGACGGCCCCGGCAATCAGCGCCAGCACGATCCCGACCAAGGGATAGGCCCAAGCGCTGCGGGCCGGGGGGCGGTGCGCCACCGTCGGGAAGTGGAAATGCGGTAGGGGCAGGCGGGTCAGCAGGGCAAAGGCCACGGCGATGTCGCGGGGCCGGAAGACCTGCCTCAGGGCGGTGATGTCGGGAATGGCCATTATTTCGCCCCTTCGGCACTTTCAGCGCCGACAGGCTAAGGCTAGAAACGATTGAATATCAATCCGCAAAGGGCCGCATATGAACACGTCTTTCGCCAGTCTTACCGAATTTCGCAGCCTGCTGCGTGCGATGCCCGCCTGCGACGACGCGGCGATGGCAGAGGCGCGGGCCCATGACGCCATGCTGACCAAACCCCCCGGCGCGCTTGGCCGGTTGGAGGATCTCGCGGTCTGGTATCGGGGCTGGCGCGGCGGGGCGCGGGCCGAGATCGCCGCGCCCCAGATCATCGTGTTTGCAGGCAACCATGGGATCGCCGCGCGGGGCGTCTCGGCCTTCCCGGCAGAGGTGACGGCGCAGATGGTGTCGAACTTTGAACAGGGCGGGGCGGCGATCAACCAGATCGCACGGGTCAATGGCGCGAGTCTCGACGTGGTGCCGCTGTCCTTGGACAGGCCCACCCAGGATTTCACCGTCGCGCCCGCGATGGCGGAAGACGAATTCGTCGAGGCGCTCCGGGCGGGCTGGGAAGCGGTGAATCCCGAGGCCGATCTGCTTGTCGTGGGTGAGATGGGCATCGCCAACACCACCTCGGCGGCGGCACTTGCCACGGCGCTTCTGGGCGGCGGGGCGGAATTCTGGACCGGGCGCGGCACCGGGGTGGATGACGCGGGCCTGTCGCTGAAGACCGAGGTCGTGGCCGAGGGTGTCGCCCTGCATGCGGACAAGGGCGATGGGCTAGAGCAGCTGCGCCGCCTCGGGGGGCGGGAATTGGCCGCGATGGCCGGAGCTTTGGCGCGGGCGCGGGCCTTGCGCATCCCGGTGATCCTCGACGGTTTCATCTGCTGTGCCGCCGCGCTCAGCCTCGCGCGCACGGCACCCGGCGCGCTGGATCACTGCGTCGCGGGGCATCTCAGCGCGGAAAGCGGTCACCGGCGGCTCTTGGGCGCGTTGGACAAGGAGCCGCTGCTGGAGTTGAACCTGCGTCTGGGGGAGGGCTCTGGCGCGGGCTTGGCGATTGGCATCCTCAAGACCGCGCTCGCCTGTCACGCGGGCATGGCCACCTTCGCCGAAGCGGGCGTCAGCGACGCATAGGGCGGTGCGGGTGGCCCCCCGAAAGGGGTTGCCCGGTTCAGGCGCTTTCCTTGCCCTTGTCCTCGCCAAGGTTGAGAAAGGCGGTCTCCAAATCCTTTTGCAACTCCTTCGCCCGGGCCACATAGGCGGCGTTTTGCGAGGGCGGCACATCGGGCCGCCAAAGCGCGGCCAATTCGCGGACCGAGACCCGGTCGTGGGCGTAGAAGAGCTTTTGTGCCTCATTCGCCTCGAAATCCGAAAGCCCCATGTTTTCCAAGACATAGCGCCCGGCCCGAAGCGAGCTGTCGAACATCTCGCGCACGATGTCATTCGACCCGGCCTGATAGTGGCGATAGACCTCCTCGCGGTCGCGCGCGCGGCTGACGATATGCAGGTTCGGGTTCTCTTTGCGCGCGTAGGAGATGAGAGAGACCGCGGATTTCGGGTCATCAAGGGCCACCACCAAGACGCTGGCGTCTTGCAGCCCCGCTTTGCGCAGGATGTCGGGCCGCGTCGGATCGCCCAGAAAGCCTTTGAAGCCAAAGCGCCGCATGACGGCGATGGTCTCGGGGTTGTGGTCCAGCACGACGGTTTGAAATCCGCTGGCTTGGACCATTCGGTTCACCATCTGGCCAAAGCGCCCGACGCCCGCAATGATCACCGGACCGCTGCTGTCGATCTCATCGGCGATGACGGGGGCGCTGTCGTCAAGGCGGCGGCTGATCAGGTCGTGCAGGATGAAAAGCAGCGGCGTGATCAGCATGGTTAGGGCCACGACCAGCAAAAGCGTCTCGCCAATCGGGTCGGGCATGACGCCGGTGGCGAGGGAAAAGCTGACCAGCACAAAACCAAATTCCCCGGCCTGCGCCAGCGCCAGCGTGAAAAGCCAACCGTCGCGGCCTTTGAGGCGGAAGAGGCGGCCCAGCACCATCAGGATCAGTGCTTTGACGATGATGACCAACAGCGCCATGCAGATCAGGATCAGCGGTTTTTCGAACAGCAGGACAAAGTTGATGCCCGCCCCCACGGTGATGAAAAACAGCCCCAACAGCAGCCCCTTGAAGGGTTCGAGGTCGGTCTCCAACTCATGGCGAAACTCGCTGCTGGCCAGCACCACACCCGCCAGAAAGGCGCCGAGCGCGGGCGACAGGCCGACCACGGTCATCAGCGAGGAAATTCCCACCACGATCAGCAACGCCAGCGCGGTATACATCTCGCGCAGCTTGGCGAGGTGGATGTAGCGGAACACCGGGCGGGTCAGGTAGATGCCCACGAGGATGATCGCGGCGACCGCTCCGATGGTCACCAGCGTAACGCCCCAGCCCGGCAGGCTTTGCACGAAGGTCTGCGCGGCATGGGCGACGTCGCCCGCGTGGCTGCCCTCGGCCCCGTGATGGGCATTCTCCACCGCCTCCGGGTCGAGCGAGATTGACCCATCAGGCAAAAGCCCGCCCGGAATGCCCGTGGCCAGCAGCGGCAGGAAGGCGAGGATGGGGATCACCGCGATATCCTGCGTCAGCAGGACAGAGAAGACGGAGCGCCCGCCTTGGGTTCGCATCAGCCCCTTTTCCGATAGGGTTTGCAACACGATGGCCGTCGAAGACAGCGCCAGCGTCAGCCCGATTGCTAGCGCCACGCGCCACGGCTGGTCGTAAGCCATGGCGATGGCCATGAGCGCCGCGGTCGACAGCAGCACTTGCAAGCCCCCCAAGCCCAGCAGACGGTGGCGCATGTCCCACAGCGCGCGCGGCTCCAACTCCAGCCCGATCAGGAAGAGCATCATCACAACGCCGAATTCCGCGAAATGCTGCACGTCTTTCGTCTCGGACCCGACGAGGCCCAGCACCGGCCCGATCAGAATGCCCGCCGCCAGATAGCCCAGCACCGACCCCAGCCCCAATCGCGCGGCGATGGGCACGGCAATCACCGCGGCGGCCAGATAGACGGAGGCTTGGAACAGGAAACCTTCCATTGCGGTCCTCTCTCAGCGTCAGGTGGGCAATGGCCCGTCCTGTTTCAGTTGATCCATGACAATCTGGCTATGCACCCGGCTCACGGCCTGATGGGGCAGAAGAACGTCGTGAATGAGCCTGTTCAGGCTCGGCAGATCGTCACAATAGACCCTCAGGAGGTAGTCCGCATCCCCCGTCATCGTCCAAGCGCTCACAATCTCGGGACGGGTGGCCATGAGCCGGGCAAAGCTCGCCGAATGTTCCGGCCCGTGGGTGCCCAGATGGACCTGCACGAAGCCCTGCACGTTCAGCCCCATCCGCACCGGATCGAGCCGCGCGTGATAGCCGCGAATGTAGCCCTCCGCCTCCAACCGCTGACGCCTGCGCCCGGCTTGGCTGGGGGAGAGGTTCAGTTCTTGCCCCAACTCCTGCGCCGTGAGGTGGGCGTTCTTTTGCAGCGCCGTTAGTAGCCGCCTGTCGATCTCATCGAGCATGATGCGCGATCTCCGCATGGTTTGGAGGTAGTATGCGTCACTTCCGCGAAATTGACCAGTTGAATGCTGCGATACGCGCAATTCGCGCGGCGGTTGCGGCGTAGACTGGGGCAAATCCCAAAGCAGAGGAGACTGACATGGGCCCTTTCCCGCATGACGCCCCGAAATCGCAGATCACGGCAGAGAACCCCGCTGGTACCGATGGTTTCGAGTTCGTCGAATTTGCCAGCCCCGACCCGCAGGCACTGCGCGATGTCTTTACCAAGATGGGCTATGCCCATGTCGCCAATCACAAGACCAAGAAGATCGAGCTTTGGCAGCAGGGCGACATCACCTACGTCCTGAACCACGACCCCGCGAGCTTTGCCGCGCGTTTTGTCGAAGAGCACGGCCCCTGCGCCCCCTCGATGGGCTGGCGCGTCGTGGATGCGCAAAAGGCGCTGGCGCACGCCGTGGCCAATGGTGCCGAGGAATACAAGGGCGATGGCAAGGTGCTCGACGTGCCCGCGATCATGGGGATCGGCGGGTCGCTGATCTATTTCGTCGACCAGTATTACGACACTTCGCCCTACAACTGGGAATACGACTGGATCGCCACATCCAAGCCCGAAGGCGTGGGGTTCTACTACCTCGACCACCTGACGCACAACGTCCACAAGGGCAATATGGACGTCTGGTTCAAGTTCTACGGCGACCTGTTCAACTTCCGCGAAATCCGCTTCTTCGACATTGAGGGCAAATATACGGGGCTTACTAGCCGCGCGCTGACCTCGCCCTGCGGGCGCATTCGCATCCCGATCAACGAAGACCGGGGCGAGACCGGGCAGATCGTGGCCTACCTGAAGAAGTACAACGGCGAGGGCATCCAGCATATCGCCGTTGGCGCGCGCAACATCTATGACGCCACCGATGCGATTGCCGACAATGGGCTGAAGTTCATGCCCGGGCCGCCCGAGACCTATTACAAGATGTCGAAAGAGCGGGTGACCGGCCACGAAGAGCCGCTGGACCGCATGCAGAAACACGGCATCCTGATCGACGGCGAAGGCGTGGTCGACGGGGGTGAGACGCGCATCCTGTTGCAGATTTTCTCGAAAACCGTGATCGGGCCGATCTTCTTTGAGTTCATCGAACGCAAGGGGGACGACGGTTTCGGTGAGGGCAACTTCAAGGCGCTCTTTGAATCGATCGAGCAAGAGCAGATCGATAATGGCGAGCTTGAGGCCACCTAGTCAGAAGTACATCCGGGGGAGGGAAAAAGGGGCGCTGCGGCGTCCCTTTTTTGTGGTGAGACCTAGTTCGGCATCTTCAGCACGACATTCCGACCCCGGCGCACATAGCGCAACTCGCTGTCGCCAATGGCCGAGACGCGGCCGCCGTCGATCCGGTCGCCGACCTCAACCTTTTGATAGCGCCCGTTGCTGAGCCGAACCAGAGCGCGGCGGTTCGAAGGCTTGCCATAGACGCCGATCAGATTGACGTCGCGCAGGTTGATCGCATTCTTCACCGTTGCCTGTTTCGCCACGGAGGTTTTCGATGGAAAGCGCGGTTGGACCGCTTTGGGCGCGACACTCGCGACCTGTGCAGGCGCGGCCCGGCGGGCGGCGCGTTTCACGATCCGGTCGAAATTACGGGGCCGGGTATCGGGGCGGCGCGACTGGGTTGTGGCCTGTTTCGTCGCGTTCTGGATTGCGGGCGGCGTGGCGAGGGCGGCGGCGACCGCGCCACTGGTGTCGATGGGGGCAACCTCGGGCTCAGGCGTGGCAGCGGCGAGCGCTTCCTGAGCGATTTCTTGAACGGATTTGGGCCGCAGTTGCGGGCGCAGATCGGCCAATTCGGAACGTGTCAGCCCGCCAAGCTGGGCGCGTTCGGTCGTCTCTGACAAATCGTCGGGGCGCGGACGGGGCCGGGCCTCGGCCAAGGCGCTGTCGACCTCGGGCTCAGCCGGATCGGCTTCGGGCCGGGTCAGAGTGGCGGGGGGCTGCACGGTGGGGCGTCCGAGGTAGACCAGATGGCCATCGGGGCTGAGCGCCCCCTGCGTCGTGGGCTTGACCAAGCCGCGCGCGTCCAGCGCAAAGCGTGTGCCCGCCGCCGCCGGAGAGCTGACCGCGCCGGGGGCAATGTCGGTGCCGAACCCATCGGCGGGCGGCAGGGCCACGGCGTCTGTCGTGCTGCTGATCGGGTCGATGCTGGTGAGGTAGAGATCGTCGATATCAATCGCCGCTGCCGGGGCCGGGGGCACGTCCGGGGCGCGGGCCCAGATGCCGGTGGTGGCATATTTGGCGTCGATCTCGGCCTCGGTCATCTCTGACAGGGGGCGCGGCTCGGGGTCGCGCAGCGCGTCGAGCACGGCACCGTCTTCGTCGGTCAGACCGGCGTCCAAGGCGGCGGTTTCGATCGCGTCAGGCGCTGCCGGTTCGGGGGGCAGAACGGCGATGTCATTCTCGATTTCAGGGGTTTCCGCAGGGGCCAAGGCTTCGGCTGTGCTGCGCGGGCTGCGGTCGCCAAAGAGCCGCGAAAGCGCGCTGCCCTCATCGAGGAAGATTGAGGCCCAAGCCGCGACACCGGCCAAGAAGACCAAAAGCGCCGCCGTCAGGATCAGGCCAAGGAAACGCGGCTTGCCGCCGACTTCGTTCCGGCGGCGCGCGCCAAAGACGGTCATTCGCTCGGCCTCCGACGCTGGGGTGGCCGCGGCGGGGCTGGCAGGGGCGGTCCGGCGGTCTTTCGACGCTTTCGGTTTGCGGCGGCTGAGGAAGGTGCCGGTGGAGGTGGTCGCCTCGGGCGTCAGCGAACTGCTGTCGGGTTGGGGGGCTGCAGCCTCTGTCGCGGCGGCGGCGGTGGCCGGTTCGACGGGCATCTGCGGCGCAAGCGGGGCCGCAGCGGGCGAAGGTGCGCCGACGGGCAGGGAGGCTGTGCTGGGGGCGGGCGCGGGCGTCGGTTCCGCTTTGGCGGCAGGCGGGGGCGGGGGTGCCTCCCGGCTCGCGCCGCCAAGGCTGGGCGCGTTGTCTGACCCGCCACGGCGGCTTGCGAAACCGGCGGCAGGGGCGCTGCGCGAGGGCGGCGCCGAGAAATCAACTTTGCGCGAAGGCTCGGGCTGCGGCGCGGCCTGCGTGCTTGCCGCCGCCGCAAGGGGGGCTGCGGATGCCGCAATGCTGCCCGTGGGGGCGGGCGGCGCGTCCGCCTCCGTCTCTTCCGGTTCCTCGCTTGGCGCGGGGGTCTCCAACGCGGGCAGGTCTTCGTCCAAGGGCGGTGGGGTTTCCTCTGGCGTGGGGGCCAGCTCGGCCTCTGCCGGGTCTTCCGTCACCTCCGTTTCCGCCGCAGCGTTTAAGGCGGGCAGGTCTTCGTCCAAGGGCGGTGGCGTGTCTTCGGGGGTCGGCTCCAACGTGGGGGAGGCTTCCGAAGCGCCTTCGGTCGACCCCAAATCCGGCAGGTCTTCCTCTACCGGCGGCGGGGTCTCCTCCGGCGTCGGGGCAAGCTCAGGCTCGGCGACGGGGTTCGTCTCATCCGTGTCCACGACCGGCCCTTCGGGCGCGTTCATCACGCCGGAAATCACGATGGGGGCCGTCTCAGGCTCCACGGTTTCGCCGGGTTCCAGCAGGTCCGACGCGGCTTTCGTCATGCCGAAATGCGGCGCGCCATCGAAGCTCTCATTGGCCGGGGCGGCGGCGAAGCTGACCGGGTGGAAACGATGCTCCACCGCGAAGGCCTCGGCTTCGTCCAAAGTCTCGCGGGCCACGGCGGCCACATGGCTCTGCCCGCCATCGGCATGCACGTCGAACACCAGATCGGAAACCGGATAGGGCGTGGCCCCCTCCAGCGCTTCTGCCGCTGCCGCACGGCGGGCGGCGGAGTCCAAATCCGGCGTGTCGAGGGTGAGGTATTTGATCTGCGCGTCGGGGATCAACAGCAGGCTGCGCAGCCCGCCGGGCTCCAACGCCGTGGCGGTTTTGCGCAAGACCGCCAGTTCCGCCGCCAGATCGGCACTGTCGAGCGCCACTTCACCAACAAGCTGCCATCCGCCCGATGTGCGGTGGAGCAAACGAATGCCGTCGAACGACAGGGAGAGGGTAAAATTCGGCTTCATCGCGGTCGACTTTAGCATGGGGTCGGGCGCACTTACAGACGCGCCGCAGTCATGGCGGAGGATAGAGCAGGAGTTCGCCCAAGGGAAGGGTGCCCACCGCGCAGGTGCTTGTCAGTACCGGCCCGCGATGGGCAAATGGCGGCGCATTGATGCACGGAAAGGAACGAACATGCGACTGATGAATTGGGTGGCGCTGGCGTGGATGGCGGGGGCCGGATTGGTCTCGGCCCAGCAGGGACCGGAAGAGGGGATTATCGTCACGGGCCAAGGCAGCATCGCCGCCGCGCCCGACATGGCAACGATCACTCTGGGCGTGACCGAAGAGGCCGAAACCGCCAAGGCCGCGATGGACGGGGTGAATGCCGCCGTAAGCGCGATCCTGACCCAGCTTGATGCGCAGGGCGTCGCGGCGAAGGACCGTCAGACCAGCCGTTTCTACCTGCGCCCGGTGCATGACCGCCGCGGGAATGAAAACGGCCAGCCGCCGCGCATCATCGGCTATCAGGCGGGCAACTCCGTAACGGTCAAAGTGCGCGATCTGGAGCGCTTGGGTGCGATGATGGATGCGGTGATCGATGAGGGCGCGAATGATTTCAACGGCTTGGACTTCGGACTTCAAGACCCGAAAGATGCGCTGGCCGAGGCACGCAAGGCCGCCGTTGCGGATGCCACCGAACGCGCGCGGCAGTTGGCCGAGGCGGCAGGGGTAAAGCTGGGCACGCTGATCCGCATGACCGAAAACTCCCACGCGCAGCCCAAAATGTTCGAATCCGCCCGTATGGGGATGGCGATGGACAGCGCCGTGGCCGAAGGCGAGGTTGAGGTGCGGGCGCAGGTCTCCATGACCTTTGCGATTGCGCCGGGGCAGTAAGCTGCCGCAGATGGAAAACCCCCGCCGAGGTGATCGGCGGGGGAAGGTGGTTTAGTTGGTCGCCTTGGTCAGCGCCTGATCGAGATCGGCGATCAGATCGTCGGCGTCTTCGGTCCCGATAGAGATGCGCACGACGCCCGGACCGGCCCCTGCCGCTTCCTGCTGCTCTGCCGTCAGTTGCCGGTGGGTGGTGGAGGCCGAGTGAATGATCAGCGAGCGCGTATCGCCCAAGTTCGCCACATGGCTAAAGATCTCAAGACTGTTGACCAGTTTCACACAGGCGTCATAGCCGCCCTTGACCGCAAAGGTGAAAAGCCCGCCCGCGCCCTTGGGACAGACCTTTTGCATCCGCTCGTGATAGGGCGAGGATTTCAACCCGGCATAGGTCACATACTCAACTCGGTCGTCCTGTTCGAGCCATTCCGCCACCTTCACCGCGTTTTGCACATGCCGCTCCATGCGCAGCGACAGGGTCTCGATCCCCATCAGTGTGTAATGGGCTGCCTGCGGGTTCATCGTCATCCCCAAGTCGCGCAGCCCGATGGCGATGCCGTGGAAGGTAAAGGCCATGGGGCCGAAGGTCTCGTGAAACTTCATGCCGTGATAGGCTTCCTCAGGCTGGCTGAGGGAGGGAAATTTGTCATTCGCGGACCAGTCGAACTTGCCCGAATCCACCACGCAGCCGCCCATAACGGTGCCATTGCCGGTGAGGTATTTGGTGGTGGAATGCACCACCAGCGTCGCGCCATGCTCAATCGGGCGGCAGAGGTAGGGCGTTGCGCTGGTGTTATCGATGATCAGCGGAATGCCCGCCGCATCTGCCACATCCGCAATAGCGCGCACATCCATGATATAGCCGCCGGGGTTTGCGATGGCCTCACCAAAGACCGCGCGGGTGTCGTCGTCAATCGCATCGGCCACGGCCTGCGGATCGTCGAAATCGACAAACTTGCAGGACCAGCCGAACCGCTTGATCGTATGGCTGAACTGGGTGACCGTGCCGCCGTAGAGACGGGTGGAGGCGACGATATTCTTGCCCGGTCCCATCAGCGGGAACAGCGCCATGATCTGCGCCGCGTGGCCCGATGAGCAGCAGACCGCGCCGACACCGCCTTCGAGCGTGGCAATACGCTCTTGCAGGACCGCGTTGGTCGGGTTGGTCAGGCGCGAATAGATATAGCCGATTTCCTCAAGGTTGAACAAAGCCGCCGCGTGATCGGCATCGCGAAAGACATAGGCCGTGGTCTGATAGATCGGCGTCTGCCGCGCGCCGGTGGCCGGGTCGGGGTTGGCGCCTGCGTGGATTTGCAGCGTGTCGAAATGTGGGGTGGGGCTATCGGCCATTGGTCTGTCCTCTCAGAAAATGGTTCTCGCGCAGCCTAGGCGCAAAGACCCGTCCAGACAACGGGGCAGGCGGGGCTCAGCGCATCCAGAAACCGTTTGATTTGATCCGGTTGCGGATCGCCTGTTCGCGGCGGGGCAGGTTGTCTTGATCGAAAAGCGCGCGCACCTTGGCCCCGCGGCCCTGATAGACCATCCGCTTGATCGCATCGCGCTGCTTGAGCAGCTTTTTCATTCGGTTGGGGGCGGTGATGGCCTCTAACACCTCGATGGCATGATCGCTCTCTCGCGCGTAGAGCAGGGGCAGAAAGCGATAGTGGCAGGAGACCGTGCCATCCAACAGACCAGCGGGCAGGGTGGCGCGCCCGCCGCCAAGGGCGTGGATCACCAGCGGCAGCACGATTTGGTCGAGCCAAGGATCAAAGCTCTGCGCGCAAAGCTCGACCGGAGGGTCGTCGCGTACCGCCAGGGCGTAGCGCAGAAAGAGATCGCCGAATTCCTTCGGGCAGCGGTAGTAAAAGAACCCGGCGTTAAAATACAGATAACGACGCCAATGTTCATCCGGTTGGCTCAGGTCGAGACTGCTGGCGAAGTCGAGGCCGAACTTGTCGTAAAGCGACTTCCACAATGCGCTATAGCCCGGCCCGTATAGCGGCGGCTCGGGCCATGTCCCCTCGCGTTTGAGAGAGGCCGAGGGGCGGTCGAAATCAAACGGCACCGCCGTCAGATCGCCGGTGATCAGCGTATCGGTGTCAAAGAAAACAAAGGGTTCGCCCGCGGGCAGGGCGCTGAGCATCTCGATCTTATTGCCATTGGGGTAGGCGCTGCCGAAATGCTGATTGTCAAAGGGGACGAACTCCGCCCCAAGCTCGCTCAGCGCCTCGCGCTGCGCGCTGTCGGTGATGCGCGGATCACGATCCCAAAGCGGGCCGGGCTGCGGCTCGGCGATCAGCAGGCGGCCTTGGAACTCCGGGCAGGAATGGCGCAGGGAGGCGGCGAAAAGCAACGCCTCATAGGCCAGCCGCCCCTCTTGGCCCACGATGACGACGTTGAAAATTTGCGGGATACGCGAATTGCGTGTCATACTAAACTGCGGCCTTTGGTTTTCGGCCAGTATAGGGGCAGGGCTCTGTCGGCAAAAGCCAGCAATTTGAGCGGCCTGCGAAAGGGGGTCGAATGTTCGATTTTGTCTTTGCCGTGATCGCGATCAGCTTGGGCGGCCCCTCTGCGCCTTCGGACGGGGTAGGCCGACCGGATGCGCCGATGACGGTGCAGGCTCCGGCACGCCCCGCAGCCCCGGCCAGCCCGGCGGCGCCCCCGGCCCCCGCGGCCCCGCCGCCTGCGTTCTACATGGATGCCGTGCCCCCCGGCTTGGTCGCCGAAGACCAGACGCCCACGGGCCGTTTCACCACCGCCGCAGAGGTGCGGCCGATCCTGAACGCCACCCGCGGCAATTGGATCGCCGTGCGGGAGTATGATGGGCGAGACTTCCTCTATGTGACCCACCTGTGGAGCTGGCGCTGCGGGCTGGCCGCCATGGCAATCGCGGTGAACGACGCGCCGATGCGGAATCTGCCGATGCCGCCCTGTCACGATTTATTGCCGACGCCGAATGCGATTCTGGAGGGGACCCGCAGCCTTACCTGACGTTTGACCTCGGGTCGGTTGAGAGGATTCGGGTTCAACTGGTTTACGACGATTTGGGAATGGCGCTTGAGGAGTTTTTGCGGAGCGATGTGCTGATCCCTTGATAGCCATCGGGCGCGGCATCAATCGGTCGCCACGAGCGCGCCTTATCGGCGAACACTAACTATCGAGAGGGGGGGAGAAAGTGGTGGGCGACCCTGGAATCGAACCAGGCGTGCGTCTCCGCGAGGGAGTTACAGTCCCCTGCCACACCTTGCGGCCTGTCGCCCACTTTGTCCCGGTGCATTGCACCTGACGTGGGGGCGTGATTACAAGCGAGCCAAAGAAGCGTCAAGGCGAATTCCTGAGAAATCTTGGGGAAATCGCACGAAAGGATAAAGAGATGAAGAAACCCAAATGGGTCGTGCAAAAAGAGCAGGACAAGAAGGCCGAAGCGGCGCAGACGGTCTGGCTGTTCGGCCTGCATGCGGTGCGCGATGCGCTGATGAACCCGCGGCGTGAAAAATTGCAGTTGATGGTCACGCCGAACGCGCAGGCGAAGCTGGAAGAGGCCATCGCCGAGGCGGGAATCACGCCGCAGGTTGTGGACCCGCGCAAGTTCCGCCCGCCGCTCGATCCAAACTCGGTCCACCAAGGTGCCGTTTTGGAGGTGAAGCCGCTGAACTGGGGCCGATTGGAAGATGTGGCCATCGGTGATTCCGCGCCGCGGCTTTTGCTGCTCGACCGGGTGACCGATCCGCATAACGTCGGCGCGATTCTACGCTCTGCCGAAGTGCTTGGCGCCTCGGCGGTCATCGGCACCAAACACCATTCCGCGCCCGAGACCGGGGCGCTGGCCAAAACCGCCAGCGGTGCGCTGGAGCGCCAGCCCTATCTGAGGGTCCGCAACCTTGCCGATGCCATCCGGGCCTTGCAGGAGATGGGCTATCTGGTGCTGGGGCTTGATGGCGAGGCGACGCAGACCATCGAGGAAGCCGTCGAAGGCCGCCGTGACCGCCCTGTGGCGCTTGTTCTGGGGGCCGAGGGGCCGGGGCTGCGGGAGAAGACCCGCGAGACCGTAGACGCGCTGGTGCGGATTGATGCGGCGGGCGGATTCGGCTCGCTCAACGTCTCTAACGCGGCGGCCATCGCGCTTTATGCCAGCCGGGTTGGCGGCTGAGAATCGGCAAGAACTGGCTCAAAACCGAGCAGGGGGCAGGGCGGCCGGGCCCGGCCCCTTTGAAAACGGCTAAGGCTTCCTAAATTTAAAGGTGACCGCAGGCCCGGAACGCCTGCCGGCCACCTACTGTCCCTCGTTCCGTACCTTACGCCCCGTGTTCGTCATGGGGCGTTTTTTTATGTAGGGCTAGATACACAAAAGCCGCCCCGAGGGGCGGCTTTGCGTTTCCTACGGGGTGGTAGGATCAACCTGGAGCGGGCGAGGCGATTCGAACGCCCGACCCTAACCTTGGCAAGGTTATGCTCTACCCCTGAGCTACGCCCGCATCCGGTTGGTGAGGGGGGAATACCCATTCCCGCAGGGGGCTGCAAGGGGGAAATGAAACGATCTAAGCGTCGCGTGGCAATTTTTTTCGCGGTGGTTTTGGGGGCGGAAAACACAAAGGGCCGCATCCGAAGATGCGGCCTTGTGAAGTCCAGATGGAGCGGGCGAGGCGATTCGAACGCCCGACCCTAACCTTGGCAAGGTTATGCTCTACCCCTGAGCTACGCCCGCTTACCGTCTGGTGTGGGCGAGATACCTATTGGGGCGGGGGGCTTCAAGAGGGAAATGTGGTTTTTGGTGGAAAAATTTGCGCAGGGCGGGGGCTCTGCCCCCGGACCCCCGAGGGTATTTGAGAAAGGATGAAGTTGGAGGGGGAGGGCGCGGCTGTCAGAGGAGTGGGGGGCAAAAGAAAAGGCCCCGCGGAAACGGGGCCTTTGTGGTTTGGATCGGCTTAGTGGCTGTGCTGCTTGTCCCAGTCTTCTTGTTTCGGAAGCTGCTCGAAGGTGTGTTCGGGCGGCGGGCTGGGCAGGGTCCATTCCAGCGTATCCGCGAATTCGTTCCACGGGTTGTTTGCTGTGGAGCGCGCGCCGCGGGTCAGCGTGTAGGCCATCACCCCGAAGAAGAAGAGGAAGGAGGCGAAGCTGAGGAAGGCGCCGATCGAGGACCACTGGTTCCAGTAGGCGAATGCCTCAGGATAGTCGATGTAGCGGCGCGGCATGCCCTGACGGCCCAGGAAGTGCTGCGGGAAGAAGGTCAGGTTTGCACCGATGAACATCGCCCAAAAGTGCAGTTTGCCGGCCCATTCGGGGTACATGCGGCCCGTCATCTTGGGCAGGTAGAAGTAGATGCCCGCGAAGATGGCGAAGACGGCGCCGAGCGACATCACGTAGTGGAAGTGCGCCACGACGTAGTAGGTGTCGTGATAGGCACGGTCCACGGCGGCCTGGCTCAGCACGATGCCGGTGACGCCACCGACGGTGAAGAGGAACAGGAAGCCGAAGGCCCAGAGCATCGGTGTTTTAAACTCGATCGAGCCGCCCCACATGGTGGCGATCCAGCTGAAGACCTTCACCCCCGTTGGCACCGCGATGACCATGGTGGCCAGCATGAAGTAGGCCTGCTGGTTCAGGGTCATGCCCACGGTGTACATGTGGTGCGCCCAGACGACGAAGCCCAGTGCGCCGATCGCGATAATCGCCCAGACCATCGGCAGGTAGCCGAAGACTGGTTTGCGCGAGAAGGTCGCGATGACGTGGGAGATGATGCCGAAGCCCGGCAGGATGATGATGTAGACTTCCGGGTGGCCGAAGAACCACAGGATGTGCTGGTAGAGGATCGGGTCACCACCGCCTGCGGGATCGAAGAAGGCGAAGCCGAAGTTGCGGTCCATCAAGAGCATGGTGATCGCGCCCGCCAGAACCGGCAGGGACAGGAGGATCAGCCAGCTTGTAACGAAGATCGACCAGGCGAAGAGCGGCACTTTGAACAGGGTCATGCCGGGGGCACGCATGTTCAGGAAGGTGGTGATCATGTTGATCGCGCCGAGGATCGAGGAGGCACCGGAGACGTGCACCGCGAAGATCGCGAAGTCCATCGACATGCCCGCTTCGCGGACCGAAAGCGGCGGGTAGAGCACCCAGCCCACGCCGGAGCCGAGCTGGCCGTTGCCGCCGGGTGTCAGCAGCGAGCAAACCGCGAGGGTGGTGCCCGCGACATAGAGCCAGAAGCTGAGGTTGTTCATCCGCGGGAAGGCCATGTCCGGCGCGCCGATTTGCAGCGGCATGAAGTAGTTGCCGAAACCGCCGAAGAGCGCGGGAATCACGACGAAGAACATCATCAGGATGCCGTGGCCGGTGATCAGCACGTTCCACAGGTGGCCGTTTGGCGTACAGGCGGCAGAGCTATCCGCAATGAAACGCGCGCCTTCCATACACATGTATTGAACGCCCGGATCCATGAGCTCAAGGCGCATGTAGACGGTGAATGCCACCGAAATAAGACCGACCAAGGCCGAGACGATCAGGTACAGAATACCGATGTCTTTGTGGTTGGTGGACATGAACCACCGGGTAAAGAACCCCCGGTCGTCGTGATGATCTTGGCCGTGAATGGCTGCGTCTGCCATGCGGTGCCTCCTGCAAATGAATTGGACACATGGCGCCATAGGCGGCACATGCGGTGTCGCGCCCGTTTTAGAGCGACCGTCTCGCGGGGGCAATGGGCGCGATGGTCGCAGGGTGGGTATTTTTTGCGCTGTGGCTGTCGCCGTAAAATCCGGCCTTTGGGCCGCTTGGCGCGTGCTTTGCCGCTGTTAGGGGGTGATGTCGCAGCTGCCTGTGGGGGCGCTGGCAAAGACCTCATCAAAGGTGGCGCGCAGGGCAAGATCGACATCGTCCATCGTGACGGGCAGGCCCAGATCGACCAGCGAGGTCACCCCGTGGTTTGTGATGCCGCAGGGAACGATGCCGCCAAAATGGCTGAGGTCCGGCTCCACATTGATGCTGATGCCGTGGAAGCTGACCCATTTGCGCAGCCTGATTCCAATGGCGGCGATCTTGTCTTCGGCGGGGCTGCCATCGGGCTGGGCGGGTTTCTCGGGTCGTTGCACCCAAACGCCGACGCGACCGGGGCGGATTTCACCGCGCAGGTTGAATTGATCCAAAGTGGCGATGACCCAGTTTTCGAGCTGGCGCACGAAACAGCGCACATCGCGCCCCCGGGCGGCGACGTTGAGCATCACATAGGCCACCCGCTGGCCTGGCCCGTGGTAGGTGTACTGCCCGCCGCGCCGGGTGGGGTAGACGGGAAAGCGGTCAGGCTCCGTCAGGTCTTCGGCCCGCGCCGAGGTTCCGGCGGTGTAGAGCGGGGGATGTTCGACCAGCCAGATGCATTCCTCGGCCTCGCCGGCGGCGATGGCGTTGGCACGCGCTTCCATCCACGCCTCGGCGCTGCGGTAATCGGTCAAGCCGTCGGTGATGATCCATTCAACCATGGGGATGCCTTAGCAAGACCCGCGCCGCACCGCCAGAGGCACAGTGTTAAGCGGCGGCGTCGCGTTCCTCCAAGACCTTGCGCAGGATTTGGGTATAGTTTTCAGCCCCCTGCGCCCCGGTGATCAGGTATTTGCCCTCGAAGATCATCGACGGCACGCCGGAGATGCCGCGAGAAGTCCAGAATTGCTGCGCTTCGCGCGTCTGCTCGGCAAAACTGCCGCTGCGGAGCACTTCGAGCGCTTCATCCCGGTCCAATCCGACGGAAGCGGCAACATCGGCGAGCTCATCGGTATCGTTCACATTGCGCCCTTGGGTGAAATGCGCATCGAACAGGGCCATCTTCAGGGGATGTTGCAGCCCCTGGACCTGTGCCCATGTCAGCAGTTGATGCGCGGCAAAGGTGTTTTGCATCCGCGTGTCGTCGGAAAAGTTAAAGGTAAAGCCCAAAGCTTGGCCCATCTGCGTTAGCCGTTTGCGATTCTCGACCGATTGGGCAGGGGTGGAGCCGTATTTCTCGGCCAGATGTTCGGCCATGTTCTGGCCTTCGGCTGGCATCTGCGGGTTCAACTCAAAGGGGTGCCAACGCACGTAGGCGCCGACGCCAACCGCGCCGAGCGCTTGCTCAAGTTGTTTGTAGCCCACGATACACCAAGGGCACATCACATCCGATACGATATCGATCTGCACGGTGGGGGTGTCTGTGGGGGTGGCGGTGTCTGCGGGCATGGCGGTGTCTGCGGGCATGGCGTGTTCCTTCTTGCTTGCGTCACAGATGGCCCGCCGAACGCCCGCTTTCAACGGCTGAGCCGTCAGATTGCAGGGCGGTAAGGGGATTGTGATCGGGGGTGCGGCTGCGGAAAATCGGGGGCTGAACCCGCTTTCTGAAACGCATTGAAAAAATTTGCAGATTGCCTCTTCACAAGCCCTTGGTCTTTGGCTAAACCCCGCCCACCAACCATGGCGTGCGGTCGTGGCGGAATGGTAGACGCGCAGCGTTGAGGTCGCTGTGGGGTAACACCCGTGAGAGTTCGAGTCTCTCCGACCGCACCACCATGCTTTGCAATGCAAAGCGATGGTCGGACCCCTTGAAAGAAAAATCGTTTTTGTCCTCGTCTCGGGCCGTGGTCAGCCTACACTCTTGCTGCGCGGTATCTTGCCGATTCCGCGCGTGACACCTGCACGGGGCGGGGCAGGCCGTTCTCATCGCGCGATTCCCCCGGCAGAGTGTTTGCAGCCAAGGCGGCAATGCCGTTTAACGGTTGCTAAGAATAAGGCCCGTTTGGGCGGGCAAAGGAGAACCGGCGCGAAAACCGGGCTGACGAACGCAAGGAGGGTAGCGCGTGGCGCAACAAGGGCAGACTCAAGGGGCGGCGCTTTGTCTCGCTCTTGGACTACTTCTTGGCGGGGGGGCTGCGGCACAGGCTGCGGAACTGGCCATCACTGGCATCGCAGCGGATTCGGACCTCTATGCCACCCTGCGCGATGGCTCCTTGCTGGCCGAGCAGACTGATGAGGATTCCGAGCCTGCCACGCCGCAAGAATTGGTTGGCGCAGCACAGGCCGATTATGGGCGGCTTTTGGCGCTGCTTTACGACAAGGGGTATTTCGGGCCGACGCTCAAGATCACCTTGGATGGCGTCGATGCCGCCGCGATTCCCCCTGTGCAACCGCCGCGCCGCATCGACCGGGCCGTGATCACGGTAGACCCGGGGCCGAAGTTCCGCTTTGGCGCGACCCGCATCGCGCCCATAGCCCCGGGTACCGAGTTGCCGGACGGATTTGCCGCGGGGGAGACCGCGAGCCTTGGCGTGCTGAAGGAAACCGTCTCGGCCGGGGTCAGCGGTTGGCGTGACGTGGGCCACGCGAAAGCGGCATTGGCAGATCAAGATCTTGTGGCCAAACACCGTGAGCGCCAGATCGACGCTGCCCTGCGGCTGGCCCCGGGGCCAAAGCTGCGTTTTGGCGCGCTAAGTGTGACCGGCAACGAAGATGTGCGCACCGCGCGGCTGATCGAAATCGCAGGGCTGCCACAGGGAGAGGTCTTCTCGCCCGAAGAGTTGGAACTGGCCACCGAACGGCTGCGCCGCACGGGTGCCTTTGACGCCGTGGCGCTCATCGAAGCGGATCGCATTGGCCCCAACGACACGCTGCCCGTCACCGCGCAGGTGACCGAAGCACCCAAGCGGCGCTTTGGCTTTGGTGCGGAACTGTCTTCGCTCGAAGGGCTGACGCTGAGCACTTTCTGGCTGCACCGCAATCTGTTGGGCGGGGCCGAACGTCTGCGCCTCTCGGCTGAGATCGAAGGGATCGGCGGCAATTCGGGGGGCGAAGACTATACGCTCTCTGCCCGGTTCGAACGCCCGGCGACCTTTAATGAAGATACCAATTTCTACGCGCTGGCCACCTTGGAACAGCTTGATGAGGTGAATTACTTCTCGCGCCAGCTGGATTTGGAAGCGGGGATCGAGCGGATCGCCAATCAAAACCGCACCTATTCCGCGGGCCTCGGCCTGCGTGTGGCTGAGACCGAGGATGCCTTCGGCACCAACCAATACACCTTGCTGACCCTGCCACTGGGGGCCGAGTTCGACTACCGCGACAGTGAGTTGGACGCGACCGATGGCTATTACATCGACGCCAGCGTCACCCCCTTTGTTGCCCTGTCGGGGTCCGAAAGCGGGCTGCGCAGCTATCTTGATGCGCGCTACTACCGCAGCTTCGGGACGGAGCGCCCGGTGACGCTGGCCTTCCGGGGGCAGCTTGGTTCGGTCGCGGGGCCGGACTTGTCGGAAGCGCCGGCGGATTACCTCTTTTACTCCGGCGGGGGCGGCAGCGTGCGCGGGCAGCCCTATCAAACGCTTGGGGTTGAGCTGCCGAGCGGCGACACCGTGGGCGGGCGCAGCTTTGTCGGGCTTTCGGCAGAGGCGCGCGTGGCCCTGACCGAAAAGATCGGCGTCGTGGGCTTTGCCGATGCGGGCTATATCGGGTCGGAAGAATTCTACGACGGATCAGGCACTTGGCACTCGGGCGCAGGGCTGGGTCTGCGCTATGCCACGGGCATCGGGCCGATCCGGCTGGACGTGGCCGTGCCCACATCGGGGCCGGAAGTGGATGAAGATTTCCAAGTCTATATCGGGATTGGACAGGCGTTTTAATGCGACAGTTTTTGCAGATTCTCACCGCCAGCCTTGTCTATCTGGCATGCCTCACAGCGGCTGCCGCACAGGATGACGACAAGGGCTTTCTCACCCGGACCATTCAAGACGCGCTGAGCGGCGCGGGCCGCACCGTCAGCATCGACGGATTCGCAGGGGCGCTGAGTTCGGAGGCCTCCTTTGACCGGATGACGATTGCGGATGACGATGGCATCTGGCTGACGCTTGACGATGTGGTGCTGGATTGGAACCGTTCGGCCCTGCTGCGCGGACGGCTGGAGGTCGAGCAACTCACCGCCGGACGGCTCGATGTCGAGCGCCTGCCGGTCAGCAATGAAGTCGATCTGCCCGATGCCGAGGCCAAACCCTTTGCCTTGCCCGATCTGCCGGTCTCCATCGAAATCGCGGATTTCTCGGTGGATGAGATCAACTTGGGCGAGCCGATCTTGGGCGAGGCGGCGCAGCTTTCGGTAAGCGCCAATGCACGGCTGACCGATACGGTCGGCATCGTCGATTTTCAGGCCCGCCGCACCGATGGCAAACGGGGCGAGTTCGACATTCAGGCCGATTTTGACCGCACCGAAAATGTGCTGGACCTGTTGTTGAACCTGACCGAAGACCCCGAAGGCATCGCCTCGAAACTGCTGAACCTGCCGGGGCAGCCTTCGGTGCAGATGACCGTCGAAGGCGCAGGGCCGCTGGATGATTTCGCGACCGATGTGACCATCGCCACCGATGGGCAAGAGCGTTTGGCCGGGCAAGTGACCCTTGGCACGCAGGCCCCGCGCCGCGCCAGCGATACACCGGACCGCCGCATTCAAGCAGATATCGGCGGCGACATCACTGCGCTGCTCGCCCCGCGCTACCGCGACTTCTTCGGCGAGGACGTGCGGCTGGCGCTGGATGCGCTGCTTGAAAGCAACGGTGCGGTTGAGGTCAGCAGCTTTGCCCTTGCCGCGAATTCCGTCGATCTGCAGGGGCAGGTCACCTTGAACCAAGAGAAATGGCCGACGCTGATCGACATTTCAGGCCAGATTGCGAACCCCGACGGCACCTCGACCCTTCTGCCGATCTCGGGTGAGGGCACGCGGGTCGAAGCTGTGACCCTGCGGGTGGATTACGATGCTGCCGATGGCGACCGTTTCGACAGCGCCTTCGACATTACCGGGCTGGACACGGGCGCGCTGCAAATCGCGCAGACCCAACTGGCGCTCGACGGTATTCTCGAAGGCAACCTTGGCAGTTTGGGGCAATTCCTCGGCGATGTGACCTTTGCAACCGAGGGGCTGACGCTGACCGATCCGGCAAGTGCCGAGGCCATCGGCGATGCGATCACCGGCAGCGCCGAGATCCGCTTTGTCGAAGGTGAACCGATTGAGATCAACGGCCTGACCCTTTCGGGCGAAGACTATGGCCTGACCGGCGAAGCCGCGATCGACGGGGTCGACACCGGGCTGCTCACCCAGCTGAAGATGACGCTGGAAGCCCAAGATATCAGTCGCTTTTCCGCGCTGGCGGGCCGCGATATCGCTGGCGCCACGGCACTGGCGCTGAACGGCACGGTCACACCTTTGGGTGGCATGTTCGATCTGGCGATTGCCGGGGGGACCGATGACCTTGAGATCGGGATCGAACAAGCCGATGCGGTTCTTGCGGGGCGGACCAGCCTCAGCATGGTGGCGAAACGCAATGAAACGGGGACTTTCCTGCGCGATCTTGAGTTAAAGAACGATGCGCTGGACCTGACCGGCGATGTCGAGCTGCGCAGCGAAGACAGCCGTGCGGCCTTGGACTTCACACTCGCTGATGTCGGGCTGGTGTTGCCGCAATACGAAGGCCCCATCGCAGTCAAAGCGACAGCGGTGCAAGAGCCGCGCGGCTGGGTTGTCGACGCGGTCACCGATGGCCCCTATGACGCGGCGCTGACCGTTTCGGGCTTGGTCACGGGCGAGGACGCGCAGATCGACTTTACCGCCGATATCCCCCGGATCGAGGATTTCGTACCCGAGGCGGATATCACCGGCCCGGTCACCGCCAAAGGCGCATTGCGCCAGACGCCGCAAGGGTGGGAAATCGACACCGAAGCCAGCGGCCCGCTGGAGGCGCAGGCCTCGGTCGAAGGGTTGGTCACGCCGCGCGTCGATGTGGCCTTTGACCTGTCTCTGCCCGATATCCAACCCCTCGTCCCGCAGATCAACGGCGGGGTCGCGGCCAGCGGCACGCTGGCGCAGACCGAACAGGGGTTTGTCGTCGATACCATTGCCGATGGCCCCTACGACAGCCGCGTCGCGGTCGAAGGCTTGGCGACGGGGCCTGACATGGCGCTGCGCTTTGACCTGGCCTTGCCGGATGTCAGCCCGCTCGCCCCCGGGGTGAACGGGCCGCTGGCGGCCCAAGGCACGGTGCGGCAGCAGGAGAGCGGCATTGCCGTGGATGTCGCCGCGAGTGGCCCCTATGGCAGCAGCGCCGTGGTTGAAGGGCTGGCCACCGGCCCGAATATGGCGCTCAGCTTTGACCTCTCTGTGCCCGACGTCAGCCCCCTCGCACCCGGTGCGAACGGCCCGCTTTCGGCCACGGGCGACATCCGTCAGACCGATGACGGAATCGCCGTGGATGTCAGCGCCGATGGCCCCTATGGCAGCAGCGCCATGGTCGAAGGGCTGGTGACCGGAGAGGTCTCTCTGCGGTTCGATGTCTCGGTGCCCAACGTGAACCCGCTGGTGCCCAGTGTCTCGGGCTCTTTCGCGGCCAACGGCGTGGCGCGTCAGACCGAGAACGGCGTGGTCCTCGATGCCAGCGCCAGCGGCCCCTACGGCGCGCGGGCGACGGTCGAAGGTTTGGTCACCGGCCCCAATGCGGCGGTCGATTTCCAGTTGAACATGCCTGACATCGGCGCCTTGGTGGAACAGGTGAACGGCCCGCTCAGCGTCGCAGGCTCGGCCCGGCGCGAGGGGGAGGCATGGCGTATCGACACCAGTGCCAATGGCCCCGCAGGCACGCAGGCGACTGTGGCAGGGCTGGTGAACCCCGATGGGACGCTGAACCTCGATATCGCGGGCAATGCGCCGCTGGGGTTGTCGCGTCCCTTCCTCGCCCCGCGCAATTTGCAAGGCCAAGCGCGGTTCGATTTGCAGATCAACGGACCGGCGGCGCTGTCGTCGGTCAGCGGGCGCATCACCACCAGCGGCGCGACCTTCACCGCGCCGAACCTGCGGGTGGCGTTGCGGGGGATCGACGCGGATGTTCAGCTTGGGGGCAACCGGGCGCAGCTCAATGTGACCGGTCAGGCCGTCGATGGCGGAGAGCTGCGCGTGGCGGGGGCGATCACCCTGACACCGGCCTTGCCTGCGGATATCAACGTGACCCTGCGCAACCTCGTCTATGCGGACCCGAGCCTGTACAGCACCACGCTGAACGGCGATCTGCGGCTTGCAGGTCCCTTGAGCGGGGGGGCGCAGATTACCGGGGTGATCAACGCGGGCGAGACGAATATTCAGGTTCCCGCAACGGGTCTGACCTCGATCGGGGACATCCCGCAGATCACCCATGTCAACGCGCCCGCCGATGTGCTGGCGACCCGCCGCAAGGCCGAGTTGGAGGGAGCCGAGGCCGGGGACGATCCGGCGGCGGAGGCGTCCGGCCCCGGGTTCGGGCTGGACCTGCAACTCAACGCACCGAACCGGATTTACGTCCGGGGCCGCGGGCTGGATGCGGAACTGGGCGGCGCGCTGAACCTCAGCGGCACCACCAATCGCATCATCTCGGCCGGACGGTTCGAGTTGATCCGCGGGCGGCTCGATATCTTGGGCAAACGCTTTTTGCTCGACGAAGGGTCGATCCAGTTTCAGGGCGATTTCATCCCCTATATCCGGTTCGTCACCTCGACCGATACCGAAGCGGGGGAGGTGCGTGTCATCGTGAGCGGCCCGGCGAATGAGCCGGAGGTCACTTTCGAATCCACCCCTGCCGCGCCGCAGGACGAGGTGCTGTCGCAGCTGCTCTTTGGGCGCAACATCTCGGAAATCTCGGCCTTTCAGGCGCTTCAATTGGCCAGTGCAGTGGCGACCCTCGCAGGGCGCGGCGGGGACGGGGTGATCGGCAACTTGCGTGAGGGCTTTGGCCTCGACGATCTGGACGTGACCACCACCGAGGATGGCGAGACCGCGCTGCGGCTGGGGAAATACTTGACCGACAACATCTATACCGATGTGACGGCGGCCTCGGATGGCACGGGAGAGGTGTCGCTCAACCTCGATATTACCGAAAGCCTGACGGCCAAGGGCACCTTGGGCTCGGACGGCGACAGCAGCATCGGCATCTTTTTCGAGCGGGATTATTAATTGAAAGGGGCGCCTTACGGGGCGCCCTTTTTCTTAGCTGTCGTCGCGGGGGGTGAAGTGGCCGTAACGGCCTTGGTCGAACATCAAGCCCGCCGCCCCATCCTCGCGCAGGGCGACCTGTTGCACATGGCCCAAGATCAGCGAATGATCGCCCGCCGGATGCACGGCATAGGTCGCGCAGTGAAACCGGGCGAGGCAGCCTGCGAAAGTGGGCACACCGGCGGCGTCCTCCGTCCAATCGAAACCAGAGAAGTCATGGCCTTGGCTTGCGAAACGCTGGGCCAAACCCTCTTGATCCGCGCCCAAAACGTGGATGCAAAAGGATGCCGCCGAGGTGAAACTATCGTGCCGTTTGGATGAGATCGCAGGCGACCACAGCACCAAAGGCGGGTCGAGCGAGACCGAGGCGAAGGAATTCGCAGTCATCCCCAAGGGGCCTTGGGCGGTTTTTACGGTCACCACGGTCACGCCGGTGCCGAAACGCCCGAAGGCACGGCGCAGCGCCGGGGCATCGCCGCTGTCGGGCGAGAAGGGGATCAGATCATCACTCATAGCGACAAGCGGTGCCATGTGGCGGCTGATTTGTCCAGCGGTGCCGGGGCGTTGCGCATCGGCCCCCTTGCGCGGATTTTCGCGCCCGCGGTTGGGCCGAGGAACCGCCGCCAAGGCCCGGCGTTGGGCCAGCGATGAGAGGCATCATCGGCCCCAATTGGTGTCGATGCTGGCTGTCTGAAAGGGGCGGCGCAGGAGGTCTGCGCCGTCTGTCCAAGGCACCCGAATGCCGTTCACAGCAGAAAAGGCGCGTCTCGTCGCGCCGGAAAGTGACAAAGATGATGCATGCAAGCAAACTCACCCTCGGCGCGGCCCTTCTGAGCGCCACCGCCTTCGGCTCCACCGCGATGGCCGATGACAATGAGACCGTCGACCACGTCGAGATCGGCTCCCTGTCTTGCGATGTGGGCGAGGGCACTGGCTTCGTTTTCGGCTCCACCCGTGAACTGACCTGCACCTTTAATCCCATCGAAGAAGGTCTCGAAGATGAGACCTATGTGGGCGAGATCAACCGCTGGGGCGTCGATATCGGCAAGACCGAGAACGGCCAGATGTCATGGCTGGTGCTGGCGCCGACCGAGCAGGAATATTCCGAAGGCGGGCTGAACGGCAGCTACAAAGGCGTTTCCGCCGAGGCGACCGTCGGTGTCGGCGCGGGGGCCAACCTGATGACGGGTGGTTCCGAGAACACATTGGCGCTTCAGCCGCTGAGCGTGAACACCCAAACCGGCGTGAACTTTGCCGTGGGCGTGGGTGAGATCAACCTTCAACGCGTCGAAGGCTAACCCCGCGCGAAAACGCTTGAACTGACGAACCGGGCCGTCCCTTGGGGGCGGCCCATGTGCATGTGAGAGGCGTCAGAGCTTGGTCAGCCGGTCCCCCCGCCGAACGGTGCCGTCCTGAACGATTTTGCACAGAACGCCGCGCAACCGATGCGGGCGGTTTTCCTTTCGGTTGATCCACCGCAGGCTGTCTTGGCCATAGCGGTCGCGCCATTTGATGCAGCCGGTGTTGAACTTATCGCTCACCTCCAGCACCGCAGACCCGGCTTGAAGGCGCGTGCCGACGGGCAGGTTCTCATGGCCAAGGTCCATGTCCACGATCATCGTATCGCCGGGGTGCGGCGTGTTTGCGCGGTCGCGCCAGCAGAGGTCCATCACGCGTTTGGGCAGGATGGAGACCTGTATCCGCGGATCGGGGCTGCCGTCGGGCAGGGTCAGCCAAGGTTTCTCGGTCCAACGTTCGCCAAGGATGCCTTGCACCGCGGTCAGTTCCAGTTCATCACGGAAATCCCGCTCCCCATAGTCAGGGCGAAAGCAAAGTTCTTCGATCACGGCGCCATCCTTGGGTGCGGCGAGGATATCCGGCAGGGCGGCGTCACATTCCGCCGCGGAGGCGGGCGGCGGCACTTGGGGGGCGGTTTGGTCCATGTCTCTCTTTCTCATGCAACGCGGTGCGGGGGCAGGTAGCCGCCCGCGCCGCGCAGCGTGTCAGCGGTTCATGCGGTTGCCGATCAGATCGTCCACCACGCCGGGGTCCGCCAGCGTCGAGGTGTCGCCCAATGCGCCGTAATCATCCTCGGCGATCTTGCGCAGGATGCGGCGCATGATCTTGCCCGAACGTGTTTTCGGCAGGCCCGGTGCCCATTGGATCAGATCGGGCGAGGCGATGGGGCCGATCTCTTGCCGGACCCAATTGCGCAACTCGGCCCGCAACTCTTCGGAAGGCGCCTCACCGCTCATCAAGGTGACATAGCAATAGATGCCTTGGCCTTTGACGTCATGCGGGTAGCCGACCACGGCGGCTTCGGCCACTTTGTCATGCGCGACAAGGGCGCTTTCCACTTCGGCGGTGCCCATGCGGTGGCCCGAGACGTTAATCACATCGTCAACGCGGCCCGTGATCCAATAGTCGCCATCGGCATCGCGTTTGCAGCCGTCGCCTGTGAAGTAATAGCCCGGGTAATCGGCGAAATAGGTCTTTTCGAACCTTTCGTGATCGCCCCAGACCGTGCGCATCTGCCCCGGCCAGCTGTCGGCGATGCAAAGCACGCCCTCGGCGGGGTTGCCGTCGATCTCTTGACCCGATGTCGGGTCCAGCACCACCGGTTTGACGCCGAAGAAGGGTTTCATCGCGGCCCCCGGTTTCATGTCATGCGCGCCGGGCAGGGGGGTCATCAGATGGCCGCCGGTCTCGGTCTGCCACCACGTGTCGACGATGGGGCAGCGGTTCTGGCCGACGACCTCGTGATACCAGTTCCACGCCTCTGGGTTGATCGGCTCGCCCACGGTGCCGAGGATGCGCAGCGAGGACAGATCGCTTTTAGTCACATAGTCATTGCCTTGCCCCATCAGCGCGCGGATTGCGGTGGGGGCGGTGTAGAACTGCGTGACTTTATGCTTTTCGCAGACCTGCCAGAACCGGCTGGCATCCGGGTAGGTGGGCACGCCTTCGAACATCAGCGTTGTGGCGCCATTGGCGAGCGGGCCATAGACGATATAGCTGTGCCCGGTGACCCAGCCCACATCCGCCGTGCACCAGTAGATGTCGCCGTCGTGGTAATCGAACGTCACCTCATGGGTCAGCGCCGCATAGGTGATATAGCCGCCGGTGGTATGGACCACGCCCTTGGGCTGACCGGTGGAGCCTGAGGTGTAGAGGATGAAGAGCGGGTCTTCGGCGCCCATCGCTTCCGCTTCGCAGGTCTCGGCGGCATTCTTGATCAGTGCGTTGTAGTCGCGGTCGCGCGCATCGTCCCATGCCACGTCACCGCCCGTGCGGCGCACCACAAGGCATTGCACGGACGCATCGCATTGCGCCAGCGCCTTGTCGGCATTGGCCTTGAGCGGCGTGGCTTTGCCGCCGCGCGGTGCCTCATCCGCGGTGATCACCACCTTCGCCTCGCAACCGTTCACCCGCGCGGCCAAAGCATCGGGCGAGAAGCCTGCGAAAACGATCGAGTGAATCGCCCCGATCCGCGCGCAGGCCAGCATGGCATAGGCGGCTTCGGGGATCATCGGCATATAGATGATCACGCGGTCGCCTTTGCCCACGCCGAGATCACGCAGCACATTGGCCATGCGGCAGGTGGCGCTGTGGAGCTCGCGGTAGCTGATGTGTTTGGCCTCATCTTCGGGGCTGTCCGGCTCCCAGATGATCGCGGTCTGATCGCCGCGCGTCTCAAGATGGCGGTCGATGCAATTGGCGCTGACGTTCAGCTCGCCATCCGCGAACCAATTGATGCTGACCGACCCAAGGTCGAAGTTCACGTCGCGCACTTGGGTGAAGGGTTTGATCCAGTCGATCCGCTGCGCCTGCTCGCGCCAGAACCCATCGGTGTCGGTGACCGAGGCTTGGTACATCTTGTCATAGGTCTGCGCGTCCACATGGGCCCGGGCGGCCATGTCGGCGGATGGCGGATAGGTCTTGGCGGTGGCGTCGGACATGGTGGTTCCTCCCTTGATGTTCGCATCGCCACGGGGCGCGGGTCAAACCCGGTGGCCGTGGCGTCCTCCTCAGCCGGATCATAGCGGCCCGTGAAAAGAAGGGAATAAGCAACTGGATTACAAGGGCTTGCCTGTAAAGGTTTTTCCCGAAGGGTGCGAATTCTGTAAATTTTCCACTTACCCCCGGTGATTGGCACGGTTTTTCAAAGCCTTGCCAGTCAAACTTGGCGCTACTGTCTTGCGGCTGTCGTATTTGCGCGGCATGACGGGGTTGGCAGGCCAGCCCCCGCGGGGTAGCCTGTGCGCCAATCCGCCCACCCAAGGGCGGCAACTATGGGAGAGAGCCATCATGAAAAATCTGCTGAGCGGTGCCGCCGCCTGTGCGCTGACTGTCGCGTTTGTAAGCGAAGCTGCCGCGACCGAATGGAATGCCTCGGTCTGGGGCAAGCGCCGCGCCTTCACCGAACATGTGGAAAAGATTGCCGAACTGGTTTCTGAGAAGACCGACGGCGAATTCACCATCAACGTCAGCTACGGCGGCCTGTCCAAGAACCGCGAAAACCTCGACGGTATCTCCATCGGTGCCTTCGAGATGGCCCAGTTCTGCGCCGGCTACCACGCCGATAAGAACCGCGCGATCACCGTGCTGGAACTGCCGTTTTTGGGGGTGAGCAACCTTGAAGAGGAAGTCGCGGTTTCCAAAGCGGTCTATGACCACCCCGCCGTCGCCAAGGAGATGGCGCAGTGGAACGCGAAAATGCTGATGACCTCGCCCATGCCGCAGTACAACCTCGTCGGCACCGGCGATCCGCGCACCACGCTGGAAGATTTCGACGGCATGCGCGTCCGCGCCACCGGCGGTCTGGGCAAAGCCTTTGAAGCTGTCGGCGCCGTGCCCACATCCGTGACTGCGACCGAAGCCTATAACGCGATGGAATCGGGTGTCGTTGACACCGTGGCCTTCGCCCAGCACGCGCATCTGTCCTTTGGCACCATCAACAAGGCCGATTGGTGGACCGCGAACCTCAACCCCGGCACCGTGAACTGCCCTGTCGTGGTGAACATCGACGCCTATGAGATGCTGAGCGACGAAGAGCGCGAAGCGCTCGACAGCTCGGTCGATGAGGCGCTGGATCACTACCTCGCCAACTATGCGGAGCTGCTGGAGAAATGGGATTCCGTTCTCGAAGAAAAAGGCGTGGAGAAGGTTGAGTATTCTCCCGAAGTTATCGCCGAGTTCAAAGAGAAAGCCGCCGATCCCGCGCGCGAAGCATGGATCGAGAACATGGAAGCGCAGGGCATCCCGGGTCAGGAACTTTATGACCTCGTGATGGAGACGCTGGAAAAAGAGCGTGCCTCGAACTAAGCCCAGCCGGGCATGACTGTGAGGGCCGTGCGGATTGACCGCGCGGCCCTTTCGACTTCCAAAACGTAACAAACAGACTTTCTGAAAAGGAGAGCCGATGGCCGGATCATCCGCCGTGCTGGAGGACAGCAGCCTCCTCAGCCGCCTCGACCGGGGCCTGCTGAAGCTGGAAACCTTCTTTGCCCTGATCTCGGGGCTTGCCGTTTTCTCACTGATGATACTGGCCGTCTGGTCCGTGGGGGGGCGCAAGTTCTTTTCCACGCCGCTGGCGGGCTATGTCGACTGGATCGAAGCGGCGATGCCTTTCATCGCCATCATGGGCATCGCCTATACCCAACGCATGGGCGGCCATGTGCGCATGGACATCCTGATCGGCCAGCTGAAGGGCCGCGCGCTTTGGGCAGCGGAACTGCTGTCTGTCGTGCTGATCCTTTTGCTGATGCTGGCGCTGACATGGGGCGCTTGGGCGCATTTCGACCGCAGCTTTGACATGAACGCCCCGATGTGGAGCCGCGACAGTTCGATCGACATCGGCCTGCCGATCTGGCCCAGCAAGCTCGTGGTGCCGCTGGCCTTCGTCGTTATCTCTCTGCGGCTTTGCCTGCAAATTTGGGGCTATGGCCGGGCCTTGGTGCTGGGGCTGGAACGCCCCGTGGCTGTGCCGCTGGTGCAATCGGCGGCGGAACAAGCAATGGCCGAGGCCGAACAACTGGATGGACGTGACTGATGGATCCTATTGAAATCGGCCTTTGGGTTTCGGGCGGTATGCTCGTCATGGTGGTGCTTGGCATGCGGGTGGCCTTTGCCGCGGCCATGGCTGGGCTTGTCGGCCTGATCTGGATTTTCTGGGCCAAGAAGGGCATGGAGTGGGACCAGCTTGGCTGGGCGCTGACCGTGGCGATCAAAACCGCGGGCCAAGTGCCGCACTCGAAGGTATCGAGCCAGACGCTCTCGCTCATCCCGACCTTCATCCTGATCGGCTTTCTCGCCTATTACGCGGGCCTGACCAAGGCGATCTTTGAGGCGGCGAAACGTTGGTTCGCCTGGGTGCCGGGCGGTTTGGCGGTCTCGACCGTTTTCGCCACGGCGGGCTTCGCGGCAGTGTCAGGCGCGTCGGTCGCGACGGCGGCGGTCTTTGCCCGCATCGCCATCCCCGAAATGCTCAAGATCGGCTATAACAAGCAATTCGCAGCCGGTGTCGTGGCGGCAGGGGGCACGCTGGCCTCATTGATCCCGCCTTCGGCGATCCTTGTGATCTACGCGATCATCGTGGAGCAGGACGTGGGCAAGCTGCTGCTCGCGGGCTTTATCCCGGGTGCCTTCTCGGCGGTGGTCTATGCGGTGTTGATCATCGGCATCGCGATGATCTGGAAAAGCGTCGGCCCGCCGGTGCGCGGCTTTACATGGGGCGAGCGTTTTGCCTCGCTCCCCGCTGCGATGCCGATTGTTGCCGTGGTCGTGATCATCATCTTCTTCGTCTACAACCCCTTCGGCGACGCTTGGGGCACCCCGACCGAGGGCGGGGCCGTGGGCGCCTTTATCGTCTTCTGCATGGCCGTCTTCCGTGGCATGCGGCTGGCCGAGTTGAAGGACGCGCTGCTAGAGACCGCGAAGTTGACGGTGATGATCTTCACCATCATCTGGGGCGTGCTGATCTATGTGCGCTTCCTTGGCTTCGCCGATCTGCCGGGCGCTTTTGCCGACTGGATTTCCTCGCTCGAAACCTCGCCGATGCTGATCCTGATCTGCATCCTCTTGGCCTATGCCGTGCTGGGGATGTTCATGGACGCCATCGGGATGCTGCTGCTGACGCTGCCGGTGGTCTATCCGGCGGTCATGGCGCTTAACGGGGGCGAGATGGTCTCGGCCGCCGACAGTGCCTTTGGCATGTCGGGTCCGATGTGCGCGATCTGGTTCGGCATTCTGGTGGTGAAAATGGCGGAGTTCTGTCTGATCACCCCGCCAATCGGCCTCAACTGCTTTGTCGTCGCGGGCGTGCGCCCCGACCTCAGCGTGCAGGACGTGTTCCGCGGCGTGATGCCCTTCTTCATCGCCGACGCGGTCACCATCGGCCTCTTGGTCGCTTTCCCGCAGATCGTGCTCTGGCTGCCGTCCCTCGCGGGATAAGCGGCCCTAGCCACCGGGCTTTTCCGCGGCGGGCTCATCCGCCGCGGTTGCCGCCACATCGGGAGCGGATTTGTCCAGAAAATGCCCGATCATGTTGAGTGCGGTCACGTTCTCGCAGATCACCTTGAAAACCACGAGGAAGGGCACCGCCACCAGCGCGCCCGCAATCCCCCAGAGCCAGCCCCAGAAGACCACGGTGAGGAACACCGCCACCGTGTTCAACTCCAACCGCCGCCCCACGAGGTAGGGGGTGATGAATTGCCCCTCGATCCCGGTGAGGATCTGATAGCCAAGCGGCGCGAGGATGGCATAGCCGACACTGTCGAAGGTCGCGATGGCATAGGCCCCCACCAGCACCGCGCCGATCACCCCGCCGATATAGGGCAGGAAGTTCAGCAAGAACGCCGCCAAGCCCCAGACGTAAGGCACGGGCAGCCCAAGCGCGAAAAGGTAGAGCCCCACCGAAATGCCCAGGCCTGCGTTGATGATGGTGATGGTCAGCAGGTAGCGCGAGACGCGGCGCTCCACGTCATAGACCGCTTTCAACGCGCGTTTCTTGCCGGTGAAGGTCTGAAAGGACTGCACGAGCTTGAGGTAGAACAGATCGCCCGAGGCGAGCAGGAACAGCGCCAAGACCAAGGCCACAGCCACGGTGCCCCCGATCCGCGCGCCGGTGTTCATGGCGTTGTCCAGCAAGCCGGGCTGTTTGACCACCACCTCTTCGGGCCTCCCGCTGCCATTCTCGGTGCCGATCTGTTCGACCTGTTCAGTGGCCGAGCGGACATCCTCGACCGTTTGCGCCCAGCCCTGCAGCTTGCGCCGTATCTCATTGCCCATGGTGGGGATTTCGTCAGACCAAGTCGCCACGGTGCCCGCCGACAGGCCAGCCAGCACAAAGATGATCAGCCCGACACAGCCAATCAGCAGCACGGCACCCAATGGGGCGGAGATGCCGAATTTCTCGAAAGAGCGGATCAGTGGGCTGAGCGTCAGCGCAAGGAGGAAGCCCAGCAGGATCGGCAGCAGCAAGTCCTTTGCGAAATAGGCCGTCACGAAGAGGGCGATCAGAACCAGCACCTCCAGCAGCCGTCTGATCGCGGCGATATCGTTCAATGTCTTCCCCCCAGATGCCCTGCGCATACGTCAGGAGGCTAACGCGGAACGGGGGGAAAAGTTCATTCGCGGCTAGGGGGCCACCGCTTGCAGCCGCAAAGCCTGCCCGCCAAGGGCGCGAAAGGCACGTTGGCGGCAGGTCAGGACGATGATCTGCATATCCCCCGCCTGCCGGTGCAGCGCGTCGAACATCCGCTCGATCCGGTCGTCATCGGTAAAGACCAGCGCGTCGTCCAAGATCACCGGTGCGATACGCCCCGCCCGGGCCAGCATCCGCGCGAAGGCCAGCCGCACCAGCAGGGCCACCTGTTCCTGCGTGCCACCCGAAAGCACCTCGATCGGCTCTTCCCGGCCCTCACGGATCAACGCATGGGGCAGGAGCGATTCCTCGCCCCATGTCAGTTCCGCATCGGGCCAAAGCAGTTGTAGCAGCGGTTTCAGTTCCTTGACGATGGGGGTGAAATAGCGCTCTCGCGCCTCGTTCCTCGCGTCCTGCAAAGCCTCTTGCAGCCGGGTCAGCACCGCGACCTCATGGGCGATCCGGGCAAGGGCCGCTTCGGCGGCTTGCAATTGGTCTTCGGTCTCGGCCAGCCGTTCCTCCACCGCGTCGCCCGAGGCGCGGGTGATGCGTTCGCTCAGCCGGGCCAGCAGGGGGTGCAGGCGGGCGATCTCTTCTCGGGCCTGTGTCTCGACCGATTCCGCGCGGGTGAGCGCGGCCTGAAGGCTGGCCGCATCCGGCGCGTCCTTGGCCTTCTCTGCATGGGCGAGGCGGGCGGCCTCCAGCGCGGCGGCAGTGGTGACGGCTTGGGCGGCGAGGTCTTTTTCGGTGACATCGCCCAGCTTGGCCTGCTGCGCCTCGGCGCGCTGCAACCGGTCGTTGAGCGAGGCAAGCTGCGCCTCTCTGCCCGCCGCATCGGCCTTGGCATCGGCCAGCGCCTCGGCGGCGGTCTCACGCGCGATGCGGCAGCGCTCATGTACGGTCTGCGCGGTTTGCAGCGCGTCTTCGGCCTGCGCAAGATCGGGCGCGCCCGAGACCTCTTCCGGCGCAGGAATGGCGGCGAGCGCTTGGTGCAGCGCGTCGATCCCATCGGGGGCGAGGCTGGCCAGCACAGCTTTCGCCTCTCCCTGCCGCGCGGCGGCCTCGGCACGCGCAGCACCGGCGGCGCGGGCCTGCGCCAGATCAGCCGCGCCGATCTCGTCGAGGGCGGTTTGCAACCGGGCCGCGGCGGCGTCGACGGAGCCGTCCTCGCCGCCGCCCGCGCCCGGCTCGATCTCCAAATCGCCGATCCCGTCGATCCGCAGGGTGGTGCGGCGCGGCAGGGGCAGGGGGGCGCCATCGGCCAAGGGGCCGTCATCGCCGTGGATGGCGCCTGATTGGCCGGGGGCGTAGCGAACCGTCACCTGCGGGGCCGCGGCGTCGCGGGCGGCGCGGCTGGCAGAGAGTTCGGCGGAAAGCCTTTCCAACCGTTGCAGCGCCGCGGCGTCCGGGCCGGATTTGGCGGCGGCAGCGGCGCTCTCCATCCGGCGGCGGGCGTCTTCGGCCTCTTTGATGCGCGCTTCAAGCGCTTGGCGTCGGTCAGCACCGTCGCGCGCGGCACGGGCGCGGAGGGCGTGGCGGTGGTCATCCTCGGCGGTCTTGAGCGCCGTTCGGGCCTCGGCGGCGGCGGCCTCTGCGGCCTCCAACGTGGCGCGGCGGTCTGACAGGGCGGCGCGGGCCGCCTCCACCGCTTCGCGTGCTGCGGCCTCAGCGCGGCGGGCGGCCTTTTGCTCGGCCTCTCCGGCGCGGTAGCTGTTGAGACGCGATGTGGCATTATCGGCGTTGAGCCGGGCCAGTTCCACGGCCCGGCTCAACGCTTCCATCTCTTCCGCGTGGCGGGTCGCGGCGGCATGGGCGGCGCGGGCGGCCTCTAGTTTCTTGCGGCGTTCGGCGACGACCTCGGGCGCTTCAAGCTCGGCCAAGGCGCGCCGCGCGCGCTGGCGTTCGGCCAAAGCGTCTTGCAACGCGCGTGCGGTCGCGGCCAGTTGATCGCGCGTGGCCGCCAGCGCCTCGACCTGATCCTGCGCCTCTTTCCACGGCCCGCCGGTGCGGGGGCGTCCGGTGCTGGTGGCGTATTGGGCAAGCTCTTCGCGGCATTGCGCCAACGCCTTGTCCATGCGCCGCCCGCCGGTCATCGCCTCCACCTCGGCCCCGACCGAGGTCATCAGATCGCGCCGCGCCTCCAGCGCCAGTTTCTCTTCCTTGGTCGAGCCGCCGGTCAGCGCGGTCATCCCCTGCCGCACCCAAATCAGCCCCGAGGGGCCGCCCGCATCGCCGCCCAAAAGCTGCGCGATCCATGCTTCGGCCTCATCCGCCTGCGCGATCAGCTTGCCATCGCGGTGCACGGTGGCGAGGGGCTTTTGAAACCAGCGTTTGTGCAAGGCAAAACTGCCCGCCTCGGTCTCGACCTCGATGGTCACCTCGGGCGCGCCGCCTGCATGGGGGCGCAGGGCCGATACCTCTTTGTCGCGCGAACCGAAGGGTTTGAAAAACAGCGCCTGTATCGCGTCGAAGAGGGTGGATTTGCCGTGCTCATTCGGCTCGCTCAGGACATTGATCCCATCGCCGATCCCAGTGACCTGTGCGGGGTCGGTGAAACGGCGGACGTTGTTGAGGGTGATGGCGCGAATTTTCATGTTTTCGCCCCCTGCACATAGGCATGAAGCCGGGCCAGCGCATCGGCGGCCACGTCACGGTCGGATTGGGGAAGGGTCTCGGACTGCGCCTCGCTCACCAAGGTTTCCGCCGCCATACGCAGCGCGCCGCCGCGGTCGATCTCATCAAGGTCCGCGGCCTCATACTGGGTGCCCAGCCCCTCAGTCAGCAATTCGAAATGGGCGAAATCGGGCGCGCAGGCTTGGGCCGCGTGGGCAAGAGCCGCGCGGTCGGGAAGGCTTGCCCAGCCCCCCGCCTTGACGCGCAGGAGGTGGTCCCGGCGGCCTGTCTCGGGCAAGAGCGCCTGCAAAGCCGCCGCGACATCTTGCCGGGGATGCAGCGTAACCTCGGCCTCAGACCACAGGAAACTGCCGGTCTCGACCTCTTCGACCTTGGGGCGCGCGCCGGGGCCTGCGATTTCGACCGCAAGGCAGACGCCACGGCGCCCGTGTTTGAACCGATCCTGCTCGGGCGTGCCGCAGTAGTGCACCCGGTCAGAGACGGCCATCCGCCCGTGCCAATCGCCAAGGGCGAGGTAGTCAAGCCGCGCGCGCTGGTCCCGGTCCGGCGCGATGGCCTCTCCGCTGTCAGTAAAATCGGTCACCCCGCCATGGGCAAGGCCGATGCGCAGATGGCCTTCGGGGCTGTGCATCCGGTCCAGCGGGGCGCTCGGGTCACTGGCACCTGCGCGAAAGGCGACGGGGCAGGGCAGCAGGCTGACACCCTCGGCCATTTCGATAGGGGCGGCTTCGGTGAGGGCGCGCAGATTGGGCGGCGCATCGCGGGCGATGACCTCCCACAGGGGTTCGGCATCGCGCAGGTTGTCGTGGTTGCCGGGCAGGAGCCACCATGTCACCTCCGCCGCCTCGCCCATGGCGGTCAGCGCCTGCCGCAACACGGTGGCCGAGGGCGTCGCAGTGTCGAATGTATCGCCCGCCAAGAGCACATGCGCCGCCCCGTGATCCCGCGCGGCCTGGGCCAGTTTGGCAATGGCGCCATGCCGCGCTTCCATCAGACGCCCCCGGATATTGCCGTCAGGCGCTTGCGGAATATTCGCGAATTTGCGCCCGATATGCAGGTCGGACGCGTGGATGAAGCGGAATGTCATGCGGGGGTCCTGAATGGCTTTGGCGAAGGGCGGGGGTTCAATAGGCAGAGGGCAATGGTCGATCGGCTGCGCGGCCAGCCGGGGCGGCCCATCGCTGCCTCCCCATTCATCGCAAACTCAGCGCGGAGTGCAAGGCCATGCAAAATATGCGGGAATTTCTGGCACTCGGCAGATTGCGCGCTAACTATGCCCGAAACGCGTTCGAAACGCAGCGGCGCCATTGCCCAAACCCGACAGTTCCGAGATAGGATACCATGTAGACCCGCATTCGAAATCCGCCCCAACGTGGCGGGCACCGCTTGTCAGCTGCGGGCGTCCTTGCGCCCTTCGGCCTGTCGACCAGCACATTCCATTGGATAGAAGACCCCCCAAGATGAACCACGACTTTGAAAGAATCCTCCAAGCTGCGCCGTCGCCTTTTGTCTTGTTGGACAGTGAGCTTCGGGTGGTCTGGGCCAATGACGCCTATCTGCAGGTCACGGACCGCCAGTTGGAACGGCTTATCGGGAAAGTGCTGTTCGAAGAGTTCCCCTCCGACCCCGAAAGCGAGTCGGGGCGGATGCTGCGGGCGTCTTTCGAGCGGGTGTTCCGCGATGGCACCACGGATCACCTGCCTGTCATTCCCTATCCGATCGACACGGCCGACGGCAAAACCGAAGACCGCTATTGGAGTGCGACCCATACGCCGATCCTGGGCCCGGAAGGGGAGGTGGAATTCCTTTTGCAACACACGCAGGATGTGACCGAAGCCTATATCGCAGAGACCCCCGGCGAAGAGCGAGCGGGCTCTGCCCATGCCGCCGTGATGCGCCGTGCACATGAGGTGACGCAGCAGAACCTAGAGCTTGATACCGGCATAAGCCTTTTCAAGATGATCTTCGAACAGGCGCCGAACTTCATGGTCACCCTTATGGGGCCGAACCACGTCTTCCGGACGGTCAACGCCGCCTATATGCAATTGGTCGGCCAACGCGAGCTAATTGGCAAACCAATCCGCGAAGCCTTGCCAGAAATCGCGGGACAGGGCTTTTTCGAAATGCTGGACGAAGTCTATCGGACCGGCAAGGCTTTAAGCCAGCATGGGGCCGAGGCGTGGCTGCAACGCAGCGCTGATGGCCCGGAGGAGCGTGTCGTCGTCGATTTCGTTTTCCAACCGCTCGACAATGTGCGGGGCGAGACCATCGGCATCATGATCCAAGGCAATGACGTGACCGCCCATAAGCTTGCCGAAATCCGGCTGCGCGAGGCCGAGAAACGGTTCCGCACCATGGCGCATACCATGCCGGTTCATGTCTGGACCGCCACCGCCGATGGACATTTGGACTGGATCAGCGATCAGGTCTATTCCTTTTCCGGGGCCGAGCCGGGCAGTCTGGTGGGGGATGCTTGGCCGACGATCATTCACCCCGATGACCGTGCGAAGGCCTTGACGACTTGGGCCCATGCGGTGGAAACTGGATCGGTCTATCAAACGGAATTCCGGCTGCGGCGGGCCGATGGGGCCTATTGCTGGCATCTGGTTCGGGGCGCACCGATTAAGGATGAGCATGGCGCGCTGATCCGATGGGTCGGCACGAACTCCGACATCCACGAGCAGAAAGAACTCTCCCGCCAACTGGCCGATTTGAACACGACGTTGGAAGAACGTGTCGAGAAGCGCAACCGTGAGTTGGAAGAGCTGCACGACCGATTGGCCCAGAGCCAGCGGGTCGAGGCGGTAGGCAATCTTGCCGGTGGCATCGCCCATGACTTCAACAACCTTCTGCAGGTGATGACCGGCAGCCTGACCATGGCCGCGCGTGAGATTACCGCGGATTCGCCCGCACGGGTGCGGATCGATGCGGCAATGCGCGCGGTGGAGCGCGGTGCGTCGCTCTCTTCCCAACTGCTTGCCTTCAGCCGCCGCCAGCCGTTGCAGCCCCGCTCGATCGACCTGCGCGATCTGCTGCGGGATATCGACGACATCATGCGCAGCGCCTTGGGCGAGGGGATGGAGGTCGAGATCGACACGCCCGAGGCCCTCTGGCCCGCCTATGCCGATGCCGCCAGCACCCAGAACGCGGTGCTGAACCTCGTTATCAATTCGCGCGACGCGATGGAGGGGCGCGGCAAGCTGAGGATCGCTGTCGAAAACCGGCACGTCGGCCCCGAAGAGCTTTTTGGTGAGCCTGACATGGTGGCGGGCGACTATGTTGAGGTCAAAATCATCGACCAGGGGCCCGGCATCCCGGCCGAGACGCTGGCCAAGGTCTTTGACCCTTTCTTTACCACCAAACCCGTGGGGAAGGGCACCGGGCTGGGCCTGTCCACCGTCTACGGCTTCGCGCGGCAATCGGGCGGGCGGGTGACCATCGCCAGCCGCCCCGGCGCGGGCACGACGGTGACGTTGCTGTTGCCGCGGGCCGAGACGGCGGCGGAACCATTGCAGTGGCACGACCCATCCGAGATCGCAGGCGGGAGTGAGACCGTGCTGCTGGTCGAAGACGACGCCGAGGTGCGCGACGCCACCGCTGCCTTGCTGACGGATTTGGGCTATAGCGTGCGCACCGCAGAAGACCCCACCGCGGCGCTCAAATCAGCGCGGCAAGCGCCGGACTTCGACCTTGTGATATCGGATGTCGTCATGCCCGGCGAGTTCAGCAGCCGCGAGATGGCCGAAACCCTTCAGGCCGAGCGGCCCGATCTGCCGATCCTGTTCATCTCCGGCTATTCGCGCGATGCGATCGTGCGGGATGGCAGGGTCGACGCCGGGGTGCAGTTCCTTGCCAAACCCTTCACCAAAGACGCTTTGGCGATCAAAGTGCGCGATGCGCTGTCTTCGGCTCCGGTCACCTCGACCAAGACCGAGACCCCGGCGCAGGAGCTGCCCGACCGGCCCCGTCATGTGCTGCTCTGCGAAGACGACGCGCTGATCCGGCTCGATCTGGCGGATATCCTCAGCGGGCTTGGCACCGAAGTCACGGAAACCGCCTCGGGGCAGGAAACCTTGGACAGGCTGCAAGCTGGCGCGTACGACGCGCTGCTGATCGACGTGGGCCTGCCAGATATCTCAGGCGAAGAGGTGGCGACCCGTGTCCGGGCAACGCATCCCGATATGCCGATCATCTTTGCCACTGGCCAAGCGGAAGTCCCCGCCGCCGAAGCGCTGGGCCGTTGTGCCGTGGTGCAGAAACCCTTCGGTGACCGCGACCTTGAACGGGTTTTCACGCGTTTGGGCATTCTGGCGGAAACGGCGACGGCGGTATGACGGGGCCAGCCGCGCTTCGCGACATCCCGCGCGGCGGTGGCTGCGGCTTAAGAACAGCTTGCGCCACCCCTGCAAAGCCGTGCAGAAGGCCGTGACCCAAAGACGGAGCCCGCCGCATGCGCGACCAAAAGCTCACCCACGCCGAGGTTTACCGCGCCGCGCGCCTGAGCGTGGCGCCGATGATGGATCGGTAAGTATTTCTTTTTATCGTTTAATTTCAGCTACTTGAGTGTCATTTCAGAGGTTTTTAGCGCTCTAGTAGAAGAGTTGGGCGCTCAAAGGTTTGAGCTTAGTTTCCAAAATTGATCGCCGCACCGGATGGGGCTCGATGCCGTCGAGGGCAATGGCTGGGGGAGGTTCGTCTGAGGCTTAGAGCAGGAACTCGGCCGGGAAATCGCGATGCGCGCAACATTTTTCTGCGCCGGCGCGGCCTGTGCGGTTTTGCTCACCTACGCATCGGCGATACTCTGGTTGGAATAGTTGAGTGGAACCTTTCTGCCGTTCGCTGCAGGCGCTCAGTTTTCTCTGCGGATGTAAGAACTTGGGGATAGAAAGCAGAAATCCGTCATTCGCTGCGTGCTGCGTTAACGCCGGCTGACAGGACTGAGCGGACTTTCATTACTTCTGCAGCGAAACGTTGGATCAAACTCTTTCTACCATTTGATTGACGCATGATCGTGTCGACGATATCTGCCGTCTTATGGAAAACACTACGACCATCGCAATGATTTGGTGGCTGGCCTCCTGACAGGGTGGCCGGATTACTAAACCTATTCCGAGGCCGCCACACGGGCGGCCTTTTGTTTTCCAAGCTTCCCGATGCGCTGCCTCTCAATTCATGAGAACACGCAAAATGAACAGACCAACCATCTTGACAGGCGATCGCACGACGGGACCACTTCACATCGGGCACTATGCAGGCTCACTTTCAAGCCGGCTGCGCTACCAGGACAGCCATGAACAATTCCTTCTGCTGGCGGATTCCCAGGCCCTGACAGACAACGCGCATGATCCAGAGAAAGTGCGTCGTAACGTGATCGAGGTCGCGCTTGACTATCTGGCCGTTGGCATTGACCCCGGTCGCACGGCCATCTGCCTGCAATCGCAAATTCCAGCGCTGGCCGAACTGTCGATGCTCTACCTGAACTTTGTCACGGTCGCGCGGCTCGAACGCAACCCGACGATCAAGGATGAAATCCGCGCGCGTGGGTTCGGGCGCGATATTCCCGCCGGGTTTCTCTGTTATCCAGCGGCACAGGCTGCGGATATCACGGCTTTCAAGGCAACTGTCGTTCCGGTCGGCGAAGACCAGGCCCCGCTCATCGAGCAAACGAACGAAATTGTGCGGCGCATTAATGCAGTCGCAGGTTGCCTCGTGCTGCCCGAGGCTCGGGCAATCATCCCCAAAGCGGGTCGGTTGCCCGGTATCGACGGCAAGGCCAAAATGTCGAAATCCAGTGGAAACGCCATTGTGCTGTCCGCATCGCCAGAAAAGATCCGAAGCGCTGTTCGGGCAATTTTCACCGATCCGAGCCACCTGCGTGTTGAAGACCCGGGCTGCATCGAAGGCAATGTCGTCTTTGCCTATCTCGATGCTTTCGATCAGGACCAGGACGAGCTTGCCGAACTCAAGGCACAGTATCAGCGTGGAGGACTTGGCGATGGCACGATTAAGGCGCGTCTGGAAGTTATCCTGCAAGACCTCATTGCCCCAATTCGTGAGCGCAGGGCACAACTCTCCGAGGACCGGGGATACGTTCTTGAGGTAATCAAAGAGGGCACGGAACGGGCGCGTGAGCGAACCGAGGCGACAAAACGCGAGGTGTTGAATGCCTTAGAGTTATTCCAACTGTAGGTGAGCCGCGTTGAACGATCGGGATCAAGGTCTGTTTCGTCTCGATAGCGGTCTGACCATGTGGCCTGGCCTTAAGGGGAAGTCGATTAAATCAAGATCCCAGAAATGCCGCGCGTCGTTCCTGGAGCGCGCTGCAAAGGTAGTCGACGAAGAGCAGGACCCGGCGCACCCGGCGCAGATCGCTGTGCAAGAGAACCAAGGTCGAACGCCGCTGGTCGAGTTCGGTGCCGGGAACGCGTTGTAGCTCGGGGAAGACTGCCGTGACCCAGGTTGCAAGGAAGGTCATCCCCGCGCTGGCGCGGACCAAGTGCAGATGCATTTCCGGGTCGGGCACAGAGTGGCGGACGCGCGCCTCCGGGAAGGCGGATTCTGCGATCATGGTAGAAAGCTCGGGCACGTCCCCGTAACCGATCCAGCTCAGACCGCGCCCCTTGCGGTCTGCCGCAGGTAGCACCCGGTCGATATAGTCCCGCGATGCCACCACGCCGATCGACAGTGGAAAGAGCTTGCGCCCCACCGCATCGTCCTCGATCGCCGCGGAGTGGCGGATCGAGACGTCAGTCTCATTCCGAGCGATCGAGTCGAGCGTATAGGCAAGCCGCAGCTCGATTTCGATCTCAGGATAGAGCGCGGCAAATTCGGCCAGCACCGGCGCCAGCAGGTAATGCGCTGTCATCGGATCGGCCGACAGCCGGATGCGCCCCGTAGCCTCGCGGTCGAGCCCCTGCACCGCGTTGAACCCCTTGAGCAATGCCGCCTCGGCTTCGAGCGCCTGCGGCAGTAGCCGCCGCCCGGCTGCCGTCAGAGACAGGCCTCCCGCGTCAAGAAAACCGGGCTCGATTAGGACGGCGCGGGAGACCACCTCGGGGCGATGGCCGAGGTAAGCCGTGGCCAGCATCGCGCCCCAAGAATGGCCGATCAGCAGAACGGGGTTGCCGCCCTGCGCGGTGATCAGCGTATTGAGATCGGCAAGGCGATCCGCCATGCCCAGCCGCGCTTCTGTCACCCGCTCCGACAGGCCCGCGCCGCGCTGGTCGTAGAAAAGGACGCGGTAGGTGTCGCTTAGCGCCTCCAGCGCGAGCAGAGACCGATGGTCGCCGCCCGGACCGCCATGTAGCACAACGGCGAGCGGTGCGCCTTCCGCTTCGGCGAAGCGGCCATGCAGCAGGACGCCCTCACCATAAAGCCGGGGCAGCGCGGGGTCGTATACAACCGTGGTGGGAACCTGCGGCGGCACCCGCGTGATCCACATCAGCGATGTGAAGCCGATGGTAAAGAGAGCAATGACGATGACGATCAGAGAAATCATGGGGCGCAGAATAAGGGTTGTCCTTAGATAATGTCTTCGGACATTCTGCAGCCGCCGGTTCGGCAACGGCATGACCGGGCGCATCAGGATCTTGACCCCGGAGGACAGACGCATGTCGGATCAGACCATGGCTGCCGGGTTCGCATCGGCCTTTCTCGACTATGCCGTGGCCGAGGGTGCGCCGCGCGCGGGCCTGCTTGCGACAGCAGAACTCTCCGAAGACGCGCTCGGCGATCAGGACACGCGCATTCCCGTTTCCGCCTATCAGGCCCTCATTGCCGCGGGGATCGAGGCCGTGGGTGACACGTCGCTGCTTCTGCGCCACGTGCTGGAAACCCGGCTGGAGACCATGTCCATCGTCGGGCAGATTGTGCATGCCTCCACTTCCTTTCCGCACAGCCTCACTCAGCTCAATCGCTACGCGCGGCTCATGGCGGATGTTTCGATCCCCGGCAGGCAGGACCGCTTCGGAATCGCGCGCGAAGGCGGCGCGGTCTGGCTGATCGATCACCGCCCCTGCGATGGAAGCTGGATGGCGACGGAGGCGAGCTTTGCACGGTTCATCTCCGAATTCCGCCGCTCTGCTCCCGAACACCCCTTCGAGCAGGCGCTGGAGGTGACATACGCGCCGCCGCCCCATGCCAACCGCTACCCCGATCTGTTCCGAGTGCCGGTGACCTTCCGCGCCGCGCGCAATGCGCTGCGTATCAATCCGGTCTGGCTCGACGAGGCCTTCGACGGCGGCAAGGAGTATGTCTTTGGCGTCTTCACGCGTCATGCCGACGGGCTGCTGGAGGAGCTTGCGGCGCAGGAGACCGTGCGCGCGGCCGTCGAGACGCGGATGCTGGCCGACTTGCACGAAGGCACGCTGTCGATGGACCACATCGCACGCGATCTCGGCATGAGACGGCAGACCCTTTACCGCCGCCTGAAGGACGAGGGGATCACCTTCGCGCAGGTCCATGATGACCTGCGCCGGCGGATGGCGATGGATTACCTCAGCGCGCGCAAGGTCTCGGTGGGGGAGGCGGCCTACCTGCTGGGCTTCTCCGAGGCATCGGCCTTCGTGCGGGCCTTTCGGCGCTGGACCGGGACAAGCCCGACCGCCTGGCTTGCCGGTTGATACCAGCGGTCAATCGGTTGATCCCTGCGGTCATGCCGTCGACCGTCACGAACGCGTAGACCCTCCCTCGACACAACACACGGTCGAAGGAAACAAGATATGAAACCGATGATGATTGCCCCGCTTTGCCTGACAGGATTTCTGGGCGCCTGTGCCGACATGGGCACGAATGTGGATCCGCTCCTCGACGGCGCGCCGAACGCGCAGTTCCAGAGCGACCTGTCCGACTGCCGGAGTCTCGCACGCAACCAGAAGCAGCTCGATCACGAGACGATGGCCTCAGCCGCCATTGGCGCCGGGATCGGCGGAGCCCTGGGCGAAGCGGACAACGATGGCGATGCGCTCGGCGGGGCTGTTGCCGGCGCACTGGCCGGCGCCGCGATGGGTGCGTCCGAGGCCAGTGAGGCGCGCGAAACAATCGTCTTGAACTGTCTGCGCAGCCGCGGCCACGCGGTTGTCAATTGAGGGAGGGGGCGATGCACGACATCCACACGCGCATGATCGGCCTGCACCACTTTCTGACGGGCGGACCGCGACAGCCGTCATGGCGGTCCACCTATCCGCCGCGGCACCTCTGGGGCGATATCGGCCTGCCGCTGGATCAGACGCCCGAAGAGCGGTGCTCCCGCCTGGCGCGCATCTTTCGGTGGCGGTGAGGGCGGGCCGATGACCCAGACCCTCGCCTTCGCCTACGCCGGCCTGACCGCGTTGCCGGTGCTAATGCACTTGGCCAACGCGGCGGGCGCCCCTTTCGGACGGCTGACGGTCGGGGGCCGCTTTCCCGGCTGCCTGCCGCCCGCCTGGCGCGTGCTCGCGCTGGTACAGGCGGCGCTGCTTTGCACGATGGCCGGGGCGGTGCTCGCCCGGGCCGGTATTGGCCCATTGCCCGTGGCCGTCCTGTTCTGGCCCGCGGTCGTCCTGACGCTGCTGTCGCTGGCCGCCAATGCCGCAAGCCCCTCGCGCCCGGAGCGCCTGCTCTGGACGCCGGTTCTCTTCCTCATGGCCGCCGCCGCGCTTGGCGTCGGCTTCCTTTGGCCCGGAGACGATCCATGAACGTTCTCATCGCTGGTGCGACTGGCTACCTCGGACGCTTTCTCTGCGCCGAATATGCGCGGCGCGGGCACCACGTCACGGCGCTGGTCCGCGATACTGCCCGGGCCGAAGGGCTTGCCGATGTGCTGGTCGAGGCCGAGGCCACCCGACCCGAAACGCTTACGGGCGTCATGGACGGCGTGGAGCTCGTCGTATCGTCACTCGGGATCACCCGGCAGGCCGACGGGCTGGGCTATCGCGAGGTCGACTTTCAGGCCAACTTGAATCTTCTGCGCGAGACAGAGGCGGCGGGCGTGAAACGCTTTGCCTATGTCCATGTGCTGAATGCCGACGCCATGGCCGGCGTGCCGCTGGTCGATGCCAAGGCTGCGTTTGTCGAGGCGCTCAGTGCCTCAGACATGCCGGCGACGGTGATCGCGCCGACCGGGTATTTCTCGGACATGGGCTGGATCTTCGCGATGGCGGGGCAGGGCCGTGTCTGGTTGTTCGGCGATGGATCGCAGCGCCTCAACCCCATCGACGGCGCCGATTTGGCCGAGGCCATCGCAGACGCAACCGATGCCGGCCGGGGGTGGGCCGAGATCGGCGGCCCCGACGTAATGACGCAGAACGAAATTGCGCTTGCGGCCTTTGCCGCGCTGGGGACCGAGCCGCGCATCACCCATCTTCCGGACATCCTGCGCCGCGCCGCGCGTGCCGTTCTGCCGATCCTGCCGCGCCGCATGAGCGGCCCCGCGCGCTTCTTCCTGACCGCGCTCGGGATGGACATGGTCGCGCCCCGCTTCGGGACGCGGCGCCTCTCCGACCATTTCGCACGCCTCGCCGATGCGGCAGACCACCCGAAAGGACACCGTCCATGACCCTCCGAATAGCCGGCGGCCTTGCCGCCCTAATCTGCGCTGCGACCTACCTTGTCGGCTTCGTCATGATTGTCACCGTGTTCGCCCCTCTGGGCTTCGGCTCGGGCGACGTCGACACCGCCGCCGCCGCCGTCGTCGCCTTCAACGCGGAACGCCCGGACGTGATGATCGCCTGGAATACCGTGATCTACATCGTGAACGCGCTTGCGCTCGCGGTGCTCGTCGTCGCACTCCGCCAGCAGATCGCCGTCGCGCGGGCGGACGCCGCTGTCCTGACCGGAACACTCGGCGTGATCTGGGCCACGCTCGTCCTCGGCGCCGGGATGATCGCCAATGTCGCCGTCGTACAGACCTACGCTCTGACCGACGACCCCGAAGCCGCGGCCGCCCTGTGGCAGACCCTGCACGCCGTCGAACTGGGCCTTGGCGGCGGCAACGAGATCGCCGGCGGCGCCTGGATTCTGGCGGTCAGTCTCGCGGCGCTGAAGGATGGCACCTTCGGCCGTGTCACCGCCGGGATCGGCGTCCTCAGCGGTGCTGCAGGGCTCTTGACCATTCTGCCGCGCCCCGGCGATATTATCGGCGCCGTCTTCGGTCTTGGCGCCATCGCCTGGTTCGTGGCCGTCAGCGTAGCGCTCCTGCGGGTCCGCCAGAAAACGCTCGGCAAGCGGGTCGCCGCCTGACCCTTGGGGCACTGGCCCCGGAGCGCTTACCGAGCCGGGGCCGGATGGACCTCGATCACGAAACCCTCTTCCGGCGCTGGTGGCACGAAATGGCGCGAGACCTGCCGGAACTGGTCCTCGGTCACAGCGAAGGGATGCAGGCCCTCCTTGTTCCGCGCCCTGAGCCGCGCGAGGCAGACCTCTTCCGGCACATCGAGTAGGTGAAGCACAGGCGCGGCATTCGTCCCCATGAGGAGGCCGCGCAGCCAGCCTCGCGCCTCGAGGGTGTTCGCCTGGAAGTCGAGGACCACTGAGACACCCGCTGTCAGCAGGTCCGTGACATGCGGCCCGACGACCTCGCGAAACTGGCCGGCCCTGCGCATGTAGTTGCGCATCGACGTCAACTCCGCACCGTAAAGCGCCTGGAGCCAGTCGTCTTCGCGGATCACCACCGTCCTTGGACCGTGACTAAGCTCAGTCGCCAGCGTGGACTTGCCTGAGGCGATCCGGCCGCAGAGCAGGCGCAGGGTCGGTTGATCGGCCATATTGTCTTCCACTTCTCGTCATACTGGCTGGGCCTGGGGCAGCGCCGTCAGCCCGAAGAGCAGCAGCGCCAAGAGCGGCTCAGGGTAAAAGGCGATCCTTGCGGTAGCTCGTCGGCGTCGTCCCCATCCAGCGCTTGAAGGCGCGGGTGAAGGCGCTCTGCTCGGAAAAGCCCGTCAGAAAGGCGATTTCTGCCAGCGAATGGCGCTCGTCCCGTAGGAGCCCTTCGGCCAGATCGCGGCGCGTCTCGTCGGTCATGGCGTGGTAGCTCATCCCGTGCTCGGAGAGGCGGCGCTGGAAGGAGCGCGCGGAAAAGCCAAGTCCGCGCGCGATCTCGGCCATCTTCGGTGTGCCCTCGCTCAGCGCCTGGGCGATGGCATCTTTCGAGCGGCTCACCAGATCGGGCGCGTTCGAAATCCGGGATAACTCCACATCGAGATGCGAAATGAGATAGCGCGAGATCCCCTCGTCACCGAGGACGTTCGACCGATCCAGCGTTTCGTTCGCGTAGAGGATCGCGTCGAGAACTGCGCCGAACCGGACCGGGCAGCCGAACCAATTCTCGTGCGCGGCGACGGATTGCGGGCGGCATGTCGCACCAGCACTATCTCGGGCAAGACCGGCTGCGGGCTGACCTGCCGGGCGATCGACACGGCGCTCGCAAGCGTTGCTTCGTTCGACAGCCGCATCCCGAGGCGTCTGTCGCCCGCCCGGTGCAGGATGAAGAGCGTGCCGCCCTTCGCCTGGCGCAGTTCATACTCGACCATGCTGGTCCAGAGCCGGGCATAGCGCTCGATCCGCGCGTAGGATGCGCCGAGTGTTGTCGCCGCCTTGAAGGCGAGCCCCAGCGGGCAGATCGGTCACATCGATCTGCGCGGCCATGCACTCAAGCATGTCGTAGTAGCCTTCGGCCGGGATCATCTGCCCGCTGTCCCAGGCGCTCTCCGGGTCGATCCCGACCGAGGACAGAATCTCGCTGGCGTCGATGCCATCGCCTGCCGCGGCGACAATCTTGCGAGCAAAGAGCGACGTCACATATCCCATACGCGGCAGTCTACGGCGCGGGTCGGGATCGGCCAAGCTCGACGCTATGCGGATGTCCGATGGGCTCGTTCGATCACGCCCGTCCCCGACCATCAGAAAGTGCTGCACCATAGACGAATGGCCGGTCTGGTGAAGCTGCAACACATCGCTTGACTACATCGGCAAGGGCCGGATTGGGCCGTAAACCGCCAGTTTACCTGATGGTCAGACAGCAATCGTTCGTTGCGTCAAGCAAGAGCATTAGCATAGCGACAGGTCCTTCAGCAGGGCTCGCTCCAGCGTCGACCAAATTGCAAGAACCTACTCGAAGTCCGTTGAAAACGAAGGCCAATTGAGTAGCATCTTTTGACCTCAGCTTAAAAGTCCCCCGGAGCGCATTGCAGACATATCAACCCTTCAGCGCGCCATGCCTCGACCACAGAGCTACGATCATCGATCACCAACCAAGGCTTGAAGCCGTCCGCCTGCATTTCTTTCAATGCGCGTCGTTTCACTTCGGGGTCGGTGGCTTCATCCTGATCTTCGGCGCGCAGGTATATCCCGTCGAATGGCAGATCGTGTTTGCGCAGCCATGCAATCGTATGTGCAGCCCAACCCTTTGGTCGTCCGGAGCAAATTAGAATGGTTTCACCGCTTTCTTTTAACCGTCGCATCAACTTTGCGACCGGGCCAATCAGTGCGGCATCTGCCATTGCGAGGTGGAAGTCACCCCAGTGTTTTTCCACGCCATGCACAAGATGGCCCAGACGCTCTGCGTCGAACTCAGCAAGGGTGCCATCGACATCAAAAACCACACATGGGGTCGCTGCGGTTTGGGTCATAGGGTTTGCTCCAGTAGTTTATTCTCGGCGATTTCGAATAAGAGGGGGGTCGCATTGGGCGGACGCTGGCCAACATCACCCGTTGTCCAGAGCACGCGTGCGGCGCGAATGACACCGGAGTGACATACAAGGACCGGAAAGGCCGTCGGAGATGCTGCGCAAATCTCCCTTATCGCGATCTGTACCCGCTTGAGCATATCGGGCCAGCTTTCGCCTCGGTCCGGAGTGGCTTCCCTGAGGGGCTGATCGCTCAGCGGTCGCCCTTCGAAGACGCCCCAGTCTCGCTCACGCAACCCGTCGTGCAACTCAATTCGCTGACCCGGAAAGACGAGCCGCGCCGTATCCTGCGCCCGTGACATCGGACTGGCGTAGATCGCAATCGGTTCTGGCCATATTCTTTGTGATAGCAAGCAGGCCTGATCGCGGCCCGCCTCGGTCAGCGGCACATCGGTTACCCCGGCGATGATCTCGTCTGCATTGGCGGTCGTCTCGCCGTGGCGGATTAGGCAAAAGCTGCGCGATGGCAAAGCTGCGGCGGTCATAGGCGCACCCGATCGTGAAAGAATACCTCGGCGTCGAGCCCTTCGACGAGGTAATCTTCGGGCTGGGTGCAAAACGCGGGCGCAAAGCGTTTTGCGCCGAGACGTTCCAGCATCTTGCGCTGATCGCGCAGCGGTGGGTGGACGTTCCAACGCTGAAAATATCCGCCCGGGACGCTGCAGATGCCCCGTGCGTGTGCCGTCATATGGCCTGTGAACACGACATGCGCGTCGCGCCCCAGACGCCCGCTTTCATGCCAAGCCCGCACATAGCCCCAAGCGGCACCGCCATCGGCGTTGGGCGTGTCGCAGATCAAGAACCGCGCCTGCTCCATCGGGCCGCGGTCCAACAGCGGGGCGATCAGATGGGCGTCGGCGCTGACGGCACCGCTGCTGAGTGCTCCGCGCAGCGTGTCTTGGCATTCAGGGTCCAGCATCACGCTTTCACAGCCGTAGCGCCGCACCAGATGCAGCGCCATTTCGCCCGCGCGGCCAGAGGGGGGGACGGGCAAAAGTACCTGCCCCTCGACTCTATCCAACAGGGCATTCAGCGCCTCGAACCGATCCGATTGTGGTACGTCATCAAGGTGATAAGAGCAGTCCAAAATCGCGGTCGCCGCAGGGGGTGGCACATCAAAGGTGAACCAATCGGATTCCTCTGACCAATCGCCGGAATAAAACAGCCCTTCGCCCAGATCGAAGTGGAACCAGACGCCGCCCATCGCATGGCCATTGCGCCCGGTGGTGAGGGTCACGTCGTTGATCGCCGTCTGACCTTGTTCGGGCAGCAGATGCACATTGGCCGCGGGCGGCAGGGCTTTGGCCGTTTGCGCCGTGGCATAGATGGGCAGACCCGCTTCAACCGCATGCGACGCGCCACCGATATGGTCGATGTGATCATGGGTGATGAATACCGCCTCAGCCCCTTCAAGCCACGCGGGATCGAAATGCGCGTTGGCTTCGGGGCCGAAACCGCAATCAAGCAGCCATATCCGGTTATCCACGGTCAATTGCATGCACGCGGGGCCTTTGTCCCCGATGCCGGAAAGTAGTCGTATGCTCTGCATTTATTCCTCTGAAAAGGCCCAAGGGGTGGTGATTGTCAGGCCCAGCTGCGCGCCGACGTCGAAGCGGGCGCGGGTTTCTGCAAACAGGCGCGCGCCGCAGTCGGTTACCGTTTCCAATAGGTATTTTCCGCCCATATAGGTGACCCGCGCGACCTTGCTGCGCAGATCGCCACTCTCAGAAATGGTCAGGTTTTCGGGGCGCAGGCAGACATGGCTGACCTGCTTCTCGGCGCGTGCTGATTGCACCGCAACTTCGGCCCCCAGTATCCGCGCCTGACGGGCCTCTCCGGCCTGCGTGACCTCTTGCACCGGCACCACGGTGCCGCGCCCGACGAATTCAGCAACAAAGCGGTTTTTAGGCCGTTCATAGAGGGTTTGCGGTGTGTCGAACTGCTGGATGCGGCCCTGATCCATCACGGCGATCCGATCGGCCATCGCCATGGCTTCGGCCTGGTCATGAGTGACATAGACCATTGTGGCCCCGGTGCGCTTGTGAAAATCGGTAAAGACGCCCTGCATCGTGGCCCGCAACGCCACATCAAGGTTGGCCAAGGGCTCATCCAGCAGCACGGCACAGGGATCAGAGACAAGGCAGCGTGCCAAAGCCACCCGTTGCCGTTGTCCGCCCGAAAGGTCAGAGGGCATGCGATCAGCGTAATTCTCAAGCCCCGTCGAGGCGAGGGCCGCGTCGGTGTGTTTTGCTACCTCGGACTTGGAGAACCTGCGGATTTCAAGCGGGTAGGACACATTGCGCCGCACCGACATATGCGGCCAAAGCGCGTAGGATTGAAACACAAACCCGATGTTGCGCTCTTCTGGCGGCAGGTTCACCCCTGTTTGAGCATTGGCCATTTCGCGGCTGCCAATGCGGAGTTGACCGCTGCTGGGCGTCTCGAACCCCGCCAAGATGCGCAGAAGGGTGGTCTTGCCACAGCCCGACGGCCCCAAAAGTGCGATAAATTCGCCGTCGTCGAACCGGGTTGTGATGTCTTGTAGGGCAGGGGTGCCTGCGAATGTCTTGCTGACCGAAGACAGGTTTATGTCTGCCATGGGACAACTCCTTTTGGGAAGCGGCTGGAAAACAACTGGATCAGCGCCATGAGGACGATGACCACAAAGACGATGGTCATTGCCAAGGCGCTGGCCATGCCGGTTTCGCCACTGTCATCGAGGTTGAAAATCACCACGCCTAATGTCTCGGTGCCCGAGGACCACAAGAGCGCGGAAACCGTGAGTTCATTGAACGCGGTGAGAAACACAAGGATCGCCCCCGCCGCTGCCGCTGGGGCCGAAAGCGGAAAGATCACATCGCGTAGCCGCCTGTAGAGCGAGGCACCGACCGATTGCGCGGCCTCATCCATAGCAGGATCGAACTGTTTCAGGCTTGCTTGAACCGGGCGGAACATCACCGCGAAGAACCGCGCGAGATAGGCCAGAAAGATGATCCAAATGGTGCCATAAAGCGTGGCTTCGGTGAAAGGCAGCTTGATCAGCAGCAGGATCATCGCGATCGACAGGACAACACCCGGCAGGGCGTAGGGCAGATCGAGCAGGCTGTCGAACAGCCGCGCGAGCCGCGTTTTGCGTCGCTCCATCAGCCACGCAAGAGGCAGGCAGATTGCCGCCAAAACCGCAGAGGCGCCTGCGGCCAGTCCAAAGGAGTTGGCGAAGGCACGCGAAGTGACGGGTTGGCGAAAGAGAACCTCATACCAAGATGCAAGCGTCACCGTGTCAAAGCGCAGGGTCACGCCATAGGCAGGCACGAGTGACGTCGCCAAAAGGCCGAACATCGGCAGGACGAGGATGGCAAAGACCACGGCCCATAGAAGTATCTCAACCGGTAGGCGGGCCGCGCCCAAGGGCAGGGCCAGCGGGCGGGAGGTGCTGCCCACAAGATGCAATCTCTGAAGAGACTGGCATAGGCGCTGTAACAAGATGCCCGCCACGGCGACCGCCCCGATCAGCATGGCCAGAACTGAAACCTCGGCCAGAACGGTCGTGCCCATGCCGGCCAACTTTTGATAGACCAGCGTCGGCAGCGTCGCATAGCCTGCAGGAATACCCAACATCGCGGGAATGCCAAAATTGCCAAGCGCGGTGACAAAGGTAATTGCCGTGCCCGCCGCGAGACTGGGCAAAGTCAGGGGCATGACGACCTGCCACCATGTGCGCAGCCCTCTGGCACCGCTGATCCGGGCGGCCTCTACCACATCTTGCGGGATGGATCGCAGGCCCGCGCGAAGGGTCAGGAAGATGATCGACATATGCTGGATGCCCAGCAAAAGGATAATGCCCTCGGGCGAGTAAAGTGGCTGGGGTGCGCCAAGCGGGGGGGCAATGCCCAATGTCTTTAGCAAAACCGAAGACGGCCCCATGATCTGGGTCCATGATAGTGCGGTGATCTGCGGCGGGATCATCATCGGGATCATCAGGCAAAAGACCAAAGCCGCCTTGGCCCGCAGGTCTGTCAGCGCCACCAAAAAGGCAAAGGCCGCGCCAAGCACCAGCGACACCAAAGTGCCAAAACCCGCCGTGACCAGCGAATGCTTAAGCGCGCTTAGAGTTGAGGGTTGCGCCAGTACATCGCGCATAAGGGTCAGACTGGGGCTGCCCTGATCGGTGACACCCTCGACAAAAAGGCGCAGGACCGGCGCAAGCGTCAGACAGATGGCGACAATCAGAATGGCAGAGAGCAGCCGGGCCTCGGTCCGGCTGCCTCCAGTTTGTTGTGCGGCACTCATCATTCAGCGCCGAAAAGCTCTGCGAATTTGGCCTTGTTGGTGTCGGCATTTGCGAGGGCCTCGGCAGGGTCAAAGGCCATCAGTTTGATGTCTTCGCGGGCGGGGAACCCTTCGGGGACGCCCATGCCGTCACGAGCAGGGATATAGCCCATGTCCAGAACCAGTTCTTGGCCTTCAGTGCTGAGCAGGAAGTCGACGAATTTCTCGGCACCTTCGACGTTCTTGGCAGAAGACATGATCGCCACCGGCTCGGTCACATAGGAAACGCCCTCTTCGGGAAAGACGAAATCAACCGGGGAGCCTTCAGCCTTGTTGCGGATCGCAAGGAAGTCGACGACCATGCCATAAGGCTTCTCACCCGAAGCCACGGCTTTGAAGGTGCCGCCGTTGCCACCCTGCGCGCGGGCCTCATTTGCAGCGAGGTTTTCGTAATACTCCCAGCCCAAAGTCTCATCGCCGGTCAGCGTGGCAAGGTGGATTAGCGCGGCACCGGAATAAAGCGGAGAGGGCATCGCGATTTGCCCTTTGATGGCTTCGTCCGAGAGGTCGGTCCACGAGGTCGGCGCGGTCTCGACACCTGTGTTGTAAACGATCCCGGTGGTGATCAATTTGGTCGAGTGGTAATAGCCTTCGGCAGAATGCAGCGCCGCGTCATAGTCACCGGCTTCGGGGGACTGATAGGCGGTCAATAGACCCTCCTGCGCCATGCCCTCCAGCGTCACAGTATCGGCGATCAGCAAGACATCGGGCTGCGGGTTGCCCGCTTCGATCTCGGCGCGCAGGCGGGCCATAAGTTTGGTTGTGCCGTCGCGGACCCAATCAACTTCGGTGCCAGGGTTGGCAGCCATAAATGCGTCCACGGTCCTCTGCGCATCCGCATTCGGCTGCGATGTGTAGAGGGTGATCGTATCGGCCATGGCCGTGCTGGCCAAAAGCGCGAAAGCGGTGGATGTAACGAAGGATTTCATGGAACTCTCCTGGGGTTTTTACTTTCGAACGAAAGCAGTTCACGAGAGCCTTATCCCTGAGTTTTCTGACAGTTTTGTAACGGTTCTTTGAAACTTTTATTTATATTGCGGGGCCTGAGTTCATTTCCTAACCTATTAGAAAAAACCATTATTTTTCGAAGGAAATGACCGTGCGACGGGATATTACCCAGAGAAGAGACGAGATTATTGCCCTACTCTCCAAGCGCGAAACGCTGTCGGCATCCGAGCTTTCGTCCGAGCTTTCGGTCTCGGTACAAACCATACGAGCCGACCTGCGCGATCTTGACGAAGCGGGACTCGTCCAGCGCCGCAACGGCTATGCCCGGCTGCGCCAGCAGAGTGAGAACATCGGCTATCTGCCACGCGAAGGCATCGCGCGACAGGAAAAGCAGCGCATCGCATTAGCAGTAAAGAGTCTCATTCCCGATGGCGCACGGGTGGCCTTGGGCACCGGCACAACGGTGGAAGCCTGCGCGCGGTTCTTGGCTTCGCATAAAGACCTTTTCGTCGCGTCAAACAGCATTCACGCTGTCTGCGCCCTGCAACAAGCCCCTGGCGTTGCTGTCGAACTGGCAGGCGGAACCGTAAGAATGCGCGATCTGGATATGATCGGCACGTCAGCGCTCAATTTCTTCTCAAGGTATCGGGTTGATTATGCGGTGTTCAGCTGCGGCGGCCTTTCCGAAGAGGGCGAGGTACTGGATTACAACGCCGACGAAATGTCCGCCCGCAAGGCCATTGCCGGCTGTGGGAAGAAGAACATTCTGGTGGTGGACAGCACGAAGAACGGCTTGGACCTGCCTTTCCAGATGGGTCACGCTTGGGACTTTGACGTGATCGTGACAGGGGCACGTTTTTCAGCATCGGTAATTGATAGCTGTTCGCGACATGGATGTCAGATTGTGCAAGTTTGACACCCTCGTTCGCTGGCTAACCTGCACGTCAGCCCGTCACATCCTCTGGAAGAGTATTGGCACGGATCAATGTCCGCTTGCAGGTGCTGCGATGCTGCGTCCGGCCTATTTTTGGAGGTCGGTTTACGGCCGTTTTCGACAGCGTGATACTGGGCGTATTTTGTTGAAAAACTCGCCCTTGATCGAAGGACCATCGGCTGATTCAATTCCTGTAGAGGATGGGAGGATTGGCGATGATGGGACCGCGGCAGGAAGCGCAGCCGGCGCTGTTTTATGAGTTCTCGCTTGAGGATCATGTCCCGCAGAACCACCTTCTGCGCTCCATCGACCGGTTCGTGGACCTGTCCGGCATGCGCAGCTACCTCGCCGACTTCTACAGCCATACGGGGCGGCCGTCGGTCGACCCTGAACTCCTCATCAGGATGCTGCTGGTGGGCTATTGCTTCGGCATTCGGTCGGAGCGGCGGCTCTGCGAGGAGGTCCATGTGAACTTGGCGTATCGCTGGTTTTGCCGTCTCGATCTGAGCGACCGCGTTCCTGACCACTCGACCTTTTCCAAGAACCGGCACGGCCGTTTCCGCGACAGCGAATTGCTGCGGCACCTGTTCGAAACGACCGTCGCGCGGTGCATCGAGGAGGGTCTGGTCAGCGGCCAACGCATGGCGGTGGATGCGAGCCTCATCGAGGCCGATGCCAACAAGCAGAACTCGACGCCGAAGGAGGAGTGGGATGCGGCGCAGATCGATCCAGCCGACGCGCCAAGGGCGGTGCGTGAGTATCTCGAGACGCTGGACGAGGCCGCGTTTGGCGCGGCCAGCGAGGTGCAGCCCAAGTTCACGTCGCATTCTGACCCGGCCAGCCAGTGGACTGCGGCCCGTAAAGGTCCGGCTTTCTTCAGCTATTCCGACAATTACCTGATCGACACCGACCATGGCGTCATCGTGGACGTGGAGGCGACGAGATCCATCCGCCAGGCCGAAGTCGGTTCGACCAAGACCATGCTGAAGCGCGTGAAGAACAGGTTCGACCTTCATCCAGAGCGCCTGATCGCGGACACCGCCTATGGCACCGGGCCGATGCTGGGCTGGCTGGTCGAGCGCAAGATCGCACCCCACATTCCCGTATTCGACAAATCAGGGCGCAATGACGGAACATGGACCCGAGCCGACTTTGAATGGGATGCGGAGAACGACCAATACATCTGCCCTGAGGGGCACGAGCTGAAGCAATTCCGCCGGAACTATTCCGATCCGAACCGCGGGCCGACCGGCAAGGGCACAGCCCGCTATCGGGCGCTGAAAGAGGTCTGTCAGGCTTGCCCATCTAAAGCAAAGTGCTGCCCGAATGCGGATGCCCGCAAGATCACCCGTGAGGAACATGAAGATGCTCGGCAAGTCGCCCGCGACATTGCGAAAACTGACCAATACGTGATCTCGATGAAGCTGAGGAAGAAGGTCGAGATGCTCTTTGCCCATCTCAAGCGGATCCTTGGCCTCAACCGGCTCCGATTACGCGGGCCGTGCGGCGCAAATGACGAATTCCTCCTCGCCGCAACCGCCCAAAACCTTCGGAAACTGGCGAAGATCCTTCCCGCACCGCAGCAATCGCGAAAAGCCTGACGATAAAGACGCTCGCGCAACGTTCAGCCGTCGATATTCTGCGCTCGCGAACAGGTGTTTTTCCACAGAAT
>Ga0208794_1000047_pt1 | contig 167676 bp, 159 predicted proteins | sample 32_taG_FD_184106 | JGI IMG/M metagenome (GOLD analysis project Ga0208794, IMG submission 184106) | Marine viral communities from the Gulf of Mexico - 32_GoM_OMZ_CsCl metaG (SPAdes) (version 2) | ecosystem: Environmental > Aquatic > Marine > Oceanic | place: Atlantic Ocean: Gulf of Mexico... | reverse complement strand
TGCGGGTATCGCGCCGATCTCGGCCAGCAGCCAGGATCTATTAACCAACACTTAATCGCCAAGGGTGGGTCAGTTTTAAACCGACGATATCGCCGATAAGTGGGTCAGTTTTGAACCGTCGTTGACACATTGGCGGATTCACTCATCCTGACGTCCTATCGTTGAACTCAATTCATTATCAACAGGAGTTGCGACACTCTGTGTCGCTCGTCATACAAGGAAGAAAAAGTGGATAAACTGTTCCGCTGGAACCTGATTCTGAAAATTCTTGACCGCGAAGGAAAAGGCAATCCTCTTTCCTGCACAACCATTCATCAGCGTTTAACAAAAGAGGGGGCGGACATTCACCTGCGCTCCATCCAGCGAGATATGGTGGATCTCAAACAAGTATTTCCTGAAGTGCGTTGCCGCGAGGAGACCAACCAGACACTCTGGTGGGTAGAAAAATCGTTGTCACGTTTGGCGATGACACTTACGGACGCACTGAACCTAATCATGATCATGGATCACGCGAGCCGATTTGGAATGGCACCTCAGGTTGAGCGCCTGTCCCCATTGCGCGAGTATGCCGAGTCCCTCCTTAAAAACAGTCGGCCCAAGGACGACTTATCACGGATTGTCACCAGCAATACGCGGTTCATAACACTCCAACCCAGTGTAGTGAACCCGGCAGTCCTAACAGAGGTCCAGCAAGCGCTACTGAATGGCAATTCCTTAGAGGTGATGTACCAAAAGCGCGGCTCTGATGAACCAAAACCGCTTCGTCTGCACCCTTTGGGGCTTTCCTATCAAGACTCCAATATTTATTTGTCATGCGTGTTCGAGGGGCTGCCGCAAGGTGAAATAGCAGCCCTCCCCCTGCATCGTTTCAAAAATGCACGCAAGCCATTTTATGATATCGCCCATCCTAAAGATTTTGACATTCAATGCGACCGGGCATTGAGCAGTCTGATAAGCCGGAAAACCCACGACCCCGTCGAGATCACCCTCAAAGTTAGTCAGGCATTGAGTGAACGCCTGCAAGAAAATCCGCTTACCACCGATCAGGTACTAGAGCGCGGGTCGAATGGCTGGTGGCTGATGACCGGAAGCATACACCTCAGCCAAGGACTGGATCTTTGGCTATTGAGCCAGGGAGAACATCTAGAAGTATTGAAACCTGCGTTACTGCGTGAACAGATTGCCATGTCAGTCCGCCGCACGGCAGAACTTTACGCAAACGACTCGGTACGACACGGATCGTCGCCAGCATGATTCATCCTGTTTCCTGGCATCTACATGGAGACAGACCAATGAAGACTTACTCAGCATTTCTACAGCGCGTAATACCGAATGCCGGACACCTCGCGAACCTAACTATTACCGTACAGGCAGTCAGCTCACAGATGGCCAACGTAACAGCCGAAGCTCAGTATCCAGGCTACCGATGCATTAACTTACCAGTGCAGGCTCGGTAGCGGGACAGTCGTTATGCGGTTTAACGACTATCTTCTCTACCTCCTGAATACGGGCGAAAATCCAGAAGATTCTGCTGTCACCAGGCAGCAGCATCTGCTCGGGCGAGGAGGACAGGAGCACTGCCACGACATTGCCTTGCTCCTTCCTGCCGATGAATCCACGCAGCTATTGCCGGCAAGCTTCATATCAAGCCGTGACTTGGCCGCCTGCGATCTTTCATTAAAACATCACAAATTCACACAGATCGACCTGGATACCCCCTTGCAGTCACGGCCATTCGACGAGCTCCACTGGGTATGCACCGAACAGACGAACCTTTCCTCTCTTGAGCACCTGAAGACGATGGCCGGTCTAGTTCATCTACACTTCGTCGGCAAACCACGTACCGGCAACATTCCCCCAGAGGTGCGTGTTTATAACTGGCAGCGATGGCAAGATATAGTCGAGTTCTGGATTTCACTATATCGCGCTCGCGAAAGCCTTGGCTCCTTTGGACTGAATTGGGGCAGTTACCCCAGTAAAAGTCACCAGCCAATGATCGCGCAGTACACCTTTGCCTACGGGCGTACACCAAGCACGTCATTACTGCATCTTAAAAATCGGATTAGACTCACAAAACTACCCCGTGCTCGGGAAGCTGTGTTAGTGATTGAGTACAGCTTAGCGCTCCGAGTGGACGAATATGCGCGCATCATCGATCTTACTGGCAGCTTGTTAAAATGCGACATCGCACCAGTGCTGGACCTTTCCGAGGAGCACAACCGTTGTAATTTGCGGCTGCTGACCTGGTCCTACCTACATTCCGCATCATGAATTCGATGAGTTTTTAAGCCCAACCGAGCTTGTCGGATATCCCCACAGCAAGAGAACAGAATGCACCGAAGACCAATTCATCGGCACGAACTTTATAAACTGTCTCCAATCAGTTAACCGCTGTTCTCAATTCGCCGCCCCTGGGCCTTAATACCACCTCACCTCGTCGAATCCAGTTGATCCCAGACCCCAATACGGTGAGCCCCATGCTTTCGAGCACCTTGGCGTAGCATTCCAGTTGTGGCTGATAGCCATCGAACGCCGCTTCCGAGTTCTCAACCTGGTCTGACTTGTGATCAATAATCCATACGCCGGCGTCTGTTTCCAGGACCAAATCAGCAGTACCCGATACCACAGACCCGTTATCATCAACTCCAAGCAGCGGGAGCTCCCGATGAATTGCTGTTGCTGAGAAGCGATCTGTCACCCATCGCTCAAAGCTACTCACGCTGGCCGCGATGCAGGAGGCTGCGCCATCGATCAGCTCGACGCCGGTAATGCTCGAAATATTACCCGCATGATCTGGATTAGCACCGAGAATCTCAAAGCAGCGATGCAGAAAGGTACCGAGCTTGGTACCAGTGAGTTCGATATCCAGGTCCAGCTCATTGTGGTATCGAGCCACTTCCAGTGGTTGCCTGGCTGCTCCCACGATCTGGAGACTATGCATGCCTGACGGCACCACGCTGTCCAGGGTAAGTCCCTCTGTAACAACTCCACGTTGTATCGCTCTACGACCGATAGTAGCCAACGCCTCATGAGTGGCGTCACCGTCAGTACCAAAATCGTCCGGAAGCTCCGATGCCCCCTTCCCGATCACACAAGGAAAGGAGGTGTCACCGACAGTAATCGTAGCCTCCTGAAGCGATGGGGTGATCTCTGACGCGAGAATCGACCAATAGGTCAGACCGTCCTTACCTGCCAAATAGCTCGGCCATTCCAGCACCAACTTCTCTCGTGCTCTGGTCATGGCCACATAGATCAGTCGTCTGGCTTCAAGCTCTGTGGCTTGTCCAAGCGCCCCGAGGAATTTATCGTCAGACTCGGGGGCGGCAAACTTAGGCGAATATTCAATCTGCGCTTTTTCGATTAGCTGGGAGAGATCCTCAAAGGTGCTGTATCCGAGCTCCATGTTCGGTAACCCAGGTTTCAGGCTCTTGTCCGTACCACAGACAAACACCACCGGCCACTCGCGGCCTTTTGAGCTATGCCAAGTAACTAGCTGAATGGCATCTTCATCAATCACACGCGAGGTAGGCTGATTATCCTTGTCCTTCTGCTCCACTTTGGCATTCAGCCAGGCGAGGAAACTCTGAATACCTGATCCGTGATACCCGCCACTGGCTAGCGCCTCACGATTGGCATCCATATATTCACCAACCTCCGCCTGCAGACGAAGTAGGTTCGCCCGGCACTGGTCGGCATCCGGCCAGACAGAGACCACATCAAAGAGATTGAGCGCGGCAAAGGTATCGGCCACCAATGCAAAGAGGGTGCGGGCTTTCGTGTTCGCTGCCAGCACATCCAGCGGGATCAATACTGGATCAATGATTCTCCCATCGGCAATCAGCTGTTCCAGAGCAGTTTTCAAATCGAGGCTACCTAGTTCGGTAACGGCCAGGTACAGCGCGGCATGACGATCCGATGGATTGGCGACATAGGCCAAGGCCTGACAAACTAATTGAACCACCCGTGAGGAATGCCAGCCGTCCTCTTGCAAGCGCACTCGAAGCCCCATAGACCGCAAGACATTAGCGTAATTCGCCAGCATTGGATTAGTGGGGCAGAGAACCGCAATATCACCGCCGCGTAGCCTACGCTGCTGCTTAGTGCGCCGATCCGTGATTTGCTGATCAGCGTCATCAAGCGCGCAAGCCAAGCGTGAAGCAGGATTAGTCGATTACGGCGACATGATCGCCATGGCGGCAGACATGCTGCGCAGTCGGCAGGATGTATTGAACACCTTGACGCAGCGTATCGACTGTCTAGGGTGGACTGGAGGAAGCGGAACAATTTCCGCGCCCCCCTTAGACCGCGCAATCGCTGTCAATTGCTTCAGCGCCCTATGAAGATCGCCAGCCCTTTTACTTTTATAGTCCGGCGGCGCTCTATCGACATTTTCAGAAAGCTGGTGAGCAGAATTGAGGCCTGTAGGCTGCAGAAAGCTGTCCAGAACAAAAATCACCTCTTGATCGGGGTGCGCCATTACCTTACGAAACAGATCAGCCATACCTGCAATTCCTGGCTTCTCCGAATTTTTGAGCAATGCAGTCAAGAAAAGCGCTTTAAGGTGCTCGCCCTGGGCTCTTATGGAATGAAAAGGTTCTTGCAGCAAAAAGGAGGGTAAAGGGTATTTTTTAAATCTCTCTCCAAGCGGATTACCCGCCCGACCAGATGAAGGCACCTCAACCCAGCGAGCATCATCTATCCGACTTTCACCAGCGGCCTCAACTGCCTCAATTGCTTCCAGGCATTCTTTGACTTCAACTGACTTATCGGAAATCTGAGCCAGAAGGCTCTTGAGCTCTCGGACGAGATTAAAAGCCGCGGGGAATTCATGATGTATCCCCAGTACCTTTTCCAGCCGTTCAATAGCAGGCGCTAAAGCTACCCGATCTCCTGCCAGCTCAGTAAGAACTCCCTGTCGTTCCCGATTTTTTTCCAGTCCGGATTGCATATACAAGCCCCAGCCTTAGTCAATTGCCAGATTACCCGCGCCTCGGTCTTCTGATCAATTGAAAAGCTGGATATTCAGGGGAAGATCAGGGTTATCCATTCTCAAAGCTCGTCGGTCGATTGGAACGAATTCCAAAGCGCGGAAATCATCTGTGGATCGATACCATTGAAAGCATTGCCAAGCTGAAGCGACTCAGCGCAAAAATCTCTCCAGATTAAGGCTTATTTTGCCTCCAACAACACAAACTGCTCGGGCGCCAGGCGAAAGCGATATGCAGCCTCGTCACCTTTCGCCTCGGTGAGCTTACCGTCCTGATCTACCTTCATGCCAACCGGACAAAACAGACCGGCAAGCGGCAGTGGCAACTGCGCTTCCAGTTGCTGCCTCAGATTGGTCAGCTTGGGGTCAAGCCATCCAGATTTGACGCCATCGCGGATCGTATCCAGGGTGCGCAACATCGAGGGCTCCTTCAGTTCCGCGTACTCGTATTTCAACTTCTCAATTTTGTCTTCCAGTTTGACCAGACCATCCACAGCTGGCACACCGCATATGACCAGGAGCTCGTCCACTATCTGGCCGGCAAGCCCTCTGTCTGCAATCTCTTTACCCGATGCTGCATTGATTTGCTTACGCTGGATCGAGTGATCATGCTCCTGGTGAGCCCGGAGCAATACCACAAACAGAGCGAACACGGGTTTTGATTTGATAGTGATGGTCACTAACTTTTGTTCAGAGCGATTGCCTATGTGCAGCTGCTGGGTACCAATATCAATTTCTGCTTTGACGGTCTGCGGTTGGGATGCGAGGTTGAGCAGCACAACCAACTGCCTGAAGGTCATGCTTGCGGCCAATTCACGCATGGCCGGGGAGAGGGTTTCGCTCATCCGCACAAAAGGAATATCCGCCAGCACTACCTCGGCGTCTGAAGGCTTGAGTGCGCGCCCATCCCGAGAGAAAATTGGCGGCTGGGTCCTTCCGGGATAATAAAAATCTGAAAGTCCCTCGTATCCTTCGCTGACCAGCACATGGCTTAGCGTGTCGTGAGCGCGCCCAAATAGACTCATGGCGTATCCAAAATAATACGTCATAGTCTTACGCCCTCCGGCAAGAGACGCATGGATCCGGATGCCTTCCTGCCTTGCCAACTCCGCAACCTTACGCATGATGAAGTCAGCAAGTGCTTCGTGATCCTCGCGGCTTCGGGCATCATCCACCGGCATACCGTTATCGCCCGGCACGATGTGAATTTGCTCAGCGCCAAATAACGGTACCGGCATCCCCAGCTCAGCGCAGAGGGAAGCCAAATGGCCTTGCCTGACAAGACCTTCCAGCGCTTTCTCACCACCTGGTCGAGTGGTTATTAACTGAATTTCTGCGGGCCAGGGCTCGTGACCGCGACGTTCATGGATAGCCCAGAGTGTTTCAGTAATAACCTGCGGCGACATGCCCGTGACCGCGAGCAAAAGCGTTCTCATTTGAGTTGTCCAAGATCAATACGAAATTCTTTCATCCATTGGCCTACCAGTACTTCGAGCTGAGGCAAATGCTCAGGCTCAATCAGTTGAACATTGAAGCTCGCTGCACGCAGACGCATGCGTTCAACGGACAGAAGTCGCTCCTCCTCAGTACGACCGCTTCGCGGCATACGACCGAGCACTAGCCATCGCTGGCCGAATATTCCCGACGTCTTTTCACCTAAAGAACTGACCTGATGCAACACCTTGTTGAAGTTTGACTCGTCGCCAAGGTGTGCTGTCTTGCACTCGATAACGAGCATCTGGTTACGCCAGGCGACTACAACGTCCAGCTCATTACGAATGTTCATCTTGGGATTGATGTCAGATGTCTGATCCATACCACAACAGACATCGTGCACTCCGGCTGCCTGCACGCACCACCACACATATTCTTCTATCCAGCCACCTTTCAGATAGGTCAGACAACTGATATCTGGCACAAGGAATTCTTGAGGCGTCGCATCGCTGACCTGGTCGATAACCCGCGCAGAATCCAGGCGAAGGAACGCGTCGCTGGCCTTATCACCATGTACGTGTCTTTTAAGAGCGACTACATTGCGGGGCGGTTTTTTTTCATCATATTCATGTAGCGCTCGATTCATTTCTCCAAAGAACCAATCCAGATGCTCCGCATTACGACCCAGCCAGAGCGTGGTTTCCTTGCGAGCCTGTGCGGTTGTCACCCAGTCCGGATTCTCACTGTTGGTCTTGCGCTGAGTAAAGCCTTGCGCCTTGAGTCCGTTACTGACAGTTAGTACTTCAGGTATCACTCCGCTGGATCTGCGTGGCTGTAGCCATTCAAGCCGCTCATGCGATGTGTCCAGATAAAAGGCCGAGCAACGACTTTCTTCCGTCTCCAGCGCTCTCAACCAGGCCTGTGAAATAAGCTTGGTGCCGCCGGTGGCATTCAGAACAATTTTGTACTCTGGAAATTTCTCCAGCAGGTCAGCCAAATGAGAACAGGCTGCATCCTCCAACGCCCAATAGTCCTGTTCCGGAAATTCAATAATGGAAACCGATGCAGCATTATCGACAACACCTAATGCCTGGAGCGTCTTGGCAAAGGTCGAGCCTTTGTCCTGAAGTGACATTCCAGGAGTAACGATGAGAGCGATAGCCGAGGGTCTAAACATCAGTAGCGGTATAAGGTTGGCGTGAGCCTGGCCTGTTACAATACACAGGTGTAACTCAGGAGCAGCAGCTGCGCCCTCTGCTATTGCATCACTCATTGCGAAACCTCTTCATTTATCTTGTTGTGGAGAAGCTGTCGAATCAACTGCTCAGAACTCCTGTACGGCAATAGCAGTATTAGAGAAACAGTCAGGTCGCTTATCTGCCAATCATCTCCAGATGACGAAAGCAGAGGCCATGAGCCGCATCCCGTCGAAGTGGTTGCGCTCATCAAGGCTCCAGGGCCAAGACCTCGATATCGATATAATGCTCACCCAGTCTGACGTTTTCTATAACATCCCCGGGTTTGAGCCCCATTATGGCCGCACCGAGAGGTGCGTCATACGCAACTTGTCCGTTAGCAGGATCACTTTCGGCATGCCCTCGAATTTCCCAGCGCTCCTCGGGCAGACACCCAGTATCGGCCCAACGTACCAGGCGGACAATGCTGCCGACTTCTACCTGCCTGACAGGTCGCGATCCTGGACGCCATTCGATCAGCTGCGTTCGTGCGAGCATATCAGTCAATCGCTTGATTTCGTTATTGCAATTGGCCTCCATTTGCTGGGCTCTGTTGAACTCAGGATTGTCATGCCAGCCGTCACCAGAAAGCTCGAACGCAATCTGTCGCTCCTGTCGCACTTGCGTGTATTGCTGCAACTTGTCATGCAAGCGGCCCCGCAAAATCTCAATGCCGCGACGGGTAACCATAAGCAATTCGGTATTGTCTTTCATCAGAATGATTCCTTGCATAATAGGATTTTGCGTAGTGCAGAGGGATTGGTAAGACGCAGATATTCGTAAACGACCTCGCGCAGTTCATTAACACTCAGAGGTGTGCGTGAGGTACTTGGCTGCAGACCTTCACTTCCCGCTATCAAGCGTGTGTGGCCGGCTTGGGATGGTGTAGTACACATCAATGTCGCCACGAGCTGGTCGCCATGATGACGAATCCGGTGAAGGCGCTCAGCGCCCAAACTGTAGCTCTCTCCAGCTTGGTACCGGCAGTGCTGCAAGAGTTGTAAAGAGACTGTTTTTACAGGCACGACGGTGGATTTCTGACTGGTGGTCTGAGCTAGATATCGATACTCCGTAGCGAGGCAGCCAGGCTCTTCATTTTTACAAGAGTCGCGCCACAATTCGCTTTCAAGCTGTCCGGCAAGGATGGTCGAAGCGATATGCCACCGGTGGTCGTGGATGTTTTCCTCACTGGATGTACCGGGGAGCCATATATGCATCCGCAGCTTAAAGCCGCGATCCACCAACACCAGTTTGTAAAACCCGTTTCCATGAAGATAGGAACGTGCCGCCAACTGATTGGCGAAGTCATCATTGCAAAGGATGCATTTGACTAGTTGAGCCTGCCACTTTCGTGATGCCTGCGTTCCGAGCATTGCAGCCAGCATATTGAGATCCAGGGCGGACATGCCCAGCAAACACTCGATACGATCGGCGATTGATGTCAACGAAAGGTTCATGGCAGCACCCGCTCTTGATTGCGAAGGTGACCATGCTGCCGATACCTGAGGCGCGAGGGGGGATAGCAAATTCACCGATTAGCGGTGGCAAACTTGCGGGTAAATCCTCTGTCATTAAAAAGGGTACACCGTAGCCTATGTCACTTAAACGGAGCGGGGATATGACGCTGTTGGGGAAAAATACCGGTAATGCCTCAAAGCATGTCATGGGTCCCCATTATGGCAGCACTCACCCGACTCCTTACACCTACGGAGATCCTTCCAATCTGGAACGTTGGTTTGCTGTCTTCTGCGGGAATATCGTCGGTGATCTTAGTGTCGAGTCGGCCAAGCTCTGTCACGCCGCTATCGTGAAAGGCAACTGATAATGGCCCGGATACTGATTGGCTACGATATTGCTGACAACCACCGACGACGTATAGCACTCAGACTGCTTCGCGCCCATACCGCCTGCTACCAGGCCTCTTTTTTCGATTGCGAGATGACCCCGCTGCAACTCAATGAGCTCAGCCAACAACTGTGCACGTTGCTCGACCCGCAAGAAGACGGACTGATCTTTGCCTGGCTGGGGCCCGGACAATCAGGCGCCGTCGGTCAGCGCTGGACCGAAGGCGAACAAAGCCTATTCCTGATTACCTGAAAGGAGTGCGCCAATGACAACTGTGATCATTGATCATCGTCACGTCAGCCTTGATTACGAGGCCGAGTGCCTACTGATAAGACAAACTGACCAGCCCCTGCGAAGCGTACCCTTGACCCGATTAAACCGGATCCTAGTCATGCACAACGTGCAGATCAGCACCCGTCTAATCGGTCACTGTCAGCGTCTTGGTATTGATTTTATTGCAATTAATAGTCGGCATACCGAGCACAGCTTTGCCTTGCACGCCAGGCATCTGCGCCAGGCACACCGGCGCATGCAGCAATACCGTTTGACCAGCACCGCAGAACGCGCCTTGCAGCTGGCCTGTCGACTGGTCAAACACAAACTGGCTGTGACTCGGAGGCTGCTGAGAGCCACTGCTCCCGAAACCACCTCGGAGCTGGACACCCAACTCGGTTGTCAGCTAGTTCAGATCGACACATGCCTGAACATGCAAAGCCTGCGCGGCCACGAAGGCAGCGCACAGCGCCTGCTGTTTAGCTATTGGCGGCACAATTTACCCGTAGAACTGGGCTTTCAGAAGCGTCAGCGCCGACCACCCCCTGACCCCGTCAATGCAGTATTGTCATTAAGCTATACCCTGATGTACCAGGAAGCCATTCGGCAATGCCTGATTCATGGGCTCGATCCCTGGCTGGGCTTTTATCATCAACTGGCGCCGGGCCGCCAATCATTGGCCTGCGATCTGATGGAACCGCTGCGGCCACTGATCGAGGAATGGGTGGTCAGTTTGTTCAATCAGGCCGAACTGGATCGCCGTCACTTTAGCCAACAGGGTCAGAACTGCCTCCTAGGCAAGCATGGCAGAGAGCTTTATTACACCCTCTGGCATGCGCAACTGCCTCACTGGAGCCGGCGTCTGGGGCACTACGCGCAACTGCTGGCCAGACATCTTGATCAGCTGCCTGCGACCGTGGACGCAGAGGAGAATCATCCATGAGAGAAAGCCACTGGTTTTTGATCAGCTATGACATCCGTCATCCTCGCCGCCTGCAACGCACACACCGCTTGTTGCGACGTCAGGCAACGGCGCTGCTGGAATCACTTTTTGTGTTTTACGGCAGTCCACAGGCCATGGCACAGTTACGCTTGCAAATTGCACAGGAAACTCGTGATGGCATTGACGATGTACTCATCTACAGTCTGCGCAGCGACCGGCCCCTGCACCGTTGGGGTCGTGCCTGCTTGCCTGCAGGGCTGTATGATTTCAGCCTGCCGCCACTCATCGAATATCGGCAACAAAGGATAATCGCTCTGCATGGCTGATCAAATTTTGCACAACTTTCTGATCAAAAAACGATCAGCTATTTCACTCTTGCAACCTGATGATTTACAAACAGAATTTTTCGGCTTAGAGTCCAAAGGGCTACCCCGCTTCATAGGGGATTAAGACATACCAGTGCATCTCAGTGCCTGCCCGTCCCAGGTCCAAAGGGCTACCCCGCTTCATAGGGGATTAAGACTTCTGGCTTTGGGTAGTCAGCCATCAGCTTTTGTCCAAAGGGCTACCCCGCTTCATAGGGGATTAAGACTTCTCATATGCCTGAACTATATCCATTACTTGGGTCCAAAGGGCTACCCCGCTTCATAGGGGATTAAGACGACAGTCCGCCAGCTCTTCCACGCTCTTAGGTGTCCAAAGGGCTACCCCGCTTCATAGGGGATTAAGACCTTTCCGAGCTCGTTCATATGACCCTCCTAAGGGTCCAAAGGGCTACCCCGCTTCATAGGGGATTAAGACGAACCACAGTCGCAGTAAAAACAATGCGATCAGTCCAAAGGGCTACCCCGCTTCATAGGGGATTAAGACGAACCACAGTCGCAGTAAAAACAATGCGATCAGTCCAAAGGGCTACCCCGCTTCATAGGGGATTAAGACTGAAATCAGCGGTTATATCCTCCAAGCGCTCGTAGTCCAAAGGGCTACCCAGCTTCCTAGGCGATTGAGACCTATCGGCGGATTGGCATTAACGGGGTAGAACCCCAGCATGGCCAAATTGATGAGGAACATCCTTCTCGACCCAGGAAATTCTCTGGTTCTCCATGGCAAACTTGCAACGTGCGAAACCACCAGCCCCATGTGACATACTCAATTTTCGAGTATGAAAGCTATCCCGCTTCGATGAGGTTGAGACCGCAAATATGCAGAGAAGCCCTACCAAACCAAGAACCGCTCAATTCGTGGCAAGGTTTTTATTGTTTTCATTCATAATGTACGTCGCTTTTACCTATATTCTTTTTTTTAGCTTTGTCTTGGCTTTTGTCCTTGCCATAAAAGTTGTCAGCCGGTAGTAATGCGAAAGCAAAAAATAGCTTACCCAATAAGATTTCTTGTGCTGATACAACACTGCACCGCAGGCTCTACTTAATCCAGCCTGATGTTTCGCTTTATAAGTAATCTAAAAATTAGACAAACGCGGACCTACGTACTTGTTGGCGGGCTGATCAAAATTGCGGCAGATAAATAGGGAGATTTAAAGCAGTGTGTTAAATTGCTGCAAGATGGCAGTTCGTTGATATAAGTATAGCGACCCTGAAGAACAAAGTCGGCAAAGTCATTGCTGCTGTTTTGCTCGTTCTATCTCCTGTTCCAGCGCCTCTCGTCTACGCTTTTCCACCACTAATTCACTACGGCATTGCCGCAACTCACACCGGTTGCGATAAAAAGCCGCGCCCAAACACATGCCTATAAGCAAAAACATTAACAGACCCATAGCTTCTCCCTCTTCACTGATAACGGATAGAAGCGGCTCATGCCGCCATAAGCGGCCTGATCGCTATTTGACGTGCCAGCGCCCAGCCCGCCGCCTCCAGCATTGCGACACTTACCGCTGGAGCGACCACCTGCCCCAAGCCGGGGATCAGCTTGGATAACTCCTTGGCGACAACCCGCAGCGGCTGCTGCAGCATCGTTTTGCGCAACGCGACCACGGCCAAATTATGCGCCACGGACCTTGGGATATCGCTACCAAACACTCCCGCAAGCAGCATTGCCATGCTGGTCATGGTCAGCGTGTCCACTGCCACCCCCAAACCCGGGACCGGTACGGCATTACCGGCTGCCGCAGCAGCCGCGTGAGAGTGAATAATCTGGTGGCATTGACGTTGTTGCGTTGTGGTCATCTGCATGGTGGATCTCCTATGATTGCGCTTGATTGCGTCACAAGATCGATACTAAGTGCAAAATCAGCGGCTGATAGACTTGGCAAGTTTGCCTCTAAGGCTAGGTTTGTTCCTGCTTACCAGACAGCGATTGCCCCATAGGGGCTAGCAAGAGCAGAGTTACCACTAGCACTGGGGGTTCATAAAGAATGGCCGGCCCACACATCCGATACTCATCAATCAACACTGCTTTACGCCTTGGCTACTGCACTGCCAACGTCATCACAACATAAGCTTGCAGATGCGCACCCGCCTGCTCCAACTCGTCAGCGCTAAGCTCGCGACCACGCCAGTGCTGCGGGATATCCAAAGCCAGATGTAGATATGTAGCCCCCCTGGCACAGACAGCAGCAGCCTGATTGATTGGCAACGTGCCAATGACTTCGTCACCTGACTGAATGAGCTCAAGCTCATTTAGATGCTGTAGGTGGACGTCCCAGGTAATGCCGTGCTGTTGCATCCACCTAACGGCTCCGGGGTGACGGCTGATGAAGTAACGCATCGTGACTCCCTTACAAACGAAATTATGGTAATCGGCAATTCGCAAACGAAATCCAGTTACTCTGCGCTTTTTTATGCTGTTACCGTCGTGCCATCCGTGCCGTTGTCTCTGCTTCTTCAGCGCCTCGGCGCTGGATTTGCATCACTGCAACGAAAAGTATTCCTGCAAGCAAAAAGGTGAACTCTTTCATGTCGATCTCCGATCATCATTGATGAATGAAAAATCCGATTTCATTTCTATTCCTGATCCCTGTAGTAGCGCTTTGACGACGACTCTGGCAGATCCCTTGCCCAGAACCAGCCTGCCACTGGCATAGCCATACTGAGGGGAAATACTGGCTTTCAAACTCTTGAAACCGCAGCAAGACTTCGGCATGGACATATTCTTCAATACGCTGCCGAAGCGTGCGCAAGTATCTCGCAAGGACATCTGGAGAGCGCTATGACAAACTTGCAGCTTGACCAGCCGATAACGACATAGAGCAGACTCGGCCCACGGCAGAGAAGGATCAGGAGAAGGCAGAATGAAGGTCGTGCTGTCATCGCGGGCTGATCAGATTTTGCACAACTTTGTGATCAAAAAACAGAAAGTCTTTTTGTCCCTGCAAGCGGATGATTTACAAACATATTTTTTCGGACTAGAGTCCAAAAGACTGCCCCGCCTCATAGGGGATTAAGACCCGGCTTATCAGTCATGGCTGCTGCTCCTGTTCGTCCAAAGGACCGCCCCGCCTCATAGGGGATTAAGACTTCATGCGATCTTGCATAGACATAGAACCTCCTGGCCCAAAAGGCCGCCCTGCCTCGCAGGGGATTTAGGAACTCATGGCTTGGCTATCTTGTGGGAGGCAAGAGCCCACAGGGTTAACCCGATCGGTAAGGGTTCAGACACCGTAGCCACGCCGGCCGGACCCATTCAGGGGCGTCTCGAGCAGCACATCCCTTCACACAATAAAAAGCGACTGAAAAGAGCCTGCCTACAATACGATTTCCATCGGTGGCTGCCGTGGCAAACTTGCAAGCAACACACTTTCGCTCAATAAAGCGATACTTCTGGGCTCTTGCTCCATTGAGGCGATGTCTTGGGGTTACTTGTGCACCGTCAAGCCATGCGGTACAGCTCTGCTCATGCCAAGACTTGTGATGTCAAAAGGCTTGCTCGGCCGTGATCTCTTGAGGCAATCTTGATTGAACGTCGTAACGCACCATAAAAGCTCATTACCAGCGTGCGGCAAACCGATGGATTCCAACAGTACAGGGAGTTTCATGTCTGCAGCAGTAAGCATCAGTCCTGTACCGACAATCGAACGTTGGACACTCCACTTGCATGCCGACCAGCCGTTGCCTGTCCTGGCTCAGCCAGCCTCGATGCTACGTGGCATTTTTGGTCATGCGCTGCGCGAACTCGCCTGCCACTGCCCCGACCAACACCATCAGCTTGACTGCCGCTACGCTCGTATATTCGAACCACAGCCAGGCGCTGAATGGCCAGCGCGCTATCGCAACTGTCCACCGGCCTACGTATTAACTGCACCCCACACGCCCGCCGGAACGCCTCGCGCATTCACCTTCAATCTAACTCTACTGGGACCCGCCTGCATGGAGCGGGACTTGATCTGGCAAGCCTGGCAACTTGCGGCCAGTCGGGGCATAGGGCCCACCAAAATACCCGCCAGTCTGCTGCCAGGCGTTCCTGAGCAACTGCACCAACCGGTGCCGAATACAACAGCGGTGAGCATGCGATTACTCAGCCCTCTGCTGCTCAAACGTAAACGGCACGGTCAGCCGGGTAGTTCTGCATTGGGTCCGGAGCAAGTGACCAGCACTGACCTGCTGCTGGCCCTGCACCGCCGGCTTGAGTTGACCCATAAGCTCTACGAAATTCCTCAGGCCCCTTTACCATGCCTGGATGAATGGCTGTCGCTGGCGAATGGCATCAGGTTACGAGCAGATCTGCAGGAGACTCATTTCGCACGCCGCTCTAACCGACAGCAAAAGCGTATGCCTTTGTTCGGATTAAGCGGTTACATCCATCTGCAGGGCACACTGACCTCCAGCCTGCTGAGCGCATTGGCCTTGGGCCAATGGCTACACATCGGCGGTAAGACGGCTTTAGGCCTGGGTGGATATCAACTGTTGGCTCCGGCCTATTTCACTGTCATTGACGGAAAAACATCCGTATGAAGCTAAAACAACCGGTCCTGATCCAGGCCGAGTACAAGATCACAACGCCCATGTTTCTTGGCGATGCTTTTCAGGAGACAGATGCAGATCAGATGCGCAATGCTTCGCTCAAGGGCGCTCTTCGCTTCTGGTGGCGAGCTCTGAACTGGGGTCGCGTACTGGCGGCTGCCAAAGGGGATGAGATTGATGCACTCAAGAGGCTGCACGGCGAAGAGGGCGCTCTCTTTGGTCGCGCCAGCGATAGCAAAAGCTCTGAACAGAGCCTTGTGCAGATCACTTCTCAATTGAAAGACTGCCAACGGGTGGAGGCGGGCGCTCAGCCACAAAATCTCACCTATCTGCTAGGCCAAGGACTTTACAGCCACAATACCAAAGGGCCTGCCGGGAAAAAGGGCACACAAAGACCCTACCTGAAGGACGGGAGACTACTCATCGAAGTGCGCCTGAAACCTAGCGCTAAAGAAGAGCAAGCACTCTCTACCAGGCAGGCACTGGTTGCGTTGGGGCTGTTTGGCGGCCTCGGTAGCCGAGCGCGCAAAGGCCTTGGATCGCTATCTTTGCAATGGGTGGATTATTCGAATCAACGCGAGGAATTTCCAGATCTGGATGCGATCGAGACTTTTTTGCAGAGACTGAATTTTGATGCTCCTGATGGGGCGCCACTTACAGCTCTCAGCAGGGGTAGCCGAATCGAGGCAGTGCCGAGCAACCGCACTGCACTTCAGCTCTTGGCAGACGTAGGACAGGAGCTCCAATCTTACCGCGACGGAACCGTACCTGGTCGTGATCGCCGAAACAACTTCCGACATGACCGTGAAATCGCTCTCAAGGCTGCCAAGGGTGAGCGTGTTGACACATTGCCAAGTCGGGCAATATTTGGTCTACCTCATAATTATTTCTGGATCGAAAGCAAAGACAAGCTCGAAATTGCACCCAAGGAGAGCACACGCAATCGCCGTGCATCACCTTTGATGATTCATATCCATGAGTTTCCGGATGGGCACTGTGCAGCCATCCAATTGCTGTTTCCGTCTCGCTTTCTGCCAGATCAGACGGTTTTGGAACTCAAGGGCAAACGCACCAGCAATCTCACAGATCCCAAGGTCAGTTATCAACCAATCATCAATTACCTGGATGGGTTCCCGCAACGCAAGGTGCTGCGCAATGGCCAATAAACAGGTTTTTCAGTTTACGCTCGGCCCCGTGCAGGGCTTTGTAGCTCAAGCCCGCAGGACCCGTGATTTTTGGGCAGGCTCGTTCATCCTGTCCTGGCTTTCCAGTGTGGCCATGGCAAGCATTCAGCAGCAAGGCGGCAAGATCAGCTTTCCTACACCCAACCAGCATTATCTGGACTGGTTGCATGGCAAGGGTACTAGCAAGCCACCCTTGCAGGGCAGTGTTCCCAACCGCTTTAAAGCCATGACCGCAGAGGTGACGGCTGACTTCAAACCGGAATTGGTAAGCGATGCGGTGTTGAAGGCCTGGCAAGCACTGGCTGAGCGTGTCTGGCAAGAAGATCTGGAGGGCATCGCCAGTGATGCGAGCCGGGCGATATGGCAGCGTCAGACCAACAGCTTTTGGGAGATCAGTTGGGTCCTGTCAGCAGATGAGGACACCAATCTACTTGACCGTCGAAAGAACTGGCGTGGCCAGGTAGCCCCCAGCGAACCAGGCCATAAATGCATGATGATGGACGGCTGGCAGGAGCTGTCTGGGATACTGGTAAGCAATATGTCCGCGGTCAATCGCGTCTGGGAAACCCTGCGCGAGACTGGCAAGTCCGGCATCAGAACCGACCTGCGAGAAGGCGAACAGCTTTGTGCTATGGCTTTCATCAAAAGACGGTTTGTTCGTTATTTCCATCAGGTGCATTTTCAGCTACCCGGATCTGACCAGTTGATTCAAGGCTGGAGGTTGCCCAGCGCGGTGCCTTCAGTGGCTTTTCTGGCCGCCGCTCCCTGGATTGCCGAAGTCATTAGAAACGCACCTTTATCGGCCTTTAACCGCTTCCACGACGCAGCGCAGAAACTGACGGGCTATTCGGAAGCTGCGCATGTCAGCGAGGATAACTTTGCGATAGATATTCAGTGTGTCAGTGACGCCGTAACGCAGCGGAAACAGAAGGAAGACTTTAATCGACTCTGGGCAGGTCTGGATGGGCAAACATATTTCCCCTCTGCGCTGCAGAATGAAAATTTGTTTGACGATCAGACCCAGGCTGGCAAGGTACTGAACGCTTTAAATAGTCTGCGCAAGGAAGCGGGGATGGAACACCTTCCTTCTCCTTTCTATGCCATATTGCTTATGGATGGCGATCAGCTGGGCAGTCATATGGGGGATGCCAGCAAACAGCAACCCATCAGCGCAGCATTGAACGCCTTCACCGAAGGCGCCGGCAATTTGGTACGTGAACATAATGGCTTTCTGGTCTATGCCGGTGGCGATGACGTGCTGGCACTGTTACCACTTGAGGATGCCCTGCCCGCCGCAGCGGCACTGCAGGCTTTTTACAAGCACTGCTTCGCTACCAAAGGCAAAGGCATAGTGTCCTCAACACTGTCAGGCGCCATCGAATATGTGCACATACGTACCCCACTGACTCGCGTATTACAGAACGCGCACAATCTGCTCGACGACGTGGCAAAGGATGCTAGTGGTCGTGACTCGATTGCAGTACGTGTCTGGAAACCTACCGGCATGGTCGTGCAATGGAACATGCCCTGGGCCTATGCGCTGGATGAAAATGGCACACCATTGATCGGGAAGTTGGCCGAGGACTTGGCCACCTTGCAGGGCGAAGAGGCTCACTTTTCCAGCAAATTTTTCTTCCGAGCCAAACAGGTCATTTCACGATTTCCTGAAATGCCCGACGAGGCACTTGGAAAAGTGCTCAAGGCGGAATACCTGCACTCCTTTGGTTCTCGTGCCCGCAAGGTCGATGCGGAAAAGCTGGCGAAACTGGAAGAGTCATTGGCTTGCCTGCTTGCACAAAGCCGTTACTGGCACCGCATGCTGGACGACAAGGGCAAGCCTTCTTTCAGTGCGTCAGGACTCAATCCGGATGCAGCCCTGCTGGTCCGCTTTCTCGCCACCAAGGGTATGGAGAGGGATTCTCTATGAAACTGACCTGTCACTTTACACCTTTTGATACCTGGTTTTTTCGCGAGTCACGCCCGCAAGGCAGTATCGGCAGCAGTGAGCTGGCCAGCGTTTTTCCACCACCGGTTCGCACCCTGCTTGGCGCAGTGCGCACCGCTATTGGCGATGCCTGGCATGCTCGGCATGGGAGCGACTGGCGACAATTTGCACAGTTAACAGGCCTGCAGGCGTTGATTGGCAATGCAGATAACCTAGGATCTTTGCGCTGCAGCGGTCCATGGCTGACCCGCAATGGAGAAAGACTCTACCCGGCTCCGGCTACGTTAATGGTTAAGGAAGGGGTGTATTTTAGCCTTACTCTTGGCGAGCCCGTCCATTGTGATCTAGGTAATGTGCGCCTGCCTGCATTCCCCGCTCAGGTAAAAGGATTGTCCAACCTCCGAGGCGCGAAGCCGGCAGGGCAGTGCTGGCTCACGATCACTGGCTGGCAGGCATTACTGAACGGCAAAACGCCCAATGCCGATCAGGTTGTGGATGCGGCTTCGCTGTTTCACGAAGAACCCCGGTTGGGTATCGGCCGCGACAACCAACGCCACAGTGTAGAGCAGGGACTGCTGTATCAGACCCGTCACCTGCGGCTGGCGGCAGATGTTGGAGTCGAGCTTGAGCTGGACGGCTTGCCCGAGGATCTGTTTACACAGATTGATATGCCCTGCGATCAGGTCATCCGTCTGGGTGGTGAAGGCCGCCAAGCGAGCCTTGCCATCAACCGACAACAAAAACACCAGGATTTGCTGCCGGGCGCACCGACAGGTAAAGGTACTGCCGTTCTCTATACGCTTACGCCGATGACCTGTGCACCTAACCAACCCGCAGGCATACCAGAGAATTTCAGATCGGTAATCCATGATGACGTTCAGTCATGGGAGGGAGAGATCTCAGGCATGGGACTACGTATTTTGGCGGTGGCCTGTGGCCGACCCGTGCGCGAAGGCGGCTGGGATATGGCCAATCACAAAGCGCGCCCGGTGGAAAGCCTCCTCCCCGCTGGCAGTGCCCTCTTTGTTGAAGCATTGGATGGCAACTCGGCAAGCCTGCAATATCTTCACAACAAGTCCTGCGGAGCAGGCTCAGCCTTGGGCCGCGGCCAACTGCTGACTGGCTACCCGTTGACATGAACTTTTTCCTGGAAATAACACAATGACCACTCGATCTGCTCTTTTGCTGCTGTGTACCGAGACTCCATTACATGCCGGTACTGGACAGTCCCTTGCCGGTATAGACCTACCTATCCAGCGCGAGGTCCATACGAACTGGCCTTGCGTGTACGGTTCAGCGGTCAAGGGTGCGTTGCGTGCTCGCGCGTTCCATGACCAGATCGGCAAGGATTCGCTGATCGAGCTTTTTGGCCCCGAGCATGCCGCGGCTGCAGGCGAGCGCGACGCCAGTCACGCCGGCGCATTGTTAGTTGGCGATGCTCGTCTGCTGTTACTACCAGTGCGCTCACTACAATCGTGTTTCAAGTGGGTAACCTGTCCAGCCATTCTCAAACGCTGCTGGCGCGACGCCGAGCGCCTGGGCGTGCCACTGGAACCGCTTGAGTTAAAGCCCTTTGAGACTACATCTGCATTGGTTGCAGCTGATAGTGATGAGGATCTCTTTCTGGAAGAATTTAGACTTCAGGCCATAAAGAACACTTCAGTGGATAACATCAGCCAGCAGTTAGCCACACTCTGCGCCAATACGCCCGACTCAGAGGAGCTAAAGAGGCGGCTGGTGGTAGTCAGTGATGATATTTTCAGTTTTCTAGCCACCAACGCCACGGCTGTTCATGCTCATATCGCCATTGAGGCAACAACAAAAACAGTCAAGGATGGCGCATTGTGGTACGAAGAGACCCTGCCTCCGGAAACAGTGCTTTATGTCGCGCTGACCGCAACAGCCAGTCGCCGCAAAGGAAGCCAGAGCAGTGCCGAAGAAATGCTCTCGCTTTTTTCCGACCTGCTTCAGCAACGCCCGTGGCTGCAACTGGGTGGTAATGAAACCACGGGCATGGGCTGGTGCCGTACTAGCCTGAATTCAGCTCAGTCCTGAGGTGGTGACCATGAATATCCAATCAGCACCGCGCACTATGGACCAGCAGCGCGCCGAATTCGCCCTGAAGGCAATAGACGCTTTCAGCAACCGGGACGAAAGCAGCCAGGCCGAACTGCGTCGTTACCTGATCCAGTTGCCTGCACTCATCCAGATGAATGGTCTTGGTCAAGCGCTGGCTTTTTACCGCAGCAAAGGGATGCCCTCCAGCCATGGTGATATCTACAGCCTGCTTGGCAAATGGCTGTGCGAAAAACCTGAAGGACGCATCTTCAACATTGGTGAAACCGACGTATTACGCGCCATTACCAGTGCCGACATGTTTCGCTATATGGCCGCTCAGAATGAAGCGCTGGCGCTGCTGGAGTGGCTGAAAAAGTTTGCCTCCGCAATGCTCAAAAAGGGGGAATGAGATGCCACTGCCAATGTACCAGGGCCTCAATGCCCCCTCGAGTGAAGTTCTTGGTAACGCGAATCACGGCTTGTGGTTCGAACGATATTTCTCAGCCTATGCATCAGATTTCGCTGAAATTGACGAAGATGCGCGAAGAGAGTGGCTGAAAAACTGCCAGCGCAAACAGGGCAATAAAGAAGAACTGCGTAACAAAGCTGCCCAAACATTACATCGGGTACGCAGTTTTGGTGGTGATGCCAGGATCTATCGCTGCGCTGGCCGCTTTGTCAGTGGTATCGGCAATGCACACCCACTGGAAAATGGCTTTAGTTGGCATCCAACCTTAGGCATGCCATACCTGCCCGGCAGTGCCATCAAGGGGCTTGTGCGCGCAGTAATCGAAACCGCACTTGATGCCTCTGCAGGGGAAAAGGCGGCGCTGCTCAAGCTCTGGTTTGGTACAGCAAACAAGGGTGATGTCGCCGAGCAGGCTGGTGCTTTTATCTTTATGGATGCCTTACCGGTGTCACCATGTGAGCTAAAGGCTGAGGTGCTCACACCGCATATGGGTAAATGGTATGAAAAAGGGGGTAAAAGCCCGCAAGAACCCAGCACCATGCCCGGCGACTGGCATTCACCAGTGCCGATTACCTGGCTGGTAGCAAACAATCTAAGCTTACAGTTTGCAATCATGCCGCGCCCTGGCACTGGAAATTCCGAATTGGACGAGCTATGGGAAGCTCTTGAATACGGTCTGCAATACCTCGGTGCTGGCGCTAAAACATCAATAGGTTTTGGAATCTTCGAACTGGACAAGGAGTCTGGCGAGGTTCAGCAACTAATAGAAAAGGAGCTGCAGAATCGCCAAGCTGCCCTGGCTAAGCAGCAACACCTGCAGGCCTTGGCCAACGCTTCAGAAGAACAGCGCTGTATTGTCGAGCTACAGGACTATCTGGAGGCATTGCCGGATAGAATGCCAGCAGGGCACGCGGAAAACGTGATTCTTTGGGAAAAGGTCAATTTCAGCATCGACTTGATCAGCGAACAAGGGGACGCCGCCCAAAAAGCTGAACTCTATGCATTGATAAAAGGTGCACGTGACAGAAAGTTCACTGTAAGCAAGAAAAATGAAAAGAAATTCAAAGAGCTACTGACGAAACTTCATCCTTAAGCACGCAGCTTGTCGGCTGGCCGGTATGGTTTCAGCTTGAAACCACTGGCGATGAGCTGCGAAGGACAATGACCCTGCATATGTGATCAAATTTTGCACAACTTTATGATGAAAAAACGATCAGCTTTTTCAGTCACACAACTTAATGATTTACCAAAAGATTTTTTCAGCCTAGAGTCCGAAGGGCTGCCCCGCCTCATAGGGGATTAAGACATGCCCAGGTCGCGCATGCCGAGCATATCCTGAGTCCGAAGGGCTGCCCCGCCTCATAGGGGATTAAGACCTTCTACTTGGGTCAACCTGCTCGCAACAGTTTGTCCGAAGGGCTGCCCCGCCTCATAGGGGATTAAGACCCCTGAAGGGTGATTGCGATGTCAGAACGGATCGGTCCGAAGGGCTGCCCCGCTTCATAGGGGATTAGGACTCCGTCGCCATGGCTCCTTTCGTGTGGTGATACGTCCGAGGGGCTGCCCCGCTTCAGAGGGGATTAAGACTCGTTTTGGCCAGTCAGACGCATGAACTCAGCTTGTCCAAATGGCTACCCCGCCTCATAGGGGATTAGGACTGGTGATTGACGGCCGTTAATCACTCAGTTTACGTCTGAAGCGGCACCTGGAGTGGTCAACTGAATCCAGAAAATGCACAAAATTTTCTTCTGCCTGGGCTGGTGCCAGACCATCGTTGAATCGATGTGGCCTCAGCCTGTTGTAGCGAGTCATCAGGTAATAGCTGATGCCTCGCTTCGTTTCGTTGAACTCTGTGTAGATCAACACACGCTCCCTGCTGAAACTCACTCGTCAGCTGTCGATAGCCATGTCGATTTCCCGAGGCCGGATCGAAGCTTGGTCATAATAGAGGTGGTGATGAGCTTTTGGACTTGCAACAAGCCATGGACACACTCTCGGAACTACACGTCCTGTGTGCCGCCAGGGGTAGCCCCAGCTCGGCTAATTGCATTTGGTAGTGGATCAGGTAAAGCTTTATGCCTATGGACAGGCGTCACTTGAACCTGAGGCTTTGTGTCAAAAGCCTATCAATCTATCGTGCATAAATTTGTGCCAAACGGTAAAGACTGGCTAATTGAGCATGAAATAATAGAGGCCAAATGGCACAAATCGGTTTAGTTTTTTTATAATAAATACAAAGATTTAAATAGAATAGATCCATTTATCTACTATTTATGCCTATAAAAATCGATCTAGATAAATGCATTATTTTTGCCCTCCGAAGGCAAATAGCGTCACATAACGGGAGCAGGTGACTTTACTCAGCCAGAAAATCCAGCAAGGCCTGGCTGAAGCGTTCCGGCGCGTCCTGCTGCAGCCAGTGGGACGCACCCTGGATCAACTGAAAGCGGGCGCCCGGAATCTCACTCGCCAGTTGCTGGCCGTCAGCCACCTTCTGCCAGGGATCGTCTTCGCCCCATAGCACCAGCGTAGGTGCTGTGACGGTGTGGTGCCGGTCGACCAGTGCCATGGTCTGGTTGGCATTCAGCGCAGAGGCGTTGCGCAGCAGGCTGAGCTTGCCTTCCTCATCGGACCAGGGCGCCTTGATGCCCTCGGCAAATGCCACCGTCAAACGCTGCTGGTCGGAAAGCCCCATGGCCAGGCTTTCGTCCAGCGCGTCCAGCAGTGCCGATACGGGCTTGCTCTTCCAGCGCAGCGGGTGGCCGAAGTCCAGCATGTCGTCATCGAAGCGGTCGTAGCAGACCGCATTGCTGATAACCAGCCGCTCGACCACGGCCGGGTGTTCGATTCCCAGTATCAGCGCCACTGCACCGCCGGTGTCGTGCCCGACAACATGGGTCCGCTCGATTCCCAATCGGTCGAGCAGGGCGAGAATCATCCGCGCCTGATCCTGAAAGCTGCGATCGAACCGGTCGCGCTTGTCGGAGAACCCGTGGCCCAGAAAGTCCGGCGCGATGACCCTGTAGCCCTCTTCGGCCAGCAAGGGGATGACCGCGTGGTAGAGAAAGCCCCAGGTGGGAATCCCATGCATCAGCAGTATGGTGCCGGCCTTGCCACTGCCGGTGTCGATATAACGCACCGATACATTCAGGTGATTGACGCTGCCGGCGGGCAGCGTGACAAGCCGCTGTGCGGCGTGAAAGTCCTGCCAGGTGGCATAGGTCATTTCGCGCATCCTCTAGCTTGCAAGGAATTGCATGGCGGCTGTATGGCCGCTGCACATCGCCCGCAGCAGGCGTGTTGGTTGGGCACTATCGTTCAGCAGCATGGGCTTTCCCCTGTGGCGGTCTCGCCCATGTCGTAGGGCAGCGCGCCGCCGCAACCGGGGAAGATGCCATAGTGCCGGTCGAAGTTACCGATAAATTCGAAGTGCGCCGCAAAGCGGGTGTCCTGCAACATGCGCCAGGTATTACCGCATACCGGGAAAATCCGGCCGGTCTCAATGGCGTGGTGCTTGTCGAGCTGGAACAGATGCTCTGCCTCGGGGATGCTGCCGCGGTAGATCACCGCCTGGCCGTAATCCTCACAGGCCGGTTCCAGTTCTGGCAGCTTGAACAGCCGGTAGGTGGCAGAGAAGAATTGAACGTTGCCCAGCTTCGCCGCGATGGCCGGGTCGGTAATCTCTAGCGGTCGATCTTCCACCAGCCGCGGATCGAGAAACCCGTGGCGCCTGGCCAGATTCTCGAAGTCGTTCCAGTAGAGCGCGCCGCCGAGGCACTCGCCATATAGCACCTCGTCCTGACGCAAGGCGTCGGACAGACGGCGATCGGCGTAGATATCGGAGAAATACAGCTCGCCACCGGGCTTGAGCAGACGATAGGCCTCGCGCAGCACCGCATCCTTGTCCGGCGACAGGTTGATCACACAGTTGGAGACGATGACATCAATGCTGTTGTCGGCCAGACCCAGGGTATCCAGCTGTTCGATATAGCCGTGGTGAAACTGGACATTGGCATAACCGAAGCGTTCGGCATGGTAGTCCAGATGACGGCGCGCCACGTCCAGTTGCTCTTCGGTCATATCGACGCCGATCACCTGGCCCTCGGCACCAGCCAGCTGCGCCAGCACATAGCAATCGCGCCCCGAGCCGCTGCCCAGGTCGAGAATCCGGCAAGCTTCCAGCAAATGCGGCGCGACCAGACCGCAGCCGTAGTATTTTTCCGTCACTACGGGATGGATACTGGCCAGCAGCGGCTTGAGCCAACCCGGCATGCTGGATACATCACAGCAGGCGGATGTCTTCAAATCGGCACTGCTCTGCAGCACCTTACCGTAATAATCTTTGACCGATTCGTGCATGGAGCCCCCGGCGTGGTGAATTAGGCTCTAGGAGCCTGGCTTAAGCTGTTCGCTACGGTAGCCGAGAGTGCGCGAGGTGACCAGAGTCTCGTAACTGAAGAGGGCGTAAAACTACCCGAGCCGTGACGACATCAGAGACTGCACTGGCGCCAGCCCGCAGATACAAAAACACCAGCGACAAGCGCTGGTGTTTTCGGGTGCAAGACAAAGCCGGGCTCAGGCCTTGTCGATACCGTCTTTGAATGCGTCTTTGACGTCACCCTTGAGGTTCTGCGCCTTGCCCTTGATTTCCTGGGCCGCGCCTTCACCTTGCAGGCTCTCGTTGCCGACTGATTTGCCTACAGCCTGCTTTCCCTTGCCGACGATCTCGTTGGCGGTTCCCTTGATCTTGTCCGTAGTGCTGGTCATGGCGTTGCTCCTGGCGACACCGGAATTGGGTCGCACCAATATACGACCACGGCTCGCTGATTCGGTTCACTTTCTAATCAAGCCTGAGGATCGCCGGGATACTGGGAGTGCTTGAGCAGCCCGGCCAGGTGCACGCAGTTGCGCGCCATCATCGCGGTGGTGTGGCTGATATTGTCCGGGGTCTTTTCCAGCATATTGAAATCGGTGCCGGTCATCGCTTCGCCAACCCAATAGGTGGATGCGTTGGCCGGGATACTGAAGCCGCAGTCGTTGAGCGCCTGAAACAGCTCAGCGCACACGTGATGTGCGCCATCCTCGTTCCCCACCACCGCCACAGCCGCGACCCGGCCGTACGAAACCATGCGGCCCTGATCATCCATCTCGCTGAGAAAGGCATCGATGCGCTCAAGCACGCGCTGACAGATACTGGACTGATGCCCAAGCCAGATGGGCGTACCGAGCAGGAATATATCCGCGTTCAGAATTTTTGTGCGCAGCGCCGGCCATTCGTCTCCTTCGCCCTCGTCGGAGGTGACGCCGGGCTTGATGTTGTGGTCGGCAGCGCGAACCAGCTCACCCTTTACGCCGAGCTTCTCCAGTTCTTCAAGGCTCTGACGCAACAGCAGGTCGCAGGACGAGGCCGCGGGGGATTGTTTGAGGGTGCAGTTGATGGCGAGTGCGGTGATAGTCATGGGCTCTCCTGGAACAGGTCGAGAGATATTTGGCAGCCACCCCCGAGCCGCGTTCACCTGTCTCGACAGGCGGTCCGCTGGCGAAGCCTCCGCCATTTGCGTATAGACTGTCGCAGTTCCTTCCCTAACCGATCCAGGACCCGAGCATGGCCGCGACCTCCATTCACCGCCTCAACATCGTGCGTGCTGCAGCGCGGCTGTTCCGCAAGAATGGGTACGCCAGAACCGGTCTGAACGAGATCCTGGCCGAGAGCAAGGCGCCCAAGGGCTCGCTCTACCACTACTTTCCCCAAGGCAAGGAGCAACTCGGCGAAGAGGCCCTGCGCTTTTCCGCGCGAACCGCAACCGACACGCTGGAAACCCTGTGCCATACGCACCAGAGCGCTCCAGCGCTGCTGAACGCCTTCGGCGCATTGCTTGCCGACTGGATGGAGCAGTCCGGTTTCCGTGACGGCTGCCCCATGGCCACGACCATTCTCGAGACGGTTCCGCAATCACCGGCGCTCACACAGGCGGCCGGGGAGGGGCTGGCCGCCTGGCGAACAATCTTCGAGCAGCGCCTGCGCGCCGATGGCGCCACGGCCCCAGACAGCCTGCGCCTGGCCAACCTGACCATCGCGGTTCTCGAGGGTTCGCTGATTCAGGCACGGGTGGCTCAGGACCGACGACCCATCATCGAATCTCTGGAAGAAGTAGCTGCCCTCATGCAGATGCGCTCCGGTCGAACCTGAGCCGCTCTCACCTGCCTGCACTGCCTGCGTTATCAGTTGCCTGACTGGCAAAAGCCTGCTAATTATAACGACTGGTCTACATATATTTTGCAGCGCACAGGGAGCCATTTCGATGGATAGCAACAAACCGATTCCTGCCGGATTCACCAAACACGACCGTCGCAGCGGACTGACCGACCCATGGGAGCCGCTCTATGCCGCAGGGTCCGATACCGGCTTCAGCCTCGGGCTGCATGCCGGGGCAGCCCACGTGAACAGTCGCGGCTTTGTGCATGGCGGCCTGCTGTCCGCACTGGCGGACAATGCGATGGGTCTGAGCTGTGCCCGGCAGATCGAGAATGTTGGCGGACTGGTCACCGTGAGCCTGTCTATCGATTACCTCGGTACCGCCCGCCAGGGCGAATGGCTGGAAATTCGCGCCGAGCCCACCCGTATCGGCCAGTCGCTGTGCTTCGCCGAAGCGCGCATCCTGTCTGATGGGCAGCTCTGTGCCACCGCCAAGGCGGTATTCAAGGTGGCCTTGGCCACGGTGAAACAGGAGAAACATGCATGAGCGACCATGATGAACTGCTAGCCCGGATTCAGGGCGTCTCGCGTCTGGCCGAGTTCAACCAGTGGCTTGGCCTGGAAGTGACTGCCGTGGCACCGGGCGAGGCGGAGCTCGTGCTGCAATGGAAAAAGGAGCTGGGACAATACAGCGGCTTTCTGCACGCCGGCATCCAGGGCGCCCTGATCGACACCGCTTGCGGGTTCGCTGCGGCGACGCTCAGTGGCCGTGTGCTGGCTTCGCAATTTACCGTGCGCTGCCTGCGGCCTGCAGTAGGGCAGAGTTTTAGAGTGGTGGCGCGGGTGGTGAAGCCAGGCCGCCAGCAGATTTTCACCGCCGCCGAACTCTACGCGACCGACAACGGAGAGGAAAAGCTGGTGGCCAGCGGTGACACCCTGCTGGTGCCCGTGGCTTCGTAACCAGCGATTGGGATCGAGGGCTACTTGCGCTGCACGAACTGCACATCGAATCCCCGTGCATCCAGTTGCGTCACGTCAGTCGGCCGCCCCTGCTCATCCAGTCGCACCAGTCCGATCCCGCTGCCGTTCCACAGTCGCTCGCCGGCCTTGGCGCGGTCGGGGTCGCGCGGGGTGACCCGCATATGCCGCCGCTTGGTCAGCCAGTTCAGCGGCGACCAGGGCGCGTACAGCCAACGGTTCAGACGGTCGAACCAGTCCAGCAGGGTATCGGGGAAGGTGTTCTTCAGGCCGCTGCTGGTTATCTGCCAGATGTGCGGCCGGCGACCGCTGACCTGATCGCGGATGGTCACGTCATAGGCAAAGGAATAGTGCACGTCCCCCGAGAGCACGACAAAATTGCCCGGTGTGCGTGAGTGGCGGAAGATATTCAGCATGACGCTGGCAGCGCCGCGATGGGCCATCCAGTTCTCGGCATCGACCAGCAGCGGCTTACCGGCCAGGGTGAACAGCTTCTGTATTCCTTCGATGAGTTTCACGCCGAACATCGGCGCCGCCGAGACGATTACCACCGCCGGCTTGTCCAGCAGCATCTGCTGCATCTCGCTGAGGGCTTCCCAGTCCATCAGACCGGATGGATGGCCCGGCCGGCTACCATTGCGCCAGCGTCGGGTGCGGGTATCCAGCACCAGCATATGCGGCGTGCCCGCCACCTCGTAACCCCAGCACTGGCAATAGAGCACCTGGCCAATGCAGGCATCCTGCTGCTCCGCCTCAAGCCAGCCACCGTCGGCGGCGGCCGCCAGCAGCTCCCCCAGCGTATTCAATGGCTCGCGCAGCTGATCCGGATCGTTACCCCAGGCCTGGCACAACAGGTAGGCGAGCAGGGCGTTGCCGATAATCCGCCGCGAGAAGGGATGACCATAGGCAGTCTGTTCCCAGTCAGCGGTCAGGTTCCAGTCGTCGGTAATGTCATGGTCGTCGAAGATCATCAGGCTCGGCATGTGGGCCATCAGGCGCGCGCTCTGCGGCAGCCCCTCGACAAAGCCTTCAATCGCCACTTTCTCGCGGGCATAGGTGGCCGCCTGCTCCGCTGGCAGGTCCGGTGACTGCAGGTCAAGCAGCCGCCAGGGCAGCGGGGACCAGCTGAGCAGATACATCGCCAGCATCTCGGCGAAGCTCATCAGATGATTGTGCGCGTTGGCGGAGGTGAATACCGGCTTCCTTGCGCCACCGAAAAAGCGCTCGCGCAGGGGCATGTTGAGCTGGATGTCCGGCAGCAGCTCCTCGCGGCGATAATAGCTGTGCTCGCTGCGATACAGGGCCTGGCTGTCGGCCACGGTGGCGCCTTCCAGGCTTTCGTCAAACAGGCCCAGACGGTCGATCAGCTGGTGGACCGCATGCAGCATCGGCCCGGCCACATCGTCCACGTAGACCTGGTCACCACTCATCATCAGCCAGGCCGGCCGTTGCGCGGGATCGTCCAGGCGCTCGGCGAGCCAGGCATCGGCGCGCACCAGGCCATCACCGCAGGGGTAGTGCGGCTTGCGGCAGGAGCCATGCAACAGCGTGCGATTGGAACTGGCAATCATCAGCGACGCTCGCGTGCGCCCGGGATGCAGCAGATGGGGCAAGGCAGTCGCCAGATTGTGCTGCTCTCCTGCGCAACGCCAGGCCAGGTCGTACTCGATCAGCGTGTCGACCGGCAGGGGATCCTCAAGGCGGATATCCAGCAGATGCACATATGCCCGGGCGCCAACGGGGAACACTCGGCAGGCCGGGCCCTCCGGAACAATTTCGATAGCCTGGTCGCCCTGGCTGCGCTGCAGCGTCAGCACCATGGGCAGGCGCTCGGTCGCCACCAGCCAGATCAGCAGACGCCCGGGCTCCAGCTTCCGCAGGATCGGGCCGGCGATGATGGCAGGAAGCGTGTTGGATTCGGGCGCGGGCATGGTTTCTCGGACTGGTGAAAGTAAAGCCGGTTCAATCGGCCGGGGATCAGAATATTACGCGGTGGTATCGGGCGCCACCGCGCAACTGTGTCAACGCTTATGACCCGTCAACACCGTTGCTGTTGTCCGTTCCCAGCCATCCGGCTCACCGCTAGCCTGCAGGGCTCGATTTCCGACTGCCCTGGAGACACCCTGCCATGTTCGACCGTCACTACAGCGTCTGGCCCGACCAGGTTCCGCATTTTCTCGAACTGCCGCAAACCAGCCTGTACAGCAACCTGACCGTCTCGGCCCTGCGCTATCCGCAGCATCCGGCGATCCTCTATTACGGTAGCGCCCTCAGCTATGCCGAGCTGGAGCGTCAGGCCGAAGCCCTGGCCGGCTATCTGCAGCATGTCGGGGTCAAGGCCGGCGATCGTGTACTGCTGTACATGCAGAACAGCCCCCAGTTCGTCATCGGTTTCTACGCCATCATGCGTGCCAACGCGGTGGTCGTACCGGTCAATCCGATGAACCGCAAGGCCGAGCTGGAATATCTGATCGCCGATACGGAAGCGGCCGTGGCGCTCTGCGGCCTGGAGTTGCTGGACAATTTCGACGGGCTGATTGGCACCGGCTCGCTGCGGGAAGTCATCGCCTCGGCCTACAGCGAATACATCACCGAGCCTACCGACCTGGAACTGCCCGACGCCGTGCTGCTTCAGGGCCCCGCGCCGCAGCGACCGGGCATAAGCCGCTGGCAGGACGCCCTTGCAGCCGGCCACCCGCCCGGCCCACTGACAGCCGGCCCGGATGACAACTGCGTGATCCCCTACAGCTCCGGCACCACCGGCAATCCCAAGGGCTGCGTGCATACCCACCACAGCGCCATGGCGACCACCGTCTACTGTTCCGTCTGGGGCAATGCCCAGCACGACAGTGTCCAGCTGGTATCGGTGCCCATGTTCCACGTGACCGGCATGCAGGTGTGCATGAACGGCGCGATCTATATCGGCGGCACTCAGGTGGTCATGACCCGCTGGGACCGCAAGGTCGCGGCGCAACTGATCCAGGATCATCGCATTACCGGCTGGCGCAACATCTCCACCATGGTGGTCGACCTGCTGTCCGAGCCGACCATCGACGACTATGACCTGTCCAGCCTCCAGGGCATCGGCGGTGGCGGTGCAGCGATGCCCGCCGCAGTGGCGGCCAAACTGCAAGCCAAGACCGGCCTGCAGTACGCAGAGGGCTACGGCCTGTCCGAAACCATCAGCGCCACCCACATGAACCCGCCCCAGGCGCCCAAGCCCCAGTGCCTGGGCATTCCGATCATCGGCGTGGACTCGCGCATCATTGATGTCGAGACCCTGCAGGAGCTCGGAGTGGGTCAGACCGGTGAGATCGTACTGCACGGGGAGCAGGTGTTCGGCGGCTATTGGCGCCGGGACGAAGCGACGGCCGAAGCCTTCATCGAGCTGGAAGGCAAGCGCTTCTTCCGCTCCGGCGATATCGGCTACTACGACGAAGAGGGCTATTTCTTTCTGGTCGATCGCGTCAAGCGGATGATCAACGCATCCGGCTTCAAGGTCTGGCCGGCGGAGGTCGAATCGCTGCTCTACGGCCATCCGGCGATCCGCGAGGTCTGCATCATCTCGTCACCGGACGAGCGCCGTGGTGAAACGGCCAAGGCCGTGGTGGTGCTGGCCGCCGGCCAGGAACAGGTCAGCGCGGACGAGATCCTCACCTGGTGTCAGCAGAACATGTCGGCCTACAAGTGTCCGAAACAGATCGCCTTTGCCGAGAGCCTGCCCAAGTCACCGACCGGCAAGATTCTCTGGCGTGCACTGCAGGAACAGGAGTGGGCCGGCAAGGCCTGACATCGGCGCTGCGTCGGAAACAGGCGGAAACGGGAGAAAAGTGAACGGGCTGCCTCGCAGCCTGTCACTATGAACATTCTCTTGCACCGCACGCATTCTGACGGAGCAGCCATGACGGAAGGATCGACTGAAAGATCATCGAAGACCCTGCTGATTCTCGGCGGGACCGGTCTGGTCGGCAGTAACCTGATCGAGCAGGCCCTGGCCCACCCCCAGGTCGGCCGCGTCATCGCCCCGACGCGGCGGCCGCTGGTCATCAGTGACCGCCTGCTCAATCCGCTGCTGGATTTCGACGAACTGCCGGCCAATGCGCCCTGGTGGCAGGCCGATGCAGTGCTCTGCGCCCTCGGCACCACGCTCGGCCAGGCCGGTTCACGGGAACAGTTCTACCGGGTGGATCATGACTATGTCCTGCAGGCCGCCAATTATGCGCGCCAGGCCGGCACCCCGGTGTTCGTGCTGAATTCATCCCTCGGCGCCGCCACCGGCTCGCGCTCCTTCTACCTGCGCACCAAGGGCACGACCGAAAACGATATAGAAGGCCTGGGCTACGGCTCGGTGACCCACGTACGTCCGTCGCTACTGGACGGCGGAGTTCGGCCGCAGTTCCGGCTTGGCGAGAGCATGGGGCTTTGGCTGGTCAAGGGGCTGCGGCCGCTGGTGCCCCCCCGCTATCAGGCGGTCAGCACCCGCGACGTGGCGGCGGCCATGCTGGAGGCCGCCCTGCAGCCCGCCCCGGGCGTGAATATCATCGAGTCGGAGCAGATCCGCAGAAGCACCTGACGCCCGTGATCCATAGCGATGCCTGTCGCCGAGGCGCAGCTTCCCTATGCTGGCCCATTGCCTTACCCTGACGCCCCAGGCATCACGCTATAATGCAGTGTGAACACGTCGGCTGACCGGATACCCATATGATCGACTACAGTAAAAAGCGCTTCCTGGTGGTAGATGACTTCTCCGAGTTTCGTACGTCGGTGACAGGAATGCTGCGGCTCATGGCCGTGAAGAATGTCGACGCCGCCGCCCGCGGGGAAGAGGCCATTGCCATGTGCCGCAACACGGCCTATGACGTGATTCTGCACGATTACAACCTGGGTGCCGGCAAGAACGGCCAACAGGTCCTCGAAGAGCTGCACCACGCCGGTCTGATCAGCCCCCACTGCATTTTCGTCATGTGTACTGCCGAGAGCAGCCAGGCCATGGTGATGAGCGCGCTGGAATGCGAGCCGGATGCCTACCTGACCAAGCCCTTCAACCGGGCCAGCCTGCAACAGCGCCTGGACAAACTGGTGGAGCGCAAACTGGCGCTCAAGCCGATTCTCGATGCCCAGGCAAAGCGCGATCAGAATGCCGTACTGGCCGCCTGCGAGCAGATCATGGCGAGCAACAAGCGGTTTGCCCCGCAGTGTCTGCGTCACAAGGCCGGCGCGCTCAAGGCGCTCGGCAAGCATGCCGAACTGGAAGCGCTGCTCACCGGCCTGATCGCCGACCGCCCCATGCCCTGGGCACTGGTGATGCTGGGCAATCACTGGCTGGAACGCGGCGAACTGGACCGGGCAGAGGAGATCTTCACCTCTGCCATCCGCCAGTTCCCGATGCTGCCGGCGCTGTTTGACGGCCTGGCCGCGGTGCATGCGGCCCGGGGCGCCACGGACAAGGCCCAGGAATACCTCGAGCAGGGTTTGCGCATCTCGCCAAACAGCCTCCAGCGCCAGCATGATCTGGGCAAGCTGGCCAAGGCCAATGGCGATTACGACAAGGCCATCCGGGCCTTCCGTCAGGCGGTGGATCTTGGCCGACACTCCCAGTTTCGCAACCCCGATGACCATCTGGACCTTGCCGCCAGCCTGAACGAACAGGCAGGTGACAGCGCCCCGGCGCCCAAGGCCCTGCTCGAGATCCGCCAGACCCTGGGCGACCTGGGCAAGACCTGGAAAGACGATGCCCAGCTGGTCGCCCGGGCCAACCTGCTGCATGCCAACGCCCTGGCAAAAACCGGCGACCAGACCACGGCTGACAAGCTGGTGGCCGAGGCCAGCACGCTGATGGCCGACCTGCCCACCTTCTTCTCCGCTGACGTGGCGCTGGAGGTTGCGACTCAGCTCAAACAACTGGGTCGCGAGGAACAGGCTGAAGCCGTGCTCTCCACCTGTGCCGAGATGTACGGAGATGATGCCAAGGTCATGGACGCCATCGCCGGGCAGACCAGCAACCCCCGCATCCTCAACGCCGGTGTCCAGGCCCAGACCCTGAACCGGGAGGGCATACAGGCGTACCAGCAACAGGCGTTCCCCCAGGCGCTGGAGCTGTTCCGTCAGGCCCGCGAACTGCAGCCGCGCAATATCAGCTTCGCCCTGAATACCGCCCAGTCCCTGCTGCGGTTGCTCCTGTCCGAGCCCAGCGCAGAACTGAAGGCGGAATGTCAGCAGTGTCTGGCCCAGGTCAGTACGATTCCGGTGACAGACCCGCGCCACGCCCGATATGAAAAACTCTGCAAGACGGTGGCCAGCCTGTGAGCACAGATCCCAGCAATGAAGCCGCGACTCCGGAGCCATCCCCGGAGGGGCTGGATTTTTCCACCGTGATCGCGTCCACCGTTCACGATATGAAAAACTCCCTGGGCCTGCTCATGCAGGCCTACGAGCGCTGGTCGAGCGCACTGCCGCCGGAGCTGGCCGAGACCGCCGAGCGTGGCATGATCGAATACGAGTCCATGCGTCTGAACGGCATGCTGGTGCAGATGCTCGGGCTGTATAAACTCGGGGTGAACCAGCTGCCCATGCGACCGAACTGGCTGGAGGTGGAGGACTTTCTCCAGGAGCAACTGGCGCGTCACGACGAGATCCTGCGCTCACGGCATATCGAGAGCAGCTACGACGTGGAGGAGGACGGCCTGATGGCCTTTCTCGATACCGAACTGGTGGGCTCGGTGGTCGGCAATGTGATCAACAACTCGATCCGTTATGCGCGATCGGCGATTGAGCTCAAGGCCTGGACCGAGGAAGGCCAGCTGATCATCGCCATCAGCGATGACGGCCAGGGTTACCCGCCCAGCATGATCGAGAACCAGTCCGACTATGTGCTGGGCATCAACATGAGCACGGGCAGCACCGGTCTGGGCCTGTACTTTGGCCAGCGCATCGCCGAACTGCACCAGCGCGACGGTGTGCACGGGCGTATCGAGCTGCGCAACGACGGCCCGCTGGGTGGCGGGGAATTCCGTATCTATCTGCCCTGAACCGGCGCCCGCGCTCAGCGCGGCATCATGCGCACGCCCTCCACATCCGTGAGCGGGTGTGGCCGGCCCAGATGATAGCCCTGGGCATAATCCACACCCAGCTCGCGCAGGCCTTCCAGAATGCCCTCACTTTCAACAAACTCTGCCACCGTCAGCAGCCCCATCTCGTGTCCGATGGTATTGATCGATGACACCATTGCCCGGGCGATAGGATCGGTTTCAATATCCTTGACGAAGACGCCGTCAATCTTGAGGAAATCCACCGGCAGGGTTTTCAGGTAGGCAAAGGAAGACAGCCCGGAACCGAAATCGTCGAGCGCGAAGCGGCAGCCGATCGCCTTCAGCCGCTGCATGAAGATCACGGCGCGGCTGAGATTGGCAATGGCGCTGGTTTCGGTAATCTCGAAGCAGATGCACTGGGGCGGCACGCTATGCCTGGCCAGGGTTTCCAGCACGAACTCGAGAAAGCTGTCCTCGCCCAGGGACGCCGCAGACAGATTGATCGAGTAGGTCCCGGGCTCCTGCGGATGGCGGCGGCAGTAATCGCCGGTCCAGGCCAGGAAGTTACCTATCACCCAGCGATCAATCGCCGTGGCCATGGCATACCGCTCGGCTGCCGGCATGAAAGCACCCGGCGGGATCACGCTGCCGTCCTCTCCCAGCAAGCGTACCAGCACCTCGTAGCTGGGACTGGTCGACTTGCCATTGACCTGCATGATCGGCTGTACATAAAGGCGCAGCAGATCTTCATCCAGCGCCTGACGGATACGGTTGACCCAGAGCATCTCACCGCGGCGCTCAAGCAACTGCTCGTCGTCCACCTGATAGATATGAATGCGATTGCGCCCGGCGTCCTTGGCTGCATAGCAGGCGCTGTCTGCGGCGCTCAGCAGGCGCCCCAGGGTTTCGCCGGCGGCAATCTGCACCAGCCCGATGCTGACCCCGATGGCGAAAGCCTTGCCCTCCCAGTTGAAACGGAACTCCTCGACCTGGGCGCGGATGCCATCGACTATCGGCAGCGCCTCCTCCAGCGGGCAACCGGCCAGCAACAGGCCGAACTCGTCCCCGCCCAGGCGCGCCAGCACATCACTACTGCGGATTCGGCCCTGGAACAGCTTGCTCAACTGACGCAGCAACTCGTCGCCAGCCGCATGGCCGCAGGTGTCATTGACGATCTTGAACTGATCCAGATCCATGTAACACAGTACCTGGTCGCCCCGCTCTTCGACCGACAGCGCCAGGGCGGCACCCACACGGCGTTCGAATTCGGCCCGGTTGGCCAGTCCGGTCAGGGTATCGTGGGCGGCCTGGTGCGAGAGCTCGCGGGCCAGTCGACGATTGACGGTCACGTCCCGGAAGGTCAGGACCGCGCCGATGATCCGCCCTTCCGCATCGCGGATGGGGGCAACCGCGTCCTGGATGGCGACATCGGATCCGTCCCGGCGCCGCAGGGTCAACCCGACGCCGTCCCGGCCGGCCGGCGGCTGCCGGTAGCGGCGCAGCAGCGCGGTAACCGGATTGCCCAGCACCGAGCCGCTGACCTCGTCATACAACCGGTATACCTCCTCCAGCGGACGCCCGGTGGCCTCTCCGCCCACCCAACCGGTCAGCTTCTCGGCCACCGGATTGATGTAGCGCACGCGGCCATCCGGCCCTGTGGTGATTACCCCGTCACCGATGGACGCAAGGGTGACCTGGGCCAGCATCTTTTCCTGGTGCAGTTGTTGCTCGACCCGCCGCCGCTCGGTGATGTCGCGGATCATGCAGGTATAGACCTGGTCGTCGAAGCCGCCGCGGCTCACGGTCAGCTCGGCCACGAACTGCTCGTGACCATTGCGGCTGAACAGCACCTCCTGCTTCAGTTCGCCGCCGCTAACCGGGCGTGGCAGACCACCCCAGTCGTTTTCGGCGATCAGCCTGTGCAGGGGTTGCCCGAGCAGCTCCGCCGCGGGCATGCCGAAGAGTCGTTCGGCGCCCGGGTTGCAGCTGGCCAGCACCCCGTCCGGCGAGCAGGTGACAATACCATCGCGGATATCGCGAATGATCGATTGGGTGGTTCCCACGGCGCTCTGCAACGCGCGTATGACCTTGTTGTACTGGCCGGCGATCTGTCCGACCTCGGTGAAGGGTTCCACCGGCACCTCGCGGGCGAAATGCCCATCGTGCTGATGGGTCGCCATGGCTTCGAGCAGCTCTATCAGTTCGGTTCGGGCCCCGTGCTCGGACACGTTCAGGCCCATCTGTTCCTCCTCCGGCGTGACCCTGAGGGGCAGCCAGCGGTTGATCAGTTTCAACACGATCCAGGTGACACCGAACGCCCAGAGCCCGGCGACGATCACCCCTTCGCCCTGGACCAGCAACTGCTCCCAACGGCTCAGGCCGGTTCCCAGACGCTCCATGTCGGCAAACAGCGCCACTGCCAGGGTGCCCCAGATGCCGCTGGCCAGGTGGACCGGCACCGCGCCTACCGCATCATCAATGCGCAGGCGGAACAGCAGGCGATCCGCCAGATACATGATCAGACTGCCAATCAGACCGATCACCAGCGCCGAGCTGGCATCCACCACATGAGCGCTGGCGGTGATGGCTACCATGCCGGCAATCAGACCGTTGAGCGGGTAGACCGGATCGACCAGCCGCCAGCGCAACCAGGACAGTCCCATCCCGCCCAGAATACCCGCCACGCCGGCCAGCACCGTGTTGGCGATGATGCCGGGCACGCTGCGGTCGAAGCTGAAGGTACTGCCGCCATTGAAGCCGAACCAGCCAAACAGCAACAACAGGGCACCGAGCATGGCCAACGGCAGGTTGGAGCCGGGTAGACTGCGACCATTGCGGTCCACGTCAAACCGTCCCTCCCGTGGGCCCAGCAGCAGGACGACCGCCAGGGCAATCCACCCACCCACGCTGTGGACCACGGTGGAGCCGGCAAAATCGACAAAGCCCTTTTCCGCCAGCCAGCCCAGTCCCTCGCTGAAACTGCCCGCCCAGGCCCAGTGGCCATACAGGGGATAGATCAGGCCTGCCGCCAGCGCCGTGACCACCAGATACGCGCTGAACCGCATGCGTTCGGCAGCGGCACCCGAGACGATGGTGGCGGCGGTGGTACAGAACATGGCCTGGAACAGGAAGAAGGCCGACTGCCAGGTGTCGGTGAAGGGCAGCATGGTGAAGCCACCGCCGATCCAGCCAGCCTCGCTGGCGCCGAACATCAGGCCAAAGCCGAACAACCAATAGAGGAGGATAGCCACGCTCAGGTCGGCCATGTTCTTGACCGCCACATTGATGGCATTCTTGCTGCGCGTCAGTCCTGCTTCAAGACACAGAAAACCCAACTGCATGTTGAAGACCAGTCCGGCGCACAGTACGACCCAGAGTACATCCAGCATGTCCAACGGCATCGCGACACCTGCAAGCCAACACAGCTATGGCACTTTGATGGCGCACCGACGTCCTGATAGCACCAAAAAAGCGCAAGATCGATGTGCCAGACAGCACATCGGCTCGTTACAGTGCAGGAGAATGCAGAATATGTACCACTTTGACCGGGCGACAGAATGTCGCCCGATCGGGGGGAAGGCAGGTGCTGGTCAGTCGGCGATATGCACCAGCTGCTTGCCGAAGTTACGGCCCTTGAGCATGCCCTTGAAGGCGTCAACCGCGTTGTCCAGACCTTCGGCCACGGTCTCGCTGTACTTGAGCTTGCCGGAGGCAATCTGCTCGGCCAGGTGCGCGGTGATTTCCTGGTGCTGGTCCTGCCATTCGGTGACCAGGAAGAAGCGGTGCTCGGGCTTGTTCTCGCCCATCGCGCCAAACACGTGGAAAGGCGTCTCGACCTTGCTGGCATCCTCGGCGTTGTAGGCGGAAACGTAGCCGCAGACCGGTACGCGCGAACCGACGTTGAGCAACTTGGCCACTGCGCGGGTCACTTCACCACCGACGTTCTCGAAGTACACATCGATGCCGTCCGGGCAGGCCGCTTTCAGGTCGGCTTCCAGGTTGCCGGCCTTGTAATCGACGCAGGCGTCAAAGCCCAGCTCCTCGACCACATAGCGGCACTTCTTCTCGCCGCCGGCCACACCCACTACGCGGCAACCCAGCTGCTTGGCAGTCTGACCCACCACGGTACCGACCGGGCCCGAAGCGGCAGATACCACCACGGTCTCGCCCGCCTTGGGCTTGCCGACATAGGTCAGGCCACAGTAACCGGTACGGCCTGGCATGCCGGCCACACCCAGATAGGCCTGCAGCGGTACGCCCTGGTCCTTGATCTTGTAGACCATTGGCGCATCACCGGGGATGATCGAGTATTCCTGCCAGCCGGAATAGCTGGTGACCACATCGCCGACGGCGTAGTTCGGCGACTTCGACTCCACCACGCGGCCTACACTTTCGCCAACAATCGGAGCACCGATCTCGATCGGATCCATATAGCCCTTGCTGTCATTCATACGCGGGCGCATATAGGGATCGAGAGACAGCCACAGGGTCTGGAGCAGCACTTCGCCGTCTTTCAGCTCACGCACCGGCTCTTCGCGGATGACCAGATCGTCGTCGGCAATTTCGCCCTGGGGACGCTTGTTGAGTACTACTTTGCGATTGGTGTAGGCAGTCATGGGAGGCCTCGCTTGAACAGGAATGGGAAAAGGGCTGGATAAGCCCGGACCGCACGATAATAGACCAGTCAGTGTATAAGTCACGGAATGCTCGGGTACTATTCACCGGGCTGATTCCCGGCTAGTTGGCGCTCCGAAACGGCGGAAAGCCCACCCGGTCAGGCTTCGTCCCGGCTAACCAGCTGATTGCGGCCCGCTGCCTTGCCGCAATAGAGACGGCGGTCCGCATTGCGATACAGTGCCGAGGCGTTTTCGCCATCGGTCGGCCACTGGGCCAGACCAAAGGTTGCAGACAGTGGGACGCGCTGACCTTCATGCTTCAGTTCGCTATCGGCAATGCGGCCACGCAGATCCTCGACCAGGGGTATTGCCGCTTCCATGTCGATATTGCCCAGCACGATGCCAAATTCCTCTCCACCCATGCGACCCATGAAGTCGGTCGCCCGCAAACGTTCGCTCAGACAGTTGCAGATATGCTGCAGGGCTGCATCGCCGACATCATGCCCCCAGCGGTCATTCACTTTCTTGAACAGGTCAACGTCGAGAATGACCAGGACAAAGGGCGCATGCGTCCGCGACGACTCCTGGATACTGCGCTCCAGATAGGCCTGAAAGCGCCCGCGATTGGCCACACCCGTGAGCGCATCGGTATCGGCCATGGCTTGCAGCGCATGTTGCGCAGCGGCTCGACGCCCCTCGTACAGATGCACGAAGACCAGCACCAGCAAGCCGGAGAGTGCAGCGTTGCCCAGGTCGATCCAGCCCGCTGCAGCTTCAGGGATGCCATAGCGCGTGAGGTATGCCAGCGCCACCAGTACCACCACCGGGGTCGCGAGCATGAACCCGGCGGCACGGCCCAGGAGCAGATAGGACAGAATGGGGACCAGATAGACCCAGACGAAAGCGACGGGCGAAGCGCCTGGCATCACGATGATGTAGACCAGAAAGCAGAACAGCGGAATCAGATAGACATAGACCCACAAGGTTACATTGCGCGCGCGCTGGGCCAGACCCGAGGCGTAGAACAGCAGAATCGAAGCGGTCACTTCCACCGCAGCCAGCAGATAGCGACCCTCGATGGTCTGCAGCAGAGCAAAGAAGGCCAGGGTGCACCCACTGATGATGCAGATCAGACGGAGCAGCGAGCGCTGATCCGCGTCGGCCAGGCCACTGCTCTTGGTCAGCGATCTCCTGCCCCGTATGCGCTCCCTGAAACCTGGCATATATCTTCCCGATCCGGACCCCGGTTGGCGGCGCTTATCGTTCTGGCAGCAATGGACCCGTTCAGCGGGTTGTCAGTTTTCTGCAAGCGCAGCTATATGTTCGTCCTTGAGTCTTACATAGTTTCCTGCCGTGTAGGTAAAGAAGCTCATCTCCTTCTCGGTCAGGGGCCGCACCTGCCGGGCCGGGCTGCCCATATACAGATAGCCGGATTCCAGCGTGCGCTGGGCCGGCACCAGGCTGCCGGCGCCAAGGATGACATCGTCTTCGATCACCGCACCGTCCATGACGATGCTGCCCATGCCAATCAGCACCCGGCTACCCACGCTGCAACCGTGCAGCAATACCTTGTGGCCCACGGTCACATCATCGCCGATCCGCAGCGGGTAACCGTCGGGATTGAAGGGTCCGGCATGGGTAATGTGCAGCACGCTGGCGTCCTGAATACTGCTGCGGGCACCAATGCGAATGCTGTGCATGTCGCCGCGGATCACCGTCTGCGGCCAGACGGAACAGTCATCGCCCAGCTCCACATCGCCGATTATCACTGCGGTCGGGTCGACAAAGACCGCATGACCCAGGAGAGGCTGTTTACCGCGGAAGGCGCGAATCATCATGTTCTTTTCTCCATTGGGGAAAGCTCTTGATACCATTAAATAAAACCACTGGCCGTGCGTGACGGTCGGATGTTTCATATCATGATGGTTATCTAGCCTGAACGCATCCCGAGAGGAATTCCAGAATCATGTCCAACCCCTTGCTGCAACCCTACGACCTGCCCCCCTTCAGCAGCATCCGTGCCGAGCATGTGAAGCCTGCCATCGAGCAGGTATTGGCCGACAGCCGGGCCCGCCTGAAGGCGTTGCTGGACAATCCACCGGCCAGCTGGAGCTGGGAAACGCTGATCGAACCACTGGATGAAATGGGTGAACAGCTGTCCCGTGCCTGGTCTCCGGTGAGCCACCTGAATGCCGTGATGAACACGCCGGAGCTGCGCGAGGCCTACAACGGCTGTCTGCCGTTGCTGAGTGAGTTCAGCACCGAGCTGGGGCAGAACCAGAAGCTTTTCGAGGCCTACAGCCAGCTCGCCGACAGCGATGACTTTGCCAGCCTCGACGAAGCGCAACAGACGATCGTCAGGCATGCCCTGCGTGATTTCCGCCTGTCCGGCATTGCACTGGATCCGGCTGGCCAGAAACGCTACGGCGAGCTGCAGCTGCGCCTGTCCGATCTGCAAAGCCGTTTCTCCAACCAGGTGATGGACGCGACCCAGGCCTGGAGCCGACATATCACCGATGCGGGTCTGCTGGACGGTCTGCCCGAGTCGGCCATGGCCCAGGCCCGCCAGGCGGCGCAGGCCAAGGAACTTGAGGGCTGGCTGATCAACCTGGAGTTCCCCAGCTACTATGCGGTCATGACCTATGCCCATGATCGGGCCCTGCGCGAGGAGGTATACACCGCCTACAGCACCCGGGCGTCAGATCAGGGTCCGAACGCCGGCGAGTTCGACAACGGCCCGCTGATCGACGAGATCCTGGCCCTGCGCCAGGAACTGGCCGAGCTGCTGGGCTACGCCAATTACGCCGAGCTGTCCCTGGCGACCAAAATGGCCGAGAGCACCGATCAGGTGGTCGGCTTCCTGCGCGATCTGGGCCAACGCAGCAAACCTTTCGCCGAGCAGGACCTGCAAGCCCTGAAAGCCTACGCCGCGGAAAAGGGCTGCGCGGACCTGCAGAGCTGGGACGTCGGCTATTACAGCGAGCAGCTCCGCCAGCACCGCTATGCCATCTCCCAGGAAGAACTGAAGCCCTACTTCCCGATCGACCGGGTACTGCAGGGCATGTTCGGTGTGGTGGAGAAACTCTATGGCATCCAGCTGCGCGAAACCTCCGACTTTGATCGCTGGCATCCCGATGCGCGCCTGTTCGAGGTGATCGAGCAGGGCGAGGTGACCGGCCAGTTCTTCCTCGACCTGTATGCCCGCAGCCACAAGCGTGGCGGCGCCTGGATGGACGGCTGCCGGGACCGTCGGCGTCTGCCCGGCGGCGCGCTGCAGCGACCGATCGCCTACCTGGTGTGCAACTTCACACCGGCGGTCGGTGGCAAACCGGCGCTGCTGACCCACGATGAAGTCACCACGCTGTTCCACGAGTTCGGCCATGGCCTGCACCATCTGCTGACCCAGGTCGACTACCCCGCCGCGTCGGGCATCAATGGGGTCGCCTGGGACGCCGTCGAGCTGCCCAGCCAGTTCATGGAAAACTGGTGCTGGGAGCCCGAGGGCCTGGCGCTTATCTCCGGTCATTACGAAAGCGGCGAACCGCTGCCCCAGGATCTGCTCGACAAGATGCTCGCCGCGCGCAACTTCCAGTCGGGGCTCGGCATGCTGCGTCAGATCGAGTTTTCGCTGTTCGACTTCCTGCTGCATCGCCGCGAGGATCCCGAGCTCAGCGCCCAGCAGGTGCTTGACCAGGTCCGGGACGAGGTGGCGGTATTCCGCCCGCCAGCGTTCAATCGGTTCCAGAATGGCTTCAGCCATATCTTTGCGGGCGGCTATGCTGCGGGCTATTACAGTTACAAGTGGGCCGAGGTGCTCTCGGCGGATGCGTTTTCGCGTTTCGAAGAAGAGGGCGTGCTCAATACCGATACCGGGCGGGCGTTCCGCGAGGAGATCCTCTCCCGCGGCGGCAGCCGTGAACCCATGGAGCTGTTTGTCGCCTTCCGCGGTCGCGAGCCTAAGATCGATGCCCTGCTGCGCCACAGTGGGCTTACCGGGGAAGCGGCATGAGCGATCAGCCGATCATCAAGCGCTTCATCGCCGGGGCAGTGTGCCCGGCCTGCACCCAGATGGACACGATCCGGACCTTCGAGGACGAGGGCCGACCGGCCCGGGAGTGTGTCAGCTGCGGTTATGCCGACACCTTGGACGAGCGCGGCAACGCGGTTCCGCGCGAGGTGCCGACGCGGGTCAGCAAGCCCAAGGCTGCCCCGGAGAAAAAAGTGCAGACGGTGCAGTTTTTCCCCAACCCCAAGCTCAAGAAGAAGTAGGACTGCCCAGGGTGCGTCTCAGGACGCATCCTGCAGACGGATTCCCATGCCCAGCTGCTCCGACATGCAGGGCCACTCCTGCCATAATGAGCGGCGACCTTCCACGTTCATGCGCTGTTTGTATTCACTGAAATCCGGGCCCTGGAACACCTCGGCGGGCACCAGACCATCAACGGTCACTTGAACCAGTGCGTCCAGCTCGTTGGCGAAAGGCTCGCCCAGCAGATGATGCACGATCAGACTCGCCCGCGTGGTGTCCAGCGGTACCAGCTGACCCCCGCCGTGGGCGAGGTAACGATCGTTGACCTCCTCCAGCAGCCGATGGGCCAGATACGCCTCGTCGAGCAGCGCCAGCAGACCCTGATGATCGGAAGGCAGGTCCGGGGGTTGCAGGAAAAAGGATTCGGCCACCTTCATCACCGGCAACAACTGAGGGCCGATTCGCGCCTCGGTCGCCACCGCCAGGGCCGCCTCGAGCACATCGGGCACCTGACCGATATAGCCCCGCACAAAACTCATCAGCGTCTCTGGATCGTTACCACCGTTGGCCGCAATCGAGCGGTGCAGGCTAGGCATGTGTTCCTGCAGCCAGTCACGCAGATTCGACTCCGTGGTTTCATGGTGTTCAGCCAGGCTGATGCGCTCGCGTAAAGCGATAATGTTCATCGACGGCTCCGGTGTGGCCAGCAACCCCATGGGCTGGCAGGGGAAGGCATGTGTAGGACTGAAGCTAGCAGAGCACAATGATATCGTCAAAGTGACTCGCCCACGAGCCAATAGAATAAATTGCTGTCACGCCAGGAACGGTATCCTGACGGCCCAGGCGTTAGCACAAACATACAATAGGAATATTGACAAACAGCAAAAAAAGAGTCCGATGGGGGATTGCCATGTGACCTGTCAGGTCTATACTCAAGCGGTCTGGCAGTTTTTTGGGGGGCCAGTCACTTTCCCCGTTTCCGCCCTGCGGCAGCGAGAGATAGCGATATCCGTGTTTATCCAGTCCTGATGACGATATAAATACCCTTCCCCCCGCTCCAGAAAGAACGATAAAAACAACAAGGCAAGGGGAACCGGGAATGTTGCGACATGCAAGCGCCTGGCTGGGTGGTCTGCTATTGCTGACCCTCAGTGGCACCGTAAGCGCCAATTGGGCATTCAATATGCCCGTAGGCGTGACCGACATCAGTCGGTCGGTATTCGACCTTCACATGCTGATCTTCTGGATCTGCGTCGTCATCGGCGTGATCGTGTTCGGTGTGATGTTCTGGTCGATGTTCATGCACCGCAAGTCCCGGGGCGCTGTACCCGCGACTTTTCACGAGAACATCTCGGTCGAAGTACTCTGGACCGTTATCCCACTGCTGATTCTCATCGGCATGGCCGTGCCCGCCACCAAGACCCTGATCGATATCTACGACGCGGAAGAATCCGACGTCGACATCATGATCACCGGCTACCAGTGGCGCTGGCAGTACAAGTATCTTGGCGAAGATGTCAGCTTTCTGAGCAACCTCGCCACCCCCCGCGAACAGATCAGCAACCAGATGGACAAGGGCGAGAACTATCTCCTCGAGGTGGATGAGCCCCTGGTGGTTCCCATCGGGCAGAAGATCCGCTTCCTGATTACTTCGGCCGACGTGATCCACTCCTGGTGGGTGCCGGCGCTGGCAGTCAAGAAGGACGCCATCCCCGGCTTCGTCAACGAGGCCTGGACCCGTATCGAGGAGCCCGGCATCTATCGCGGCCAGTGCACCGAACTGTGCGGCCGCGACCACGCCTTCATGCCCGTGGTCGTCGATGCCCGAACCCAGGAAGATTACGACGCCTGGCTGGCTGAAAAGAAAGCAGCCGCAGCGGCAGAAGCCGAACTGCGCGACAAGGAATGGTCCCTGGCCGAGCTGATGGAACGCGGCGAGCGCGTCTACAACACCAACTGCGCGGCCTGTCACCAGCCCGACGGCAGCGGCATGCCACCGGCATTCCCGGCGTTGAAGGGCAGCGACATGGCTCTCAACGACATTCCCGGTCACATCAATATTGTCGTCAACGGCAAGCCAGGCACGTCCATGGCTTCCTTCGATGGCCAGCTGTCTGAAGTGGATATCGCAGCGGTAATCACCTACGAGCGCAACGCGTGGGGCAATGACACCGGCGACGTGGTCAGCCCGATGGATATTCTCAACTTCAAAGACGGCCAATAGGAGACCATCATGAGTGCAGTGATCGATCATCATCACGCCGACCATGCCCATGGTCCGGCCAAAGGTCCCATGCGTTGGGTTCTGACCACCAACCACAAGGACATCGGCACGATGTACCTGTGGTTCAGCTTCGCCATGTTCCTGCTCGGCGGCACCATGGCGATGGTTATCCGCGCCGAACTCTTCCAGCCCGGCCTTCAGTTGGTCGTACCGGAATTCTTCAATCAGATGACCACCATGCACGGCCTGATCATGGTCTTCGGCGCGGTCATGCCCGCGTTCGTCGGCCTGGCCAACTGGATGATCCCGATGATGATCGGGGCGCCGGACATGGCTTTGCCGCGAATGAACAACTTCAGCTTCTGGCTGCTGCCGGCCGCCTTTGGTCTGCTGGTCTCCACGCTGTTCATGGAGGGCGGCGGTCCGAACTTCGGCTGGACATTCTACGCACCGCTGTCCACGACCTACGCGCCACCGAGCGTCACCTTCTTCATCTTCGCCATTCACCTGGCCGGTATCAGTTCGATCATGGGCGCGATCAACATCATCGCCACCATCATCAACCTGCGTGCCCCCGGCATGACGCTGATGAAAATGCCGCTGTTCGTCTGGACCTGGCTGATCACCGCCTTCCTGCTGGTTGCTGTCATGCCGGTACTGGCGGGCGTGGTGACCATGATGCTGATGGATATCAACTTCGGCACCAGCTTCTTCAGCGCTGCCGGCGGCGGCGACCCGGTGATGTTCCAGCACATCTTCTGGTTCTTCGGGCATCCCGAGGTGTACATCATGATCCTGCCGGCCTTCGGCGCGGTGAGCATGATCATCCCGGCCTTTTCCCGCAAGCCGCTGTTCGGCTATACCTCGATGGTCTATGCCACCGCGGCCATCGCCTTTCTGTCGTTCGTGGTATGGGCTCACCACATGTTCACCGTCGGCATCCCGCTGACCGGCGAGCTGTTCTTCATGTATGCCACGCTGCTGATCGCCGTACCCACCGGGGTCAAGGTGTTCAACTGGGTCAGCACCATGTTCCGTGGCTCGCTGACCTTCGAGGCGCCGATGCTATTCGCCGTCGCCTTCGTGATCCTGTTCACCATCGGCGGTTTCTCGGGTCTGATGCTGGCCATCGCCCCGGCTGACTTCCAGTATCACGACACCTACTTCGTGGTGGCGCACTTCCACTACGTCCTGGTGCCCGGTGCGATCTTCGGCATCTTCGCCTCCGCCTACTACTGGCTGCCCAAGTGGACCGGTCACATGTACGACGAAGTGCTGGCCAAGACCCACTTCTGGATGTCGTTCGTGGGCATGAACCTGGCGTTCTTCCCCATGCACTTCATCGGCCTGGCCGGTATGCCGCGCCGTATTCCGGACTACAACATGATGTTCGCCAACTTCAACATGGTGTCGTCCATCGGGGCGTTCATGTTCGGCGCAACCCAGCTGCTGTTCCTGTTCATCGTGATCAAGTGCATCAAGGGTGGCCCGAAAGCCGCCGCCAAGCCATGGGATGGTGCAGAAGGTCTGGAGTGGACGGTGCCCTCGCCGGCGCCGTATCACACCTTCAGCACCCCGCCGGAAGTGAAATAGGAGGACGCCGCGATGCGTGAAGGCATGAGCACAAAAAGTCTGGTTGGGCGTCTGGTGGTACTGGTCGCCGGCATGTTCGGCTTCGGCTTTCTGCTGGTCCCGATCTATGACGTGATGTGCGATGCCTTCGGCATCAACGGCAAGACCAACAGCTCCGCCTATGAGGACACCGGCCAGACCGTGGACGAGTCGCGCTCGGTACGGGTGCAGTTCCTGTCAACCAATGCCCAGGGCATGGTCTGGACCTTCGGGCCGGAAGGCAACGAACTGGTCATGCATCCCGGCGAAACCCGGGAAATGATCTTCACCGCCCACAACCCGACCGACAGGCCCATGGTTGCCCAGGCCGTACCCAGCGTGTCGCCCTCGAAAGCGGCCGCGTATTTCCACAAGACCGAATGCTTCTGCTTTACCCAGCAGACCCTGCAGGCCGGTGAAACCGTGGAAATGCCGGTGCGCTTCATTGTCGATCCGGAGCTGCCACGGGAAGTCCACCGCCTGACCCTGGCCTACACCTTATTTGATATCACTGATCGCATGGCCGGCCCCGACGTGGCGGCGGTGCACAGCAACTGAATCTGACTGCCTGACAAGGAGAACAAGAGATGGCGAGTCATCAAGCACACGAAACGCACGAAGCCTATTACGTACCGGCGCAGAGCAAATGGCCCATAGTCGGATCGATCGGCATGCTCGTCTCCGTATTCGGTGGCGGCACCATGATGGTCAGCAACGGCGAAAGCGGTCATCTGATCCTGCTGGCAGGCATACTGATCCTGACCTGGATGATGTTCGGCTGGTTTGGCGACGTGGTCAAGGAGACCCATCAGGGCCTGTACAGCGCCCAGATGGATCGCTCCTTCCGCATGGGCATGGGCTGGTTCATCTTTTCCGAAGTCATGTTCTTCGCCGCTTTCTTCGGCGCACTCTTCTATGTGCGTACCTTTGCCGGCCCCTGGCTCGGTGGTGAGGGCGACAAGGGCGTCGCCAGCATGCTCTGGCCGAACTTCGAGTATGTATGGCCGCTGATGACCAACCCCGATCCGTCCCTGTTTCCGGGGCCGAAGGAAATCATCAGCCCCTGGCAGCTGCCGCTGATCAACACCATCATCCTGATCACCTCGAGTGTGACGGTGACCTTTGCCCACCACGCGCTACGGGCCAACAAGCGCGGCGCGCTGAAGGCCTGGCTGGGGCTGACCGTGGCCCTCGCGGTGGTGTTCCTCGGGCTGCAGATAGCGGAATATTTCCACGCCTACAACGACCTGGGGCTGACCCTGGATTCGGGGATCTACGGCGCCACCTTCTTCATGCTGACCGGCTTCCACGGCGCCCACGTGTTCATGGGGACCATCATTCTGGCGGTCATGCTGGCGCGGATATACAAGGGCCACTTCACCCCGGAAAACCATTTCGGTTTCGAGGCCGCCAGCTGGTACTGGCACTTTGTCGACGTGGTCTGGGTAGGACTTTTTATCTTCGTCTACATTTTCTGAGGCTGCGGGTTGGCCGGGCAACCGGCCGATCCGCTACCCGGGAAAGGTCAGTGCAGCCAGGGGGTATTCCAGGTGAACTGCCCGGACCAGAACCCGTAGGCAATCAGCAACATGGTTGCCACCGTCAGGGCAATGCGTACACTCAAGGCAGTGACCAGGCGGCTCTGCCCGCCGGTGTCCTTGACCAGGAAGAACAGGCCGCTGAACAGACTGACGAGAATCGCCAGCAACAGGGCCAGAATGGTCAGTTTCAACCACATAAGCGAAGATCCATGCATGTGAAGGGTTCGGTCAGTATAGACCCTGCAGTTCCTCAAGGTAGCCATGTCTGACAACCCTTTTAGAGTATCGCGTTTTGCCCCCGGCTGGCCGCTGGTTGCCCTGGTGGCGTTCTTTCTTCCGGTGCTGGTTGCCCTGGGCTTCTGGCAACTCGAGCGCGCCGAGGAAAAGCGTCTGATGCAGGCACAGATGGATGCCAGCCGCAGCGCCGTAGCCGTCCCGCTCGATGGGCTGCCAACCACCGGCATCAACGCCTGGCGCCCCGTACAGATGCAGGGCATTTTCGATCCGGAGCTGATCTGGCTGCTCGACAATCGCATCCGCGACGGCAAGGCGGGCCTGGAGGTGCTGCAGGTGTTCATCGATGCCGACACCGGCAAACGCCTGATAGTCAATCGTGGCTGGCTACCCTGGCCGGACCGCCGTGACGTACCCAGCGTGTCGACACCGCGTGGTTCCCAGCGCCTGGACGCCGAAGTCCTGCCGCCGACGGAGCAGGGCTTTACCCTCGGCACCACCCATACCCAGCCTGGCTGGCCCAAGCTGATCAGCCGGGTCGATCTGGAAGCGATGACCGAGGCCAGTGGTGAAACACTGCTGCCCTGGATGGCGCGCCTGCGCACCGGCAGCGACGCCGCATTGACCCTCGACTGGCCTGCTCTGCCGATGACATCCAGCAAGCACACCGCCTATGCCGTGCAATGGTTTGCATTGGCCCTGGCCCTGCTGGCACTCTTCGTATGGGCCGGACTGCGGCCCGAACCCTCGGAGAAAAATAACAATGCATGACCGGGAACAACCTGCAGTAACGGCCCCGAAACCACGCGGGCAACTCAAATTGCTGGCGATATTCGCCATTGTACTGGTCCCCATGCTGGTGGCGGGCCTGATGGCCAAGCTGGGCGTGGGCATCCCCGATAGCCAGACCAATCGAACAGATCTGATCGAGCCGGCCATCAGCGTTGAAGACTGGCAACTGGATATTCAGCCGGTGGGATACGGCTCGCCCTGGCGACTGGTGGTGAGCAGCCCCGGCAACTGCGAGCAGACCTGCCTGGAACTGATCCACGAAGCACGCCAGATCAATGTTGCCCTGGGTCGGGAGGCGGGCCGGGTGGAGCACCTGATCGCCCTCGGCGCGCCGGCCTCGGAGGATCTGCTGGAGCGTTTCGCACAGGAGTACCCGCGCCTGGAGCAGGCCCGTCTGGATCGCGATGCCTATGCGCGCAGCCTGTCTGCTCATCCCGAAGGCTGGCGTGAAGGCCCGCAGCTGTGGCTGATCGACCCACTCGGCAGGGTAGTGCTGCATCAGGACCCGGCCGCCCCCGGCAAGCAGTTGCTGGATGATCTCAAACATCTGTTGAAAGTGTCCAAGGTAGGGTGACGACCATGCGCAAACCCGGTTATGTGTTTGCCCTCTGCGCGCTGGCGCTGGGCTTTGTTGTGGTGATCCTCGGGGCCTACACCCGACTGGTCCATGCCGGCCTGGGCTGCCCGGACTGGCCCGGGTGTTACGGCTTTATCGGCGTGCCCCGCTCGGCCGAATCGATCGAGCTCGCCCAGTTGCGCTTTCCGGACGATCCGGTGGAGGCCTTCAAGGCCTGGGCCGAAATGATCCACCGCTATGTCGCCGGTCTACTGGGGCTGGTGATCCTCGGGCTGGCCCTGTTCAGCCTGCGCAAGCGCCGCATTCCGGGCTATCCGGTCGGTCTGAGTGTCGGTCTGCTGCTGCTGGTCATCTGTCAGGCAGCCTTCGGCATGTGGACAGTGACCTGGAAGCTCTGGCCGCAGATTGTGACCCTGCACCTGCTCGGCGGCTTCGCCACCCTGAGTCTGCTTCTGCTGCTGATACTCCGGTTGTCCGGCAGCTATGCCCCGCTGTCGCCGCGCAAGGTGGTCGTGCGGCTGCGCTATTTCGCCCGCTTCGCGCTGATCGTGGTGATAGGCCAGATCATGCTTGGCGGCTGGACCAGTACCAACTATGCCGCCCTGGCCTGTGTCGATCTGCCCACCTGCCATGGCGTCTGGTGGCCGGAAATGGATTTTGCGGCAGGCTTTCATCTGTTCCACGAGATCGGTCCGAATTATCTGGGCGGTATTCTTATGGGCGAGGGCCGCACGGCCATCCATGTCACCCACCGTATCGGTGCGGTGATCACCAGTGTGGTACTGCTGCTGCTCGCCTGGCGCATGTTCGAGGTCGGCCTGGGCCGCCTGGCTTGCCTACTGCTGGCGGTGCTGGCACTGCAGGTCAGCCTGGGCATCAGCAATGTACTGCTGCACCTGCCGCTGGCAGTGGCTGTTGCACACAACGCGGTGGGCGCTGTACTGCTGCTGACGATGGTGGCGATCAACTATCGCCTGCGGGCGCCGGCGAAAAATGCGTTTTTCAGTCCGGATCGGACATCCGGCCTGCTGGCCTCACGTTGAACCCTGGCGCATACTGGCAGACAAACCTATAACTCTAACAATGGTGAACGCCACGGCGTTCGGGGGAAGCTTGATGACGACCTTGACCAATGCAGCACAGGCCAGCGCCCTGTGGCGCGACTACCTTGAACTGACCAAACCCAAGGTAGTGGCGCTGATGATCATCACCTCGGCGATCGGCATGCTGCTGGCGACCGAAGGCATGGTGCCCTGGACCGTACTGATCCTGGGCAACCTGGGCATCGCCCTGTGTGCAGGGTCGGCCGCGACGGTCAACCATCTGGTGGACCGCCGTATCGACATCCACATGGCCCGTACCCAGCGCCGACCGATGGCCCAGGGACGCGTCAATCCGATCAACGCCATGGCTTTTGCGCTGGTCATGGGCGTCGCTGGCATGGCGATCCTGCTCACCTGGATCAACCCGGTTACCGCCTGGCTGACCCTGGGCTCGCTCCTTGGCTATGCAGTGGTCTACACCCTGTTTCTCAAGCGCGCCACGCCACAGAATATCGTCATCGGCGGTATCGCCGGTGCTGCTCCGCCGTTGCTCGGCTGGACCGCCGTGACCGGTCAGATCGACGCTGAAGGCCTGCTGCTGGTACTGATCATTTTCGCCTGGACCCCGCCGCATTTCTGGGCCCTGGCGATCCACCGCAAGGCGGAATATGCCAAGGTCGACATCCCCATGCTGCCGGTGACCCACGGCGAGCGTTACACCAAGCTGCATATCCTGCTGTATACCTTCATTCTGCTGGCCGTCAGCATGCTGCCGTTCGTGATCCACATGAGCGGGCCGATCTACCTGGCCGCGGCTCTGTTGCTGGGTCTGCGCTTCATTGACTGGGCCTGGGCAATGTGGCGCGACAGCCGCCCCCACGCAGCGATCAAGACCTTCAAGTTCTCGCTCTGGTATCTGCTCTGGATCTTTGTTGCACTGCTGGTCGATCACTATGTCGGAGTTGCCGGATGGCTATGAGTGGTGTGCAGAAAACCGTTCTGGTGACAGTCGCGGCCATCGCCCTGGTGCTGGGCGCCGTCGTGGCCAAGGTCAATCGGCAGGCGCCGCTGGATCGGGATGTGCTGTCCAACTCGGGTATCTTCCTGTTCGACAGCCCGCGCAGCCTGCCTAGCGTCGAACTGCAATCCTCCACCGCTGATACCTGGACCGAGCAGGACCTGGTGGGCCAGTGGGATCTGCTGTTTTTCGGCTATACCTTCTGTCCGGACATCTGCCCGACGACCATGGCCGACCTGCGCACAGTGGCAGAAGCCCTTCCGCCGGCCGCGCGCGAGCGCTTGAGCGTGACCATGGTCAGTGTCGACCCCGAGCGGGATACGCCCCAGCAATTGTCTGAATACCTGGCTTATTTCAAGGCCGGCTTCAAGGGCGTGACCGGCGAGCCGACCCAGCTGGCCACACTGGCCCAGGCACTGTCGGTGGCCTACATCCCGCCGGATACCAGCGAAGAGAATTATCTGGTCGACCACAGTGGTCAGGTGGTCATGGTCAATCCCGAGGGGCAATATGTCGGCTTTATCCGCCCGCCCTTCAAGACCGACGAGCTGAGCCTCTGGTTGCCGCGTATCATGACTCCCTAGCAGGCCGAATGATCTTGCCCCTTTTACCCTTTACGCCCTGCGCCTGACCGTCTTTCTGCGAGCCGGCGCGGGCCTGGCTGAGCAGCACCGGAATCAGCTTGCCCTCGGTGAGCCCCTTCCAGAAGCGCAGGGGCATGTGCCCCTGCATCGCCTGGCGGTTGAGCCGTGCCGGATTGAAGATGCTCGCATAGTAGGTCTCCCATAACCGGTCCTCCCCGCCGCTCGATGCCTGCGCCCGCGCCTGCCAGGCCGCCGGGCAGGGCCGGCGATATTCCAGGTGCACACCGTCGTACCAGACCGCGTCCCGGGGCGTGGCGATCAACCAGCGCTGGCGACCCAGACGCTCGGCAAAATGCAGGCTGGCGCCGGCCAGAATGTCATGGGCCGGCTCATACCAGGCGACATAGTCCAGATCCGCTGCATTGGTCACTGGCTGAAAACGAACGAATGCATGCAGATGGTGCGCCTCGCGGCTCACCGACTTGATGCGCCGGTGCAACTCGCTGCCATCGCAATCCCCGGCCAGCATGGCCTCGCGTTCCCCCCTGGTCACCCGCCAGAGAATCCGGTACAGCAGATTCCAGCGCCCCGGCATGCGATATTGCGCAGCACTGCGCAATTGCTCGATCAGTTCGCCGGGCACCCGGGTGACGGCGCCGCTGCCGTGGTATGGCGCAGGCTCTTCAGCGGCGAACAGCTGCGGCCGATTTTCATCCTCCCAGACCACCGCATGGGGCGGCAGGCCCTCGGCCAGGAGCCCCCGCGCCTGACCGCGCCATGTTTCGAAATCGTCTTCACAGCAGAGCACCCGCATCAGCGCCTCACGCCCAGAGCGCCATTTGCGCCGGTTGATCACTCAACTGACTGCGCAGATGGGTCGACTCGAGGGTGTCCTGGCGCGGGCGATAATCACTGGTGACCACGAAGGGACGCGCCTTGTCGATGACGCAGCGCATGCGCAGCAGATCTTCAAAGCGGATACGCTTGAGCCGGCGCAAACTGACGATGCGCTGGGCCGTGCGAATGCCGATGCCCGGCACACGGGCGATCATCGCCGGCTCGGCGCGGTTGAGATCCACCGGAAACTCGGCCCGGTTACCCAATGCCCATGCCAGCTTGGGGTCGATATCCAGCGGCAGGTTGCCGGTCGCGCCCAGCAGCTCATTTGCCTTGAAGCCGTAACTGCGCAGCAGAAAATCGGCCTGGTACAGGCGATGTTCGCGCAATAAAGGCGGCGCCTGGAAGGGGACCGACGCCGGGCTGTTGGGGATCGGGCTGAACGCCGAATAGTAGACACGGCGCAAACGGTAGTCGCCATACAGGGCTTCGGCCGTATGCAATATGCGGCTGTCATCGCTGGCATCGGCGCCGACGATCATTTGCGTGCTCTGGCCCCCGGGGGCGAACCGCGGCGCACGCTTGTCTGCCCGCGATTCATTGGAGGCACTGTCGATCGTCCCCATGGCCCCGGTAATGCTGGCCAACCGCTTCTCCGGCGCCAGCTGAATCAGGCTCGCCGGGCTGGGCAGTTCGATGTTCACACTGAGCCTGTCGGCATAGCGCCCGGCCTCCTCGATCAATGCCGGGTCCGCCTCGGGAATGGTCTTGAGGTGAATATAGCCACGGAACTGATGCTCCTCGCGCAGCACCTTGGCCACGCGAATCAGTTGCTCCATGGTGTAATCCGGTGACTGGATGATCCCGGAGCTGAGGAACAGACCACTGACATAATTGCGCTGATAGAAATCCAGCGTCAGCTTGATCACCTCCTCCGGCGAAAAGCGCGCCCGAGGCACATCGCTGGAACGACGGTTGACGCAATACTGGCAGTCATACAGACAGAAATTGGTCAGCAGTATCTTCAACAGGGAAACGCAGCGGCCATCAGGCGTATAGCTGTGACAGATGCCCATGCCGTTGGTCGCGCCGATGCCGTCCTTGCCCCGGGAGCTGCGTTTGGGTGCGCCGCTACTGGCACAGGACGCATCGTATTTCGCCGCGTCGGCCAGAATGGTGAGTTTGTCGATCAGCTCCATGGGGCACTCTTTATACTGTATAAAAATACAGCATAAGCACTTGAACACAGGCCCTCAAGCGGTACGCCGCTCCGGTTACAAAATCGCTGGGCACTTTCGGCCAGGACCCCTTCAGCCAGGACCCTCGAACAGTTCACCCTCTATCACCAGCACCGTGCGCCCCGGCGCGTTGCGCGGCACATCCCAGCCGCCGGTCAGGGCGCCGAAGGACGGCAATACGCTGACCTGCTCGCGAAACCAGAACACCGGGGCACGCAGACGGTCAGCGGCTACCTGTAGCGTCAGCACCGGATGCAGGTGCCCGGCCAGCACATGGCGGCCCGCCACCGGTTCCGGCTCATGGCGCAGGCGGAAGGGTCCCAGATCGAGAAAGTCGTGCCAGCGAATACCGATGTCCACGCCCTCCGCATGCCGATCGTGATTGCCGACCACTGCTTCCACGGAAACGGCACGATGCTGCGCCAGCCACTGCGGAAACAGCTGCAGAAAGGGCTCGCCAGGCGAAGGCCGGTGATGGAAGAAATCGCCCAGCACAATCAGCCGCCGGGGGCTGAGTGCTTCTATCAGGCCGCTGAGCCGCTCCAGATCATCGCGGCTCTGACCGCTCGGTACAGCGAGACCGCGACGTCGCATCAGCGCAGCCTTGCCAAAGTGCGTGTCCGCCACCAGCAAGGCGGATTCGGCGGGATAGAACAGGGCGCCCTCACCATGCAATACCACCTGGGCGCCCGCCAGGGTCCAGTCAAGCGTGCGACTCAAGGCTGCTTCCTCCTTTGCTTGCCCGCGGCGTGTTTCTCCAGGCTGGCCAGCATGCGCTCCACGCGCTCGCGCCAACCCTCGGTACTGATGCGATTGCGCTGGCGTTCGACCCAGAGCGGAAACGCCAGGGGCGAGAAACGCTCCAGTGACACCAGCCTCAGGTGCTGGCCCGCAGCGCGCTCCAGCACGCCTCTGAGCCGCTGAATTTCCAGTTGATCCTCCAGCACCTCGCGGCTGGCCTGGGCCAGCAGGCGATGCTCTGGATCATAGCGCTGCAGCGTGTCGTACAGCAGTCCGCTGGATGCCTGCAATTGCCTGTCGGTCTTGCCACTGCCCGGGAAGCCCTGGAACACCAGACCGCTGACCCGGGCAATATCGCGAAACTGTCGGCGCGCCAGCTCGCCGGCATTGAGCGCCGCCAGCACGTGTTCCAGCAAATGCTCGGGGTCCAGCAGCGTGTGCCAGTCGGCTTCGGTCAGCTCCGGTAGAGGCTTGGAGGTCAACAGCTCCAGGCCATAGTCATTCACCGAGAGGGCGAAGGTCGCCGGTGTGATCTGTCCGAGACGCCAGGCAAGCAGCGCCGCCAGCCCCTCATGGGCCAGCCGACCGGCAAAGGGGTAGATGAACAGGTGCTCGCCTTCCCGGGAGCGGCATCGCTCGATCAACAGCCGTGAACGACCGGGGAGCGCCGATTGCTGCTTCTGCAGCTCCAGCACCGGCGCGATGGCCTTGACCTCCGGATCAGCGTACTGCCCGTTTTCAACCTCCTCGAAAATCGCCAGTACGCTCTCGGCCAGCTCGCTGGACAGCGGCAGACGGCCACCGTACCAGCGCGGCACGCTGTGCCTTCGAGTCTTGGCCAGACGCACATAGGCTACCAGATCACGCACCTTGACCAGCTCCAGCGCCCGCCCCGAAAACAGAAACACGTCCCCCGGCTTCAGGCGGGCGATAAAGGTCTCCTCGATGCTGCCCAGGCTGCCACCCTTCATGAAGCGCACCTGAATCTGCGCATCGCTGGTAATGGTGCCAATCGCCATACGATGCCGACGCGCGATGCCGGTGCTCTCGACCCGGTACACCCCCTCACCCAGCACCACCCGCTGAAACTGGGGATAGTGCTCGAGCACCGGGCCACCCTGGGTGATAAACAGCAGGCACCAGTCGAACACCTCTGTCTGCAACCCGGCAAACGCATGGGTACTGCGTACCTGCGCCAGCACATCCTCGGCGATGAAGCCGGGGCCAGCCGCCAGCGTGACCAGGTGCTGCACCAGCACATCGAGACTCATTCTTGGCGGCCGCCGTGCCTCGACCTGACCGGCCTCCCAGGCCCGGCGCGCCGCGGCAATCTCGACCAGCTCCAGGGCATGGCTGGGCACGCAGAGTATTTCGCTGACCGCCCCCGGCTGGTGCCCGGAGCGACCAGCCCGTTGCATCAGCCGGGCGACGCCTTTCGGGCTGCCCACCTGCACGACCCGGTCCACCGGGGAGAAATCCACGCCCAGATCAAGGCTGGAGGTGCAGACCACACAGCGGAAAGCGCCCTGGCGCAGACCGTCCTCGATGCGACGGCGCACCTTGCGATCGATCGAGCCGTGGTGCAGACCCATTTCCGTGACCCATTCCAGCCGGGCCTTGAGGATGGCTTCAAACCAGAGTTCGGACTGGGAGCGGGTGTTGGTGAACAGCAGTGAGGTCTTGCCCCCAGCCAGATAGTCGAGGACGCCATCGAGCTGCGACAATCCCAGGTGGCCGGCCCAGGGAAAGCGCTCGACATTGGTCGGGCAGAGACCGCGGATGGTCAGGGGCTTGCCCTGCGCCCCGGCGATGCGCACTCCCGGTGCAGCGCCCTCACCCAGCAATACCGCCATGGCCTCATCCAGATTGCCCAGGGTTGCCGACAGGCCCCACACGGCAAGCCCCGGGTGCCGCGCCCGCAACCAGGCCAGGCACAACTGCAGCTGCACGCCGCGCTTGTTACCCAGCAGTTCATGCCATTCATCGACGATGACCGCATCCAGATGGCGGAAGCTGTCCTCGGCATTGCGGTAGGAGAGCAATACCGAGAGGCTTTCCGGCGTCGTCACCAGGGTGTCCGGCAGCTTGCGTTGCTGTCTCGCGCGCACGTTGGCGGAGGTATCGCCAGTACGCGTCTCGACCCGCCAGTCCAGCCCCAGGGCATCGACGGCGGCCTGCAGATGGCCAGCGGTGTCAGTGGCCAGGGCACGCAGCGGCGTGATCCAGAGTACCCGCAAGCCACTGGTGCGCTGCCGGTTCTCCAGTGCCCGGGACACCGGGCCCAGCCAGGCGGCCAGGGTCTTGCCCGAGCCGGTGGAGGCGTGAATCAGCCCGCTATGGCCGGCGCGAAAGGCCTCCCAAGCCTCGCGCTGGAACGGCGCTGACTGCCAGCTCTGGCTGGCGAACCAGGCGTCGATGGCGGCCAGCCCATCCACTGCCGCCTCGGGCTTAACCGCCATAGAGGTTCAGCAGCTCCTTTACCTGCTCCAGGGTGTCCGCTTCGGCCACCGGCTTGTCCTGCCGCCAGCGTGCTATGCGCGGAAAGCGCAGCGCGATGCCGGACTTGTGCCGCGGCGAGGGCTGGATGCCTTCGAAGGCGATTTCCAGCACCTGTTCGGGCTTGAGTGAGCGCACCGGTCCGAATTTCTCCACGGTGTTGCGGCGGATCCAGTGATCGAGCTTCTGGATTTCCTGATCGGTCAGCCCGGAATAGGCCTTGGCGATGGGCACGTAGGCTTCGCCATCGCGCACGGCCAGCGTGTAGTCGGTATACAGGTTGGCGCGCCGGCCGTGGCCGGGCTGTGCGTAAAGCAGCACCGCGTCGATGGTCAGCGGCTCGATCTTCCATTTCCACCAGTCGCCGCGCACGCGTCCGCTGCGGTAGGGGCTGTCCAGGCGCTTGAGCATCAACCCTTCGACCATGCGCTCGCGGCTTTCCTCGCGCAGCTCTGCCAGCAGCGGCCAGTCGGCTGCATTGACCGCAGGGCTGATGCGGATGGCATTGTCACCCCGCTTCGCCAGCAGCTTTTCCAGCAGCGCGCGGCGTTCATGCAGCGGTCGCTCGCGCCAGTCTGCCTGCTGGTATTCGAGCACGTCGTAGGCGAGAAAGATCACCGGGACCTCGCGCAGCAGCTTCTCACCCAGAGTCTTGCGCTGGATCCGTCGCTGCATCTGCGAGAACGGCAGTACCTGGGTGTCCCAGGCGAGTATCTCGCCATCCAGCACCACCTCCGGCAGATCGGCAGCAGCGGCCTCGACCTCCGGAAAACGACCGTTCATCGGCTCCTCGCCCCGGGACCACAGCCATGTGCCATTGGGCCTGGCGATCAGTTGGGCACGTATGCCGTCCCACTTCCATTCGGCCAGCCACTCACGCAGATCACCAAGCGTGTCCGGCTCTCCTTCAAGAGGCGAGGCCAGAAAGAACGGGTAGGGCTGACCTTCACGCTCCTCGCGCTGCTCGGGGTCGAACAGGGCGGTAAAGAAGGCCGCCGTCGGCTCGAACTCACCGATCAGACGCCTGGCGATCAGGGCCCGAGGCAGGTCACCCAGAGACGCCAGAGCACGCTCGACCAGGCCGCGGGAGACGCCGACGCGCAGGCTGCCGGTCAGCAGCTTGTTATACAGAAAGCAGGCGGGGCGCGGCAGCCTGCGCCAATGGGCCAGCACGTGGGCCTTCTGTTCGGCCTCGTCGAGTTTACGCAGGCCCAGGATGGCCTGTTCGATCCACTCGGCCAGATCGCCGTCCACGGCGTGCCGCTGGTCGTCGCCTTCCATCAACAGACTGATGGTTTCGGCCAGGTCGCCCACATGCTGATAGGTTTCCTCTACCAGCCAGTCCGGCAGGGCCGTCGCTTCGGCCAGCCATTCACGCAGCTTGAGCGGCCCGATCAGGCGTTTCATGCGGCGGCCGGCCAGAATATATACCGCCCAGGCGGCATCCGCCGGGGGTGCATCACGAAAATAGGCAATCAGGGCATCCAGTTTGACCTGGGTGCGGGTGGTGGCGTCGAGCTCGGCGTACAGATCGGCAAAGGCCTGCATCAGTCGTCCTCGCCGCCATACAGGGTGGTCAGCGCACGGGCATCCACGCCCAGTGATTCGCGCAGGTAACGCACCAGGTCATCGCTGCGGCCATGGGTGGTCAGTACCGTGCTGGCGCCGCAATCACGGATGGTGGCCAGCAGGGCAGGCCAGTCGGCATGATCGCTGAGCTCGAAGCCCTGGTCATAACCGCGCCGCCGCCGATTGCCGCGAATACGCATCCAGCCCGAAGCAAAGCCGGTGCTGGCGTTCTTGAACCGGCGCATCCAGGGCGAGCCGGCGGCGGAGGGCGGAGCCAGGATCAGCTGGCCGCGCATGCCCTCGGTCCGTGGCAGCTCCGAGACCGGCTGCGTCGGCAGCATGGCAATGCCCGCGTCACGATACAGCTCGGTCAGCGCAACCATCGCTCCGTGCAGATAGACGGTCCGGTCGGTGTGCTCGGCCAGCGCGGCGAGTACCCGCTGCGCCTTGCCGAAGGCATAGGTAAACAGCACGCAGGGCCGATCAGGATTACCCGACCACCAGTCCCACATCTGCTGGCCGACCTGCTGCACCGGCGGCCAGCGATAACAGGGCAGGGCAAAGGTGGCTTCGGTGATCAGCGTGTCGCAGGGCACCACTTCAAACGGCTCACAGGTCGGGTCGGCATCGCGCTTGTAATCACCGCTGACCACCCACACGCGGCCATCGTCATGGGCCACGCGGACCTGGGCGGATCCCAGTACATGACCGGCCGAATGCAGGCTCAGGGTGGTGCGGCCAAACCGTATCTGCTCGCCGTAGGCCAGCCCGGTGAAGGGGTGGTCGCCCAGGCGATGGCGCAGGATCGGTACGCTCTGGTGCTGGGCGTAATAGTGCAGGTGGCCGGAGCGGGCATGGTCGGCATGGGCATGGGTAATGACGGCGGTGTGTACCGGCCGCCAGGGATCGATGTGAAAGTCGCCCGCCGGGCAGTAAAGCCCCTCGTCAGTGGGAATAATCAGTGGGTCCTGCATGCAGAAGCGTGTCCGTCGGTCCGTTTCGTTTCCAGCCTATCCGAGAATTGGGACAACAGAAGCGGGCAGCTGTTACAGCGCATGTAACAGCTGTGGTGACGTAGCAGTCAGGTGCGGCGGGGGACCAGCACCGAGAGCATGAACAGCGCGGCGGCCGATACGACGATCGACGGCCCTGCTGGCGTATCCAGGTTCCATGACAGACCCAGCCCGCCGAGTACCGCCAGACAACCGAGCAGGCTGGCGCCTACGGCCATCTGCTCGGGGGTGCGCGCGTGGCGCTGGGCGGCGGCGGGGGGAATGATCAGCAGCGAGGTGATCAGCAGAACGCCGACAATTTTCATCGCCACGGCAATCACGATCGCGATCAGCAGCATCAATGCCAGACGTATGGCCGTCACCGGCAGACCTTCCACCCGCGCCAGCTCCTCGTGCACGGTAATCGACAGCAGGCGCCGCCAGAGCCAGGCCAACAGCACACCCACCAGCAGCAGGCCGCCGAGCATCCAGTACAGGTCGGTCCGGGCAATCGCCAGCAGATCGCCGAACAGGTAGGCCATCAGATCGACCCGCACGTTATCCGACAGCGCCAGCACCACCAGACCCAGTGACAGGGTGCTGTGCGCCAGGATGCCCAGCAGGGTATCGCTGGCCAGCCATTGCTTGTGCTGCAGCGCCACCAGCAACACCGCCAGCAGCACGCAGCCCAGAGTGACCGACACGGTCAGATTGACCTGCAACAGGATGCCCAGCGCGACACCCAGCAGCGCCGAATGGGCCAGGGTATCGCCGAAATAGGCCATGCGCCGCCAGACCACGAAGGAACCGAGCGGGCCGGCCGTGATCGCCAGTCCGAGCCCGGCCAACAACGCATAAATCAGAAAATCAGGCATGGTTGCAACCGGGTCCGTGTTGATGGGGCGCTTCGTCGACGACTTCGCCGTGCAGGTCATGGGCGTGGTCGTGATGGTGGCTGTACACCGCCAGGGCGCTGGCGCGCTCGCCGAACAGCGCCAGAAAAGCGGGGTCGGTACTGACCTGCTCCGGATGGCCAGAGCAGCATACGTGGCGATTGATACAGACCACCGTATTGGTCGTAGCCATCACCAGATGCAGGTCATGGGAGACCATCAGCACGCCGCAACCATAGCGGTCGCGCAGGCGATTGATCAGCTGGTACAGCTCCACCTGGCCATTGACGTCGACGCCCTGCACCGGCTCATCCAGCACCAGCAGATCCGGTTGACGCAGCAGCGCGCGGGCCAGCAGCACGCGCTGCAACTCACCGCCGGAGACCTGCTGCAACGGACGCTCGCACAGGTGCGGCGCGGCCACATCCTCCAGTGCCGACAGGGCCTGGGCGCGAGTGGAGCCGGGCGCCAGCAGGAGGAAGCGCAATACCGTCAGCGGCAGGCTGGCGTCGACCTCAAGCTTCTGCGGCATATAGCCAATGCGCAGACGCGGTTCCCGCCTGACCAAACCGGAGTCGGCCTTGAGCAGGCCGAGCACGATTCTGACCAGGCTGGTCTTGCCGGCGCCATTCGGGCCGATCAGGGTAACCACCTCGCCGCGGCGAACCGCCAGGCTGACGTTCTCGAGAATGGTATTGCCGTGCAGGCGCAGACCGACATTGCTCAGTTCCAGCAGATGCTCGCTCATGCGGCGGCCTGGCACTGCGCGCACAAACCGGTGATCTCCACGGTTTCGCCCTCGATCCGGAAGCCCGCGGCATCAGCACTCTCGGCGATCGCCTGGCGGATCGGGGCGCGGTCCAGTTCGGTGGTCACATGGCAACTGCGGCAGATCAGAAACTGACCCTGGTGACTGTGCTCCGGACTGGGGCAACCGATGAAGGCGTTCAGGGACGCAATCCTGTGCACCAGCCCCTGCTCCAGGAGAAAGTCCAGCGCGCGGTAGACCGTTGGCGGCGCCGCTCGTCGGCCATCCTCCCGCGCCAGGGTATCGAGAATGTCGTAGGCGCCGAGCGGCTTGTGGCTGGCCCAGACCAGCTCCAGCACCCGCTTGCGCAGCGCGGTGAAGCGCACACCGGCCCGCTCGCACAGTTGCTCGGCGGACTCCAGCGCATCACTGACACATTCGCTGTGGTCGTGGGGCTGATGGGGATCGTGCGGCAGATTCTGATTCGACATCGCTGACGGGCCTTTAAAGATGAACTGTGCGGGGGCGTGACTGCTGTTATCATATAACAATCTTGAATCTGGAGGTATGACCATGCGGTTGAGTTTGCTTGTCCTTCTGCTGTGCTGGCTTGGCCTGGCTCCGGCAGTAGCGGCGCAGGACGTCAGGGTGTTGAACACCATCAAGCCCCTGCAGCAGATAGCCAGCGCTATCCTGCATGATATCGACACCCCGGCGTTGCTGATGGATCCCGGCGCCTCTCCCCACAGCTACGCCCTGCGGCCGTCTGACCGTCGCGCACTCGCCGAAGCCGAGCGCATCTATTGGGTCGGACCCGAGCTGGAGCTGTTCCTGCAGGATCTGCTCGAGCGTCAGGACAACGCCGTCGACCTGCTGCATCTGCCGAACATGACCGTACGCGAGCAACAGCAGTCGCACAATTTCCAGCACGATCCAAAGCCCGCTCACGGCAAGCATGAGGCCCATGGTCACCACCATGACCACGGCAGCCTGGATGCGCACATCTGGCTGTCGCCGGACAACGCCATCACCATAGCCCGTTACATGAGCACGGACCTGGCCAGCCTCTATCCGCAGCACGCCGACCAACTGCAGGCCAACCTGGCGGCCTTCGAGCAACGCGTAAGCGCCCTCGACGAGACCCTCAAGGCCCGCCTGGCTCCGCTACAGGACAAGGCCTACTTCGTCTTCCACGATGGCTATGGCTATTTCGAGGATCACTACGGCATTCGTCCGCAGGGCATTTTCAGTCTGTCCCACGAGGTCCAGCCCGGAGCGCGGCACGTCAACCAGTTGCGTCAACAGCTGCAGGCCGCCGGGCCGAGCTGTGTGTTCACCGAGCCGCAGTTTACGCCGCGCCTGGTCAACAGCCTGACCCAGGGCCTGCCGGTACGTGTCGGCACGCTTGACCCCCTCGGCGCGGCCGCCGAGATCGGTCCCCGGGGCTATGAGCAGATGCTCGGAGATATCGGCAACGCCCTCGCAGAGTGTCTGGAAGCGCTCTGATCAGAGCGCGATAGGCAGCTGCACGGTCACCTCCCGGTGACCCTCCAATACCCGCAGGAAATGCTCGGGGTCCTTGACCAGCACGCCGGGCTTTTCCTGATGGTCCGCTGCGGCAATACGCCGTGAAAGCCAGAAACGCAGCGCAGCCAGCCGCAGCATGTCCGGCCAGTGGGCAGCCTCGACGGCAAGAAAGCGGCGTTGGGAGGCATAACCCGCCAGCATCGCCTGGGCCCGCTCGGGGTCCAGACGCGCCTGGTCGTCCAGGCACCAGTCATTGACGCAGATCGCCAGGTCATACAGCGCCCAGCCGGTTGCTGCGTTGTAGAAATCGATCACGCCGGTCAGGTTGGGCCCTTCGAACAGCACATTGTCGCGGAACAGGTCACCGTGCAGCACCGCCTTGGGCATCGCTGGCCGCTGGTCAAGCAGCTCCTGCATGAGCGCCAGCAGGGGTTCGACCAGCTCACGCTCGGCCGCGCTCAACTGCTCGAGCATGTCACCGGTTTGCTGCGCCATCCAGGCCAGCCCGCGATCGCTTTGCCGGGCCAGATCGCAGGGCAGTGTGGCTTCATGCATCTGTGCCAGTACCTTGCCCACGGCCTGACAGTGGCGCGCATCGGGCTGCTGCACATGCTTGCCGGCCAGCCGCGGTTGCAGCAGGGCGGGTTTGCCACTGAGCTGATGCAGCTTGCGGCCTAGCTGATCGGGCACCGCGAAGGGTACGGGCAGATCCGCCGCGTGCAGACAATCGAGCAGGCTGACGAAAAACGGCAGATCCTCCACCGGCCCACGCTCGATCAGGGTCAGCACAAACTCGCCCTGCTCACAGCTGACGAAGAAATTGCTGTTCTCGGTCCCGGCGCTGATGCCCTCGAAAGCGACCAGGCGGCCAAGCTCGAAGGGCTCGAGAAAGCGGCTCAGCTCGGCCTGACTGAGTGGCGTGAATACCGACATGGATCAGGCTACCATTCGAAGATCTTCCAGGAGGGAATGCGCATACCCTCCGGCTGGTCCGATCGCATGAAGTTGCCCTCGTCATCCACTGCTACCAGAAAATAGGGCGGTCCTGCCTGCGGAATGACCTTGATGGCATAGAGAAATCCGTTGACCCGGTATTCCTCGACAGTGCGATCGCCTTCCTGCCGAATAACCACATCGGGCTCGGCAGTCACGGCCTCCTGGGCCACTGCGGTCTGGCTGATCAGCAGCGCCAGCCCGGTCACCGCCAAGGCACGGCCAAGTATGCGTATCATGATAGTCTTGTCTCTTGTGATGTGATTGTTGTCTTCTGTTGTATTACGACTTTCTCATTCTAGCCCCTTTTTAGCCAACGGAAGTTGACCTGAAGCATGACTGACCAAGCCCCCCTCGTTCTGGTTGATGGTTCCTCCTACCTCTACCGGGCCTTTCACGCGCTGCCGCCACTGATGACCTCGACCGGCAAACCCACCGGAGCGGTCAAGGGCGTGCTCAACATGCTCAACAGCCTGCGTCGGCAGTATCCCGACAGCCCCTTTGCGGTGGTGTTTGATGCCAAGGGCAAGACCTTTCGCGATGAGCTGTTCGAGGATTACAAGTCGCAGCGCCCGCCGATGCCCGACGACCTGCGCGTACAGATCGAGCCCCTGCATGCCAGCGTGCGCGCCCTGGGATTGCCGCTGCTGTGCGTGGACGGGGTGGAAGCCGACGACGTGATCGGCACCCTCGCCTGCCAGCGCGCTGCTGCAGGCTACCCGGTGGTGATCTCCACCGGCGACAAGGACATGGCGCAACTGGTCGATGAGCGCATCACCCTGGTCAATACCATGAGCGGCACCGTGCTTGACGTAGCCGGGGTCAAGGAGAAGTTCGGCGTCGGCCCCGAGTGCATCATCGATTTTCTCGCCCTGATGGGCGACAAGTCCGACAACATCCCCGGCGTGCCGGGTGTCGGTGAAAAAACCGCGGTCGGACTGGTAGCGGGCATTGGCGGTGGTCTGGATCTGATCTACAGCAACCTGGAGAAGATAGCCGAGCTACCTATCCGGGGTGCCAAGAAGCTCGCCGAGAAGCTGGTCGAACACAAGGAAATGGCTTATCTCTCCTACCAGCTGGCGACCATCAAGGTCGATGTCGAACTGGAGCTGCGCGCCGACGCCCTGATGCCGGGCGAACCCGACCGCCCGGCGCTGATGGAGCTCTACCGGGAGCTGGAATTCAAGAACTGGCTGGACGACCTGCTGCGCGAAGACAAGGCAGCCGGTGTTGCACGGGAGATACCCGGCGAGGCGCCGCAGGTCGAGCCCGAATATGAAACCATCCTCGAGTGGGCCGATTTCGACCGCTGGCTCGACAAGCTCAAGGCGGCGGAACTCTTCGCCTTCGACACCGAAACCACCAGCATCCATGCCCAGCTCGCCGAGCTGGTCGGCGTCTCCCTGGCCGTCAGCCCCCACGAGGCCGCCTACATTCCGCTCTGCCACAGCTATATGGGCGTACCCGAGCAACTGGACCGGGACCGCGTACTGGCGGCACTCAAGCCCCTGCTCGAGGATGCCGACAAGGCCAAGGTGGCCCAGCATGCCAAGTACGATATAAACGTACTGGCCCACTACGGCATTCGCGTGCGCGGCGTCGCCTTCGACACCATGCTCGAGTCCTATGTGCTGGATTCCACCGCCACACGCCACGACATGGACAGCCTGGCGCTGAAATATCTGGGCCAGGGCACCATCCGCTATGAGGACATTGCCGGCAAGGGTGCCAAGCAGCTGACCTTTGACCAGGTTGCCCTGGAGCAGGCCGGCCCTTACGCCGCCGAAGATGCCGATGTGACCCTGCGCCTGCACCAGACGCTCTGGGCCAGACTGGCCGAGCAACCCTCGGTGGCCAGCGTGCTGCAGGACATAGAAATGCCCCTGGTACCGGTGCTGGCCGATATAGAACGCTGCGGCACGCTGGTTGACGCCCAGCTGCTGGGCATCCAGAGCCGCGAGCTGGGCGAGAAGATGGTGGCGCTGGAACGCCAGGCGTTCGAGCTCGCCGGGGAAGAGTTCAATCTGGGCTCACCCAAGCAACTGGGCGTAATCCTGTACGAAAAGCAGGGCATCCCGGTGATCAGCAAGACCGCCAAGGGCCAGGCCTCGACGGCCGAGGCGGTACTCGCCGAGCTGGCCGAGCAGGGTTACCCGTTGCCCCAGGTGATCATGCAGTACCGCACGGTGAGCAAGCTCAAGAGCACCTATACCGACCGGCTGCCGGAGCAGATCAATCCCCGCACCGGCCGCATCCACACCAGCTACCACCAGGCGGTCACGGCCACCGGCCGGCTGTCATCGTCCGATCCGAACCTGCAGAACATCCCGATCCGCAGTGCCGAAGGCCGGCGCATACGCCAGGCCTTTATCGCCCCGGCGGGCTACAAGCTGATGGCCGCCGACTATTCGCAGATCGAACTGCGCATCATGGCCCACCTGGCCCAGGACGAAGGCTTGCTGCATGCCTTCCGCCATGGGCTGGACGTGCACAAGGCCACCGCTGCCGAGGTCTTTGGCGTCGAACTCGATGCCGTATCCGCCGACCAGCGGCGCAGTGCCAAGGCGATCAACTTCGGCCTGATCTATGGCATGAGCGCCTTCGGCCTGGCCAAGCAGATCGATGTCGATCGCAAGCAGGCGCAGGCCTACATCGACCGCTACTTTACCCGCTATCCCGGTGTGCTGGCCTACATGGAGCGCACCCGGGCACAGGCCGGGGAACAGGGCTATGTGGAGACCCTGTTTGGTCGCCGTCTGTACCTGCCCGAGATCCACGCCAAGAACCAGGCCATGCGCAAGGGCGCCGAACGCACCGCGATCAACGCTCCAATGCAGGGTACGGCAGCGGATATCATCAAGCGCGCCATGGTCCGTGTGGACAATTGGCTGCGCGACAGCGAACTGGATGCCCGGGTGGTCATGCAGGTGCATGACGAACTGGTTCTGGAGGTGCGCGAGGACCTGGTCGACCAGGTCAGCACCGGTCTGAAGGAGCATATGGCAGCCGCCGCCAGCCTGGATGTGCCGCTGGTGGTCGATGTCGGGGTGGGTAACAACTGGGACGAAGCGCACTGAGCGAAAAAATTTGAATATTGTGCGAAGGATCCGGAACTTATCGGCGACGCACTGGTCACAGACTGTGAATGGCCAGTCAAGCCTTTCATCTTCCTAGATGTGATTTAGTGTTGGCAGAACATCGGGCGGCCCTTTCCTAGCACAGCCCGATTCTTGAGCCCCGGATCTTCCCTCCCCATACGAGATCCGGGGTTTTTTTTGCCTGCCGTTTACTGCCGGCAGATCATTCTCCGCTGTCTTCAGCGTCCGCTTCGGCTGGCGGCTGGTCTTCCTCGTTGAACAACCAGGTTTCCAGCACTTCGTAGGCCTCCTCCAGCCCCTGACGCTTGGGCGCGGAAAAAAGCTGCACCGTGGCCCGGTTGCCATACTCTTTGCGCACGATCGTCTGTACCTTGAGCAGCACGTTCTTGGCGGCACCGTAGGCCAGCTTGTCGGCCTTGCTGAGCAGGATATGTGCCGGCAGGCCGCTCACATCGCTCCATTCCAGCATCATCCGGTCGAAATCCGACAGCGGGTGGCGAATGTCCATCACCAGCACCAGCCCGGCCAAAGAGTCGCGCCCGGTCAGGTAGGCGTCCAGGTGCTCCTTCCAGTGCTCCTTCAGCGCCAGCGGCACCTTGGCGTAACCGTAACCGGGCAGATCGACCAGACGCCGCTGCTCGTCCAGGCCGAAGAAGTTGATCAGCTGGGTACGGCCGGGCGTCTTCGATGTGCGCGCCAGGCGCGCATGGGTCAGGGTATTGAGAGCGCTGGACTTGCCGGCGTTGGAACGGCCAGCAAACGCCACCTCGAAGCCGCGATCAAGCGGGCATTGCTCCACCTGACTGGCGCTCTTGATGAAGGTGGCTTGCTGACAAAGGGAAACCAGGGGTGTTGCTGAGGGCATGGGAAGATCCGTTATGCTACTGTCGAGTGGTCGATGACATTCACCTTGACCATCACCTTAGTATATACTGCTGCGGTTTTATATCGCGAAAGCTTACTGCGACATTCTGGACATTGCGTCGCCCCGAGGCGACGGATAGCATGGGCCATCAGGTCCGGATTGCATGTGCAGAGGTCAGATTCGGGATAAACAAGGCAGGCTGCTCCAGATAACACGGCGATCACGCCGGAGGAACAGACCAGGCCACTCTTTCAGCCGTAATTGGATTAGCCGATGAATAAATTACTCGTTAGTCTGGTGTTGTCTCTCGGTATGGCCGGTTCGGTCCATGCAGTGCAGGGTGACGCTGAAGCCGGTGCAGGCAAGGTGGCCACCTGTGCCGCCTGCCACGGCAGTGATGGCAACAGCGCCATGCCCAACTTCCCCAAACTCGCGGCGCTGGGTGAAAAGTACCTGTACAAACAGCTCCTGGATATCAAGGAAGGTCGGCGGGTAGTGGTCGAGATGACCGGCATCCTCGATCCCCTGAACGAACAGGATCTGCGCGACATCGCCGCCTTCTACGATGCTCAGGTGCCTGCGATGGGCGTGGCTGATGCGGAACTGGCGGTACGCGGTGAAGAGATCTTCCGTGGTGGCGACCTGTCCACCGGCCTGCCGGCCTGTACCGGCTGCCATTCGCCTACCGGCAAGGGTAACGACCCGGCGGGCTATCCGCGCCTGGCTGGCCAGCATGCAGCCTATACTGCCAAGCAGCTGACCAATTTCCGCGAAGGCGAGCGTACCAACGATGGTGAAGCCATGATCATGCGCACTATCGCCGGCCGCCTTAGCAACAAGGACATTGAAGCGGTATCCAACTACATCCAGGGCCTGCGCTAGGTCCTTTGTGTTGCCGGGTATGTCTCGGGCTTCAATTGAAGGGTGGCTTAGGTCACCCTTTTTGTTTGCGGCCCGGAAACGCCGTATGATGAATTTTCAGCGCGCTGGCGTGTCCCATACACCAGCTGCAAAAATAAAACTCGATAGGAATCCAATAATGCGCGTATTGATGACCGCGACACTGGTCTGGCTGCTGGGCAGTTTTGCAACGCTGCAGGCCCAGGTACTGGCCGCCCCGGCCGAGTTCAAGGCCGGCGAACATTACATCGAGCTGACCACCCCCGCACCCACCCAGAATCCCGACAAGGTCGAAGTGGCAGAGCTGTTCTGGTACGGCTGCGGCCATTGCTTCCAGTTCGAGCCGGTGCTGCAGGAATGGAAGAAAGACCTGCCCGAGGATGTCAGCTTCCGTGAAGTTCCGGCCCTGTTCGGGGGGGTATGGAATACCCACGCACAGCTGTTCTACACGGTTCAGAGCCTGAACAAGCTGGAAGAGACCCACAAGGCCATCTTCAATGCGATCCACGTCGAGAAGAAGCGTCTGGCCAGCGAAGAGGAAATGATCGAATTCCTCGAGCCCTACGGCATCAGCGAGGAAGAATTCACCAAGGCCTGGTCGTCCTTTGGCGTGCGCAGCAAGCTGGCCGAGGCTGGTCGCCTGGCCAAGGCCTACCGCGCCACCGGTGTACCGACGCTGATCGTCAACGGCAAGTACCGCATCGAAGGCGGCATGGTAGGTGGTTTCGACAAGATGCTTGAAGTCGCTGATTTCCTGGTCGCCCGCGAGCGCAAGGCGCTCTGAGGCCAGCCCATGGCGAGCCAAGGAGCCTCCCCCCGCCGTCGGTCGCTGCATGGCCAGATGCTGCCGGGCAACCTGCAGGTCAACGAGCTGTGCACGCCTGACGGCGATTGCCTGCCGGAGGTGCTGAAGCTGTTGAGCTTCAATATCCAGGTGGGCATCAACACCCAGAAATACCACCACTACCTGACGCGCAGCTGGCAGCATCTGCTGCCCGCGATCGGCCGGCACAATATCCTCGGTCAGATCGGCCGGGTGCTGAGCGACTTCGATCTGGTCGCCCTGCAGGAAGTGGACGGTGGCAGCATGCGCTCGGGCTATATCAATCAGGTCGAGCACCTGGCCCGCGAAGGGCAGTTCCCGTTCTGGTATCAGCAGCTCAACCGCAATCTCGGGCGTTTCGCGCAGCATTCCAACGGACTCCTCAGCCGCTTTGCTCCGGATTACCTCGAAGATCACAAGCTGCCCGGCGTCTTGCCGGGGCGCGGCGCCATCCTGACCAGCTTCGGCGAGGGCCAGAACTCCCTACTGGTGGTCATGATGCACCTGGCGCTGAGTACCCGTGGCAGGGCCAACCAGCTCGCCTATATCCGCGAGCGTATTGCCGATCACCAGCACGTGGTGCTGATGGGCGACATGAACACCCATGCCGAGGATCTGCTCGAACGCTCACCGCTCAAGGGCAGCAAGTTGCATACCGCCCACCTGCCCGGCACCTACCCCAGCTGGAAGCCGGCACGCGTGCTCGATCACATCCTGATCAGTCCAAGTCTGAAAATAGAGCAGGTCGAAGTGCTCACCCAGCCGATCTCCGACCACCTGCCGGTGGCCATGCATATCCGGCTACCGCCTGGACTCTGTGCGGCATCGGCCGGCAAGAGCGGAAACTGACCCCAACGGGTTCTGGCCAGAAGCCCCCTTTTCCATATAATCTTCTGTATCCCTGTGTGCAGGAGCACTCATGAGCGACACTCGCAACACCACCCGGCCCCCAGCCGGCAGCGTGGACATGACGTCCGCTGTCGAGCCATCTGATCAGCAGGAAATGCTCAGACGCGGACTGGTGCGTCTGAGTATTGCAGCAGACGGGCTGGACCCGGTCCTCGACAAGCGACTCAAGGATCTGCGCAGCGCCCTGCGCCCCGATGCGCCGGCCTACCTGCTCAACGAGCTGATGCCGGAACTTGAACGGGCCGTGCTGGCAGCCGACAGCGCCCGGGAAGAGCGCATGCGCAATATCAGCAGCGCCTTGCGCACCCTGGTGCGGCAGCTGCAGCATCGCAAACTCAAGGGCGACCTTGGCGACCTGCTGCGGCAGATCGGCAAGCGGCTGGACTCCCCTATCGAGTACGCCGCCACGCTGGAGGCGCTGGTCGCCGACATCGCCGAAGCCCAGGCCCAGGTGCTCAATGCTGCACCCGGCGAGGCACCCTCCGGCCTGCTGGCGCGACTCTTCGGCTCCGGCAGCTCGCACACGGCCCAAGCAGCGCCGTCAGCCCCTGAAAATGAACAACCCGCACCGCAGCCCCCGGTGGCAGCCGCGCCAGAGCCAGCCGCACCGCCCGCGCCTGCATCTCCCGCGGCCGCCAGACCGGCTCCGCTACCGGACCTGGTGCCGGACCTGATACCCGATCTCCCGGAAATCGACACGACCAGCCAGGCGCCTGCGCCTGCGCCTGCGCCAGCGGCGGAGCCGGAACCCGAGCCAATGGAGGAGAGCAGCGCTTTGACCGGCGGCAATCTGTCCGGCGAAGAGCAGCACTATTCCCAGGCTTCCGCGCATATCGAGACGGTACTGATCAACCTGCTGTCGGAACTGCAGGTGCTCGACACCCAGCGGCAGAAGGCCGAGCAATTGCGCGAGCGTATCGCCGGCGGCCTCAACTGGTATGAACTGGCAGCCGCACTGGATGAGCTGGGACTGTTGGTGCTGGGCGCCCAGCAGACGCGCCAGCAGGACTTCGAGCAATACCTCAAGCAGCTCAACAGTCGGCTGGCCCAGTTCCAGGGCAACCTTGAAGAGGCCCACGATGCCTACACCGGGTCGATGGAGATGGGCCGGGCCCTGGAGGGCACCATCCGCGACCAGGTCCAGGGATTGCACGGCGAAGTCAGTGCCGCGACGGATCTGGAAGCCCTCAAGGTCAACGTGCAGAACCAGCTCGATGCGTTACTGGTCAACGTGGAGCAGTCGCGCACCCTGCATATGGACCGGGAACAACAGGTGGCCGGACGATTGAAGTCCATGGTCGACCGGATCCAGGCCATGGAGGTGGAGGCGACCACCTTCCGCAACCACCTGGAAGAACAGCGCAAGCGCGCCCTGCTCGACAGCCTGACCGGGCTGCCCAACAGGGCCGGCCTGCAGAAGCGCATGGAAGAGGAATATGAACGCTGGCAGCGCTACGGCGGCCAGCTGCTGCTGGTGGTGCTCGATGTCGATCACTTCAAGCGGGTCAACGACCAGTTCGGCCACCTGGCAGGGGACAAGGTGCTCCGGCTGATCGCCCAGCAACTCTCGCGCCGCCTGCGCAAATCGGACTTCATCGGTCGCTTCGGTGGGGAAGAGTTTGTCATCCTGATGCCCGGCACCAGCGTGGAACAGGCCACCCAGGTGCTCGACGAACTGCGCCGGGGCATCGAAGCCAGCCCGTTCCATTTCAAGAAGGAGCGGGTCACCATCACGATTTCCATCGGCTATACCGACTTCCGCCAGGGCGATACCCTCGAGCAGATTTTCGAGCGCGCAGACCAGGCCATGTATCGCGCCAAGGACGGCGGCCGCAACCGCCTGATTCAGGCCAGCTGAGCCGCGTTATTTGAGCCAGGTGGCCACGTAGGTTCCCTCGGGATCATGGCGCTGCGCCTGCATGGCGACATTGAACGCCCTGCCGCCGCGCGGATCGTGACCGACCCCGGCTATATAGGCCCAGTTGCCCCAGTTGCTTGCCACGTCGTAGTCGACCAGCTGCTGCTCGAACCAACTGGCGCCCAGCCGCCAGTCCTGCTGCAGCTCATGAACCAGATAACTGGCCGCAATCTGTCGCCCGCGATTGGACATGAAGCCACTGGCGTTGAGCTCACGCAGACAGGCGTCCACAAAGGGCTGACCGGTACGGCCCTCGCGCCAGTCGATCCAGCGCTGGTCGTTGCCCCGCGGCGGCGCGCCTCCGGCCAGGCCGCCGTGGCGAAAGAACGCCACCCCGTGCACGCGCAAACTCAGGCGAAAGAACTCCCGCCATAGCAGTTCGAACCACAACCAGTAGGTAGAATCGTTGGCCCCATGGCCCTGCTCGTGGGCTCGCAGTTCCTCGACAATCCGCCGTGGGGACAGACAGCCATGGGCCAACCAGGGCGAGAGTTTCGACGAAAAGTAGCGGCCCAGCAGCTGGTTCCGGGTGTCCTTGTAATGGCGTACCGCCCGGCTGCCCCACAGATAGTCGTCCATCCAGGCCCTGCCGGCCGTCTCGCCGCCACCGGCGGGCAGAGCTGTGCGCGGCTCGACTGCCACCACCTCAAGACCGAGATCCTGCAACGAGGGGATCGCCTGCACGTGCTCCAGGGCAGCGGCAGGCAAGGGAGCGAAGGCCGCCGGCCGGCCCAGCGGCAGGTGCGCCGGCGGCGGCTTCTCGATCTTGTTGCGAAAGCGGGTGAATACACCCGGCAGTTGCTCCAGTGCAAAGGGCAGCTGCGTCGGGTCAAAGAGGCCGTTGCCGGCTTCAGCCTTCAGCTCCACCTGCTCCGGCAGCGACCGCCCAAGGCGGGCCAGCAGCGCCTGCTCGTCCGGCGCATGCTCTTCATGGGTATGGATCACGGCCACCCCCAGCGCTGCGCACAACGCCGGCAGTAGCTGTTCCGGCTCACCCGATAGCACCAGCAGATCCGACCCTGCCAGCCGCAGGGAACGTTTCAGATCAACCAGGCTTTCCAGCAGAAACTGCGCTCGCCGGGCACCACAACGCACCAGCCCCCGGCTGTCTGGCACAAACCAGCGTGGATCCAGACAGTACACCGGAACGCATTCCGCATGCTGCATGGCCGCATGCAGTGCCGGATTGTCATCGGTACGCAGATCCTGTTTGAACCACATCAGACTGACCATAACGGCACACCCCTGTACGAATTCGATACAAGGATGATATTGTGTATAACATCAGAACACCAAGAGTGATTACCGTGAATCCTGAATCTTCCGCTCCCTTGCCCTGCCGGGGCTGCCAGGCCGACTGCCCGAACCGCTCCCACTGCCAGGGCAAGCCCTGGCGTGCAGATTTCAAACCACGGCTCAAGCCGCCAGCCACGCCACGACATTGAGACGCTGCAGACTCTGAGAGGGCATGCTAGCCTGCTGCTTTTGCCAAACAGAGTCTGCATCCATGCTTCGTCGTTACCTGGCACTGACATGTCTGAGCCTGCTGGTCGTGCTCGGCGGCTGCACCCGCAGCCTCGAGATCGATGATCGCTACCAGTCGGCCAACCATGACAGCCGGGTGCAGTACGTCATCGTGCATTACACCTCCTCCGGCTTCGACCGGGCGCTGCAGCACCTGACCCGCGGCGCCGTCAGCAGCCATTACCTGATCAGTGAAGAGCCCGTTGTCTACCGCCTGGTCGACGAGAACCGCCGCGCCTGGCATGCCGGCGACAGCAGCTGGCAGGGCCGCACCTGGTTAAACGGCTCATCGGTCGGCATCGAGATTGTCCATCCCGGCTACAGCGACACACCCGAGGGTCGCGTATGGCACCCCTGGCCGGCAGAGCAGGTCGATGCACTGATACCGCTGCTGCAGGACATCCTGAAACGCCACCAACTGAGCCCGGACCGTGTGCTCGGGCATAGCGATGTCGCCCCCCAGCGCAAGGTCGATCCGGGGCCGCTGTTTCCGTGGCGCCAGCTGGCGCAGGCGGGTGTGTCGATCTGGCCGGATGCCGCCCAGGTGGCACACCACGAACATGCACTGGCGGGACGTGTGCCACCACCCCAATGGTTTGATGAAGCCCTGCAGGCATTCGGCTACAGCCTGGCGATGAGTGGCTCGGATCCGGCCGCCACCCCGGACAGGGCTCGGCGCAACGTTATCGCGGCCTTCCAGATGCGTTTTCGGCCGGCGCTCCACGACGGCGTAGCCGACAGTGAAACCGCAGCCATACTGGCCGCCCTGGTTCCCGGGGCGACGGATTCCGACCTGTGGTGCGATCCTGCTCCACAGCCGCAGGCCCCCGATCTGCCACCTGTGTCGCCGGACCTGCCGCGCTGCCAGGCGGCCCAGACAGGAAATACCTGACCGATGCTGAATGGAATCTGGCTGAGTTTCTTCCTCGCCGCCTTCGCGGCGGCCCTCTGGCAATGGCTGGGCATGGGCGATGCCGAGGTGTTCAGCCGACTGGTCGCCTCGCTGTTCGACATGGCCCGGCTCAGCGTGGAGATCATACTGGTGCTGGTGGGTACCATGACCCTGTGGCTGGGTTTTCTCGCCATTGCCGAAAAGGCCGGTCTGATCCGTGTGCTGGCGCGGGCGCTGGACCCGCTGTTTCGCCACCTTATGCCCGAGGTGCCCAGCGGCCACCCCGCGCTCGGGCACATCAGCATGAATTTCGCGGCGAACATCCTGGGCCTGGACAACGCAGCCACGCCCATCGGCATCAAGGCCATGCACTCGCTGCAAAGCCTGAATCCCAGCCCCAATACCGCAAGTAACGCCCAGATCCTGTTCCTGGTGCTCAATTCCTCGTCACTTACCCTGCTGCCGGTGACCATCTTCATGTACCGGGCCCAGCAGGGTGCAGCCGAGCCCACCGCCGTATTCCTGCCGATCCTGCTGGCGACGACCGCCTCCAGCCTGGTCGGCCTGCTCAGCGTCGCATTCATGCAGCGCCTGAAGCTCTGGCACCCGGTAGTTCTGGCCTACCTGCTGGCTGGCGCCGCGGCACTGGGTTTACTGCTCGCCACACTGGCCGGCATGTCGGCCCAGGCGCTGGCAGCCACCTCGAGCCTGGTCGGCAACCTGACGCTGTTCGGAATCGTCATTGCGTTTCTGGCCATTGGCGCGCTACGCAAGGTCAACGTGTACGACACCTTTATCGAAGGAGCCAAGGAGGGCTTCAGCTTCACCATTTCCCTGTTGCCCTATCTGGTCGCCATGCTGGTGGCGGTGGGCGCCCTGCGCGCCAGCGGCGTGCTCGATGGCGCGCTCGACGGCGTGCGCTGGCTGGTCGAGGGGCTGGGCTGGGATACCCGGTTTATCGACGCGTTGCCGACTGCCTTCATCAAACCCCTGTCGGGGAGCGGCGCCCGGGCGATGATGATCGAGACCATGGACACCTTCGGCGTGGACAGCTTCCCCGCGTTGCTGGCTGCGACCTTTCAGGGCAGCACGGAAACCACCTTCTACGTCATCGCCGTGTATTTCGGCGCGGTCGGCATTACCCGGATCCGCCATGGCCTGGGCTGCGCTTTGCTGGCAGACCTGGCCGGGATGCTGACGGCCATCGCGGTGTGCTACTGGTTCTTCGCCTAAACAACACAGGTGGCGGCCTGCGCCTGCCGGGACCGCAACCTGCGCAAAAAGTTTCTGTCGACCCCTTCGCAATTTCGATTCATGTAACAAAGCTGTCACACAGACCCATTACTGTTCTCCCATCGGCGAAACAACACACCCGGTACACAACGTCATAATGGAGATGCAAGTGATGAAATTGAAGACAGCTCTTACCACAGCAGCACTCGCGGTCAGCCTTGCTACCGTCGCTGCCCCGGCCATGGCTCGCGATACCATCAACATCGTCGGCTCATCCACTGTTTATCCGTTCGCAACCGTTGTTGCCGAGCGTTTCGGTCGTAACACCGACTTCCCGACTCCCAAGCTCGAGTCCACCGGTTCCGGCGGCGGCATGAAGCTGTTCTGCGCAGGCGTTGGCGTTCAGCACCCCGACATCACCAACTCCTCGCGCCGCATGAAGGGCAGCGAGTTCGAGATGTGCCAGGACAACGGCGTCGAGAAAGTCACCGAAGTGAAGATCGGTTCTGACGGTATTGTTCTTGCCCAGTCCAACGAAGCCGAAAAGTGGGACCTGTCCCTGAAGGAAATCTACCTGGCACTGGCCAAGGACGTTCCGGATCCCCAGGGTGGCGACAAGCTGGTGCCCAACCCCTACAAGAAGTGGAGCGATATCGACTCCAGCCTGCCTGACATGGCGATCAACGTAATGGGCCCGCCGCCCACTTCCGGTACCCGCGATGCATTCGTTGAAATCGCAATGGAAGGTGGTTGCAAGGAATTCCCTTTCATCAAGTCCATGGAAGAAGATGCGTTCAAGGCTGCCTGCCACAGCATGCGTGAAGACGGCCCGTTCGTCGAAGCCGGTGAAAACGACAACCTGATCGTCCAGCGGCTGGCCCAGGACAAGGGCACCGTCGGTATCTTCGGCTACAGCTTCCTGATGGAAAACGAAGGCCAGATCCACGCCTTGACCGTTGACGGCGTCGAGCCGACCCCCGAGTCCATCTCCGATGAGGCCTACCCGGTTGCCCGCTCACTGTATTTCTACGTCAAGAATGCCCACGTTGGTGTGATCCCCGGCATTCAGGAATACGTGACCGAGTTCACCAGCGAAGGCGCCTGGGGTGACAACGGCTATCTGGTCGATGTTGGCCTGGTTCCCAACCCGCGTAATGCACGTATGGAAATCGCCAAGGCTGTCAAGGAAATGAAGCCGCTGACCGGTGACGAGCTGTAAGCTCCGACTGGAGGCGTCAGGGATGACAACTGAGAACGCGGGCTTGCGGGCCCGCGTTCTTTTATTACGTTTGCGTGATTATTTTTCCTTAGCAAACTGGCAGACTGTCGCTCGCAGCTAGCCAAATCACGCCATCAATACAGAGACTGTTATGCAAACGGCCCATCTTCTGCTACTGATCCTGGTGCTTACCCCGGTCGCCTACAGCCTGGCGCTGATGCGTTCGCGCGCGGTCGCCGAGCCCCTTGGCGGTATCCGTAATCTCAAGGCACTCCCCTTTTATTATGCAGCGCGGGCAGCCCTCTGGTGCGCCATACCCGCGCTGATCGTTCTCGGCGTCTGGGCGGCCTTCGAGGGCCGTGTCATCCAGGCCCTGGTCATCGCCTCCCTGCCGCAGGACGCCTGGCCCGAAGGTGCTGGCCGTGCCAGTTTGATGCTGTCCCAGATCAGCAACGTGGCCGCCGGCAAACTCGACGCCACCATGGTTCCGGACTACATCGCAGCCGCCTCCAGCGTGCTGGAAGACCTGCGCGATCGTAGCGAGAACTTCAAGGCCACCCTGGTGATCCTGATCGCCATTCTGGGTGCAGCCTTTGCCTGGACCCGCGTGGCGGCCCATATCAATGCCCGGGAAAACGTCGAGCGCGCCCTGCGCTGGACCTTCTTCTTCTGTGCGGCGGTGGCGGTACTGACCACCGCCGGTATCGTGTTTTCGGTCCTGTTCGAAACCCTGCGTTTTTTCGAGCGCGTTCCGATCAGCGATTTCCTGTTCAGCACCAGCTGGAGTCCGCAAACCGCCCTGCGTGCAGACCAGGTTGGCTCCGAGGGCGCCTTCGGCGTGATCCCGCTGTTTACCGGCACCCTGTTGATTTCCGCCATTGCGCTGCTGGTCGCGGTGCCCACCGGCCTGCTGTCTGCGGTCTACCTGTCGGAATACGCCAGCAAACGTGCACGCTCGGTGATCAAGCCGCTGATGGAGCTGCTCGCCGGTATCCCGACTGTGGTCTACGGCTTTTTTGCCGCGCTGACAGTCGCGCCCTTTATCCGCGACCTGGCCAGCATGGTGGGGCTGGAAGCCTCGTCTCAAAGCGCCCTGGCCGCAGGCCTGGTCATGGGTATCATGATCATCCCGTTCGTTTCCTCGCTCTCAGATGATGTGATCAACGCGGTGCCGCAAGCCATGCGTGACGGCTCGCTGGCATTGGGCGCCACCCAGTCCGAAACCATGAAGAAGGTGATCTTCCCGGCAGCGCTCCCCGGCATCATGGGCGGCATCCTGCTGGCAGCCTCGCGCGCGATCGGTGAAACCATGATCGTGGTGATGGCCGCGGGACTGGCAGCCAACCTGACCGCCAACCCGCTGGAATCGGTTACCACCGTGACTGTTCAGATCGCCAGCCTGCTGGTCGGTGACCAGGAGTTCGACAGCGCCAAGACACTCTCTGCCTTCGCCCTGGGCGCGCTGCTGTTTATCGTCACGCTGGCCCTCAACGTGGTCGCACTCAAAATCGTTCGCAAATATAGGGAACAGTATGACTGAGCAACGTTCTCAGGCGGAGATCGTCCGCCAATCCCTGAAAAAGCGTTATCGCAAGGAGCGTCGCTTCCGGCTCTACGGCATGGTCGCGATCTTCATCGCCCTGGCCTCGCTGTTCATCCTGTTTGCCGACATCATCAACAAGGGACATACCGGGTTCATCAAGACCACCATCACGCTGGACGTGTCGCTGGACGGTGAGCAGATGTACCTGACCGATCCAACCGATGCCGAACAACGCTCGATGGCCGACTTTTCAGCACCCATCATTGCGGCCCTGGAGGAACTGATTCCGGGCACCGAGACTGGCGCTCAACGGCGGGAGCTCAAGGGGCTGGTGGGTAACTACGCGCCCAACGAGATCAGTGACCTGCTGCGGGCCAATCCGGAGCTGCTGAACACCACCCAGACCTTCGAGTTCCAGGCGCATGATCAGGTCTCGGTCTACGTGAAGCACGCCGACGACCCGAAATACAGCATTCGCTTGTCCGAACAGCAGCAGGAGTGGGTGGACTACCTGCAGGGGCAAGGTGTCATCGATACCAGCTTTAACGACACCCTGTTCCAGCGCGGTGACTCACGGGACCCGGGTAATGCCGGTATCCTCGGCGCCATCGTCGGTTCGCTGCTGACCATGCTGGTTACCCTGGTCATTTCCTTCCCGATGGGCATCGCGGCAGCCGTCTATCTGGAAGAGTTTGCGCCGCAGAACAAGATCACCGACTTTATCGAGGTGAACATCAACAACCTCGCTGCCGTGCCATCGATCATTTTCGGTCTGCTCGGTCTGGCAGTGTTCATCGGTCTGTTCGGCATGCCCCGCTCGATTCCGGTGGTGGGGGGTCTGGTTCTGGCATTGATGACCCTGCCGACCATCATCATTTCCAGCCGGGCCGCGATCAAGAGCGTACCGCCGTCCATCCGCGAGGCGGCCGAGGGCATTGGCGCATCGAAGATGCAGGTGGTATTGCACCATGTGATACCGCTGGCCATGCCGGGCATGCTGACCGGCTCCATCATCGGCATGGCGCAGGCGCTGGGGGAAACCGCACCGCTGCTGCTGATCGGTATGGTGGCCTTCATCGTCGACGTGCCGGAAGGATTTTTCGATTCAGCAACAGTACTGCCGGTCCAGATCTATCTGTGGGCCAGCAGTTCGGAACAGGGTTTTATCGAGCTGGCCTCCGCCGGCATCATGGTTCTGCTTACCTTCATGATCAGTATGAACGCATTGGCCATCTGGCTCCGCAAACGCCTTGAGCGCCGGTGGTAAAGGAGAAATTTATGAGCATCAATCAAACCGTTGCCAGCAAGGCTGCTCTTGAAAACGAAATGAGGACTCCTGCGCAGGAGACTACGGTCGAGACACAGCGCGAAGGCATTGCCGTGGAAGAGGGCAAGACCGTCGGTACGCCCTATTCGGACAATCCGAAATTCAAGCTGCGCAATGTCGAAGTCTTCTACGGAGAAAACCGGGCCATCAAGAACATCAGCCTGGATATCGCCCGCAACGAGGTGATCTCCTTCATCGGTCCCTCCGGTTGCGGCAAGTCGACCTTCCTGCGCTGCCTGAACCGGATGAACGACAGTATCGGCATCTGCCAGGTCAAGGGCGAGCTGCTGCTGGATGGCGAGAACATCTACAGCGCCAAAAACGATGTAGTGGAGCTGCGCGCCCGGGTCGGCATGGTATTCCAGAAGCCCAATCCATTCCCCAAGTCGATCTACGACAACGTCGCCTATGGCCCACGCATTCATGGCCTGGCCAACCGCAAGGCCGATCTGGACGAGATTGTCGAGAACAGCCTGCGCAAGGCCGGTCTGTGGAATGAAGCCAAGGATCGCCTGCACGATATGGCCACCGGCATGTCCGGCGGACAGCAGCAGCGTCTGTGTATTGCCCGCGCCATTGCGGTCAGCCCGGAAGTGATCCTGATGGACGAGCCCTGTTCGGCCCTCGACCCCATCGCAACCGCGAAAGTGGAAGAGCTGATTGCCGAAATGTCGGAAAGCTATACCATCGTGATTGTTACCCACTCGATGCAGCAGGCAGCACGCGTGTCCAACCGCACCGCGTATTTCCATCTCGGGCATCTGGTAGAAGTGAACGAAACCACCAAGGTATTCACCTCGCCCGAGCACGAGCTGACCGAATCCTATATCACCGGCCGCTTTGGTTAACCCTGGATTGTTGGACACTGGAGAAGCGTAATGACAGATAAAAAAGACGAAGTGTACGGCGATCACATCTCGCACAAGTTCAACGATGAGCTGATGGACCTCAAGACAGAGTTCCTCAAGATGGGCGGGCTGGTTGAATCACAGGTCGATCGGGCGATCCAGGCGCTGGTCAACAGCGACAGTCAACTCGGTGAGGAAGTGCGCGCCGGCGACAAGCGGGTCGACCGCATGGAAATGGATATCGACGAAGAGGCCACGCTGATCATCGCCCGTCGTCAGCCGACCGCCCGTGATCTGCGTCTGGTCATCTCGGTGATCAAGATGGTCGCCGATCTGGAGCGGGTGGGGGACGAGGCCAAGAAGATCGCCAAGTTCGCCATCAAGCTGGCCGAGGATGGCCAGGCGCCCCGCGGCTACCTTGAAGTCCGGCACATCGGTGATCACGTGCTGAGCATGCTGCGCGACGCGCTGGACGCCTTTGCCCGGCTGGATTCGGTCCAGGCACTGCGCATCATGAAGGAAGACAAGCGGGTCGACGAGGAATACCAGGCCGCCACCCGCACCCTGCTCACCTTCATGATGGAAGACACCCGCAATATCTCCCGCTGCATGTCCGTCATGTGGATCCTCCGCGCGCTGGAGCGGGTGGGCGACCATGCCTGCAATATCGCCGAGAACGTGATCTTCATGGTCAAGGGCGAAGATGTACGCCACACCCCGGTGGAAGAAGCCGAAAAGGTCGTAGGCCGTTAAGCCAGCGATGCGTCTGACCTTCACAGCTACCGGCGGCTACCGCCGGTAGGCTCAGTCCAGACCAACCCAGACCGCAAATGGGCCAGCAACAGACTGAGTCGTCTGCAACTTCCATCCGGCATGCTTCGTCAGTCGTTCATCCAGCCGGCAATCTTGTCATGCCCAGGAATCGAGCCGCTGTGTACCACCTTGCCGTCGACAGCTACGGCCGGGGTGGACATGACCTGATATTCCATGATTGTTGCGGGATCGGTCACTTTTACCACAATCACCTCCCGATCCATTTCTCTGGCTACCCGCTCGATACTTTCAGCGGTTGCTACACACTTGCGGCAACCGGTACCTAGTACTTCAAACGTTTTCATAGCGTTCTCCAGCGTGGTTGATCCATCAGTCCGGCCTTTATCAGAGCCCAGCAAAAAGCCAGGGCCCGATGGCATTGATCACCCAGCCGACCACCATGAAATTGGTCAGCAGGATCACAAAGATGATAGCCAGCAGCCGGAAGGTCATGACCTGCTTGAGCATGATGAATTCCGGAAAACTGGCGGCAACAGTGGACATGCAGAAGGCCAGGGTCGTACCCACCGGCAGGCCCTTCACAATCAAGCTTTCCATCACCGGAATCACGCCAGTGGCATTGGAATACAAAGGCAGGCCGGCAACTACAGCCGCGGGTACGCTCCACCACTGACCCGAGCCCAGATTTGCAGCAAACCAGCCATCGGGAACAAAGCCGTGCAGGGCCGCACCCAGACCGACACCGATCAAAACCCACTTCCAGATCCGGCCGACGATTTCCTTCAGCTCGTCTTTGGCAAACTGATGCCTGTCTTTGAATGTGAGCTTCGATGGTTCAGGTACCTCAAGCTCGCCAGGATGGCTTTCGGCCTGTGCGGCGGCTTTCTGATAAGCCTTGGCCGCAAAGTCTTTCAGCCAGCGCTCGCCCTTGATCGCATCCAGAACCATGCCGCCGATAATACCCACCGCCATGCCGACCACGATGTAGGCCAGGGTAAACTTCCAGCCCAGCAAGCTCCAGAGCATGATCACAGCTACCTCGTTGATGATGGGTGAGGTAAACAGAAACGCCATGGTGATGCCCAGCGGGATACCGGCACTGGTAAAGCCCAGGAACAGCGGGATGCTGGAACAGGAGCAGAACGGGGTAATGGCGCCAAAGCCGGAGCCGAAGAAATAGCCCACCATTCGGTTCTTCTGCTGGATATAGGCACGCACGCGCTCGAGGTTGAGGGATGCCCGTGCCAGTGCGATGGCATAGATCATCACCACCAGCAGGAAAAGGATCTTGGTGGTGTCCTCAATAAAGAAATGAATGGATGTGCCCAGTTTGGTTTGCGGGCTCAGACCCATCAGATCGTAGGTGAGCCAGGTGGCCAGGGTTGTGAATATCTCGAGCATGATTGCGATCGCCCTTGTTTGGCATACTACCTGAAGCATACTCTGGATTTCTGATCACAGACTGTCTGGAGCCCGGTCTTGGCGCCGGGTGCCGATGCCTGAAAATCTGGCCGACGAGCAACAGTCGCGCCGTCACCCTCAGCTTCGCTCAGTCCGGCGCATTGCGCTGTCTCGGGTCGCGCTTGAAGTCGCCAATCGTGCGGTGAGGATCGTTATGCTCTCGCTGCCTACGGGTGGCCTCGGCCCACCATAGCAGCTGGGCACTGCCACGTTCGAAATAGCCTTGCCAGCGAGTCGCATCTTCCCCGCTCTGAAAGTCGCCCGATTCAGTGAGCGCGTCAGCCGCCGCGGGAATATGGATCATCGCGGAGACGGGCAGGCATCCCAGTTCCGAAAGGAATCCGCGCATGGTCATCGCCGCCCGCGCACCACCCCATTGTCCCGCCGAATAGGTGACGATCAGGCTCGGTTTGTAGGCAAACAGGGAGCTGCCAAAATGGTTGAGCATATGTGCCAGGGCCGGGCTCATGGAGTGATTGTATTCCGGGCTGACCATCACGTAGCCGTCAGCCGCCTCAATCTTCCGTGCGAGCCTGTCCATCTGTTCGGGAACCTGGCTCCGTGTGTAGGCAAAGTGCGGCTTGAACACCGGGTCAAAGGTCCACTCGAGCGGATCAATGATCTCCACCTCGTGATCGGAAAAGGTCTCCCCGAAATGCTTTCCAAGGGCTGTCACCACCCGCAACCCCAGTCGGGCAGGTTTGGGTGGTGTACTGTCACGGGTTGAGCCGAGAAACATCAGAAACTTCATGGCATGTCATCCAGCTTGATGAGGGGAAGGCACGGCTGCAAAAATAGACTGTATCGACGGGACTAGAAAGTTTTCCGGATCAAGGTTGGGCACTTTTGGATGGTTCATGTCTGATCAATTTGATTAACAAGACCGCACAGGGAGCAATCGTGTTTCGTCTGATAACACATATACGGATTAGCATATTCTCGAACTGCTTGCATCAAACGACTTGAAGGCAGCCGGGTTGGAAAATCGACTACAGGGTACTAACGCGTTCCGACTACCAAGGTCCGCGCTGGAAAAGCAGACACGGACACGCCTTCTTTTTTCGTTTTGAAAGCCAGAAGTGGAGTGATTCTGTTTTGCCCGGGGCAGTAGAATGATTTCAACCAACCGCCCATGGCAGGTATCGCATAATGAACCGGGTTCCACTACAGCGAGCGCTTACCGAAGGTGATCCGCGCTGGCAGCAGATATTGGCGCGCGACCCGGCCGCCGATTCGCTGTTCTGGTACTCGGTCATCACCACCGGAGTCTACTGTCGGCCGTCCTGCCCCTCACGGGCGGCCAGGCCTGAGCATGTGCGATTGCACGATTCCCTGGCGCAAGCCCGTGCCACAGGCTGTCGGCCGTGCCTGCGCTGCAACCCTGATGGCAGCTCCCGGCAGCAGGACAATGTGGCCCTGGTGACCAGAGCCTGCCGACTACTCGAACAAGGCGAGCAGGCTTTTCCATTGGCGCAGCTTGCGCAGCGTCTGGGGCGCAGTCCGAGCCATGTGCAGCGGACCTTCAAAGCGCTCACCGGCGTCACGCCAAAGGCCTATGCCGCAGCGCTGCGGGCCGAGCAGACCCGCACCACGCTGCAGCGGGCATCGACCATCACGCAGGCAATGTATCTCGCAGGCTTCAGCTCAAGCGGGCAATTCTACCGCCATTCGGAGGCAATACTCGGCATGTCACCTACTACGTATCGGTCAGGAGGAGCGCGTGAAACCCTGCATTTTGCCGTAGGCGAGTGTTCGCTGGGCGCAGTCCTGGTTGCATCAAGCGCGAAGGGAGTGGTCTGCGTGACACTTGGCGACGACGCCGATTCCCTGGTAGGAGACCTTCAGGATCGTTTTCCGGCGGCTACGTTGGTCGGTGCTGATGCCGACTACGAACAGCTGATTGCCCAGGTAGTGGGCATGGTGGAATCACCTGGAACGGGTGCAGACCTACCCCTGGATGTGCGCGGCACCGCATTCCAGCAGCGTGTCTGGCAGGCCCTGCGCGCCATACCCGCCGGGCAAACGCGCAGTTATACAGAGATCGCCCGTGCCATCGGCCAGCCGAGCTCAGCCCGCGCGGTCGCTCGCGCCTGCGGTGCCAACGCTGTTGCGGTAGCGATACCCTGTCACCGCGTGGTCCGCCAGGACGGTGCGCTGTCGGGCTATCGGTGGGGTATCGAGCGCAAGCGAGCCTTGCTGGCCCGGGAAGCATTCCCCGCAGACGCTCCAGACAATTGAGGCGTTCGCTGTTTGCGCCGTGATCTGTACCTGTACCCGCACGAAGGCCTCTGACTATGATCGTTACTTTCCATGCCGGACAGGATTATCACCATGCAGCGCGCACTTCCATTTCAGCAGGTCGACGTCTTCGCCGAAAAACCCCTTGAGGGCAATGCACTGGCGGTGATCAGTGACGCGGACGATCTGACCGAGGCACAAATGGCGGCGCTGGCCCGCTGGACCAATCTGAGCGAAACCACCTTTGTTTTGCGCCCGACCCACCCGGAGGCAGACTACCGGGTGCGGATATTCACGCCTCAGCGTGAGTTGCCCTTTGCCGGGCACCCGACACTGGGTACCTGTCATGTCTGGTTGGACAACGGTGGCAAAGCCCGCGGGGAGTACATCGTGCAGGAGTGTGCCGCCGGCCTGGTGCGCATTCGCCATGGTGCCGGCCCCCTGGCCTTCGCCGCGCCGCCATTGGTTCGCAGTGGCGCCGTCGAGACGTCAGTTCTGCAGCAGATCGCCCGCGCCCTGGGTATCGATCTGGCACGCATTCGCGCCAGCAATTGGGTAGACAACGGCCCTGGCTGGGTTGGCGTGCTGCTGTCTTCCCGCGAGGAAGTGTTGGCACTGCAAGTGGACTATGCCGTTCTGGACGGGCTCAATCTCGGCGTGATCGGCCCCTGGGCAGGTGAGGGTGCCGAGGCCGATGTCGAGGTGCGCGCTTTCATGGGTGGTGAGTTTGCCGAGGACCCTGTCACGGGCAGCCTGAATGCAAGTCTGGCCCAGTGGCTCATCGGCGCAGGGGAGTTGCCGGAGCGTTATGTGGCAAGCCAGGGCACCGTGATCGGACGCCGTGGCAGAGTTTCGATCGGGCGCATCGGCAACGATGTCTGGGTGGGTGGCCCGGTGCAGACCTGCGTCGTCGGGCAGATCAGCATCTGAGACAGCCCGATACCCGCCACAGGCTCAGCGCTTGTACTGGGTCGGGCAATAAGCGCGACTGACGGCAGGATCGCGCAGCTGCAGATGCTTGGTTGTGCGACCGCTGACACGGGCACGCCAGAGGCGGAACGAGCCGGGCTTGAGCTCCCGGCGCATGAGGCGGATGACAGCCGACTCGTTCAGCCCGTAAAGCGTTTCTATGGCCTCGAAGGGCGTGCGATCCTCCCAGGCCATCTCAATGATGCGGGACAGGTCGGGGTTGGCTAATGGCATGAGCGGCATCGACAGAATCCGGACGGCTAACGAGCGCACATTGAATCAGCTGGCCGCCGGCTGTGCCACACGCAGGTATGACAAAAGACTTCGGCCCCGACTGCCTGAGCATCGACGGACCGCTGAAGCGCCAGGTCCAGCGCCGCAAAGCAGACCAGACCGTATGGCCGGAAGGGCGGCCGGACTCAGAATGGAAACAGGCTGATGCAATCGGTCAGGGCCGCTCTGGCCTGCGCTTGCCCGGGGCTGCTAAGCTCCGGGTAACTGTCAGCCGGAGGACCCGATGCCCAGCCCCACCTTTGATCAACTCCATCGCCAGCCCGGACCCTTTTTCCTGGCCCTGGGCGGTGCTGGCATGTTCGGCGCCAACTTCTACCTGTTCGGTTCCGGCGGCGAGTGGATCGCGGTGGATTGCGGCTTTGCATTATCTGCCGCACCGGGTGGCAACAACATGGTGTCCGTGCCCAGCCTGGCCGCGCTGGAACAGCACGACATCAAGTTATCGGCATTGTTGATCACCCACGGGCACGAGGACCACATTGGTGCCATCGCGCATCTGTGGCAGAAGCTCGACTGCCCGCTCTACGCCACCTCTTTTACCGCCAGACTGATCCGCAACAAGCTCGATCCCAAGCAGCAATGGCCGCGCCTGCACGAGATCAAACCCCTGGAGCCCATTGGCATTGGCGCCTTCCAGGCGGAGTGGATCCCGGTCACCCATTCCATTCCCGAATCCAACGCGATCGTGCTGGATGTGGCAGGCAAGCGCCTGTATCACAGCGGCGACTGGAAACTCGACCCCAAGCCCCTGGTGGGCGGGCTGACCGCCCAGGCTAGACTCCAGGCACTGGGACGGGAAGGGGTGGACGTGATCATCGGGGACTCCACCAATGCGCCCAACACCGGGGCCAGCCGGTCAGAGGCCGAGGTGCAAAACGGCCTGCAGGACGCCATCCGGCCGTGCAGCCAGCGCGTCATCGTGACCTGCTTTGCCAGCAACCTGGCCCGGCTGCAGAGCCTGGCCGAGATCGCCTTCGATGCCGGCCGCTATGCCGCGCTACTGGGTCGCAGTCTGCTGACCATGCAGGCCGCCGGCCGGGCGGAGCGCTATCTGGCGCCGCGGCCCGGCTTCATCTCGCCCTGGGAGCTGGGGTATCTGCCCCGGGAACAGCAACTGTGGATCTGCACGGGTAGCCAGGGTGAACCCGCCGCCGCACTTGCGCGCCTGGCCAGCGGCAATCACCCCCACCTGACGCTGGATGCCGGCGACAGCGTACTGTTCTCCTCGCGCCTGATACCGGGCAACGAAGAGGCGCTGGCCCGCATCAAGGCCGGGCTGAAGGCGCAGGGGGTACAGGTAATCGATGACGACATGGCCCCGATCCACGCCTCCGGTCATCCACCCCAGGAGGACCTGCGCCAGCTCTATGGCTGGCTCAAGGCGCGCTATCTGCTACCGGTGCATGGCGAGCACTATCACCAGCAGGCGCACCTGGAATTCGGACGCAGCCTGGGGCTGGGCGGACTGCTGCCGGCCAACGGCGACCTGATCGACCTTAGCGGCCAACCGCGCAAGATCGGTACGTTGCCGTGGGGGCTGGTGGAAATACAGCGCTAGCTGCAAGCTGCAAGCTGCAAGCTGCAAGCTGCAAGCTGCAAGCTGCAAGCTGCAAGCTGCAAGCTGCAAGCGTTAACAGGATCGCGTTGGGGGCATGGCCGTCAACAACTTTCCCCACCACGGCTACAAAAAAAATCGAATGTACTCGGACTGCTTTTAGCTTGAGGCTTGCCGCTTGAAGCTTGAAGCTGCCCTAGAACGCCTCTTTCATCTGCTCCCACGCCATGCCCAGCGCCAGCAGCGGGGCGCGCAGGTGCTTGCCGCCCGGGAAGGTCATGTGCGGCACCCGGTCGAACAGCTCGAAACCGTAACTGGCCTGCCCGCTGACCGCCTCACCCAGCAGTTTCGCCGCCAAATGGGTGGCGTTGATGCCGTGCCCCGCGTAGGCCTGGGCATAGAACACGTTGGGGTGGTCGGCCAGCTTGCCCACCTGGGGCAGGCGGTTGGCGCCGATGCCGATCATGCCGCCCCACTGGTAGTCGATCTTCACATTGGCCAGGTGCGGGAACACCCGCAGCATCTTGGGCCGCATGTAAGCGGCAATATCCTTGGGATCGCGCCCCGAATAATGACAGGCGCCGCCGAAGATCAGTCGGTTGTCCGCCGACAGCCGGTAATAGTCGAGCGCCACGCGCTGATCACACAGCGCCATGTTCTGCGGAATCAGGCTGCGCGCCAGTTCCTCACCCAGGGGCTCGGTCGCGATCACGTAGCTACCGGCCGGTAGTACCTTGCCGCTCAGTTGCGGCTGCAGATCGCCCAGGTAGGCATTGCCGGCCAGGACCAGCTGGCCCGCCGTCACGGTACCGCCAGCGGTATGCACCTTCACTCTGGCGCCATGCTCGATCCGGGTGACGCGGGACTGCTCGTGCAAGCGCACACCCAGGCGCTGGGCTGCGGCCGCTTCGCCCAGCAGCAGATTGAGCGGATGCAGATGCCCCGAGCCCATGTCGGTCATGCCGCCGACATAGAAATCGGAATTCACCACCTCGCCAATGTCCTCGGCGGGAATGATGCGCATCTCGGCCTGGTAGCCGAGGGTCCGCAGCTCCTCCATATCGGCACGAAAATCCTCGAGGTGCCGCGGCTTGTTGGCCAGGTCGCAGTAGCCCCAGACCAGATTGCAGTCGATGGCGTATTGCTCCACCCGCTGCCTGACCAGCTGCACGGCTTCCAGCCCCATCAGTTTGAGGTCGCGCACGCCCTGCTCGCCAATGACATTGCTGAACTGCTCGAGGCCGTGGCCGACGCCACGGATCAACTGGCCGCCGTTGCGCCCGCTGGCACCCCAGCCAATCTGGCTGGCCTCCAGCAACACCACACTGAGCCCGCGTTCGGCCAGCTCGATAGCCGAATTGACGCCCGTATAACCGCCACCGACGATGCAGACGTCCGCGTCCACCGCGCCGGCCAGCGGCGGGCAGCTCAGATCGATATTGGTGGTAGCGCGGTACCAGGAAGGTGCCGGGGTGTTCTGCGGGGAGTGTGCAAGCATGACAGCGTCCGTTTGATATATTACGAAACCATGTAAATAAAAATTGACACAAGCATAAACATTATTCGACCTCAGGTACAGGGATCGCCAGACTCTCCTTGATCTCTTCCATGACGATATAGCTCTTCGATTCCCGCACACCAGGCAGCTTGAGCAGAATATCGCCAAGCAGCTTACGGTAGGAGGCCATCTCCGAAATCCGCGCCTTGATCAGGTAATCGAAATCCCCGGATACCAGGTGGCACTCCAGCACATGGGGCAGCTTGATGGCAGCGCGACGGAACTCGTCAAAGATCCCCGCCGACTTGGAAGACAGGCTGATTTCGACAAACACCAGCAGACTGGCCTCGAGCTTTTGCGGATTGAGCTGCGCGCCGTAACCGAGAATGAACTTTTCCCGCTCCAGCCGCTTGACCCGCTCCATGCAGGGCGTGGTGGACAGACCCACCCGCTCGCCCAGATCCACGTAGGACATCCGCCCCTCAGCCTGCAGCAGCCGGAGGATGTGCCGATCGATCTTGTCCAGCTCGCGGCTGGACGCTCTGCGTGTTTTCAAGAATTACCTCTGAGCCATGAATAAAATACGGGAATTTATCCTGCGATCTGACAAATATTCAAAACAGGTAACCAGCCCGGTGCTCCTAGAATAGCAATATCGCCCATAGCGGCAATCCTTTTACACCAGCGCGACAATCGGAGGCGGCAATGCAGGTATTGGTTCTGGGTAGCGGGGTTATCGGCATTACCAGCGCCTGGTATCTGGCCCGTGCGGGTCACCAGGTCAGCGTGATCGATCGCCAGCCAGGTGCCGGGCTGGAAACCAGCTTTGGTAACGCCGGCATGATCTCGCCCGGTTACTCCTCGCCCTGGGCTGCTCCCGGGGTGCCGCTGAAGGCGGTGAAGTGGATGCTGGCCAAGCATGCGCCGCTGGCTATCACCCCCACCGCCGACCCGCACCAGTACCGCTGGATGATGCGCATGCTGGGCAACTGCACCCAGGCGCGCTACGCCGTGAACAAGGGCCGCATGATGCGTCTGGCCGAGTACAGCCGCGACTGCCTGGTGCAGCTGCGCCAGGACACCGGTGTGGAATACGAACACCGGGAAAAAGGCACCCTGCAACTGTTCCGCAGCCAGCAGCAACTGGATGCCGCCAGCAAGGATATCCATGTCCTGGAATCCTGCGGCGTACCCTATCAGCTGCTCGACCGCGCCGGCTGTATCGCCCATGAGCCCGGGCTGGCATCCAGTGCCGACAAGATCGTCGGCGGTCTGTTGCTGCCCAACGACGAAACCGGTGACTGCCACCTGTTTACCACCGCCCTGGCGGAGAAATGCCGCGAGATCGGCGTGACCTTTCACTACGACTGCCATATCAGCCGTCTGCTCGACGATGGCGACCGGATTACCGGCGTGGCTACCGATCAGGGCATCATGCGGGCCGACAGCTACGTGCTGGCCCTGGGCAGCTACGCACCGCAACTGCTCAGGCCCCTGGGCATCGACCTGCCGGTGTATCCGGTCAAGGGCTACTCTCTGACTCTGCCGGTCGCCAGCGATGCCAGGGCGCCGGTATCCACGGTCATGGACGAGACCTACAAGGTCGCCATGACCCGCTTCGCCGATCGGATCCGGGTAGGTGGCATGGCCGAGCTGACCGGCTTCGACGCCAGCCTGCAGGCCAAGCGCCGCGCCACGCTGGAAATGGTCGTCAGTGATCTGTTTCCCGGTGGCGGCAAGCTGGAGGAGGCAAGCTTCTGGACCGGTTTCCGGCCGATGACGCCCGATGGCACGCCGGTCATCGGCGGCTGCTCGAGGCACAACCTGTTTCTCAACAGCGGCCATGGCACACTGGGCTGGACCATGTCCTGCGGCTCCGGCCAGTTACTCGCCGATCTGGTCAGCCAACGCAAGCCGGCCATCAGTACCGAGGGGCTGGGCCTGCACCGTTACGCACCCAACAAGGAACTCCGTCGTTATGTCGATACAGCGTCAGCACACTAATGCGCGCATGAGCCAGATCGTGGTTCATCAGAACACCCTTTACCTGGCCGGCCAGGTCGCCGCCGACGAGGACCTGGACAAGGACGCCGGGGAGCAGACCCGCAGCACCCTGAGCGAAATAGAGAAACTGCTGGCCCAGGCCGGCAGCGACAAGACGCAGATTCTGTCGGTCACCATCTATCTGAAGGACATCGATGCCGACTTTGCAGCCATGAACCAGGTCTGGGATCAGTGGCTGCCCTTGGGCAGCGCTCCGGCGCGCGCCACGGTCGAAGCAAAACTCTGTGAGCCGGAGATCCTGGTGGAAATGTCGGTGATCGCGGCTATCCCGCAAGGCCCCGCCGTCTGATAACCTAGGCTTTTGGCCGGGACCGCCGGCCTCTGCCCACAAGAAGTCTGCCATGCGCCCTGCACACGCCCTGATCGATCTCGACGCCCTGCGCCACAATTATCGGCTGGCCAAAAGCCTGTCGGATAGCCGTGCCTTTGCCGTGATCAAGGCCAATGCCTACGGTCATGGCGCGGTGGAGTGTGCCCGGGCGCTGGCCGATGACGCCGACGCCTTTGCGGTCGCCTGCATCGAGGAGGCCATCGAGCTGCGCGAGGCTGGCATTACCCGGCCGATCCTGCTGCTTGAGGGCTGGTTCGAGGCCAGTGAGCTGGGGTTGATCGACCAACATCAGCTGTGGTGCGTGATACACGCGCAGTGGCAGGTCGAGGAGCTCCTTGCCGCCAGGCTCTCGGCCCCGCTGCACATCTGGCTCAAGCTCGACAGCGGCATGCATCGGGTCGGTTTCAGCCCGGAGGAATATCCAGGCGTATGGCGCCAGCTCGAGACGACCCCCCAGGTAGCCAGCCTGAGCAAAATCAGCCACTTCGCCCGCGCCGATGAACCGGATACCGGCCGTACCGAGGAACAGATGGCCGTATTCGCCCGGGCGACCGAGGGCCTGGAAGGGCCGGTGAGCCTGTGCAACTCACCCGGCGTGCTGGCCTGGCCCCAGGCCCATAACGACTGGCTGCGTCCCGGCATCATGCTCTATGGCGCTACGCCCTTTACCTTCCCCCAGGAGCACGCCGACAGCCTGCAACCGGTCATGCAGTTGCAGTCCAGAATCATCGCGGTAAGGGAACTGCCCGTCGGGGAGCCCATTGGTTATGGCTCGCGCTTCGTCACTGCCCGGCCTACCCGCGTCGGCGTCGTTGCCATGGGCTACGCCGATGGCTACCCCCGGCATGCGGGGGATGGTACGCCGGTGCTGATCGACGGCCAGCGCAGCCAGCTGATAGGGCGGGTATCCATGGACATGCTCACGGTCGATCTGACCGACCTGCCCGGCAGCGGGCTCGGCAGCGAGGTGCGCCTGTGGGGCAAGGGCCTGAACGCCAGCAAGGTGGCCGCCCATGCGGGCACCATCGCCTATCAGCTGTTCTGCAACCTCAACCGGGTGCCGCGCCGCTTCACTTCTTCTTTTTCTGCTTCCGCCACTTGAGGCTGAACAGGTCGGTCCGCCGATCCTTGAGATTGGTCACCGAGCCTTCGTTACGCACCAGCTTGAGCCGGGTGTAATCCAGGTCCGAGAAGAAGATCATCTCGGTATTCGGCGTTGTCTCGTTGAGCACCGCATCGTGGGGGAACGGGAAGTCCGACGGCGAGAACACCGCTGACTGGGCGTACTGGATGCCCAGGTTCTCGATCGACGGCACGTTGCCGACACTGCCGCACAGCACCACGTAACACTCGTTCTCGATCGCCCGTGCATGGGCGCAGTGGCGTACGCGCTGATAACCGTTCTTGGTATCGGTCCAGAAGGGCACGAACAGCAGGTCCATGTCCTGGTCGGCGAGCAGCCGGCCCAGCTCGGGAAACTCGACGTCGTAGCAGATCAGAATGCCGACACGGCCGGCGTCGGTTTCGAACACGGCAAGGTCATCCCCGCCCTCGATCACCCAGTCGCGGCGCTCCTGGGGCGTGATGTGCAGCTTGGCCTGGCGCTCCTCGGTACCGTCACGGCGCAGCAGGTAAGCGACGTTGTACAGGCGACCGTCCTCGCCTTCCTCGATCATCGAGCCGGCGACGATATTGATGTTGTAACTCACCGCCATGCGCAGCATTTCCGTGCGGAAACGCTCGGTGAAACTGCTCAGGTAGCGAATGGCCTCGATATCGTCCGTCTGATCGCGCAGCCCCATCAGCGGCGCGTTGAACAGCTCCGGAAAGACCGCAAAATCACTCTGGTAGTCCGACAGGGCATCGACAAAGTACTCGACCTGTTCCAGCACGGCCTCCACCGAGGAGAACCGGCGCATCTGCCACTGCACCGCACCCACCCGCACCTGGTTGCGGTTGGTCTGCAGCAGTCGCTCCTCGGGTTCGTAGAGAATGTTGCTCCACTCCAGCAAGGTGGCATAGCCCATGGACTTCTTGTCTTCGGGCAGGTAACGACGCATCAGTCGCTTGACCTGGAAGTCGTTGGCCAGCTGGAACGACAGGATCGGGTCGTGGATCTCCTTGCGGTCCACGGCCTCGATATATTCGGTCGGCTTCAGCTCATCGGCGTGCTCGTGGTAACCCGGAATCCGCCCACCGGCCAGGATCGCCTGCAGGTTGCGCGAGCGGCACAGCTCCTTGCGCGCCTCGTACAGCCGGCGGCCCAGACGATGCCCGCGGTATTCGGGGTCGATGAGAACATCGAGCCCGTAGATCGCGTCGCCGTCTTCCTTGTTCGGGATGATCTCGGTTTTGCCGATCAGGTCCGAATACTTGTGGGGATCGGAGAACACGTCATAGTCCACCATCACGCTCAGGGCCACGCCGATCAGCTTGTCGCCGTCGACTATGGCCAGCTGACCGTCGGGGAAATCCCTGATCAGCCGCGTAATGGTCTTTTTCGGCCAGGCCCCGCCGATGTCGTCATAGACCTTGTCCATCAATACCTTGAGCTGCGGATAGTCGCCGGGTTCCAGCGTTCGCAGGGTCAAATGCAGGTCTTCCAGATCCATATTCTGCTTCTCTCTGATAGTTTTTACTCAGTCCAGCATAACAGGTGTTCAAGACTCGCTCCGGCCGCGTTGTAAATTCTGAACGGTCATGCAATGATTTCATTCCATTTTCGCAGCACTTATCCGCAGGAGGATCCGATATTGGACGTAGGTGCCCGCCTAAAAACCATCCGCAAGCTCAAGGGCCTGTCGCAGCGTGAACTGGCCAAACGAGCCGGTGTGACCAACAGCACCATTTCCATGATCGAAAAGAACAGCGTCAGCCCCTCGGTCAGTTCGCTGAAAAAGGTGCTGTCCGGCATCCCCATGTCGCTGGTGGACTTCTTTTCCCTGGAGGTCGACGAGGACAGCCCGCGCAAGGTGATCTATCGCGCCGACGAACTGCTGGATATCGGCTCGGGCGAAGTGACCATGAAACTGGTCGGCAAGGGCCACCCCAACCGCGCCTTTTCGTTCCTCAACGAAATCTATCCGCCGGGCTCGGACACCGGTCCCGACATGCTCAACCATGAGGGCGAGGAAGCCGGCACCGTGGTCGCCGGGCAGCTGGAAGTCACCGTGGGCAGCGAGATCTATGTCCTGGATACCGGCGACAGCTACTACTTCGACAGCAGCCAGCCGCATCGCTTTCGCAATCCCTTCGAGGTACCCTGCGTACTGGTCAGTGCAACCACGCCGGCCAATTTCTAGGCCGGCCCGCACGGCCATCTCGCACCCGGAGCCCGATCCATGGAGAACCTCCCGCCCGACCTGCTGATTGGCGCCAGCTCGGAACGTCCGGTGGCAATTCACCCGAAGATGGCCAATCGACACGGCCTGATTGCCGGTGCCACCGGTACCGGCAAGACCATCACCCTGCAGATTCTGGCCCAGGGGTTTTCCGACCTGGGCATTCCGGTGCTGGTACCGGACATCAAGGGTGACTTTTCGGGCATCGCACTGGCCGGCACCCTGAGCGACAAACTGGCACAGCGCGCCGCCCGGGTGGGGCTGCACAACCCGACCATGCGCGGCGCCCCGACGGTATTCTGGGACGTGTTCGGCGAGCAGGGGCATCCGCTGCGCCTGACCATCGCCGATTTTGGCCCGATCATGCTGGCCCGCCTGCTCAACCTCAACGAGACCCAGACCGGCGTGCTGCAGATCCTGTTCCGGGTTGCCGACGACAACGGCTGGCTGCTGCTCGACCTCAAGGACCTGCGCTCGATGCTTTCGCACCTGAACCAGCATCGCAGCGAGATCGGTCCGCGCTATGGCAATATTTCCCCGGCCAGTATCGGTGCCATCCAGCGCGCCCTGCTGAATCTGGAAGGCCAGGGCGGCGAGCGCCTGTTCGGTGAGCCTGCGGTCACCCTCGAGGATTTTCTGCAGACCGACAGCGACGGGCGCGGGGTGGTCAATATCCTGCACGCTGCCCGCCTGTACCGGGAAACCCCGCTGGCCTACTCCAGCATCCTGTTATGGCTGCTGTCCGAGCTGTTCGAGCAACTGCCGGAAGTGGGCGATGCCGACAAGCCCCGATTCGTGCTGTTCTTCGACGAGGCCCATCTGCTGTTCAAGGACACGCCAAAAAGTCTGGTGGACCGGATCGAGCAGGTGGTGCGACTGATTCGCTCCAAGGGTGTTGGCGTGTACTTCATTACCCAGAGCCCCCTGGATGTGCCCGAGGCAATCCTCGGCCAGCTTGGTAATCGGGTCCAGCATGCCTTGCGTGCCTTTACCCCGCGCGACCAGAAGGCCGTGCGCAGCGCCGCACAGACCTTCCGCGCCAATGCCGGGCTGGATACCGAGCAGGTGATTACCGAGCTGGGGGTCGGGGAGGCGCTGGTCTCGGTGCTGGATGAGAAAGGCGTGCCGACCCCGGTCGAGCGGGTCATGATTCGTCCGCCGGTAAGCCAGATGGGACCGATAACCGATACCGAACGCAGGCAGCTGATCGACCGTTCACTGTTGGCCGGCGTCTACGACCAGGCGCTGGATCGCGAGTCGGCCTACGAGATTCTGCGCCACCAGGCCGAGCAAGCCCTGTCCGAGAGTACCGCGCGAACCCGCACCCAGGAACAGGCCAGCAGGGAACGCACCCCCAGCCGCTCGCGCAGCAAGTCCGGCCTGGAAAGCATGGCCGGCTCCCTGGGCCGCAGCGCCATGCGCAGCCTGGGCAGCCAGCTGGGCCGCGCTATCGTGCGCGGCCTGCTCGGTTCATTGAAGGGTCGCTAGGGACGCCTCACGACGGCGGGTAGCCGGACAGGATGCGGCCGACCATATCGCGGATCTGACGCTCCCGTTCGACCGGAGGCGTTGCGGCATCCCAGAGCTGTTCCTGCTCACTGCCACGCCATACCAGCTGGCCGTCATCGGCGTCACGCAGATCCACCTGCAGGGTCAGCACCTGATAGTCGACCGAGTGTGATTGGGTGTAAGCCGGGCCACCGCCCCAACCCCAGCCCCAGTATCCGATCGAGCCGCCGAAGGTGGTCGTGACCTGGTCCTCTTCCACCTCGCTGATGACATCGACCTGGACCCGCAGGTCCGCCGTCTGGTCATTGGCCGCCAGGCGCAGGCCGCGGGCATCCAGCTCGTCACGGACAGCCTGGCGCAGGCGTTGGCTGGTCAGATCGCTGCTGACCCGGGGATCGTCGCGGGGCGTGAAGGTCACGGCAGGCTCGGCCCAGCTCCAGGTCCGGTACTGGGTGAAATCCCGGCTGGTATCGTAGTCGCGCTCCACCGGCGCAGTCTGGCAGGCGGTCAGTACCAGCAGCGTACTGGCCAGCAGCAGCTTGTGAAGGGGGGCGGCGGGTGAGGTGGGGCGTTGCACGTACAGCATGGGCATTTACCTCGTTTGTCGGGCCTGTCCATTGGACTCGGATCCCGTGGTTTGGTTCGCAGCGGCGGCCCGGACGGACCGCCTCAGAGGGGCAATGAGATGGTAAAACGGGCACCTTGCCCGGGCGCCGACTCCACCGCAATAGTACCACCGTGCAACAGAACGATCTCCTTGCACAATGCCAGCCCCAGACCGACACCGCCGCGCTTGTTGCCTACCTGGGCGAAGGGCTCGAATACCCGGCCCTGCTGGCTGTAGGAAATGCCCTCGCCATCATCCTCGACGTGCATCACCAGACGATCACCCTTGCGTCCGGCCTGCAGGACCACCCGGCCACCGCGAACCGTGTGTCGCAGCGCATTGCCGATCAGATTGTCCAGCACCCGGCTCATCTTCAGCTCATCCACCTCCAGGGTCGGCAGCGGAGTCTGGAGTCTGAGCTGCAGATCCACGCCCTGGTCCAGGGCCTGATTGGCAAAACGGTGATGGGCCTGCAACAGCAGCTGTTCGATATCAGTGGCACGCGCCTCGAGCTTCTGCAGACCGCTCTGATAGCGGGAGAAGTTCAGCAGGTCATTGATCAGGCAGACCAGCCGGCGCATCTCTTCATCGACCGTCAGGGCCAGCTCGGCTTCCCGACCCTCCTCCGGCAATTTCAGGCGCTCGCGCAACAGGGCGAACGCCATGTGCATGCCGGCGACCGGTGTGCGCAATTCGTGGGACGCCCGCAGCACAAACTCGCTGCGCACCCGTTCGAAGGCGCGTTGGGTAGTCACATCGCGCAGGACCATGACCGCACAGATCACCTGGCTTTCATCATTGCCCACCGAGGACAGGCTGTAACTGAGCACCCGTGTTTCACCGCTGGCCACGACCTGGAGATCCTGCTCACCTTCCTCCCAGGTCTGGCCCTTGAGGACCCGCTCCAGTTGTTCATCCAGCTCGGGGTATTCCAGCACCTCACCCAGGCGCTGGCCCAGGTGCTCATCGGCACAGCCCAGCTGGCGTCGTGCTACCGGGTTGATATGCTCCAGACCACCCTCGCAGTTGAAGATCAGCAGCCCCCCATCCATGCTGTCGAGCACGGCCTGCAAGCGCTGCTGCTCGGCCTGCAGCGCAGCCAGATCGCTGTTCTTGAACTCCTGCAGGGAGTCGGCCATCAGTCCGAAGCGCCGGCTGAGTGTTCTCAGTTCGGCGATCGGCGAAATCGGCAGCATGACGCGAAAATCCCCGCGCCCGATCCGGTCCGCCGCGCGCGCCAGCGCTTCGATCGGACGGCCGACGCGCTGGGCAATGCTGTTGGCGGTAATCAGGCCGATCAGCAGCACGGCAATGACCACCAGGCCGAGCAGGGTGGCGATCAGCGTGGCGCGGTCCTGGGTGGTGGTAGTGGCGCGCTGGACATCATCGACGTACCGCGCCTGAACCGTACTGATGCGGTTGCGCATGGCCATGATCGCGGCGCTGAACTCGTTGTTCTGCAGCAGCTCACTGCGCACCGTATAGGGCCGCTTGATGATCTGGCTGAAGGCCGCGTAGTCACGCTGTATGGCATCTACCGCATCACGGTCGCTTTGCTCCACCGCGCTGGCCTCGGCGCTGGCCAGCCAGCGCTGAAAGGTTTCTTCAGAGCTACGCAGGGCGTCCCGGTCAAGATCCTCGGCAAGCAGCAGGGTCACCTGCTTGGTCAACTCATGCGCCAGGCCATCAGTAGCGGCAATAAAACCCAGGTTCCGGCTCATGGCATCGTTCTGCGTCTGGGTCAGGTGCAGAACGCTGTATAACCCGAGCATCAACCCCAGCAGCGCCACTGCGAGCAGGCCGCTGATTCCGAGGAAGAGCCTGCTGCGCAATTTCACAACGCCAACTGCTTACGCTTTCGGTAAAGCGTTGAGGCGTCGATCCCCAGCGTTTTCGCTGCCTGATCGAGGGTTTCGCTGTTGGCCAGTACCGTCGCGATATGCGCCTTCTCCAGCTCTTCCAGGCTCATCTCCGCACCGATACGCGGTGCGTTGGTGGCAGCCGAACCACTCAAACCGAGATGGTTGGCCCCCACCAGCTTGTCAGGGCAGATGATGCTGGCCCGCTCCATCACGTTGCGCAGCTCACGCACATTGCCCGGCCAGGCGTAACTGCGTAACGCCTCCCTGGCCTCATCACTGAGTGCCTTGGCCGGCGTGCTGTAGTCCTTGACGAAGCGCGACAGGAAACGCTCGGCCAGGGGCACGATGTCGTCCTGCCGGTCGCGCAGGGGCGGGATGGTCAGCGTGATGACATTCAGCCGGTAGATCAGGTCTTCGCGAAACTCCCCGGCCGCCACCATTTCCGCCAGATTGCGGTTGGTCGCAGCCAGAATGCGCACGTCCGCACGCCGGGTGACCGGATCGCCGACGCGTTCGTATTCCTTGTCCTGGATAAAGCGCAGCAGCTTCGGTTGCAGCGCCAGGGGGAAATCACCGATTTCGTCGAGGAACAGCGTGCCGCCATCGGCCTGGTTTACCCGGCCCAGGGTATTCTCGCTGGCGCCGGTGAAGGCGCCGCGAGTGTGGCCGAACAGCTCGCTTTCCATCAGGTCAGCACTGAGGGACGGGCAGTTGATGGTCACGAAGTTCTTTTTCGCGCGGCGGCTCCAGCCGTGCATGGCCCGGGCCAGCTCACCCTTGCCGGTGCCGGACTCGCCGAGTATCAGGATATTCGCGTCGGTCATCGCCACCTGGCGGGCGGTATCCAGCACCGTCATCATCGCCGGGCAATGGGATTCGATCACCTGCTCCGGCTTGCCAATCTGGCCTTCAAGCAGCTCCAGCCGGGCCGCCAGGTGTCGCACCTTCAGCTGCTTGGCCGCACTCATGCGCAGCTGATCAGGGCTGCAGGGCTTGACCAGGTAGTCCGAGGCGCCGGCCTGGATCGCATCGACCGCCGTATCGATAGCCGAATGGGCGGTGACAATCACAACGACCATCCAGGGGGCCTGGGTACGCATGGTCGCCAGCAACTCCAGGCCGCTGTCTTCTCCCAGGCGCAGATCAAGAAAGCACAGATCGAACACCTGCTGTCGCAGCACGGTTTCCGCATTCGCGGCCGAGCTGGCTGTGGCTACCTCATAGCCTTCATCTTCCAGACAATAGCGAAACGTGCGCAGGATCGCCGCTTCGTCGTCCACCAGAAGAATACGCCCACTCTTGTGATCTGCCGTATCCATTGTTACCACTCCCCAAAGGTCTCACGCCGGGCCATTGTATCATTCGTGCAAATTGCATGGCGAGCACATATTGGAACGCCGGAAGACAGTCCCTGCGCGGCCTCTGGCCATCTGGTCTAAGCTCAAAGCAGACTCGATACCACTGGAGATACCCGATGCACAGGCTCAACAGACTGGCCCTTGTTGTGGCGGCCACCGGCATGCTGTCGCTTTCCACCCTGCCCGTACTGGCGCAGGAACCAACGGCCTCGGCCGTCACCGAGGCGCGCATGGAAGGCTCCATAGCCACGGCCTTCGCGCTGAATCGCCACCTCAACCCCTTTCGCATCCAGGTTCAAGTCGAAGGCACCACCGCTGTGCTCACCGGCACCGTGGAAAACAGCGTCAACCGGGACCTGGCCGAACAGGTCGCGCTCGGCATCGAGGGGATCGACGAGGTAGACAACCGCCTGCAAGTGGACACGGACGTCGACCAGAGCGACGCCGAGCGCACCAGCCTGGCGAACAGGCTGGGTGACGCCACCACCACAGCCACGGTCAAATCCAAGCTGCTGTGGAACCGCAATACGCAGGGGCTGGATATTGCCGTCAGCACCCGCAACAGCGTGGTTACCCTGACCGGCAACGCCACCAGCGAGGCGGCCAGCGAGTTGGCCGAGCGCCTGGCGGGCAATACCGAGGGGGTGCGTGAGGTCATCAATGAAATAGTCGTCACCCCGGGCCCCGGCACCGCACGCCGGGCCCAGGACACCGCAAGCGACATGGCCGATGAAGCCGCCGAGGTGGTCAGCGATGCCTGGGTCACCAGCAAGGTCAAATCAAGCATGCTGTTTGACCGTGATCTGGATGGCATGGACATATCCGTCATGTCGCGCAACGGACATGTGACCCTCAGCGGACGGGTCGACAGTCCGGAGCGCAAGGAGCTGGCAATAGACACCGCACGCAGCATTCGCGGTGTGCGCAGCGTCGATGCCGAGGCGCTGCGCGTTTCTCCCTGAACTTAATCGCCTCACCGGAGACAGAGATAGCAAGTACGGAGGAATCCCATGGCCGCCACCGACACCACGACCGAAAGACTCAATGACCTGATCGCCCTGGTCCGCGACGGTCAGCGTTTCTATCAGCATGCGAGCGAGAGCGTGCATGACGCCGAGCTGCGTGAGCTGTTCCGCGACCTGCGCGCAGCCAAGGACGAACTGATCCAGGCGCTGATCGGGAAAGTCGAAGCCAACGAGGGCGATCCCGTCTCGGAGGGCACCTGGGCCGGGCGCGTACGTCAGGTATACGCCGACACCCGGGCGGGTCTGAGCAGCAACGACGCCAGTGTCTACATCAGTCAGCTCGAAGAGACCGAGGACCGCATCCTGCAGGCCTTCGAGGATGCGCTGGAGACTGGCGATGTCGGCATGCACAGCCTGCTGGCGCCCGAAATGCCCAAGGTCAGAGCCTGCCACGATCGCATGCGCGATCTGGCCAAGGCGACCCGCAAGTAGCCTTCAGTGAAGGCACTCCCCGCGCAGCAATCCGGCGCGGGGCCACGGACCGGCAACACAGGGGTCCGTTCATCCGGATAGAGGAGGTAACCATATGCTGGGATGGGCCATTACATTTCTGATAGTCGCCATCATCGCCGCAGTACTGGGTTTTGGTGGTATCGCTGGCGCCGCGAGCGGCATCGCCCAGATTCTGTTTATCGTGTTTCTGGTGCTGTTTGTGGTCTCTCTGGTCATGGGCCGACGACCCAAGCCCTAGCGCCACGATGCACGTGGCCCAACGCTATGAAAGCTGAAACCGCTGCCTCCCGGTAGCGGTTTTTTTATCGCCATTGCAGTGCCTCAGCTAGCACCGGGCGCTCCCGCCAGCGAGCGATACACGTTGACCATTGCCAGCACCTTGTCGGTCTGGCCCCGTACCAGGGTGTCGCGAATACCGGTCAGTTCCTGCTCCGCCGCGAGCAGTTCGAAGTAACCAATCAACCCCTGATCGTAACGGTCGCGCGCCTGTTCCACCGCCTGGGTGGCGGCATCGGTCGCACTCTGCAGCAGGACGACCCGCTCCTGGGCACGGTGATAACGCAGCAGCCAGGTTTCGGTTTCCTCCAGCGCCAGCAACACCGTCTGCCGATAGTCCGCCAACAGCCCGGCCGACTGGGCATCCGCCGCATCAATACGCGCCTGCACCTGGGCGCGGTCCAGGAAGGTCCAGTCGATACCCAGCGCTACCCGGCCGGTACGGGCGCCGTCGGTAAACAGGTCCGAGCCGTTGCCCGCCAACGAGCCGAGCAAACCTTCGAGGGTAAAGCGCGGGAACAGATCCGCCGTGGCAACCCCAATGCGCGCGCTGGCTGCGGCCAGCCGGCGCTCGGCCGCCTGTATATCCGGCCGTCGACGCAGCACGTCGCCCGGACTGCCGGCAGCAATCATCGGGCTGGCTACTGGCAGACCCTCGGGCACTGCCAGCAAGCTGTTCAGCGCGGTGGGTGGGTGGCCAGTCAGCACGCCGATGCGATGCATGGCTGCACCCATGGCGGCCTGCAGTTCCGGGATCGCCGCACGGGTGGCGTCGAGCTGAGCGCGGGCGCGCACCTGATCAAACAGCGTTCCGCGCCCGGCTTCCAGGCGCGCATCAACTATCTGGAGCGATGCCTGCTGCAGGGCCACGTTTTCCTCAGCCACACGCAACTGCTGCTGCAACCCGCGCAACTGGAAGTAGCTGCTGGCCAACTGGCCGGCCAGAGCCACCTGCAGCGTCTGCTGATCCGCTCCTGCAGCCTGCAGCTCAGCCTCGCTGGCTTCGGTCGCACGGCGCAGGCGACCGAACAGATCCAGCTCCCAGCTCAGAGCAACCCCTGCCTGGTACAGCTCGACCCGCTGCTCATCCGGCTGCGTGCGCTCCACTTCCGCCAGGCGTTGCCCGGCCACACCCGCGCCCGCGGTCACGCTGGGTAGCTGGTTACGGCGAGTACCCCGCAGCAGCGCTGCGGCTTCCTGATACCGTGCCAGCGACGCCTGCAGGCTCTGGTTCCCCAGCAGGGTCTGCTCGATCAGTTGCGCCAGCAGCGGGTCCTCGAATCCCTGCCAGAACAGCTGTTCGTTCCCCGGCAAAGCACGTTCCGGTACGGACTCGGCGCTCTGTTCGTGGGTGTACTGCTCCAGGGGCACCGGCGCTGGCGCCTGATAATCGGGCCCGACCGCGCAGGCGCCGAGGAGCGTTGCCATGGAAATGACGCTGGCTAACTTATACATGCTGCTCTCCCGTAGTTGGCTCTAGCGTTTTCTGTTCGCCCCGCTTGGCCAGCGTGCGCAGTGCCACATAGAACACCGGTGTCAGCAACAGGCCGAACAGGGTTACCCCGATCATGCCGGTGAACACCGTGATACCCATGGCGTTGCGTACCTCGGCGCCGGCACCGGAGGCAACTACCAGCGGCACGACACCGGCGATGAACGCGACCGAGGTCATGATGATCGGCCGCAGGCGCAGGCGGCTGGCTTCCAGCGCAGCGCTGACGGTATCGCGACCCTGGCTTTCCAGTTCGCGGGCAAACTCGACGATCAGAATCGCGTTCTTGCAGGCCAGACCCATCAGTACCACCAGCCCGACCTGAACGAAGATGTTGTTATCGCCACCGGTCAGCCACACCCCGAACAGCGCGGCCAGCAGACACATCGGCACGATCAGGATCACCGCCAGCGGCATCACCCAGCTTTCATACAGCGCGGCGAGCACCAGGAATACCAGCAGCAATGCCAGCGGGAATACCACCATCGCCGCGTTGCCCTGGGTCACCTGCTGGAAACTCAGGTCGGTCCATTCCAGGATCATGCCCGCAGGCAAAACCTGGTCTGCTACGTCCATTACCGCGGCCAGAGTCTGGGCGGAGGACAGCTGCGATGGATCGGACTGACCGATCAAATCCGCTGCCGGATAGCCGTTGTAGCGGATCACCGGGTCCGGCCCGAAACTTTCGCGCAGGGTGACCATGGTATTGAGCGGCACCATCTCGTTGTTGGCATTGCGTGTGTACAGATGGTCGATGTCGCTGGGGTTGTCGCGGAACTGCGAGTCGGCCTGGGCCATGACCCGGTAGGTGCGACCGAACAGGTTGAAATCATTGATGTACTGCGAGCCGAAGTACAGTTGCAGGCTGCCGAACAGATCGTCCAGCTGCACGCCCTGGGCCTTGGCCTGCATGCGGTCGACATCGGCGTCGAGCTGCGGCACGTTGGCCTGGTAGGAGCTGAACGGATAGAACATGCCCGGCGTCTGGCTCAAGGCGCCCGCCAGCTCGTTGGTCGCATTCTGCAGCTCACCGTAGCCTGCGCCGCGGCGATCCTGCAGATACACCGAATAACCGGAACCTGCCCCCAGACCGAACACCGGCGGCGGCATGAAAGTAATCGCAAAGCCCTCGTTTATATTCGCCAGCTGCGCATTGATGTCGTCGGATATTTCCTGGGCCGTGCGATCACGCTCATCAAATTCATCGAACACCATGAATACCGTGCCGACGTTTGGCGTGTTGGTGCCTTGCAGGGCGTTGAAGCCGACGAATGCCAATGCGTCAGAGACGCCTTCGGTATTCATCGCCAGCTCGCTGACCCGCCGGGCGACGGCCTCCGTGCGGTCCAGCGAGGCGCCTTCGGGCAATCGAATGCTGCCGATCAGATAGGTCTTGTCCTGGGTCGGGATAAAACCGCCCGGCACCTGACCGAACATGAATGCAGTGCCGGCGAGCAGGACAACGTACAAACCGAACACCAGCCCGCGGCGCCCCAGGCTGCGGCCGACCAACCGCTCATAGCGCTCGGCATTGCGCAGGAAGAAGCGGTTGAACGGACGGAAGATCCAGCCAAACAGCCGATTGATGATCCGCGCCGGCAAATCCGGCGCTGCGCCATGGGGCTTGAGCAGTGCCGCAGCCAATGCGGGTGACAGGGTAAGGGAGTTGATCGCCGAGATCACCGTGGCAATGGCGATGGTCATCGCGAACTGGCGGTAAAACTGACCGGTGATACCGTCCAGGAATGCCATGGGCACGAATACCGCGCAGAGCACCAGGCTAATCGCGACAATCGGCCCGCTGACTTCACGCATCGCCTGATGCGCGGCAGCCAGTGGCGCCAGCCCGGCCTCGATATTGCGCTCGACGTTCTCCACCACGACGATGGCGTCATCGACCACGATGCCGATCGCCAGCACCATGGCAAACAGCGTCAACGTGTTGATCGAAAAGCCCATCATCAGCAGCACCGCGAAGGTACCGACGATCGACACCGGCACCGCCAACAGCGGGATCAGCGACGCACGCCAGGTCTGCAGGAACAGGATCACAACCAGCACCACCAGCGCGACGGCCTCCAGCAGCGTAATGATCACCGCCTTGATCGAGGTACTGACGAATACGGTCGGGTCGTAGGCCACCTCCCAGCTCAGCCCCTCGGGAAACTCTGCTTCCAGCTCCGCCATCTTGGCGCGCACTGCGGCGGATACGTCCAGCGAGTTGGAACCCGGCGCCTGGAAAATCGGCAGCGCCACTGCCTGACGGTTGTTCAGCAACGCCCGCAGCGAGTCCTGCGAGGCTGCCAGCTCGACGCGGGCGACATCCTTGAGCAGCGTAACTTCGCCCTGGGCGCCGGTCTTGAGCACGATGTTTTCGAACTCCTCGACGCTTTCCAGCCGACCCTGGGCGTTGATCGAAATCAGCATGTCAGAGCCATTGGGCATCGGTGGCGCGCCAATCTGTCCGGCCGATACCTGAATGTTCTGCTCACGCACAGCGGCGCTGATGTCACCGGCCGTTATGCCGAGGGAGGCAGATCGCTGCGGGTCGATCCACAGGCGCATGGCGTAGTCACCGGAACCGAACAGTCCCGCCTGACCCACGCCCGGAATGCGAGCCAGCTCATCCCGAATATGCAGCACCGCGTAGTTGCGAATGTAAGTGGCATCCAGGCTGTCGTCCGGTGAGGTCAAGTGGACCGCCATCATCAGGTTGGGCGACTGCTTCTGCGTGGTCACGCCAAGCTGGCGCACATCCTCGGGCAAGCGCGGCAGCGCCTGGGACACGCGGTTCTGCACCTGTACCTGGGCCTGGTCAGCATCGGTCCCCAGCGCAAAGGTCACTGTCAGTGCCAGGCTGCCATCACTACCGGCCACCGATTTCATGTAGATCATGTCCTCGACGCCGTTGATGGCCTCTTCCAATGGCGTGGCCACCGTTTCGGAAATGGTCTTGGGGTTGGCGCCCGGATAGCTGGCACTAACCAGCACGCTGGGCGGCACCACCTCGGGATATTCGCTGACTGGTAGCAGCGGAATGCTGATCAGCCCGACGACGAAGATGATGATCGACAACACCGAGGCAAAGATCGGTCTGTCTACGAAGAAGCGCGAGAAATTCACGACAACAGCCTCCCGGAACGCGCCGTGAAGGCGCGCCCGTATCAGTCAAACAAGGAATTGGAAAGTCAGAGAAGCGCTATCGTCTCAGGGGGCGGCGGCGACCACCACCGGAGCAGCCGTGCGGCGCATGCTGACCAGCTCGGGCACCACCTCGATACCTGGGAATGCGATCTTCTGCAGCCCGCTCACCACCACCCGATCACCCGCAGCCAGTCCCTCGGTGATCACCAGCAAACCGTCGACGCGGCGGCCGGTTTCGACCACGCGGCGTTCGGCTCGATTGTCGTCACTCAGCACGTATAAATAGCGGCGATCCTGGTCGGTCATCACGGCCTTCTGGTCCACCAGCAGCGCGGCCCCGGCCGAAGCCACCGGCATCTCTACTCGGGCGAACTGGCCAGGACGCAGCGCGCCATCTGGGTTGGCGACCTCGGCGCGGTACTGCAGCGTGCCGGTACTTGGGTTGTACTGGTTGTCGACGAAGTCCAGCTGGCCGCGATAGGGAAAGTCATCCTGACCGGTCAGGCCGATGCGTACTGGCACGTTCTCGCCATGGGGGTTGCCCTGTACGGTCTGCTGATCACTTTCGAAATACACATACAGCGGGTCGACCGAGACCAACGTGGAGAGCAGCGTGCTGTCGGCGTTTGCCAGATTGCCGCGGGTCACCTCGGCGCGGCCTATGCGACCGCTGACCGGTGCCGTAATTCGGGTGTACTCCAGGTCGAGCTGCGCGCTTTGGAGTGCAGCGGCGGCGGCATTGACGGCTGCCTGGGCCATGGTCCTGGCCGCATCGCGCTGCTCGAACTCCTCGCGGGAAATCGCCCGGCGCTCCCACAGCTGGGCTGAGCGATCCGCCTCGCTGCTGGCCAGCGTCAACTGGCTGCGCATACGCGCCAGCTCGGCCTTGGCCAACTGGACCTGAGCCTCGTATGGGCGCGGATCAATGACGAAGAGCACGTCGCCTTCGGTGACCAGCTCGCCCTCTTCAAACTGGACCTGATCGATATAGCCGCTGACCCGCGGTCGCAGTTCGACGGTCTGCGGTGCCTCGACCCGACCACTGAACTCGCCCCAGAGGGTCACCGGCTCCGGCTGGACAACGGCCACCTCGACTTCGGGCGGTGGTGGCGGTGTTGCATTTGCCTGACCCTGAGCGTCGCAGCCCGCCATGAGGGCGAGGAGCAATGCGCCGAGCAAGGTCACTCTGGCTTCCTTAAAGGTGAATGTTTGCATGTGGTACTCACTTCCCGTCTGGGTAATTGATCGACAACGTTTCGGGGGCGCCGCGAGGTGCGTCGGACGCCCCTTTAATAGCGTTGAACGATACGGGGAGAGCGAGGATGGGAGGTAGCGCATTACTGCCGCATGATTGCCTAATTCTGTTTATCGCCAGATACAGCCATGCTGTCCCATGCCCAAAACAGGTCATCAAGATGTAACAAACGCACCTCTACAGTGCCTGATACAGGGAGCCTTGCGCGATCCTGCCAGTTTATTGCCTATTCCTGCAATGGATACTACAGACCTCCGCGACTTACCCAATCCTGTATATACTGCCTAGACGCCACGGAGGTCCGCCATGAATATTGCCCAACCCACGCCCGCAACCGACGCCCATCTCAACCCGGCATCACTGCCCGACGTACCCAAATGCCGGGAGCTGGCCGATCTGGTCTCGGCGCGGATGACCGAGGAGGGTGTGTACGAAACGGATATTCCGGGGCTGGACCTGTTCCGCGTCGATGCGCCTACCCCATGCATGTCCACAGTGTACGAGCCATCACTGTGTGTGATCGCCCAGGGCCGCAAGACCGTGCAATTGGGAGACCGGGAGATTGTGTACGGCGCCCTGACCTATGTGGTCTCCAGTGTCGATCTGCCGGTGAACGGTCGGGTGATTGATGCCTCTCCGGAACACCCGTTCCTGGCGGTCAAGATCAACATCAATCCAGCCGAGGTGGCCGAGCTGGTTCTGCAGATGGGCGATGCTGCACCTTCCGCCGAGCAGACCGAATGCCCCTATTCCGGCTGCGGTCTCTGCGTAGCCCAGGTCGACCTGGGTATCCTCGATGCCATGACCCGCCTGGTCGGACTGCTCGACTCGCCGTCCGATGCACTCATCCTGGCGCCGCTGATCCAGCGTGAGATTATTTACCGGGCCCTGAAAGGCGAGATGGGTCCGCGCATGCGTGAGTTCGTCTCCGCCGACAGCCAGCAGAACCGCATTTCCCGGGTCATTTCCGTGCTCAAGGATCGCTTTGCTGAGCCGCTGCGTGTACGCGAACTGGCCGAAGACGTGAACATGAGCGAGTCGACGCTGTACCACAGCTTCAAGCAGGTCACCCGCATGTCACCGGTACAGTTCCAGAAGAAGCTGCGACTGCATGAGGCGCGCCGACTGATGCTTAGCGAGGGATTGGAGGCGGCAACCGCCAGTTACCGGGTCGGCTACGAAAGTCCCTCCCACTTCAGCCGTGAATACAGTCGGATGTTCGGCGCATCACCGCGAGCAGATGTGATCAAGCTGCGGGGAGACGCGCGCATTCATATGCCCGCCTGACCTGACCGCAAAGGGGCGCGTAGGCCGCTCCTGCGGTAACCGGGTCTGCGCTACAAATGCCTATCCGGCAGGCTTGGACGGCGCCCGGTAGATGACGTACTTCTGCACCATGAAGGTACCCACATAGAACGTGGAGGCTCCCAGCACCATCGCCAGAACCGGATGAACGCCGAAGGCGACCTTCAGATAGGAAATGAACATCCACAGGAAGGCCACATGCACGGCCATCAACAGCAGCGTGCCCGCGACCTGATAGAGCTGCCGGCCTTTCGAGCGGAAAACGACGTTGCGCATGCCATAGAAATACAGGGGCATTGAGCCGATTCGCGCAGCGACCAACGCAGGACCGATCGACATATCCAGCGTGGTCAGTAGCGAAAACAGCAGAAAGTCGAGCAACGCACTGAGCGCAGACACCGAGACATAGCGCAGCAGCACCGCGTATATGCGCAGCGAATCGAGTAGCGGATTGAAATGCGAGGTCGGGTTGCCGGGTTCGTAAATGGTCTCGATCGGTACCTGCTGAAGCGGCACCTCAATGCGTTTGGCCTGGTGAAACAGGCAGTGGAATTCGTAGTCGTAGCGCGTGGCCTGGATGTCGAGCAACTGCGGCAGGTCCACACGCCGATAGGTTCTCAGCCCGGACTGGGTGTCGCGAAGCGACTGCCCGGTGGTCAGGCGAAACACCCGCGCGGTCATCCAGTTACCGAAACGACTCCGCCAGGGCACGCCCTGACTGAAATGGCGACAGCCTATGTTGGGATTGCCGGTAGCAATGGCTCGTTCCGCGAGACGCATGACATCGACCGGCGCATGCTGGCCATCGGCGTCGGCTGTCACGATGAAATCGACGTCAGTCTGGTTTTCGTACAGATAGGAAAAGCCGGTCTTGAGTGCAGCGCCCTTGCCGGCGTTGACGGCATGCTCGATAACCCTGACCCCGCCCAGGGTGCGCAGGTTGTCGAATATTTGCAGAGCGTCGGGCTCAACCGAGCCGTCATTGACCACCAGGATCCCGGCAAAGGCCGGATTCCCTGCCGCCAGCGCCAGCAACTCCTCAATCAGAGTCTGCAGGGCCTCATTGGGCTCGTAAGCGGGCACCAGCACGCTAAAACGTTTCTCAAAGCATGTCTCGGACTCAATTGCAGAGCACCGGACGACCTTACTTCCTGACATGACTATCTCTTCCCTGGGGCGAACCCCAGGAACGCCCTCAATGCTTGTGGTCTAGTTCAGACACCAGCATCGAGGGCTTTATTCCATCTGCTACAAAGTTTTCCTGTTTTGTCTTCGGGATCAGCCGAGCAGATCAAGCAATGCCTTGGCCGCTTCCTCGGAAGACGCCGGGTTCTGGCCGGTCACCAGCTTGCCGTCGACCTTCACATAGGAGCTCCAGTCGTCACCCTTGCTGTACAGGCCGCCGCGCTCGCGCAGCACGTCTTCAAGAAGATAGGGCACCACATCGGTGAGCCCGACGGCCTCTTCTTCCGAGTTGGAAAAGCCGGTGACCTGACGGCCGTTGACCAGTGGTTCACCGCTGGCCGTGCGCGCCTGCAACAGTGCGGCCGGGGCATGGCAGACGGCGCCGATCGGCTTGTCCGCCTTGAGGAAGGATTCGAGCAGCGCGACCGAGTGGATGTCGCGGTAAAGATCCCACATCGGGCCATGGCCGCCGGGATAGAACACCGCATCGAACTCCTCCGCTTTCACCTCGCCAAGCCGATGGGTATTGGCCAGATGCGACTGCGCTTCCTTGTCCTGGGCGAAGCGGCGCGTGGCATCGGTCTGTGCATCGGGCTCGTCGCTCTTGGGGTCCAGCGGCGGCTGACCACCGGCAGGGGAGGCCAGTACCACCTCGGCGCCCGCGTCGCGCAGCACGTAATAGGGCGCTGCAAACTCTTCCAGCCAGAAGCCTGTCTTGTTTCCGGTATCGCCCAGCTGATCGTGGGAGGTAAGTACCATTAGAATCTTCATGACGTTCCTCTAGCCTGTGGGTTGCGTGTAGCTGTTAGACCCATTCTGGGTTAGTTTGTTCGGCATCACCAAGGACACTTGTATGAAGACGTTACTGCTCAACTGCGACATGGGCGAGAGCTTCGGCGCCTGGAAAATGGGCCTGGATGACGAGATCATGCCGCACATCGACCTGGCCAGCATCGCCTGTGGTTTCCATGCCGGAGACCATGGCGTGATGCGTCATACGGTGAGCCTGGCGCTCAGGCACAGCGTACGCATCGGTGCCCATCCGGCCTACCCTGACCTGGCCGGCTTCGGCCGCCGCTCCATGCACTGCTCGGAGCAGGAAATAGAAGACCTGCTGCACTATCAGATCGGCGCGCTGGACGGCATCTGCCGGGCCCAGGGTACGCGGGTCAGCTACGTCAAACCCCACGGCGCGCTGTATAACGACATGATGCGTGAGCCTCGCCTGCTGCACGCCGTCATGCGCGCCATCGCCGCCTATGACCCGGATCTGCCTCTGGTGGTACTGGCCCGGAGCGACAACCGCGAGGTCACCGCCATCGCTGCCAGCCATGGGTTGCAACTGATGTTCGAGGCCTTTGCCGATCGCGCCTACGACGCCGATGGCCAGCTACTCTCGCGCGCCATCGCGGGCGCCGTGCATCAGCAGCATGACACCGTGGTGGCGCAGGCGCTGGACATTGCCGCAGGACGCCCACTCACAGCCGCCGACGGCAGCCCCCTGCTGCTGCAGGCCGATACGCTCTGCGTCCATGGCGACAACCCCGCCGCGCTGGCGGCGATCCGGCAGATCCGCGCCGGGCTCAGGGCTGCCACCAGGTAATGCAGTGTGCAATGAAGTACCGGCTGGAAACGGTCGGCATCGATGTGCTGCTGGTCCGCCTGTTCGAACATATCGACGAAGAAAATATTCCCTGGCTGCTGGCAGCCGCATCACGGTTGCGTGGTGCATTCGGCCAGCAGCTGATCGATCTGGTGCCGTCCTACACCACCCTGATGTTGCATTACGATATCCAGCGCCTGGATGACCGCGATGCCCGGCTGAGGGTGCAACAGGCCCTGCAGGATCTGCAGCCGGAGCAGGGCGAAACCGCCGGCCAGCGACATGAACTGCCGGTGTGGTACCACACCAGCGTCGGCCCTGATCTGGTTCAACTGGCCCGGGCCAAAGGCATCACCGAACAGGCCCTGGTCAAGGCCCACTGCGCGCGGGACTACCGCGTGTTTGCGCTGGGTTTTGCCCCCGGCTTTGCCTATCTGGGGCTGCTTGATCCGCAACTGGCCGCACCGCGTCTGGCTACCCCGCGTAAACGCGTACCGGCCGGCAGTGTCGGCATTGCCGAACAACAGACGGCGGTGTATCCCTCCGTCTCACCGGGTGGCTGGAATCTGCTCGGGCGCACAGCGGTACGGCTGTTCGACCCCGCGCGCGATGGCTACAGCCTGCTCAAGCCGGGTGATTCGGTCCGCTTTGTTGCCATCGAACGCAGCGAGTTCCTGCGCCAGGGTGGTGACGACACGCCGCTGGAGCCGGAGGCATGAGCGGCCTGCGGGTAGAACGCACCCTGGGGCTGGCCCAGTTGCAGGACTGCGGGCGCTTTGGCACACGGCATATCGGTGTGACCCAGGGCGGCGCGCTGGACTGGATTGCCGCCGCCTGGGCCAACAGGTTGCTCGGTAATACCGCCGATTGCGCGGTGCTGGAAATACCCTTCGGCGGAGTCACTCTGCTGTGCCAGCAGCGCAGCACCCTGGCCATCACCGGAGGGGACCTGCAGGCCACTCTGGATGGCCAACCGCTGGCCAACTGGCAAAGCTTTACCGTAAGACCCGGGCAACAACTGGTGTTTGCCACCCCAGCCAGCGGCGCCCGCGGCTATCTGGCCGCCCCGGGCGGGATGGATGCGCCGCTGCTGCTCGGCTCGCGAAGCACCGTGCGCCGCGAGCAACTGGGTGGGCTGCACGGCGATGGCGAGGCCCTGCGCGTCGGCGACCTGCTGACAATAGGCAGCTCCACGCCCGCTCCGGCGCACGTGCCCGAATTGCATCGGCTGGCCAGCGCGGCTACGTCGCGCCTGGATCTGGTTGTGGGTTCGCAGATCGCGCTGTTCAGCGGCAGAAGCCTGTTTGCCGCCTTCAACGAGCCCTGGCAGGTCGATCAGCGGGCTGACCGCATGGGTCTGCGACTATGCGGCCCGGCCTTGCACTACCAGGGTCAGCCCATGATTTCCGAGGGCATTCCCCTGGGCGCCGTTCAGGTGCCTCCCGACGGGCAGCCGATCATCCTGCTCAACGACCGCCAGACCATTGGTGGCTATCCACGCCTGGGCGCGCTGACCCCCGCCAGCGTAGCGCGGCTGGCGCAGTGCGCCCCCGGCGATACCCTGTGGCTGCGGCCGGTCCCGCTGGAAAGGGCGCTGCGCGAGCAGCGCGAAATACTCGACGCCCTGGTCAACGCACCCCTGGTGCGCCTGCCCTGACCGTGCGCCAGCACTGTGCATTCCCCCTCAATCGCTGGAAAAATCCCTGGCGATAGCCAAGACATAAGGCCATAAACGAACCAATATGGTGCGAAATGACCCGTTTTGCACCAATAAGGAGCGTCATGACGCTCTGCGGACGCCTCGTACCCGCGATTACCCTTTCTCATCCCGGCGATTCGGGTATTGGCCTGATTCCTGCCTAATCAATGTCTCATCATCTCGAGCCTGATCAAAGGAAGAGGAAAGGCAATGACCGCTGCGTGGTACCTGGAACAGTTCGACAGTGCCGTCAGCTGGCAGGCCGGACTGGATATAGGCGTCACCGCCCGTGCCGGTCGTTCGGTGATCGAACGGCTGCATCACCGCGGCCCGCTGCGGGTGCAGAAACCGCTACACCCCGAGGGTGCCGAGTGCCCGCACATCTATATTCTGCATCCGCCGGGCGGCCTGGTCAGTGGTGATACCCTGCGGCTCAATACCGACGTCGGCGCCGCTGCCAACGCGCTGCTGACCACCCCGTCCTCGGGCAAGTGCTACCGCGCCCGGGACAACGGCACGCTGCAACAGCAACTCAACCGCTTCACCGTTGCTGCAGGCGGCTGCCTCGAATACCTGCCCCAGGACACCATCGCCTTTCAGGGCTGCAACGCCCGGCTGACCACCCGTATCGATCTCGAGCCTGACGCCAGAATGTGTCTCTGGGATCTGCTCTGCCTGGGCCGGCCGGCTGCCGATGAAGGCTTCGACAACGGCCGCGTCGACCAGCATCTGGACGTCTGGCGCGACGGTAAGCCGCTGTATATCGAGCGCAACCGCTTCGAGGGGGGCGACCCGCTGCTGTCGGCCAAATGGGGGCTGGCCGGCTGCGGCGTCAGCGGCACCTGGCTGGCGACCATGAGTCTTGACCGCGACGAACTCGACGCCCTGCGCGATGACTACAGCGACACCCCGCAACTGGCTTTTACCCAGCGCAACGGCCTGTTTATCGGCCGTTACCTGGGGCACTCGGCCGAGCATGCCCGCCTGACCTTCATGCGGCTGTGGCAACAGCTCAGACCACGTATCAATGGGCGGCACCCCTGCGTGCCGCGAATCTGGAACACCTGAACGGAGTTGCACATGGAGCTAACGCCCCGGGAAAAAGACAAGCTCATGCTGTTTACCGCCGCGCTGCTGGCTGAACGCAGACTGGCACGCGGTGTGATTCTCAACTACCCCGAAGCGGCTGCCTACATCAGCGCCGCCATCATGGAAGGCGCGCGGGACGGACGCAGCGTGGCCGAGATGATGAGTTTCGGCCGCACCCTGCTGACCCGCGAACAGGTCATGCCCGGCGTGCCGGAACTCCTGAGTGAAGTGCAGGTGGAAGCCACCTTCCCCGATGGCACCAAGCTCGTCACCGTCCACAACCCGATCGTATGAGGCCCACGCCATGATACCCGGAGAAATCCAGACCCGACCTGGCAACCTGACCCTGAACGAGGGGCGGCAGACCCTGCGCCTGAGCGTGGCCAACACCGGCGACCGCCCCGTGCAGGTGGGCTCGCACTACCATTTTGCCGAGACCAACTCGGCACTGACCTTCGACCGTGAAGCAGCGCGGGGCTTTCGCCTGAACATCGCTGCCGGTACCGCGGTGCGCTTCGAACCCGGCCAGAGCCGCGAGATCGAGCTGGTCGCCCTGGCCGGTGATCGCAAGGTATACGGCTTTCGCGGCCTGGTGATGGGCAACCTCTGAGCGCTTTGACCAATGATTGCCGGCCCGTCGTCCGCGACCGGGCCGGCCAAGGGGAACGGATATGGAAATAAGCAGACAGGCCTATGCCGAAATGTACGGCCCGACCACCGGCGACCGGGTGCGCCTGGGCGACACGGAGCTGTGGATCAGCGTGGAGAAGGACCTGACCACCTACGGCGAGGAGGTCAAGTTCGGTGGCGGCAAGGTCATCCGTGACGGCATGGGGCAGAGCCAGCGCGGCCGCGCAGACACCCCCGACACCGTCATCACCAATGCCCTGGTGCTCGACTGGTGGGGCATCATCAAGGCCGATGTGGCCATTCGCGATGGCAACATCCTGCGCCTGGGCAAGGCCGGCAACCCGGACATCCAGCCCGGCGTGGACATCATCATCGGGCCCTGCACCGAGGTTATCGCCGGCGAAGGCATGATCCTGACCGCGGGCGGCATCGATGCGCATATCCATTTCATCTGCCCGCAGCAGGTCGACGAGGCCCTGATGTCCGGTGTCACCACCATGCTCGGTGGCGGGACCGGCCCGGCGACCGGTACCAACGCGACCACCTGCACACCGGGTGCCTGGCATATTGCGCGCATGCTCGAGGCGGCGGAAAGCCTGCCGATGAATCTGGGCTTCCTCGGCAAGGGCAACGCCAGCCTGCCGGATGCGCTGGAGGAGCAGATCGAGGCCGGCGCCATGGGCCTCAAGCTGCACGAAGACTGGGGCACCACACCTGCGGCGATCGACTGCTGCCTCAGCGTGGCCGACAGCTATGACGTGCAGGTCGCGATCCACACCGACACATTGAACGAGTCCGGTTTTGTCGAGGACACCCTGGCCGCCATCAAGGGCCGGGTGATTCACACCTACCACACCGAAGGCGCTGGCGGCGGTCACGCCCCGGACATCATCAAGGCCTGTGGCGAGCCCAATGTGCTGCCATCCTCGACCAACCCGACGCGGCCCTACACCATCAACACCGTGGACGAGCACCTGGACATGCTGATGGTCTGTCACCACCTCGACCCGTCGATCGCCGAGGACGTGGCCTTTGCCGACTCGCGCATCCGCCGCGAAACCATCGCCGCCGAGGACATCCTGCATGACCTGGGCGCCTTCTGCATGATCTCCTCCGACTCCCAGGCCATGGGCCGGGTAGGCGAGGTGATCACCCGGACCTGGCAGACCGCGCACAAGATGAAGGTACAACGTGGGCCTTTGCCCGAAGACGACGACTGGTCCGACAACTTCCGGGCCCGCCGCTACATCGCCAAGTACACCATCAACCCGGCCATCACCATGGGCATCGGGCACATGGTGGGCTCGGTGGAAGCTGGCAAACTGGCCGATCTGGTGCTGTGGAAGCCGGCTTTCTTCGGCACCAAGCCGAGCCTGATCATCAAGGGCGGCGCCATTGCCGCGGCGCCCATGGGTGATCCGAACGCCTCCATTCCCACACCGCAGCCAGTCCATTACCGGCCGATGTTCGGTGCCCTGGGCAAGGCGATGAATCACACCTGTATCACCTTCGTTTCCCAGGCCGCGCTGAAAAGGAATATCGGCGAGAAGCTCGGTCTGGATCGCCGCCTGGAAGCCGTGCGCAATACCCGCACCATCAGCAAGGCCGACATGAAGCTCAACGATTACCAGCCGGACATCAGCGTGGACCCGCAAACCTATGTGGTGAAGGCCGATGGCGTGGAGCTGCTCTGCGAGCCGGCCACCGAACTGCCCCTGGCGCAACGTTATTTTCTGTTCTGAGGAGAACCGATGCTCGAATGTCATCAATGGCTGGACGACGCTCTGGCGGAGGTCTCCGCCGAGACCCACGTGCTGGAACTGACCTATGAACTGCGCACCCGCAGCAGGCTGCTGACTCAATCGGCCAACGGAGTCGAGCTGGGGCTGTTTCTGCCGCGCGGCCGCGTGCTGCAGCATGGCGACCGGCTGCTGGCGAACGACGGCAGCACCGTACTGATTCAGGCTGCGCCCGAGCCACTGACCCGGGTGCAGTGCGATGATGCCCTGCTGCTGTCCCGGGCCGCCTACCACCTGGGCAATCGCCATGTGGCACTCGAGGTCCAGCGCGGCGAGTTGCGCTATCTGCGCGACCATGTGCTGGCCGGCATGCTCAAAGGCCTGGGCCTGGAGCCGGAGGATATCGTCGCCCCCTTCAATCCCGAATCGGGCGCCTACCACGGGCATACCCATGGCAGCGTCGCCACCCCGGCAGCGCCCCTGCTGCGGCTGAGCGGGCACTGAAATGTCACTGCCAGATCGCACCGACATTACCCTGCTGCGCGTGTTGCAGCTGGCCAGCCCGGCGCTGCCGATCGGCGGCTATGCCTATTCCCAGGGCCTTGAATACGCGGTGGAACAGAATTGGGTAACCGATCTGGATTCCGCCGCCGCCTGGCTCGAGGGCGTGGCCAACCGCGCCCTGGGCCAGCTGGATATTCCCGTGCTGCTGCGCCAGTTTGCCGCCCTGGAAGCCGGCGACCAGGCGTCGGTACAGCGCTGGAACGACTGGCTGCTGGCCAACCGGGAAACCGCCGAGCTCTATCTTGAAGACAGCCAGCAGGGCGGCGCACTGCTGCGCCTTATGATCTCCCTGGAGATGCCCACCGCGCTGGGCTGGCCCAAGGGCGAGCCGATTGCACTGATGACCGCCTTCGCCATGGCCGGCTCACATTGGCAAACCGACGTGCGCTCGCTGGCCCACGGCGTGCTGTGGAGCTGGCTGGAAAACCAGGTCGGCGCTGCCACCAAACTCGTCCCCCTGGGGCAGACCGATGCCCAGCGCCTGCTCGGTCGGCTGCTGCCCGGCCTGCCACTGATCGTCGACGCCGCCAGTGAGCTCAAGGACGACGAACTGGGCGCCGGATTACCCGGCCTGGCCTTCGCCAGTGCCTGCCACGAACATCAATACACACGACTTTTTCGATCATGAGGAGCGCTAAATGACTACAAAACCTGCCCTGCGCGTGGGCATCGGCGGCCCGGTCGGGTCCGGCAAGACGGCCCTGGTGCGCACCCTGTGTGAACGCCTGTATCCCTATTACGACCTGGCCGTGATCACCAACGACATCTACACCCGCGAGGATGCCGATTTTCTGCTGCGCCACGAGGCGCTGCCGGCAGACCGGATTCTGGGTGTGGAAACCGGCGGCTGTCCGCATACCGCGATCCGCGAGGACGCATCCATGAATCTGGCGGCCATCGCCGAGCTACAGGAACGCTTCCCGGCCGTTGAGCTGATTCTGGTCGAAAGCGGCGGGGACAACCTGGCGGCTACCTTCAGTCCCGAGCTGTCGGATCTGACGGTCTATGTGATCGACGTATCGGCCGGCGACAAGATTCCGCGCAAGGGCGGCCCCGGCATTACCCGCTCGGACCTGCTGCTGATCAACAAGACTGATCTGGCGCCCCTGGTCGGCGCCGATCTGTCCGTCATGGATCGTGATGCCAAGAAGATGCGCGGTGACCGCCCATTCGTATTTTCCAACCTGAAAACTGGCGCCGGTGTCGACGACATCATCGCCTTTATCGTTCGTCACGGCATGCTGCGCCCCCTGCCAGCGTCCGCCGCACAAGGAGTCTGACCATGAACCTGCTGGTATCCCGTTCTATCGCCCTGGTGGCCCTGCTCTGCACGCCGCTGCTTGCCCAGGCCCATCCCGGACATGCTGAAACGACCGGGCTGGCCCTGGGTCTGGCTCACCCCATTGGCGGTCTGGATCACCTGCTGGCCATGCTGGCGGTCGGGCTCTGGGCGTCACAGCTGGGCGGTAGCGCCCGCTGGTTGATGCCGGTGCTCTTCGTCGCCTTCATGCTGGCCGGCGCCGGTCTGGGCATGAACGGCTTCGCCTTGCCGATGGTCGAGCAGGGCATTGTCGCCTCGGTCGTGGTGCTGGGCCTGTTGCTGCTGTGGGCTAAACGTCTGCCGCTGGCCGCTGGCGCCACCCTGGTCACAGCCTTCGCAATGCTGCATGGCCTCGCCCACGGTGCTGAAATGCCGGTATCCAGCAATGCCATGCTATACATGGCCGGCTTTGCCGTCAGCACCGCGCTGCTGCACCTGGCCGGCATGGGTGCCGGAGCCTGGCGCAGCGGCATGCTGTCGCGCTTTATCGGCGCCGCAATCGCTGTCGCCGGCGTGGGTCTGGCCCTGGCTTGATTCTGCTGTTCGCGCTTCGTCGCTGAATCCGACGGAGCGTGCGGACTCTTCCGCATGAGATGAGAAGCCCCCCGCAATCGCAGTAGCCCCATCCAGCGTGTCGCCGTTTGGGCAATATCCCCCGGGTCCGCAGTAGCTCCCTGTCTCCGTCAGCCTGGCCAGTGCAGGCATCCGACAACTCGCTAAACAAACTACCAAACAACTACGTTGCTGGTGCAGCGCGGGGATCCATGCTCCGCCATCGTGCACCGATCGCTCACACCTGTACTTCTGCGGTTAAGGCAACGCGCCAAAACCCGCATACCAACCGGCTTTGCAAATTTCCTGAACAAATGGCCAGCTTTTTGCTGGGAATAGGCAGGCGCGCTCGACAGCGGAAGCGGGCGGCTCTCAATTACCTATCTCAGGAGAAGTATCCATGAGTTTTAAACGCACACTGGCCCTGGCGGCAACTCTTACTCTGTCGGCCCAGGCCATGGCAGATGACCCATTGAAAGTCGGCTTTGTCTACGTTGGCCCCATCGGTGATCACGGCTGGAGCTACCAGCACGATCAGGGCCGTCTGGCCATGGAAGAACACTTTGGTGACAAGGTGCAGACCACCTATGTGGAGAACGTCAACGAGGGCGCCGACGCCGAACGCACCATTCGCCTTCTGGCCCAGGCTGGCAACGACGTGATTTTCACCACCTCGTTCGGCTTCATGAACCCCACCGCGCGGGTGGCGGCTGACTTTCCGGACAAGACTTTCCTGCACGCCACGGGTTACAAGCAGGCCGAGAATCTGGGTACCTACCTGTCGGTTACCTATGAAGGTCGTTATGTCACCGGCGCAGCCGCCGGCATGGTCACCGAATCCGACACCATCGGTTATATCGCCTCTTTTCCGATCCCGGAAGTGATCCGCGATATCAACGCCGTGTATCTGGGCGCCCGCTCGGTAAATCCGGATATCAAGATCAAGGTGATCTGGGCCAACACCTGGTTTGATCCAGCCAAGGAAGCGGACGCTGCCAATACCCTGATGGACCAGGGTGCAGACGTGATCGTGCAGCACACCGATAGCCCTGCACCGCTGCTGGCAGCAGAAAAACGGGGTAACTGGGGTGTGGGCCAGGCATCGGACATGAGCCACTTCGGTCCCAAGGCGCACCTGTTGTCCGTGGTCAACGACTGGGCACCGTATTACATCGACACCGTGGACAAGGTCATGGCTGGCACCTGGGAATCCGGCGATTACTGGGGCGGCATCGGCGATGACGTGATCAAGATCGTTGCCGTAAACGAGAGCCTGACAGAAGAGCAGCGCAGCAAGATTGACGAACTGACCAAAGCGATCGGCAGTGGCGAACTGCATCCGTTCACCGGCCCACTGAAAGATCAGGCGGGTGAACTCAAGGTGCCGGAAGGCACGACCATGACCCACCAAGAACTCGCCGGTATGAACTGGTATGTGGAGGGTATAGACGCAACCATCCCCGAATAAGCAGACTGCGTTGGCAAAAGACCCGGACACGTCCGGGTCTTTTTTTGCCTGCGTGTCAGTGCCGTTCAGGCACGCAGTAACTGCTGTACCGACTCCTGAACGCGAGCGGTCAACTCGACCTCATCCAGGCCCTGAACATCGCCGTCACTGATGGCCGGCTTGCCCTGGATAAAGCTGTACTTGATCGACACCGGCTCACCGCACATCAATGGCGCCAGAAGCGGTGTATGCACGCCGGCGAAGCGCGGCTGATGAATATCGTAAAGCACCAGATCAGCAGCCATGCCGACCCTGAGCTCGCCAACATCATGCAACCCGAGCAACTGTGCGCCATTGCGGCTACCCCAGCTGAGCACCTGGTCCAAGGTGGTAGCGGAGGGCCCGTGCAGGGCTCTATGCAGCAGCCAGGCCAGGTTCAACTCCTGCAGCATGGACCCGGATTCGGCCGAGGCCGAGCCATCGACACCCAGGGTGATGCTGATGCCAGCGTCCTGCATGGCGATAACCGGCGCTACACCGCTGCCCAGACGGCAGTTGGACGTAGGGCAGTGGGAAATACGTGTGCCGGTCGCCGCCAGGCGCTCGATCGCATGCGCATCGCTATGCACCAGGTGCGCATACCAGACTTCATCGCCGAGCCAATCACAGCTCTCGGCATGGTCTATCGCGCTCTTGCCGTATTTGGCCTGCGCCTGCTGCTCATCAAATCCCACCTCAAGCAGATGCGAATGCATCCCCAGGCCCATCTCACGGGCGTAGGCGGCCTGCACGCGCAATCCATCCGGTGAGCTGGAATGGATCAGGCTGGTGGGCGCCACCACCAGCTTGCGCATGGCATCGCCTGCGTTCTGATGGTAACGGCCGCGGGTCTGCTCCAGACGCTCGAGCACCTGGTCCAGCGTCTCCGGGCGGATGCCATTATCGATCATGCCCTGGTGACTACCCTGCTCGGTCGCCGTACCGCGGCACAGCACCAGGCGCATGCCCAGTTCATCGGCCGCCTGCCAAACCGCATCTTCCAGCTCCGGGCTGGTGGTGTCGTGGTACAGGTAATGATGGTCGGCGCAGGTAGTGGCGCCTGAGCGCAGCAGTTCATACAGCCCAAGACGCGCGGCGTGGTACATCAACTGCGGCGTAACCTTGGGCCAGAAGCGGTAGGGCACCGAACTCAGCCAGTCACCCAGACCCTGATTGAGTGCTGCGGGCACACCCTTCATGACCGACTGGGCGAGGTGATGATGAGTATTGACCAGCCCCGGCCAGACTACGCAGCCGCTAGCATCGACCCGCGTTTCGACGCAATCGGTAGCAGGGCGCAGATCGCGGCCCATCTCGGTAATTCGTCCATCGCGGATACGTATATCCGTCGCATCGGGCTGGTTGGGAGAAAATACGGCTTCGGCGTTTTGGATCAGATAAGCCACTGCGGTGCTCCTTTGTTGGTCAAAGAGCAATGTCCCGGGGCGTGGCCCCTGACCGCTTCTACTCTGGTGCGTGGGTTTCAGGCTGTTGAACCCTGACTCGACTCTGCAATTTTCTCACCAACCTCAAGTCTCGTCATAGCCGCGAACCACGCACCCATAGCCGGTACGCAGAACCACCTTCTGGATAAAAGTGGTGCAAATGGTCAGTTTTTGCACGTCCGCAGTGCACGTCGGCCATGCCATATGAAATGCGGTTGGCTGCGGACCTCGGCAGCGCCGGGCATTCGTCGGGAAACAGCATCTTGGCGCGCTTCCTGCTTGATATTTACTGCAGGGTTATTATGCTCTGCAGCTTGAGTAGAAGCTGTCAGGGGGCCACACCCCAGGTCATTGCTCAGTTCATGGTCGGACGCTGTGCCAGGCACAACGACGGACCGGACTGACCTGCCAGCGCCGCTGACTCGCCCTCCGTTCCCGTTGCCCCGGTGCGTTCCGACCCTATGTCTGCCCTTGTGCTCAGCACAGGCATTACCTGGAGCATCACCATGACTGACACTACCGCAACACCCGAATACGGATTGAAAGAACTGCAGCTGGAAACCACCTTCGGTGGCATGGGCCGCGAGACCAGCAAGGATATTCCGCTGATCGATCTCAGCGACTTCGACAATCGACGGCAGGAAATCACCGATCAGCTTTGGCAAGCCGCTACCGACGTCGGCTTTTTCCAGCTGATCAACCATGGATTGAAACTGGACTCGGTACGCGACGCGTTCAAACTCTCGGAAGCCTTCTTTTCCCTGCCCGCCGAGCAGAAGCAGGCATTCCCGCTGAAAAAGGGCCTGAATGCCGGTTGGGAGTTCATGTCCCAGGTACGTCCCTCGACCCGCACTGCCGATCAGAAAGAGTCCTTTCAGATCACCCTGCCGCATATGGATGATCTCTGGCCCAATCAGACAGTGGTACCTGAGTTTCACCGGGTGATGCTGGACTTCGAGTACCGCGCCTGGCAGTTGGGTATGCAGGTGTTGTCCTGCTTCGCGGACCGGCTGGGATTCGAGCGCGACTTTTTCACCCAGGCACACGATCGCCGCAAGCCGGATTACCAGAGCACCCTGCGTCTGCTGCACTATCTGGCCATGCCCGAGGAGTCTCGGGATGAAAGCCTGTGGCGCGCCGGTGCGCATACCGACTTCGACTGCCTGACCATGGTGTTCCAACAGGAAGGCCAGGGCGGCCTGCAGGTCAGCCCGGGCAAGGACGCCGAAGGCGCCGGCGACAATCGTGAGTGGAGCAGCGTGGTTCCGCGTGAGGACGTGATCACCTGCAATATAGGTGACATGCTGATGCGCTGGAGCGACGATCAGCTCAAGTCCACACTGCACCGCGTGCGCATGCCCAAGCCTGGTGAGTACCGTGGCCCCCGCTACAGCCTGGCGTTCTTCTGCCAGGCCAACAAGGAAGTGATGATCCAGGGCCCCGGCGGAAAGTACCCGCCCATCTCTGCTGCGGACTACCTGCTGCAGCGTATCCAGGCCAACTTTGCCGAGAAAAAGGCCGGTTAAACCCTGGTTCCCAGCGAGCCCGATCGGGCTCGCTGGGAACATGAACTACTTACTCAGCCTGCCTCAACCACGCCCCCAACATATCGCGCTCTTCGCGTGTAATACCCGTGGTATTCCCCAGTGGCATATATTCGGTGGCCACAGTCGCCTGATATACCTGGTCGGCGTGTTCCCTTAACTGCTCCAGCGTGCCCAGCACTATGCCGGCGGGCGGTGCCTGAAAAGCCGGGTGGGCTGGTTTATCGGCATGGCAGGCCTGGCAATGGGTTTCTACCAGGATCGCAACCACTTCATCGTCCACCCGCGCGACATTCTCGGCCTGGCTGGGGTCCGGACGAGCTGGCGCCATCGCCCAGATCAGCGCGAGCGTCAGTATCGCACTGACAACCAGAATGGACGGCCGGGTAATGCCCTGATGGCGCAGGTTGAAGAAATGCCTGGCAAAGGCGGTGATGAATCCGATGGCTGCCAGCACTGCCCAGCCATGGGCATGCCCATAGAGCATCGGGTAGTGGTTGCTGATCATGATGAAAATGACCGGCAGCGTCAGGTAGTTGTTGTGCGTGGAACGCAGCTTGGCCCGCTCAGCCAGCAGTACCACATGAGCATCCGGCTCCACGCCCTTTTCAATGGCACCGACCAGCGCGCGTTGAGCCGGAATGATGCCGAGAAACACGTTGGCTACCATGATGGTGCCGACCACCGCACCCACATGAATAAAGGCTCCCCGCCCGGCAAATACCTGAAACATGGCCCAGGAAACGATCACCAGAATAGCGAACAGCACTGCGCCAAAAGCCAACCCGTTGCGTGACAGCGGACTGCGGATCAGCGCCTCGTAAACCAGCATCACGCCAGCCAGCGTACCCATGCCGATGGCAATGGCGCCGCCGGTACTCAGCGCCAGCTTGCTGCTGTCGATCAGGTAACCGGGGTTGCCGAAGTAATACACCGCAAACAGCAGCGCCATGCCGCTGATGAGGGTGCTGTAGGCTTCCCATTTGAACCAGTGCAGCTTGTGCGGCATTTCTTCCGGGCCCAGCCGGTACTTGGCGACCTCATAGATACCGCCGCCGTGAATCGCCCACAGATCGCCCTTGATGCCCTTCTGCTTTTTCCAGTCCGGCGGCTCGCGCAGATGATTGTCCAGCCAGACGAAGTAGAAGGACGCGCCAATCCAGGCCACACCGGCGATCACATGAAACCAACGAACAATCAGACTCAGCCAGTCAGCCAGATACGCATGCATTTAGCGCAGCTCCTTTTACGGTATCGCGATCGTACCGGCATTGCCCGGCGATATAGGTACGACGTATGGCTCGGTCGTCGCCGAGAATCATCAGATCGAACAGCATCCCGGGCGGGTCGGACTCGGGTGTATCCTTGAGTCTCAGCAGCGGCCCGGCGGCGCGGTCCAGCACCAGGAAATCGGCATATTTTCCAGCCTGCAGATTGCCGGTTTGATCAGCCTGATGCAGCACTGCAGCATTGCCTAATGTGGCCATGTAGAACGCCTTCAACGGGTTCAGCGATTGGCCCCGCAATTGGCAGACCTTGTAGGCTTCGGCCATGGTCACCAGCATCGACAGGCTGGTGCCGCCGCCGACGTCAGAGGCCAGACCGACCTGCACACCCGCGTCAATCGCGCTGCGCAGATCGAACAGGCCACTCCCCAGAAAGGTGTTGGAGGTCGGGCAAAAGGCGATGCGCGTTCCGGTCTGCGCCAGGCGCTGCCGGTTCTCGTCGCTGATATGAATGCCATGGGCGAGCACGCTGCGATCACCGAGCAGACCAAAATGATCGTAGACGTCCAGGTAGTCCTTGCGCTCCGGAAACAGCTCCTTGATCCAGGCAATCTCGGCGTGATTTTCCGCCCAGTGGGTCTGCATCAACACGCCTGGACAGTCAGCCAGCAACTGCCCGGCATAGCTCAACTGCTGCGCCGACGAAGTCGCCGCAAAGCGCGGCGTAATGGCGTACCGTAGGCGTCCTTTGCCATGCCAGCGGCCAATCAGTTCGCGACTTTCCCGGTAGCTCGCCTCGGCCGTGTCACGCAGTCCCTCGGGCGCGTTTCTATCCATCATTACCTTGCCGGTCGTCATGGCCATACCGTAGCTCTCGGCCGCAGCAAACAGGGCATCGGCAGACACCTGATGCGAAGTGGCAAATACCAGCCCCGAGGTAGTGCCATGGGCCAGCAGCAGATCAAGAAACAACTGTGACTGGCTGGCTGAAAATGCCGCATCAGCAAACTGCGACTCGGTCGGAAAGGTGTAGGTTTCCAGCCACTCGAGCAACTGCGTACCGTAGCTGGCCATGACTCGCAACTGCGGCATATGCACATGCGTGTCGATGAAGCCCGGCACGATCAGACTGTTCGGCCAATGCTCCACAGGGGTAGCGGCGGGCAGTGCAGGCAACAATTGTTCGGCCGTACCGGTCACCAGCACGCGACCATCGGCAACGACCATCAGACCGTCCTGCAGGTACTCATAGCTGGCAGGGTCAGGATTGCCCAGACCGGGGTCTGCCAGAAAATGCAGTAGAGGACCGCGGAAAGCGCTGCAACCGGGGGGAAAGACCATACAGCCGGCGGGAAAGCCGGTGGAATTGCGATCAGTCATCAACTCCCCCGATAAGTCGAATAGCCCCACTGATTAAGCAGCAGCGGTACGTGGTAATGGGTGTCGGCCTCGTCAAGGCAGAAAGCAATGGTCACCGAAGGATAGAAACAGCGCTTTTCCTGCTGCTGGAAATAACCCTGGGTATCGAAGATCAGGCGGTAGGTACCGGTATCGACATTGAGAGGGAAAGCATCAAGAATTCGGCCATCGGTATCAGTGGTGGCGCTGGCCAGCTCGCGCCAGCCGGCTCCCATCTGGTGTTCCAGGCTGACGCTGACCCCGGCGGCAGGCCGACCAGAACCGAGATCAAGAATATGCGTGGTGATTTGACTGCGGGTGCTCATAGCAATTTATCCAATCGAATATGGGTAATTTTCGCCTGTTCGGCGGCGGCGATACGGATTTCCTCGGCGCGCTGATTGGGCAGGCGTGCCTCCAGCAGCTCGAGCATCTGCTCCGCCGACTTGCCGGTGGCGCAAACAATAAAGATGAAACCGAACCTGGCGTAATAGGCATCATTGCCATCTTTCAGCTGTTGCAGCACTGCCTCAGGGGCGATACGCGCGCCCGCCTGCTCGCCGCTGGCCATGGCTTCGGTACTCGCGTAACGCGCCTTCAGGCTTTTGATATCGCCAATCTTCGGATGGGCTTCAAAAGCCGCCAGCCAGTCGCTTTCCATCAGGCTGGGCCACAATGCCCGAGCGGTCCCGTGCAGCGCCTCGGATGAAGAAAAGGGCCGTGCACCGACCATGCCGCGCACCCAGGCTTCGGCGGCGCAGCAATCGCGCATCAGCGACATGGCCTCGGCCTCGGGCATCTGATTAAGTTGCTTCAGAGTCATGAATGCTCCGTTAACGTGTTATCACCATTTGCCTGCATCAGGCTCCGTAACTCTGGCCAGCCAACACCCCGCCGCTTGGAGGGCGCCTTCGTCGGGCTGCCGGCCATGGCCAAGAGCTCAGCGGTAATGGATACCGCCACTTCCATTGGCCGCTTGCCCGGTACGTCGTCGCGACCTACAGGACAGCGAATGCGCGCAATCTGCTGCGTAGTGTGCCCGCGGTGCTCCAGGCGTTTACGAAAACGGTCGGCTTTGGCCTGCGAGCCAATCAGCCCGATGCTCGAAGCACTGCCGGCATTGAGCAGAGCGCGGCACAGCTCGTAATCGAGCTGATGGTTATGGGTCAGGATCAAGGCATGAGCGTTGGTACAGAGGCTGGCAGCATCACCGGCAGGGTCGTCGCTGAAATGTACATTGACGTTATCCGGCACCTCCTGGGGAAAGCCGTCTTCGCGCGAGTCGACCCAGGTTACCCGCCAGGGCAGTTGCCCCATGATGGTCATCAGCGCGCGGGCGACATGCCCGGCGCCGAACACCACCAGCCGGGCATCACTGCCACGCTGACCTTCCAGCAGTACACTGACGCTTCCGCCGCAACACTGGCCCAGACTGGCGCCCAGCGGAAAATGCTCCATGTGCGACTCGAAGCGTTCCGCGGCTAGCTGTTCGCGGGCTCGGGCAATCACCTGATACTCGAGATGACCGCCACCAATGGTGTCGTAACTGTGCTCACCGGTGACCACCATCTTGCTGGAAGGCTCCCGCGGGACCGAGCCGGCGACGCCAAGAATGGTGACCAGTACATAGGGTTCGCCCTGTCGCTCGCATTCGGCCACCGCCTGGTACCACATCATGCGATGCTGCATGGCTGCTCCTCCTGTTGTTGTGCGGCCCAGGCCCGCGTGACATTCATTGCCGTCAGCATGCGTTCGGGTGTTGCTGGCGTATCCAGAGGTGGGCTGTAGCGATAGTCAGCCAGGCTGGCGATCGCATCGCGCAGGGCGCTCCACACCGAAATACCCAGCATCAAGGGTGGCTCGCCGACCGCCTTGGAGCGGAACACCGTAGCCTCGGGGTTGGGGCTGGACGCCAACAAGGTCACGCGCATGTCCGGCGGCGTATCGGACACAGCCGGGATCTTGTAGGTCGCAGGACCCGTAGTCAGCAACTGGCCGGTATCGCTGTACACCAGCTCCTCGGTGGTCAGCCAACCCATGCCCTGAATAAAGCCGCCCTCGATCTGACCGATGTCGATCTCCGGATTCAGCGACTGCCCGGCATCATGCAGAATATCGGTGCGCAGCACGCGGTACTCGCCGGTCAGCGTATCCACCACCACCTCCGAACAGGCCGCGCCGTTGGCGTAGTACAGGAACGGGTGGCCCTGACCTTTCTCGTGGTCGTAATAGATCTTCGGCGTTGCATAGAAGCCAGTGGAAGACAGCGACACCCGGTGCATATAGGCGGTCTGCACGAACTTGGCCCAGCCGACCCGCTGCTCGCCAGCGACGACCTGATTGTTCTCGAAGCGCACCTCACCCGGCTCGCAGGCAAAGTGCTCGGCAGCAAATGCCACCAGCCCGGCCTTGATCTTATCGCAGGCATCCAGCGCCGCCATACCGTTCAGATCCGACCCCGAAGACGCTGCCGTAGGCGAAGTATTCGGCACCTTGTCGGTCCGTGTGGCCGAGACCTTGACCCGCGCCAGATCGACCTGAAAGGCCGAGGCGACGACCTGGGCGATCTTCACGTACAGCCCCTGGCCCATCTCGGTGCCGCCGTGATTCAGGTGAATACTGCCGTCGGTGTAGATCAGTACCAATGCGCCAGCCTGGTTAAGGTGCTTGGCGGTAAAGGAGATGCCGAACTTGATCGGCGTCAGTGCCAGGCCGCGTTTGAGTATCGGGCTCTTGCGGTTGAACGCAGTGATTTCCTCGCGTCGCGCCTGATAGTCGGAGCTGACTTCCAGCTCATCGACCAGCCGCGGCAGCAGATGCTGCTCGATGAGCTGGCCGTAATGGGTGGTGTCGCGGCCCTCACGGTAGAGATTGCGCTTGCGCACCGTCAGCGGATCAAGCTGCAGGTGACGGGCGATATCGTCCATCGCCTGCTCTATGATCATCATGCCCTGGGGGCCGCCAAAACCACGAAAGGCAGTATTGGACACCGTGTGGGTTTTGCAGCGGTGGCCGGTTACCCGCGCCTGATCGAGAAAATAGGCGTTGTCGGCATGGAACATGGCGCGGTCGACAATCGCATCGGACAGGTCCGGTGAAAAGCCGCAACGGCCTGCGACCATCAGGTCCGCACCATGCAACATGCCATCCTGATCAAAGCCGACATCATAGGTGTTGAAAAAGTCATGTCGCTTACCGGTCTGCACCATGTCATCCGCGCGGGACAACCGGTATTTCACCGGCTTGCCGGTAACATGGGCGAGCAGGGCAGCCACACAGGCCAGTGCAGCTGCCTGGGTTTCCTTGCCGCCAAAGCCGCCGCCCATACGCCGGACTTCAGCCTGGACTTCATGAATCGGTACACCGAGCACTTCGGCTACCAGCTTCTGCACCTCGGAGGGATGCTGGCTGGAGGTGTGCACGAACATGCCGCCATCCTCGGTCGGCTCGACCAGACAGGCCTGACCCTCCAGATAGAAATGCTCTTGCCCGCCGACATTCAGTTGCCCACGCAATCGATGCGGTGCATTGGCCAGCGCCTGATCCGGCTCACCGCGCTGCTGGGTATGACTGGGCCGCACATAAAAGGCCTTATCCAGCGCTTCGGCGGTGGTCAGCACGGGTGGCAGGGGCTGGTATTCAACCTTGGCCAGACGCGCAGCCTTGCGCGCCGCATCGTGGCTGGTCGCAGCGACAGCAAAGATCGGTTGGCCGATATGTTCGACGATTTCCCCGGCCAGCACCGGGTCACCCGGAAATACCGGACCGATATCCGTATGCCCCGGCACGTCGGCAACGGTGACCACAGCGATGACACCGGGGTAACTGCGTACCGCGCTCAGGTCCATGTTCAACACCCGCGCATGCGCCTGTTCACTGTGCCCGACGGCTGCATGCAGCAGTCCTTCGGGCTCCGGCAGGTCATCAATGTAGCGCGCCTGACCGCGCACGTGCATCCAGGCGCTGTCATGGTGGGCATTGTGCCCGGCGAGGCCGACGGGCTGCCCGGGATAATTGGTCAGGGCTTCGGGTAGCTTACGCATAATCGGTCACCTTCAGTCGGTTGTCGCTGTCGGCGCCTGCGCCGTATTCGAGCAGCGCGCGGCGCAGCAGATTGCCGGCTACCTGTGCGCGGTAAGCGGCCGAGGCCCGCACGTCCGACAGGGGGGAAAAATCGTTGGCCAGGGCCGCAATGGCATGGGAGATACTGGCGTCGTCAAAGGTCGCACCGCGTAAAGCGGCTTCCGCTGCACGGGCGCGCTTGGGAGTGGCCGCCATGCCGCCATAGGCCAGACGGCAATCGCTGATCTGCTCACCGTCAAACTGGAACCAGAAGGCGCCCAGCACCGCTGAAATATCATCATCCAGCCGCTTGGAAACCTTGTAGATAAACAGCCGTTCATTCGCTGTCGATGCGTCTGACCGTGGCTTAGGCACCCGCACACTGCGAATGAATTCACCCGCGCGCAGGGCGGTCTTGCGATAGTCCAGGAAGAAGGCTTCCAGCGCCATCCAGCGCTCACCTTCGGCACTGTCGAGCTGAACCTCTGCGCCCAGGGCGATCAGCGGCGGTGGCATGTCGGCAATCGGAGAGGCATTACCGATATTCCCGCCCAGGGTGCCGCGGTTGCGAATCTGCAGCGATCCGAGGCGCTCCAGCATCGGGCCAAAGGCCGGCCAACGCGCGTTCAGCACACTGCCGGCGCGGCGATAGCTGACGGCTGCGCCAATGCACAGGCCTTCATTCGTGATGTCGATACGCTGCAGTTCAGGCACCTGCTCGGTGGAGACCAGGTGGGGGAGTGTTTTCAGTTGCTGGGTAATCTCCAGTGCCAGGTCAGTACTGCCAGCGACCAGCCGCGCACCGGGCGATCGGGCAAGCAGGTCACGCAACTGCTCCAGGCTGACGGGGGCATCGAAGCGTTTTCCCTGGGCATCCTGCAGGCTGGCTGCAGGCGTATCCTTGACTGAGGGAACCGGGGTATCCAACAAGCCGCCGCCATCCCACTCCTGCACACCGTCGACGATAGATCGCGTGGCAGCATCCATGATCGGCCGGTAGCCGGTACAGCGGCAAAGATTGCCGGAAAGCGCTTCCAGTACGCGGTGGCGATCACAGTCCGGATATCTGGCCGCCTCATGATGCAGTGCCACCAGCGACATGATGATCCCAGGGGTACAGAAGCCACATTGCGAACCATGGCACTCGACCATGGCTGTCTGCACCGGGTGCGCGGGCTCGCTCTGCAACGCATCAATGGTCACCAGGTGCTTGCCGTGCAGGCTGCCGATCAGGGCTATGCAGCTGTTTACGCTCTGATAGCTCAGTTCATTCTGTTCCGACGGCGTACCCAGCATGACTGTACAGGCGCCGCAATCGCCGGAAGCACATCCTTCCTTGGTTCCGGTAAGGCGCATTTTGGTGCGCAGCCACTCGAGAATGCTCAGGTTTGGGTCAGTGCTTTCCAGTGTCAGGGGCTGACCGTTCAGATGAAACTCAATCACAGTGTTCTCCGCGCTCTCTACTGTTAACCGTATTCCCCGCGATTGGCCGATTCAGCCCAGCAGGCGCTGGCGCGGGGTTCAAGGTAGTCAACGCAAACAACTGCAAAAAGCTGACCACTTAGTCCATTTAATAAAAATTTAGCGTTACAACGCATTTGGCAAGCAAATTGCTAAGTGTGTAAATGTTGATTATTTGGTCAGTTTATTACACGCCGGGGATAGCAATGTTAGCGGCTGAACGCCTGAAACTGCAGAACATCGTCAAGCAATATCCCGGCTGCCGGGCGAACGACGGTGTCCAGCTGACAGTCACCGCCGGTGAGATCCATGCCTTGCTGGGCGAAAACGGCGCGGGTAAAAGCACCCTGATGAAAATCATCTATGGGGTGATCCAGCCGGATGAGGGCTCCCTTACCTGGAACGGACGGCCGCTGGTACTACAGGGGCCGGCACATGCGCGCGAGCTGGGTATCGGCATGGTGTTCCAGCACTTCTCACTATTCGAAACCCTGACCGTCGCCGAGAACATCGCGCTTAGTCTGCCCGCCGCACAGGCGCGCAACCGCAGTCGTCTGGACGCGCGGATTCGCGAGGTATCTGCCCACTACGGCATGGCCCTCGAACCCCGTCGCTACGTTAATACCCTTTCCATAGGCGAGCGTCAGCGGGTTGAGATCGTCCGCTGCCTGATCCAGGAAAGCTCACTGCTTATTCTCGATGAACCAACCTCCGTGCTCACGCCACAGGAAGTCGAAGTACTGTTCCGCACCCTGCGGCAGCTGTCCAGCGAGGGCTGCAGCATCCTGTTTATCAGCCATAAATTGCAGGAGGTGCGCGATCTCTGCCATCGCGCCACGGTCTTGCGCCAAGGCAAAGTCACCGGTGAGTGTCGGCCCGCCGAGGTCTCGACCGACGAGATCGCGCGCATGATGGTGGGCAATGATACGCCACTGTCTACCCAGGTCTCGCCAGCCGAACCCGGCGAGACTCTGCTGAGTCTGAATGAGCTCAGCTACATCAGCCGCGACCCCTTTGGCACCAGCCTGGACAAAATCAACATGCAACTGCGCGCTGGCGAAATCGTCGGCATCGCGGGGGTAGCCGGAAACGGGCAAGACGAGTTGCTGCGCGCACTCTCCGGCGAGGTGCGGGTCGTCGACAGCAGCCTGCAACTTGGTGGTGTCGCGATTGGTCGGCGCGATGCCGCCCAGCGCCGCCGCCTGGGCATCGCCGTGGTGCCCGAGGAGCGTCTGGGCCGCGGCGCCGTGCCGGCGATGTCGCTGGCGGAAAACACCCTGCTGACCGCCTATGACCGAGACCTGGTCAAACGCGGCCTGCTCAAGGGCGGCAAGATCCGTGAATACGCCACCCGTATACGAGAGCTGTTCGGCGTGCGCTGCAGCGGTATCGACAGCCCGGCGGCTAGCCTGTCCGGGGGTAACCTGCAGAAATTCATTATCGGTCGCGAAGCGCTGCAGCAGCCGCGTCTGCTGGTTGCCTCGCACCCGACCTGGGGTGTGGATGTCGGCTCGGCAGTGGCCATTCACGAGGCGCTGGTAGCGCTGCGTGATCAGGGCGCTGCGGTTTTGCTGATCTCTGAAGACCTCGATGAACTCTACCAACTGTGCAATCGCATGGGTGCCATTTGCAGCGGTCACCTGTCGCCGCTCGTGCCAACTGCGGAACTGAGTATCGAAAGACTCGGCCAGTGGATGGCGGGTGACTTTCCGAAAGATGCGGCAGAGTCTGATAACAAGGGGCCAGCACATGCTATCGCTTGAACGCCGAGCTACCGACTCGCGAACTATGCAGTGGGCCTCGCCCCTGCTGGCCCTGGTCCTGACCGTGATAACCGCCCTTGGCCTGTTTATGGCACTGGGCAAGGATCCTGTCGAGGGCCTGAAGTTCTTCTTCTTGATCCCCTTGAGTGATGCCCATGGATGGGCCGAGCTGGGTCTGAAAATGGCGCCGCTGTTGCTCTGCGCTGCAGGCCTGACCATCTGTTACCGGGCAAAGCTGTGGAATATCGGTGCCGAAGGCCACTTTCTCATGGGCGCGCTCTGGGCCTCGGTAGTGGCCCTGCAACTGAGCGAACACAGCGGCTTCTGGGTATTGCCTGCGGTGCTCCTGGGCGGGGCGCTCGCCGGAGCTTTATGGGCGTGGATTGCGGCGGTGCTGAAGACGCATTTTCACTGCAACGAAATTCTCACCACCATCATGCTCAACTACATCGCGCTGAATCTGCTGCTGTACAGCGTACACGGCCCCCTCAAGGATCCGATGGGCTTCGGCTTTCCGCAGTCTGAGATGTTCGCTGCGGCTGCCCTGCTGCCGAAACTGATTCCCGACACGCGCCTGCATATCGGCCTGCTGTTCGCACTGTTGGCGGCCGTGGTTGTTGGCGTGCTCTTTACCCGCACCTTCATCGGCTTTCAACTCAAGGTACTGGGCCAGGACAACCGTGCTGCAGCCTTTGCCGGGTTCGGCGCTCGTCGTCTGACCTGGCTGGCTTTCCTGCTGGCCGGGGCGATGGCCGGCCTTGCCGGCGCCTCGGAAGTCAGTGGGCCCATCGGCCAATTGGTACCCCAGGTGTCCCCCGGCTATGGCTACACCGCGATCATCGTCGTGTTTCTCGGGCGCATGCAGGCACTGGGGATTGTCCTGGCCAGTGCGCTACTGGCGCTGACCTTCATGGGTGGCGAGATGCTGCAGATTGCCATGAACCTCCCCAGGGCCATCACCGGATTGTTCCAGGGGCTGCTCCTGTTCTACCTGCTTACCTGTGATGCCTTCATTCACTACCGCTTGCGGCTGCGTTCGCCGGCGCCAAACAAAGCGCAGGTGGCCTGAAATGGATACGCTGCTGATCACCAATATTATGGCCGCTACTGTTATCGCCGGCACACCGCTGCTGCTGGCGGCACTGGGTGAACTGGTATGTGAGCGATCCGGTGTGCTCAACCTGGGTCAGGAAGGCATGATGCTGATGGGCGCGGTTATCGGCTTCATCGCTGCAGTGACCAGCGGCAGCCTGACGGTCGGCGTAGTTGCTGCGATCGTCGCCGGCATCCTGATGTCGATGCTCTTCGCACTGATGGCCATCACCCTCGCGGCCAATCAGTATGCGGCAGGCCTGGCCCTGACCATCTTCGGCACCGGTCTGAGCGCCTTTATCGGCAGCGGTCATGTCGGCAGGTCGATCACCGGCTTTCCGAAAATTGCCATCCCGTACCTGTCCGATATTCCCGTTATCGGCAAGGTGCTGTTCCACCAGGACCTGCTGGTTTACCTGTCGCTGTTGCTGTTCGTGCTGGTTTTCGTATTCCTGCGCTACAGCCGGGGAGGGCTGATCGTGCGCGCCATAGGCGAGTCGCCAGAGGCTGCCAACGCCAATGGGATGCGCGTGCTGACCGTGCGCTATCTGGCGGTAGCATTTGGCGGCGCAATGGCAGGGTTGGCTGGCGCTTATCTGTCCCTGGCCTATACCCCCATGTGGACCGAAAACATGACCTCCGGCCGTGGCTGGATTGCCCTGGCGCTGGTGGTCTTCGCCACCTGGAAGCCGGAACGGGTTCTGCTTGGCGCCTATCTGTTCGGGGCCGCGAGCATTCTGCATCTGGTCCTCCAGGGCCTGGGCTGGCGCAGCTCAACCGAGCTGCTGGCCATGCTGCCGTACCTGGTCACCATCGTCGTGCTGGTGCTGCTGTCGTGGAACCCCGCACGCACGCAACTGAATACCCCTTTATCAATCGGCCAGCCCTATAGGCCGAGCAAGTGATTTGAACACCCATATGCCAACCAAAAGCTTAACCACATCAAGGAAAACATCATGACAACTTTGCGCAAAACTCTTATGGCAGTCTGCATCGCGGCCTCCTTCGCGCCTGCGGCTCATGCCGAAAAGTACTTCTCCGACTCAAGCATTTCGGTGCTTTACAGCGATGACTACGAAGCATTTGGTCGGCAACAGCGTACCGATACCTATTTCACCTTTGAAAATACTACCGGCCACAACTGGGGCAGTACCTTCTTCTTCTTCGATCGCAATCAGGGTCACGGCAAAAGTCGTGACTCCAATGACTTGTACGGCGAGTTCGCGCCGAACCTCAGCCTTGGCTGGTTGACCGGTAACGACCTGAGCTACGGCCTGATCAAGGACGTTACACTGTCCGGCCAGTACGAAATGGGCGGCGGCGCAGACGTCAAGAACGTCTTGCTGGGTATGGGTCTGGATTGGAACATTCCCGGCCTGCAGTACTTCGGCACCCGGGTCTATCACGTCAACAACAGCGAAACCGACGACGACTACCAGCTCACCGTGGTCTGGGGCGCCCCCATGGAATTCGGCGCCACACGCATTCTGTTTGACGGCTATATCGACTGGTCCTCGGCCGCCGATGACCACAAGTCCGACTTCCACTTCAACCCGCAGCTGAAGCTGGATATCGGTAACTACTTCGATAGCCCGCGCGTGCTCTATGCCGGTATCGAATATTCGTACTGGAACAACAAATTCGGCCTGGGCGATGACGTCATGGACACCGAAAGCGCGGTCAGTGCCTTGGTCAAATTTCACTTTTGATCAAGTCAGGGAGTTCGGCTAATGTCGAACTCCCTCCTGCGTAGAAGTGATGAGACCGGCATGACCACCAAGACCCGATCAAAGACCTACCGACCCGGACGTATTCGTGAACGCAATCGCGAAATCATTCTAGCTGCGGCCGAGCAGGAATTTGCCCAGCACGGTTTTCGCGGCACCACCATCCAGAATATCGCCGAACGAGCCGAGTTGCCGAAATCCAATGTGCTGTACTACTTCAGCAACAAGAAGGAAATCTACGGCGCCATGTTCGACGACATCCTGTCACGCTGGAACGCGGTGTTCACCTCGGTGTCACCTGAAGATGATCCAGCCTCGGCACTGACCGCATTCATTCGTACCAAGGTCGACCTATCCCGTACCCATCCACTGGCCTCGCGCCTGTTCGCGATGGAGATCATTCAGGGCGCGCCCTTTCTGATGAACCATCTGCGCGGCACCATGCGCGACTGGGTAAGAGGGCGCGCCGCGGTCATCCAGCAATGGATCGACGAGGGCCGCATGGCTCCGGTCGACCCGGTACAGCTGATCTTTCTGATCTGGTCATCCACCCAGCATTATGCCGACTTCGAGGTGCAGATTCTGATGGTGGAAAACAAGGCAGAGTATGAGAAACAGGACTTCGATCACGCGGCCGATTTTCTGACCAGCGTGATTCTACGCGGTTGCGGCCTGGAAGTGCCCAGATGAACGACAGCTTTTACCCGCGCGACCTGCGTGGCTACGGTCAGTACCCGCCCCAGGCCAACTGGCCGGGCGGAGCGCGGATCGCCGTACAATTTGTGCTGAATTACGAAGAGGGCGGTGAAAGTTGCGTGCTGCATGGCGACTCGCATTCGGAAATCTTCCTCTCCGATATCATCGGTGCCCAGCCCTTCGAAGCGCGCCATTTGAGTATGGAGTCGCTATATGAATACGGCTCGCGCGCTGGCGTCTGGCGTCTATTGCGCGAATTTCGCCTGCGTCAGTTACCGCTCACCGTCTTTGGTGTCGGCATGGCACTGGAGCGACACCCCGAGATAGTGCAGGCCTTCATCGAAGACGAACACGAAATCGCCTGCCACGGCCTGCGCTGGATTCACTACCAGGACATGGACGTCAGCGAAGAGCGCGATCATATGCAGCAGGCCATTGCCCTGCACACTCGTCTGACTGGTGAACCGCCGCTGGGCTGGTACACCGGACGCGACAGCCCCAACACCCGACAACTGGTTGCCGAAGCTGGCGGCTTTGAATACGACAGTGACTACTACGGTGATGACCTGCCGTTCTGGACCACGGTGAATACGTCCGATGGTCAGTCCAAGCCACATCTGATCGTGCCCTATGCCCTGGATACCAACGATATGCGCTTCGCGATTGCCGGCGGCTTCAATGCCGGCGAACAGTTCTATCAGTATCTGAAGGACGCGTTCGACGTGCTCTATGCCGAGGGCGGCGACACCCCGAAAATGCTCTCCATCGGCCTGCACTGCCGACTGGCTGGGCGCCCCGGGCGTTTCCGTGCATTGCAGCGCTTTCTCGACCATATCCAGAGCCATGAGCGCGTCTGGGTAGCCCGCAGGATCGATATCGCCCGGCACTGGAAACAGACTCACCCATACACCCGCCAGGACAACGCAGAATGAGCAATGCCATCGTATCACCCGCCATTGAGGGCCCGGATTTTACCCGTACCGGCCTGAACCTCGCTGACGGCAGCCTGGGCGCCGAGTTTCTAAGCGCTACCGATGCTTTCTTCGCCCCCGGTGAGCGCATGCTCGACCCAGGTCCGGCAACCTTCTACCCCGATCGCTATGACGATAACGGCAAGTGGATGGATGGCTGGGAAACCCGCCGTCGCCGCACTACCGGCCATGATTCAAGCATCATCCGCCTGGCCATGCCTGGCGTGCTGCTTGGGGTCGACATCGACACCAGCTTCTTCACCGGTAACTTCGCCCCCGCCGTTTCCATCGATGCCTGCTACAGCCCGGAGGCTGTACCGGATCAAGACAGCCTCTGGCAACCGCTGCTCGCAGCCACCGAACTCAAGGGCAACGCACACCATTTCCGTGCGCTGAACTCCAACGCGGTCTGGACCCACTTGCGCCTGAATCTGTTCCCCGATGGCGGCGTAGCCCGACTGCGGGTCTATGGCATACCCCATCGCGACTGGTCAGACCTGGACCCGAGCCAGAGTATCGACCTGATCGCCGTGGAAAATGGCGGCGGACAGATCGCCTGGAGTGACGCGCATTACGGCGAGCCGCGCAAGATGCTGCGGCCCGGCCGGGGTATCAATATGGGCGATGGCTGGGAAACTCGCCGCCGTCGCGAACCGGGCAATGACTGGTGCATCCTGAGCCTCGGCCACCAGGGCATTGCCGAGCGGGTCGAGGTGGACACCGCGCACTTCAAGGGTAACTTCCCGGCCCGCTGCTCGATTCAGGCTGCCTGCATGCAGGACAGCACCACCCAGTCGCTGATCACCCAGAGCATGTTCTGGCACACTCTGATGGACGAACAGCCCCTGACAGCCGACAGCATCCACAGCTTCTCCGAGCTGAAAGACCTGGGCCCGATCACGCATATCCGCTTCAACATCATCCCCGACGGTGGCGTCAGTCGCGTCCGCCTTTTTGGCAAACCTGTAGCATGAGACAACCGCGCTCGCTCGTCGTCGAACCCCTGACTCGCGAGGCATTCGCACCTTTCGGTGACGTCATCGCCTGCGACGGAGCCGATTCCTTCCCGATCAATCAGGGACGTACCCAGCGTTTTCATTCGTTAGCCAGCGTCGACCTGCTGGGCGAGGGCGCCAAGGCAATACTATCCATCTTTCGCGGCCAACCGCTGGAACCTCTGGTGATCGAGCTGATGGAGCGTCATCCACTCGGTAGTCAGGCATTTGTACCACTCAACAACAAGGCCTTCTACGCGGTGGTTGCAGCGCCCGGCGATTTCGACGAAACCGCTGTACGTGCATTTCTGGTTACCGGCACCCAGGGTATCAATCTGCGCGCCGGCGCCTGGCATGCACCTTTGCTGCCCCTTGAGGCCGATTCCGACTATCTGGTGGTGGACCGCCTCGGGCCTGGCGGCAACTGTGATGAGGTGCTGTTGAAACACCCCATCGTGTTACAACCAGATAGCCATTGAGCCCACCCATGGCCATTTCCGGAGATCGTTTCCTTGAACCGCTTCGCCATACGTAATGCTGCTCTGTTTACCGTGGACTCGCACAACCGCGTGATCCCCGAGGGTACCCTGATTGTCGAAGATGGGAACATCATTGCCCTGGGCGCGGCAGGTGAAATGAGCATACCGGACGGTTACCCGATTATTGAGGCCGCGGGGCACGCGTTGCTGCCCGGCCTGATTGACTGCCACTCGCATTCCAGCCTGATGCGTGGAGTCACCGAAAACATGCAACTGATGGACTGGCTGCCGTACTACCAGCTTGAGCACCGCGCGCTCACCGAGGAATACGCCTACCACTCCGCCAGGCTGTGCTATCTGGAAGCCCTGAAAAGTGGCACCACCTGCGTCATGGACATGTATCGCTTCATGCATCGCTGTGCCGATGCCGCCGGCGAGATTGGCCTGCGGGTGAATCTCGCACCCTATGTGGCCGATGCTCCAGGCAAGGATTTCTTCGCCACGCGCGCCGAGAATCGCGCTCTGATCCACACCCATCATGGCAGCCAGAACGGTCGCATTCAGGTCTGGATGGGCCTGGAGCACCTGTTCTACTGCACCGCTGATGCCTATGCCGAAGCCTTGCAGTGCCAGCGTGATTACGGCGTCGGCATCCACACCCATGCCTGCGAGCAACGCGAGGAAGACCAGGCAGTCGAGCAACATTTTGGCCGCCGCTCGATCGCCCAACTGGACCACTACGGGATTCTGGGCGAGCGCACTTTGCTGGCCCATTGCGTCTGGTTGAATGACGAGGAGATCAAACGTCTGGCCGACACCGGCACTGCCATCGCCCACTGCCCGATCAGCAATGCCAAGCTGGCCAGCGGCGTGGCTCGGGTCCCGGAGATGCTCGCGGCGGGCTTGACTGTCGGGCTGGGAACCGACGGTCCGGTGTGTAACAACAGCCTGAGCCTGTTCGAGGAGATGAAGTTCTCGTCCCTGATTCAGAAGGCCACCCGCCTGGATGCCACCGTGCTGCCCGCCGAACAGATGTTGCGCATGGCAACCATCAACGGCGCCCGTGCGCTGGGCCTGGATCGCGAGATCGGCTCGCTGGAAGTGGGCAAGCGCGCCGACCTGCTGTTACTCGATTTGAAGTTGCCGAACATGACCCCGGCCGAGATCGATACCCGTGGCGGCAACGTGCTGTGGAATCTGGTATTCGCTGCCAGCAGCCAGAACGTTGCCAGTGTCTGGGTGGACGGACAGCAACTGATTGCCGATGGCCTCGCCACTCAGGTCAGTGAAGCCCAGGTGCTGGCCCAGGCTCAATCGCAGGGTCTGCAGCTGTTCCAGCAATGCCGAGATATTGCCCACCTCCGTACCCGCATGCTCTAGGCAGAGGAGTTCAACATGAAGACCCTACCCATCATTTCCGTCGCCGGCCTGCGCAGTCGGGATCCTGCGGAGCGCGCGCAGGTGGCTCGCCAGTTGGGCATCGCTTGCCGGGAAGTCGGTTTTTTCTACGTGATCGATCACGGCATTGATGCCGAGCTGATCAGACACACCTTCGACAATGCCAAATGCTTTTTTGCGCTGCCGTTGGCCGACAAGCAACGCCTGTCGATCAAGTTGTCACCGCATAACCGCGGCTACGTAGCCATGGCTGATGAGAAACTCAACCCTGTCTCCGGCGCCGATATGAAGGAAGCCTTCAATATCGGTACCGACTTTGCGGCCAATCATCCGGACGTGCTCGCCGGCAAGCCGTTCCGCGGCGTGAACTTCTGGCCCGAGGTACCCGGCTGGCGGGAGGAGATGCTGGCTTATTTCGACGCCTGCCTGGATCTGGGCCGGCTGATTCATCGCGGCTTCAGTATTGATCTGGGGCTGGCCGAAGATTATTTCGATGCGCACCTGAGCATGCCCATCGCTACCCTGCGCATGTTGCGTTACCCGGCCAGTGCCGGACATTCTCAGCGCGAAGACGGCGGTGCCGGCGCGCACACCGACTACGGCAATGTCACCCTGCTGGCGACCGATCAGGTCGCCGGACTGCAGGTTGCCAATCGGCAGGGGCAATGGATTGAGGCGCCACACGTGCCGGATGCCTTCGTCTGCAATATCGGCGATTGCCTGATGCGCTGGAGCAACGATACCTACGTCTCGACGCCCCACCGGGTCAGGCCGCCGGAACAGGAGCGTTTCTCCATCGCGTTCTTTCTAGAGGTGAATCCAGAATCGATTGTCGACCCGCGCGATATTCTGCCGGACCAGCAGCCCAGATATGAGCCGATCAGTTGTTCCGACTACCTGGCTTATCGCCTCAATGCGACCTATGAACACCGCACCCGCGAGCAATAGATTTCGGCCAGCAGCGCCGCAAGGCGCTGCCGGTCGAACGACCTAGCGTCCCTGCACCAGCTCCCTGGCCAGACGGTTATGCTCCTCGATAATCAGCGGCACTTCACGGGTCAATAGTTGCCCATCCTCGATCACCTGCCGCCCGTCGATAAAACTGTGCGCCACTCGCGGCGGCGTACAGAACACCAGCGCCGCGAGCGGATCACTCTGGGCACCGGCCATGCTGATGTCATCGGTACGAAAAGCGATGATATCGGCGCAATAGCCCGGCGCAATGCGGCCAATCACATCATCCCGGCCGAGCACCTCGGCGCCGCCACGGGTGGCAATATACAGCGCTTCACGCGCGGTCATTGCGCCCGGGTTCTGGTCTCGCACGCGGGCCGAGAGCATCGCCAGGCGCGCTTCATCGAGCAAATGATTGCTGTCGTTGGACGCGCTGCCGTCCACACCCAGGCCGACCTTGACCCCGGCGTCGCGCATCCTGCGAATCGGCGCTATGCCGGAGGCCAGGCGCATATTGGAACACGGGCAGTGGGCCACCCCGGTACCCGTCCGCGCAAACAAGGCAATGCCTGGCTCATCCAGATGCACACAGTGGGCGTGCCACACATCCGGGCCAACCCAACCGACCGATTCGGTGTACTCGGTCGGCGTCATGCCGTATCGCTCCTTGCTGAACGCCAGATCCTTGCTGTTCTCGGCGGTGTGCGTATGCAGGCCCACCCCATAGGCGCGTGCCAGGCTGGCAGCTTCGCGCATCAGGTCGGTGGTCACGGTAAAGGGTGAGCAGGGTGCCAGCGCCACACGAATCATCGCATCCGGGCGGGCGTCATGCAGTTCTTCGATCACCCGCTGCATCTCGCGCAGAATCGCCTGCTCGTCCTGCTCGACCAGCGCATCCGGCGGCAGCCCGCCCTGGCTCTGGCCCAGGCTCATCGCACCGCGGGCTGCATGAAAGCGCATGCCCATTTCCTGCGCTGCCTGCACGCTGTCATCCAGGCGCGTGCCGTTGACGTACAGGTAGGCATGGTCGGCTGCCGTAGTGCAGCCGGAGAGCATCAGCTCGGCCATGGCCGTGCGGGTTGCGGCGCGTTGCATCGCCGGCGTGATGTTCTGCCAGACCGGGAACAGCGCGGTCAGCCAGTCAAACAGCTCGGCATCCTGGGCGGCCGGCAGCGCACGGGTCAGTGACTGGAACATGTGGTGATGGGTGTTGATCAGGCCGGGCAGCAGGATGTGCCCAGCCATATCGATCACCTGATCAGCCGTGTCTGGCACTTCAGCGGCCGGGCCCACCGCTTCGATGCGGTTGCCGCGGATCAGTATCGAGCCTTCGGCAATCTCGCGCTGCTGATCATCCATGGTCGCGATCAGGCGGGCATTCTTGAGTAACAGTGTCTTGCTCACATTCATTTCCTTGGCCAGTTCAACGTGTTCAATAACGAAGTGTTCGGCAGCGGAGGCTTCAGTATCTCCCTGCGGGAGTCGGCTCTACGCAAGTCCGAATGCAAGTCCGGGGCCGGCCGGCGGCCAGCGGAAACAGCCATTATTTGGTGCCGTCGACGGCTTCGCGGTCCAGGTCGGTGCAGATACGCCGCTGCATGACGCAAAAAGGCCCACAAACAGCCTGCTCACGGGCATGGCACACCCCTTGCTTTTAAATTCCTGATTATCTGGTCAGGTTATGAGCAACCCGCTTTTGTAGCACAGCCGGGGCTAAACCAGGGACCGTTTTCGCAGCGTTGCGCGCGAGGGCACATGGCCCATTACAGCATCCCGGAGATATATTCATGAGCGAGCAGGCACTATCCATCCCGATTATCGACTTTGGCCCTTTTATTCAGGGCGACACGAGCGCCAGGCAACAGGTCGCTGCGCAGATGCGCGAAGCCAGCAGCCAGTGGGGGTTCTTCTACCTGGCTAACTGCGGTATGCCGCAGGCCAGCATCAGTGAGGCTTTTCATGCATCAAAAGACTTCTTCGCCCTGCCGGATGAGATCAAGCAGTCAGTGGCCTGGCAGAATGCGCAGAGCAACAGAGGCTATGTGGGCGTACGCCGTGAGCGCCTGGATCCGAGCAAACCAGGCGACCTGAAAGAAGCGTTCAACGCCGCGCCGGAAGATCGCGACGCCAGCGCGGCACGCAATCTCTGGCCTGCAGATCAACCCCAATTCCGTCAGAACGTCGAGACCTTTCTGGCCGATTGCATTACCACTGCAGACCGCGTTCTGGAAGCTTTTGCCGTTGCACTTGACCAACCGGACAATTTTTTTGTTAACGCGCACAACCTGCACCACCACACCCTGCGACTGCTTCACTACCCGCCATTACCGGAGAGTTTTGTCGCCGAGCAAGGGGAAACACGCGCTGGCGCGCATACCGATTACGGCAGCATCACCTTGTTGTTCCAGGATGACGCCGGTGGGCTTGAGGTCTGTACCCGCCAGGGTGACTGGGTCCAGGCCACGCCTATTCCGGGCACCGTGGTGATCAATACCGGCGACCTGATGCACCGCTGGACCAACCATGTGTTCTGCTCAACCCCCCATCGCGTGAACGTACCCAAGGCCGCGATGCACCGCCACCGCTACTCGATCGCCTTTTTCTGTCACCCGAACAAGGACGCCAACATCGAATGCATCGATAGCTGCACCGACGCAGGTAATCCGGTGCGCTACCCACCTATTTCTGCAGGTGAACACCTGCTGCAACGCCTGAATGCCACCTACTGAAAACATCAACCCAGGAGTTTCAACCATGCACAGCAAGAGCCGACTCGCCCTTACCCTCGCACTGGGTCTGGGCCTTACCAGCCTGACCGCCGGTGCCGACGATCTGACCCCGGTGACCGTTATCACCACCTGGTACGCCCAGGCTGAGCACGGCGGGCTCTATGCCGCCAAGGCCATGGGCATCTACGAAGAACACGGCCTGGACGTGACCATCCGCATGGGCGGTCCACAGGTCAACAATGTGCAGTTGCTGATGGGTGGCAAGAGTGATTTCAGCATGGGTTACGCCCTGCAATCGCTGAATGCGGTTCAGCAGGATATTCCGCTGGTGACCGTGGCGGCGTTCTTCCAGAAGGACCCGCAATCCCTGGTTGCCCATACCGGCGTGGGCAACGATTCGCTCGAAGACCTGAAGGGCAAGGGCCTGCGTATTCCCACCGCCGGCCGCGTAGCCTACTGGCCGTGGCTGAAGGCCGAATACGGCTTTACCGACGATCAACTGCGCCCCTACGACTACAGCTTTGGCCCCTTCATCGCCGACGAACAGGCCGTGCAACAGGGTTATGTCACCAATGACGGTTACTTCCTCGCCAAGGAAGGCGTTGAGGCTCAGAGCCTGTTGCTGGCTGACTATGGCTGGAATGCCTACTCGGCAACGCTGGACACCACCCAGAAGCTGATCGACGAGGATCCCGAGCTGGTGCAGAACATGGTCGCCGCCACGGCCAAGGGCTGGGCCGCCTACTTTGAAAATCCGGCACCGGCCAACGCGCTGATCAAGGAAGACAACCCGGAGATGTCTGATGATCTACTGGCCTACAGCAAGAACAAGATGCAGGAAGAAGGCATGCTGCTCTCGGGTGACGCTGCCGATGGCCAGTACGGCATCATGACCCGTGAACGCTGGGAGCTGTTCTTCAACGACATGGTCAAGGCCGGCACCCTGCCGGCGGATCTGGATTGGGAAAAAGCCTTTGATCTGAGCTTCGTTGACTCGTTCTACAAGCAAGAATAACGGCTGTCTTCCAGCAACCTGCCGCGCCACCGGGCGCGGTCGGTTGTTTTCAGCCTGCCGAAGCATGCCGCGAGGCGAACCCTGCTATCACCTCGGCCAGCACATCCGGCGCTGACGCCTGTGGCACGTGGCCGGTATTCAGACTCACTACTTCTGCTCCTGGCACCAGCGCCTGCATCCTGCGCTGTGCGGCCAGAACCACCGAGCGATCCTGCAAGGCTTCAACATACAGACGCGGCAAGCGTCCGAAACGCGCCTGCGTCCACACCGGCACCAGCGTGCGCGTCCCTTCGGGCTGCAAGGAGAAGCGCGCGGCCGCCGCCAGGGCCAGATCATCGGGCAGATCCTGCAGGAATATTTCGCGTATCGCCGCAACCGGCACCCAGGAGACACTGCGGTCAGCGGACCACCGCAGATAAGGGCCTATGCCAGAAGCGGCGGGCTCGCTCTTGACCACTTCCGCGACCACCTCGGCAAAGCCGCTGCCTGCGGGCAGCATCATGCCAGCAATATAGACTACCCCTGCCACCCGTTCTGCCATGCGCTCCGCCGCCTGCGTGACGATGGCGCCACCACCGGAATGCCCGACCAGCATGATGGGCCCGTCGATCCCGGCACAACAGTCCACCACATGCTCAACGCAGCCTTGCAGCGACAGCTTCTCCGGCTCCGCCGGGTGCTGGAGCGAGCCTGGCATATCGGGCGTCAGCACTGCATACCCCTGCGCCTGCAACAGCGGCGTCAGTTCCGCCCACACCCAACTGCCGGCCCAGGCCCCGTGGATCAGTAACAGCGTCGGTCTGCGCTCAGACATAGGTCCTCCGGTACATCTCCTGCAGATGTTCGCCCACGGTCGTTGTTGGATATTTGGCGGTCTCGCCAGGGGCCAGACATACCGGCAGGCAGCGCACCTGGTGATTCAGCGCACCACTGTAGAAAAAGGGCACCGAATAGCGCTCGGTACCGGAGGTATTGACCACACGGTGCAGGGTGGAGCGGTAGCGGTCGTTGGTCCAGCGCGCGATCATGTCACCCAGATTGACCACGAAGGTGCCTGGAATCGGCGCGGCATCCAGCCAGCGTTCACGCGCTGCGTCCCAGACCTGCAGCCCGGGCTTGTCATCCAGCAGCAAGATGGTGATGCCACCAAAATCGGTATGCGCACCACAGCCCTTCTCACCCGGCAGCGGTTTGGCCGGCTGCGGTGGATAGTGCAGCAGCCGCAGTGTGGCCAGGGGTTGTTCGCAGAAATCGGCAAAGAAATCTTCCGGCAGATCCAGTGACAACGCCAGACCCGCCATGATCCGCTCGCTCAGCGCCAGCATGGCCTCGAAGTAACTGTCCATCACCGGGCGAAAGCTCGGCAAGGCTGGCGGCCATTGGTTCGGCCCCAGATTGAAACCACCAGCCAGCACCCGGGGATCATCTTCCGGCAACTCCTCGCCGATATAGAAACCTTCCTTGAGGTCCGGCGGCGCGCCGGGTTCCAGAGTTTGCCCGCCCAGCATTTCGTAGCCGCGGTTGGCGGACGAGCTGGCTTTGTCGACCTTTTGCTTTTCACCTATTGGTTGCTGAAAAAACCCACGCGATTCAGCGAATACCTGCTCGATCAGCCGGTCAGGGATGCCGTGCCCGGAAATATAGAAAAAGCCGGTGTGCAGACAGGCATCGCGCAATTTCCGCCCGACCTCCAGCTTGTCTGCCTGCACGTCACCGCGCAGCGCTGACAGATCAATCACCGGCAGCGCCGAGGGCATATCAGTTACCCGCATGATTTCGTGCCTCCAATAAATTCATGTCCGAACGGTCAGTTATTCATTATGTATGCCAGTTCGTGGCATGCAGGTTGCAAAACTGCCGCTACGCAAGGGCATTACCCCAAGCCGTCTGAATTACTGGAGCATTTGATGACCTCACATATCACCGTAATCGTGGATTCGCGCTACGGCAGTACCCTGACCCTGGCGAAAAAAATTGCCGAAGGCGCGCGTGAAGAGGGCGCCGAAGTGCGACTTCGCCGCGTAGCGTTGAGCGAACCGGAGTTCAGCGTGGACACTTCACGGGGCGACTTTATCGCCGCCCAGACCGAATTCCGTGAACTGCCGCAGGCCTGCGCAGAAGACCTGGAATGGGCTAACGGCATCATCTGGGGTTCGCCCACCCGCTATGGCCTGATGAGCACACCCCTGCGCGCCTTTATCGACGAAATCGCCCCGCTGTGGCGCCAGGGCGCGCTGATCGGCAAGGTGGGCGCTGCTTTCACCTCAACCGGCGGCATGCACTCGGGCAATGAAATGACCTTGATGTCGCTGCTGATGCCGTTCATGCAGCACGGCATGATCATTCTTGGCGTGCCCCACAGCGTGCCCGAGCTGGTACATACCCGCAGTGGGGGTTCACCTTACGGCGCTTCCGTGGTTACCGGGTTTGACGGCCGGCTGGGTGTGGATGCAGGGGAGCTGGCGATCGGTTACGCCCTGGGCGCTCGAGTGGCACGTGTCGCCGGGCAGGTGATTCCCGAGCCGGCGTCGGTAGAGTTGGCTGCGCAAACTAGTCCTTGAGACCTGGCCAGCCGCGATCTACGTGTTCACTTGAGGTGCAAAACACCGTAGACCGATGCAATCCGGTGCATAAATTTACTGACCAATTGATCAGGAAATAGAAAATAAGCGCCTCCGGGCTTATGGCACGGTGCTTGCTCTACTCCAAATATTGATTAACTGGTCAGCTAATTTAAATCATACGGAGTAAGTGCAATGCGTTATGGAAAGGAAAGGGCAGTTGCTGCCGCAAAAAGTGCGGTTGAAAACAGAAGCGCTGTGTCGCTCATGGCCGGCCTGCTGCTGACTGGCTTGGCAGTATCGTCCCCCGTGTCTGCCGAGGAACTGGACAAGATCGTATTCGGCACCAACTGGTACGCCCAGGCCGAGCATGGCGGTTTCTACCAGGCGCAGGCCACGGGTATCTACGAGAAGTACGGCCTGGATGTATCCATCCAGATGGGTGGCCCGCAGGTTAACGGTATGCAGTTGCTGGTGGCCGGGCGGCGTGACTTTTCCATGGGCTACCCCATCGGCAACATCAAGGCGCGCGAAGAAGGCTTGCCGGTCAAAACCGTCGCGGCTGCGTTTCAGGGCGACCCGCAAGCGCTGATCGCGCACCCGAACGTCACCTCCCTCGAACAGATCAAGGAAGAGAACCTGCCGGTTTATATTGCCTCGTTCGCCCATACCACTTTCTGGCCCTGGCTGAAGGCCGAGTACGGCTTTACTGATGACGTGACCCGTCCTTACACCTTCAGCGTTGCGCCGTTCATGGCCGACCCCAAAATTGTTCAGCAGGGTTATCTGTCGTCCGAGCCCTATGCCATGAAGCAGGGCGGTATCGAGCCCTCGGTATTTCTGCTGGCTGATTACGGCTACCCCGCTTACGCCACCACGATAGAAACCACCGACAAGATGATCGAAGAGAATCCGGAACTGGTTCGCCGGTTTGTGCAGGCAAGCATGGAAGGCTGGGCCAGCTACTTTGCCGATCCGGCACCCGGCAATAAACTGATCCAGAAAGAAAATCCGCAGATGACCGATGAGCAGATCGCCTACGGCATCGAGAAGATGAAGGAGCACGGCCTGGTCACAGGTGGTGATGCCGAGACCGGCGGTATTGGCGTGATGACCGATGAGCGCTGGAAGGCTCTGCATGATTTCATGCTCAAGGCGGAACTGATCTCTGCCGACCTGGATATCCATGATGCCTACACCCTGGAATTCCTGCCCGAAGAACCGGTGCTGAACTAAGCCCCGCTGCTCTATCAGCCCAGCGCCAGGCTGCACCTTTTCTACCGATTGAATGACCTCCCGCAAGGGAGGCATTCAGGGAGCCACAGCATGAACTCTTCGCCTATTACGCCGGTAGCCATATCGGCAACCAAGCCGGAAACCGGACCGGAAACGCCCGGCACCGAGCCGGACCCGGCAGCCCAGGCTGCACCCGATGCATTACAAAGCTCCAGACCGGTGCTGCAAGTCAAAGACGTCAACAAGATCTACGCCAACGGCACCGTCGCGCTCAAGGGCGCTGACCTCACCGTGCGCCAGGGCGAATTCGTCAGTTTGCTTGGCCCTTCTGGCTGCGGCAAAAGCACCCTGCTGCGCATCATGGCCGGCCTGGGCGATGTAACCAGCGGCACCGTGAACTGGTGGGAACATGACTACAACGTGATCGGCGACAAGGGGCGCAAGCTGGCATTCGTTTTCCAGAACGCCACCCTGATGCCCTGGGCCCGTGTGCGCAAGAATGTGCGCCTGCCCCTGGATCTGGAGGGCGACGCCAGTGCCGACATTGAAGGCCGCATTGACCGCGCTCTGGAGATGGTCGGCCTCACCGGTTTTAACAATGCGTTCCCCCGCGAACTGTCCGGTGGCATGCAGATGCGCGCGTCTATCGCCCGAGCCATGATCACCGAACCCAACCTGCTGCTGATGGATGAACCCTTCGGCGCTCTGGACGAGATGACCCGCAACAAGCTCAACGATGACGTGCTCAAGCTCTGGCAGAAGAACGGCTGGACCATCGTGTTTGTGACGCACAGCGTGTACGAGGCGGTGTACCTGTCCAGCCGCGTGGTGGTCATGGCCGCTCGACCCGGCCGCATTGTTGAAGATATCGCTATCGACGAGCCGTATCCGCGCAGTGCGGACTTTCGCGTGTCCGCCGAGTTCGCCGGTTATTGCCGCCAGGTGTCCCAGGCACTCGAACGCGCCAGCGCCATGGGCCAGCCAGCACAACAGGAGGCCCACTGATGGGCACGCCACTGATTCAGAACGAAAACTTCGTCAAGATCGCCGCGCCTCTGGCCGTCGGCATATTGTTTCTCCTGCTATGGGAGGGGGCCGTGGTCGCCATGGAAATGCCGCATTACATCCTTCCCGGACCCTCGGCAATTGGCGAGTCTCTGGTGAATGACTGGCGCCCGCTGCTGGCCGCACTGATGATCACACTGAAGGTCACCTTCATGGCCTTTGCCATCTCGGTGGTCCTCGGCGTCGCCGCATCGCTGCTGTTCGTCCAGAGCAAATGGATCGAGCTGAGCCTGTTTCCCTACGCGGTGCTGATGCAGGTGACACCGGTGGTGGCTATTGCCCCGCTGATCATCATCTGGATTGACGACACCACCTGGGCGCTGACCGTCTGCGCGGTGATCATCGCCATCTTCCCGATCATCTCCAATACCACTTTGGGCTTGCGTAGCGTGGATCCGAATCTGCTGAGCATGTTCCGCATGTACCGTAGCAGCCGCTGGCAGGAACTGATTCGCCTGCGCATTCCCGGCGCACTGCCGTATTTCTTCGGCGGGCTGCGCATCAGCAGCGGCTTGGCGTTGATTGGCGCGGTGGTTGCGGAGTTTGTCGCGGGTACCGGCGGGGCCAAGGCAGGCCTGGCCTACATGATTCTGCAGTCGGGCTATAACCTGCAGATCCCACGCATGTTCGCGGCGCTAGCACTGATCACCCTGACCGGCATCGCGCTCTTTGCGCTGATGGTCTGGCTGTCAGACCGCGCGCTGCGCAACTGGCATGAAAGCGCCCTGAAAGTGGAGCACTAGGGTGCGCTTGAATCGTCCCGCCACTCCGCAATATGCCTGGGGCCTGGGTTACCTGTTGCTGGCGGGCACCGCCCTGGGCTGGGGGCTGAATTTTCCGATCCTCAAGCTGGGCCTGGAAAACAGCCCGCCGCTGCTGTTCACCAGCCTGCGCATGGCCCTGGGCACGGTAACCATGTTCCTGATCGCCGCGGCAATGGGCATATTGCGCTGGCCGGCGCGTGGTGACTGGCCGGTGCTGTTCTCGGTAGGCGTGCTGCAGAACATGGCGTTTATCTCGCTGGTCACCGTAGGGCTGCAATTTCTGCCCGCAGGCCGGGCGGCGATTCTGGCCTACACCACGCCCATCTGGGTGGTGCCGGCAGCGGCGCTGTTTCTTGGCGAGCGCTTTACCCGGCCCCGAGCCATCGGCGTCGGACTCGGCATGACCGGGCTGCTGGTGGTACTCAATCCCCTGTCACTGGGCTGGGACAATCCTGACGTGCTGTTGGGCGCCGGTCTGATTATGCTCGGCACGCTGGTGTGGACCGCTGGCCTCATTCATGTTCGCCGTCACCATTGGCACGGCGAGGTGCTCTCGCTGATTCCCTGGCAATTGCTGATCTCGGTGCTGGTACTGACACCCATCGCCCTGGTGGTGGAGGATCCTGCCGAGATCATCTGGGACACCACCTTTCTCTGGCCTCTGCTGTTCAGCGGCACAGTTGCCTCGGGACTCTGCGTCGCCGCGCAGATCGCAGCGATCAGATCACTGCCGGCGGTCAGCCTGTCACTTAGCTCTGCTGCAGTGCCCGCCGTGGGTCTGTTATCCGCCGCCTGGTTCCTGGGTGAACGCCCCAGCCAGACCGATATTGTCGGCTTTGTGCTGATAGCTGCCGGCATCCTCGTGGTCGGCCTGGCCGACCGCCGTCAGGCTGCACGTACCCGTGCTGCAGCTGCCAGCGAGTCGTCCCCGTCATGAGTCAGGGCCAACAGGCGAGCAGTATCGGCCCGCACCTTGCCCGTGCGGTAACCAACAAACCGCACCGTTTTTGCACACATTTTGTAACGCTGCAACGCCCAGAACCAAGGGTGCAGCGCGGCCCATGGGTTGCGGCCCTTGACTTGCAGGCTCTCTGGTCAAAACACAGCGTAATGCCAAAACTGGCCTGCATTTTGCTGCTCACATTAAAACCTGCCTAACTGGTCAGGATATTTGCCCGCTGAATCACCTATCCCGGAGAAATGAAAAATGTTGAAGAACACGTTCAAGGTTCTGGCGCTTAGCCTCGCCATCGCAGGAAGCGGTCTGGCCGTTGCGGCAGACAAGGTGACCTATCAGCTCGACTGGCTGCCAGGCGGTGACAAGGCACCCGTCTACGTTGGTATTCAGCAGGGCTTTTTCGCTGATGAGGACCTGGAAGTCAGCATTGCCAGCGGTCGCGGCTCCACCGACGCCATTACCAAAATCGCCACCGGACAGTCAGATCTGGGCAGTGCAGACATCGGCGCACTGATGGCTGCTCGCGCGCAGGAAGAGGTGCCGGTCAGCGCCATCTACATGATCTTCAACCAGGCGCCACACGCCTTTTTCATGCTCTCAAGCAGTGACATCGAGAGCATTTCCGATATTCAGGGCAAGAAAGTGGCGACATCGCCCTTCACCTCATCCAACGCTTTTCTGCCGCTGGTACTGGAAGAAAACGGCATGCCAGCAGATGCGGTCACCCTGACCAAATCCGACCCCGGCGCGCTGGGCCCGATGCTGATCACCGGCAATACCGATGCGATCATCGCCTGGGTAACCAACGTGGCGCTGTTCAAGGACCAGGCCGCCAGCGCTGGCAAGGATATTCGCGTGCTGCCCTGGTCGGAAGCCGGCCTGTCGCTGTACAGCTCGGCAATCGTCGCCAGCGACAAATTTCTTGCGGAACGCCCCGATGTGGCCAAGCGCTTCATGAAGGCTTATGCCAAGTCGCTGGAATTCACCATGAACGATCCTGAAGCCGCTGCCCAGGACCTGCACACCATGGTGCCTGAAGTCGATCCGGCAGTAGCCGTGGGTCAGATCAACGACACCAAGGTACTGGTCGTCAACGAGATCAGCGAAGCCGACGGCCTTGGCAGCATGACTCCGGAGCGCGTCGCCAGCACCTGGGAATGGGTAGCCCGAGCCAACGAACTAAGCACCGACTCGCTGGATCCGGAAACCATTGTCAACCGAGGCTTCATGCCGGAGTCAAAGTGATATGAACCAGCCCCCCGAGCGCGCTTTCGTTCGGATGGCTGGCGTCGGACACCGTTATGATCCGGCGCCAGACAGCCCGTTGGCCGTGCGCAATATCGATCTGGAGATTCACCGTCACGAGTTCGTCGCGGTGGTCGGGCCATCTGGCTGCGGCAAGTCGACCTTGCTACGTATGGTCTCCGGCTTGCTGATCCCCAGCGAAGGGCAGGTCAGCGTATTCGACAAACCAGTCAGCGGACCGCGCGACGACGTCGGTATCGTCTTCCAGAAGCCAACCCTGCTGCCCTGGCTGAATGTGCGCAAGAACGTACTTTTCCCGCTCAAGCACAAGTTCGGCCGTTATGGTCGTAACGATGAGCAGCGCGCCAACGAGCTCCTGGCCATGGCCGGCCTGGACGCCTTTGCCGAGAAAATGCCCGATGAACTGTCCGGCGGCATGCAGCAGAGGGTCGGCATCGTCCGAGCCCTGCTGCTCAATCCGGACATCCTGTTGATGGACGAACCTTTCTCCGCACTGGATGCCATGACCCGCGAACAGATCGGCTTCGATCTGCTGAAGATCTGGGATGAACAGCCCAAGACGGTTCTGTTCATTACCCACTCCATTTCCGAAGCGGTACTGCTCTCGGACCGCGTGCTGGTCATGAGCCATCGCCCTGGCAGCGTACTCGATCTGATCGATATCGACCTGCCACGGCCGCGCTCACCCGACACCATCAAACTGCCCGAATTCGGCGCCTTGACGGACCGGATCAGAAAACACATTTACGAACCGGCGGCGGCAGCCCAACCGAGTGCGGTCTGAGGTGGCTATGCGCAAAATGATGATGAATGCCTCGCCCTGGCTGTTCTTCGCCGGGCTGATTGTGGTCTGGGAGGTGGTCTGCCGGGTATTCGCGTTGCCCGCTTACGTGCTGCCCGCACCCAGCGCGATTGGCGCAGCCTTCTTTGACGTGGAGATAAGTCGCTGGCTCGATCACCTCTGGGCGACCCTGCGTGTAGCCTTGATGGGATTTGCGCTCTCCATCGTGATCAGCATCCCGCTGGCCATCGTGATGATGCGCTCGGAGCTGCTGTCACGCACCCTGTATCCATTGCTGGTGGTAGTTCAGGCAACGCCAGTGGTCGCCGTGGCGCCGTTGATCATCGTGATGATGGGCTCGGACGATCCCTCACGCGTGCTGATCACCTGCCTGCTGACATTCTTCCCGCTGGTGGTCTCCACCGCCACCGGCATCAACGAAACGCCGCCGGAACTGATCGAACTGAGCCGTTCACTGGACGCACCACTGCGCCGTGAAACCTGGCAGATCCGTATTCCGTACGCCATTCCGCATATTTTCAGCGGGCTGAAGGTCGCGATAACCCTGGCGATTATTGGCGCCGTAGTGGCCGAGTTCGTCGCAGCAGAGAAGGGGCTTGGCTACTTCATCCAGTTCTCTACCTCGTTCTTCAAGATTCCCCAGGCCTTTGCCGGGTTGTTCTTCCTCGCCGCCGTCAGCCTGCTGCTGTTCAAATCGGTGCAGTGGACTCAGCAACTATTCTTCGCCTGGAGTCTGCCGAAGAAAAAATAAACACCACCCATGAATTACAGGACCACGTTGTGAATCCGACCGAGACTGACATTGCCTTCCTGCGCCGGAGTTTTCGCCTCGCCGAAGAAGCTGGCCACCAGGGAATCCACCCGTTCGCTGCAATCCTGGTCGATGATCAGGGCCAGGTGCTGATGGAGCAGATCAACGCCTTTCTGCCCGACAAGGACATGACCGGCCACGCCGAACGCGTATTGATGACCCGCGCCAGCACCACCTATCCGGCAGAACTGCTGGGCCGCTGCACCATGTACACCTCCGCCGAGCCCTGCGCCATGTGCGCCGGCGCTGCCTACTGGGCTGGTATCGGTAGGGTGGTCTATGGCGCCAGCGAAAAGCGTTTGAAGGAACTGACCGGCAACCACCCGGAAAATCCCACGCTGGATCTGCCGTGTCGCGTCGTGTTTGCCGCCGGGCAGCGCCACGTGGAAGTGATCGGACCGCTGCTGGAAGAAGAGTCCGCACAGATGCATGTCGGCTTCTGGTAAAAATCCGATCGGCACTGCACCGGTTGCGTCCCTTCGAGTCCATATACCTCTGATCTACACTGCACATCGTCTGGTATGACCCCATCACCCCCACCATAGGGGTCTGTCAGGCAAAGGTTGCATAAGCGATCTATCCTGTGAGTACGACGATGACAATAATTCCAGAGGTCGTGCATGCAAGCTGCACCGCGTACCCGCTGCGGCACACTGCCGGCATTGCTGCTGGGCAGTCTACTGTGGCAGAGCGGTGCGCACGCTGAAGGCAATGCTGAAGCCGCAATACTGGAATGGACCGTCTGGCCCCTGCCCGGAATAGTCAACGTCGAAGACGGTAAGCCCACCGACGGCATTACCATGGTCGGCGTGCGAATGCTGATGGCGCAGCTGCCCGATCTGCAGCCCGAGTTCCGCCTGGCCAATCGTCTGCGCCAGCAACGGAACATGGGTATGGGCCATGAGTTCTGCTCGATCCCGCTGCTGCGCCGCAGTGATACCGACCAGGTCGGTTATTTCATTCCCTTCATGGCCAGTACGCCGATCCAGGCGGTGATCCGCAAGGCTGATCTGGCACGCTATCCGCTTGAGGATGGCCGGCTGTCGCTCCAGCGTCTGGTTGAGGAAACCGAGCTCCGCGGCGGTCTTTCCGCTTTCCGCACCTATCCTCCCGGGATCGAAGCCTGGTTCCACAAGGCTCAGGCCGTGGACCGCGCCGAATATATCACCGGCCACCAGGGCGGTGAGAACCTGCTGTTGATGGTCAGCCATGGTCGGCTGGATCTGACATTCGAGTTCGCCACCATTACCCGCGCCATGAGTCAGCGCTTGCGCATGAAGGAACCCCTGCTGAGCCTGCCGGTTCACGAGCAAAGGGCACTGGTGGAAAGCGGCATGTACTGCACCCGCAGCGAATGGGGCCGGGCGATGGCCGAGCGCCTGGATCAGGCCGTGCGCACCGTGGTCGCCGACACGGACACCTTCCTGCCGCTCTACGACCAGTGGGTGCCTGCCGAGACGTACCAGGCCTATGCGACCGAACTGGCCGACTATTACCGCCAGCGGGCCAGGCAACCGACCCTATTCGGACCGCCCGTTTCATTCCCTGCTGATCTTCCCGCACCGGCAGACGATACCGACGCAGGCGAGAACAGCCTGTCAGAAGCCCCTCAGAGTGCGGAGCCGTCACCGGCCTTGTAACGCGCCGGGGTCACCCCTTGCCAGCGCCGGAACGCACGCACAAAAGCGCCCTCATCAGAAAACCCCAGACTCTCGGCAATCTCTGCCACTCGCTGATCGCCCTGCAGCGCGCGGCAGGCCATCTGCTGCAGCACGCTTTCGCGCAGGCTCTTGAACGACAATCCCTCCTCGCCAAGCCGGCGATTGAGGTGCCTGCCGCTGAGGTCCAGCTCCGCCGCCACTCTTTCCTTGCCCCAACGCGGATGCTGACGGACCAGGCGCTGCACATCGGCGGTCAGGCTGTGCTGGCCGAGCGCCGCCAGATTGTGGTCGGCCAGTTGCCGTAAGTGATCGCGCAGGGCGCTGTTGGCCTGGATCTGGGGTAACGCAAGTTGGTCGGTAGCGAAACCCAGATGGTTGCACCCGGCATTGAAGTGCACGGGGCAACCGAGCAGGGAATGATATTCATCTGGCGCCGCCAGGGGCGCGTGGGCAAACCAGATGCCACTGGGCTGAAAGCGTCCGCCGGTGGCCCAGCGGGTCAGGCTCAACATGCTGGCCAATACCGCCTCGACCCGTTCAGCCGAGCGTATACGCAGGTGCGGTTGATAGTCGATAAAGGCCTGGTCGCCTTCACTGTGCAATACAAACTCGCCACCATCGCCGACGACCGGCGCGTATTCGACCAGCTCTTCCAGTGCTTCACCAAAGGTGTCACAGGTCACCAGCAGCATGCCGACGCTGTCCAGATGGCCGATCTGCATCTCCAGCCCAAGCTGCAATCCGGCCAGCGGATCGCTGCTGGCTGCACAGAACGCGTCCCACAGAGCGTCCTGCGTTGCCAGGGGTACGCGTTGACCGGGACGCAGTTCTGCCAATAACGCTGCGGGCAGCATCAGGCCCTGGCGCTGCGCGGCCTGCACGATCGCCTGGCTGTAGAGCGGCGTAACGCTGTGTTCGGAAGTGTCGCCCATGGCCTGAATTGCCGGTCCTTTGTCCTGTTTGGTGCGATACGCCCTGTAGCGCATCCACTAGACTGGCAAGCATAACAACAAAGACTCCCGAGGTAGCAGCCATGTATGCCGTGATTGGAGCGGGCCCGATGGGTCTCGCCGCAGCCCGCAATCTTCAGAAGCTCGACATCCCCTTTACCGGTTTCGACCTGCACAGCGACGTGGGCGGCCTGTGGGATATCGACAACCCGCACAGCACCATGTACGAAACGGCGCACCTGATCTCGTCCAAGCGCATGACCGAGTTCAAGGAATTCCCGATGGCGGACGACGTTGCGTCCTACCCGCATCACAGCTCGCTGAAGACCTACTTCCAGGATTTTGCCAGCCAGTTCGATCTGCGCCGCCACTATGAATTCAACACCCGCGTGCTCAGCGTCGAGCCGGCGGCCGAGCAGTGGACCATCACCACCGAGCGCGACGGCCAGCAACAGACGCGCACCTTCGACGGCGTGCTGATTGCCAACGGCACCCTGCACAAGCCGAACATGCCGCCGCTGCCCGGCGAGTTCGACGGCGAGCTGATGCACTCCAGCGCTTACCGCACCCCCGATGTATTCAAGGGCAAGCGGGTGCTGATTGTCGGTTGCGGCAACTCCGGTGCCGACATCGCCGTGGATGCGGTGCACCATGCAAAGTCGGTGGATATCAGCCTGCGCCGCGGCTATTACTTTCTGCCCAAGTTCGTCAAAGGCCGGCCGATCGATACCCTGGGCGGCAAGGTAAAACTGCCGCGCCCGCTCAAGCAACGCATCGACGGCGCGATGATCCGCATGATCATCGGCAAGCCCTCCGATTATGGCCTGCCCGATCCGGACTACCGGTTGTACGAGTCCCACCCGGTGATCAACTCGCTGATCCTGCACCACCTCGGCCACGGCGACATCCAGGCCCGGCGCGACATCAAGAGCATAGTCGGCAAGCAGGTGACCTTCACCGACGGACAGAGCAAGGAATACGACCTGATCCTGATGTCCACCGGCTATCTGCTGGACTATCCGTTTATTGATCGCCAGCACCTGAACTGGCCGGCCAGCGCCGATGCGCCTCAGCTGTACATGAACGTCTTCCACCCCAAGTACGACAACCTGTTCATGATGGGCATGATCGAGGCGGCGGGGCTGGGCTGGGAAGGGCGCAATCAACAGGCGCGTCTGGTGGCGCTGTATATCCGCCGGCATCAGCAGCAAGCGGAAGCGGCCAAGGCGTTCGACACCATCAAGCGCGAGCGGGCAGGGGTGACGCTGGATGGCGGCTACGACTACATCAAGCTGGCGCGCATGGCCTACTACGTGAACAAGGATGAATACCTGCGCACGCTGGCCGAGCACATTACCGAGCTGCAGAGCGGGCTCGAGGTGGAGGAACCCCAGCCGGTGCCGGCAGCATGAGCGGCGCGCTGCCGATGGAATTCGACCCGGCCAGTCTGATCCTGCTCAACGTCATCATGGCCTGCATGATGTTCGGCGTGTCCCTGAGCCTGCGCCTGGAAGACTTCAAGCGTATCGCTCTGGCACCGATTGCACCGCTGGCCGGCCTGTTCGCCCAGTTCCTGCTGCTGCCGCTGGCGACCTGCCTGTTCACCTGGGCCCTGCGTATCGATCCCGAGCTGGCCCTGGGCATGATCCTGGTGGCGTCCTGCCCGGGCGGCAGTTTCTCCAACATCATGACCTGGCTGGCCCGGGGGAACGTCGCGGTCTCGGTCAGCATGACGGCCGTCTCCAGCCTGGCCGCCACGGCGCTGACGCCGCTGAACTTCGCCTTCTATGGCTGGCTTAACCCGCATACCCGCGAGTACCTGACCCAGATCACCCTGGAGCCAGGCGGCATTCTGCTGCTGGTGCTACTGGTATTGGCGCTGCCGCTGGTGCTGGGCATGGTCACCGGACGCAAGCTGCCGGGGCTGGTGGAGCGTAGCGAGAAGCCATTGCGCATCATCTCGCTGCTGGTGTTCCTGGGCTTTGTCGCAATCGCGTTCTCCAACAACTTCGGCCTGTTCCTCGAGCGCTTCCACAGCTTTTTCTGGCTGGTGGTTTTTCACAATCTGATGGCCCTGTCATTGGGCTACGGCATGGGGATGCTGCTCAAACTGCCGGTGGCGGATCGCCGGGCCGTGACCATGGAAGTCGGCATTCAGAACTCCGGGCTCGGCCTGGTCATCCTCTTTACCTTCTTCCCCGAAGCGGGCGGCATGATGCTGATCACCGCGTTCTGGGGCGTCTGGCACCTGGTGTCGGGCATCACTCTTTCACAGATCTGGGCGCGCACCGCACATGACTAAACGCATATTGATCACCGGCGCGGCCGGCTATATCGGACACCAGTTGGGCAATCGCCTGGCCGAGCATTATCCGGTCATCGGCACCGATATCCGCAGCCGCCCTGACGTGACATTCGACATCCGCGTGCTGGATATCCGCGACTCGGCCCTGACCGATCTGCTGCAGGCGCAGCAGATTACCCACGTGGTGCACCTGGCCTCGATCCTCCAGGCCTCACCGGACCGGGCGCGGGATTACGACATCGACGTCAACGGCACGCGCAACGTTCTCGAATGCTGCATCAAGGCCGGCGTACAGCATTTCACCGTCACCAGCTCCGGCGCGGCCTACGGCTACCACGCCGACAACCCGGCCTGGATCGACGAGCAGGACGCCCTGCGCGGCAATACCGAGTTCGCCTACTCCGATCACAAGCGGCTGATCGAGGAGATGCTCGCCGACTACCGCCAGCAGCATCCGGAGCTGCAACAACTGATCTTCCGCCCCGGCACGGTGCTGGGCACCGACACACGCAACCAGATCACCAACCTGTTCATGGCCCCGCGCATTCTCGCGCTCAAGGGCAGCGATTCGCCCTTCGTGTTCATCTGGGATCAGGACGTGATCGGTGCAATGGAAATGGGCATCCGCGAAGACAAGACCGGTATCTTCAATATGGCCGGCGACGGCGCCCTGACCATGGCCGAGATCGCCAAACGCCTGAACAAGCCACTGCTGACCTTGCCCGTGTGGCTGGTCAAGGCCGGCCTGCAAGTCGCAAAATGGCGCGGCAAACCCACCGGCCCGGAGCAGGTGAATTTTCTCCGCTACCGCCCTGTGCTGAGCAATCGAAGGCTGAAGGAAGAGTTCGGTTATCCGTTGGCTAAGACCTCCGCAGAGACCTTCGAATATTTTGTCGAGGCGAATGGGCTCAGGCGCTGACGCGCAGCGGCAAGCTTCAAGCTTCAAGCTTCAAGCAAATCAGGATGTAGCCGGAAACCAGAACGACAACGGTCAGACACCCATATATGACTCACACAAATCAACTTGCCGCTTACAGCTTGAAGCTTGCCGCTGGCGACCGAAGGGAGCCCGCCCCATGCACGTAACACTGATCACCGGCGCCGCCTCCGGCCTGGGCTGGGCCATGGCCCGCCACTGGTTTGCCGCCGGCCACAGCCTGGTTATGGCTGATATCGATGAAGCCGGGCTGGCCGCCCGCGCCAAGGAGCTGGGCGACCCCGAGCGCATATTGACCGTCACCACAGACTTTACCAAAGCCGCCGACATCAGCTATCTGATCGACGAGGTAGGCCACCGTTTCGGTCGCCTGGATCTGCTGGTCAACAACGCCGGCATCACCCATCGCTCACCCGCCCACCAGACCAACCCGGCGGTATTCCGCAAGGTCATGGCCGTGGACTGGCAGGGCCCGGTGGAACTGACCATGGCGGCACTGCCACTCCTGCGCGAATCCGCCGGCAACATCGTCTGCATCGGTTCGATGGCCGGCTGGATGCCCGTCCCCGGCCGCGCCGCCTACTGCGCCGCCAAGGGCGCGCTGACGCAGTTCTTCGAAGTGCTGCGCCTGGAACTGGAAGCCGACGGCATCCACATCCTCATGGCCTACCCCAGCTTTCTCGACACCCCCATCGAGAATCACGCCCTGGGCCGCGACGGCAGCACCGCCAAACATCCAAGATCAATGGTCGGCGGCATGCGCAGCGCCGAATGGATGGCCGAACTGATCGACAAAGGCCTGAAAGACGGCAAACGCTGGATCCTCCCCGAACCCGTCTCAAGATTCGGCAGCCTCCTCTGGCGCATAGCCCCATCTTTATACCTACGCCAAGTACGCAAACGCTTCGCCGGCGAACTCCGTTAAACTATGTTCGTCACCAGCCAATCCCCGACCTGGCCAACCAACCCGGTAGGAGCCGCGGCCCCGCGGCGAAGGACTCTCGGCTTACACCCATTCTACGTTTAAGGCACCCCAATGTTGATTGACCCCTGGATCTGGCTAGGCGTATTCATCCTGCTGGCCTACACCGTAGAAGCCATCACCGGCTTCGGCAGCCTGGTCATCGCCCTGTCCCTCGGCGCCCTGTTCCTCCCCATCCCCGCCATGCTGCCGGTGGTCGTCCCGCTCAACGTCCTGATGACCGGCTACCTCGTCTGGCGCAACCGCCGCCACATCTACTGGCCCGTACTACTCAAACTGATCCTGCCGATAATGCTGCTCGGCACTCTGGCCGGCTACGTCCTACGCCCCTGGCTCGGCGCCGACCTGCTCAAGCTTCTCTTCGGCATCCTCGTCCTCTGGTTCGCCACCCGCGAACTCTGGCGCATGGCCCGCGGCATCGTCATCACCCCGCACTCCCCCATGCTCAGCCGCGTACTGACCTTCGGCGCCGGCATCACCCACGGCCTGTTCGCTTCCGGCGGTCCGCTGCTGGTCTACGCCCTCGGCGGCATCCAGCTCGACAAAAGCCGCATGCGCGCCACGCTGTTGGTGGTGTGGTTTACGCTGAACAGCTGCCTGAGCGTGCTGTTTCTGTTTGATGGCAGTTTGATTCCCAGTTTGCCCAGATTGGTGGTGTATCTGCCGCTGCTGGTGGTGGGGGTTCTACTGGGAGAGTTTCTGCATCATCGGTTGAATGAGCAGCGGTTTCGGCAGCTGGTGTATGGGTTGTTGGCGGTGACGGGGGCGTTGTTGATTTTTAAGGCGGTTGGGTGAGGGCGTAGCTACGGAGTAACGCGGGGACCCGTGTGGCTTAGCTTCAAAAGGAGGTTGGCACCTCTGGTGAAAAGTAGCAGTATGGCTGTAGCTGCTGAATTGCAGTTCCCTTCTTGGTGGCATGGATGCCTGAATTATTTCTTATGACATCCGGGTCCACCTGCCTTTTTACGCTGGCGTGTGGGGCTGTGCGTTTGGCTATATGAATGTTTGTCGGAATATCTTCATCTGACCCCAATTCGTCTATAGACAAAACTAGAGGATGACTTCCGCATAATGCTTAAAATTGATCAGATCATGAATGAATATGACCGAGCCATTTATTCTCCGGAAGATATTCCTGCGTCAATACGGAAAGGCTTGAACCCTCTCGATCCAGGTATTCCAGAATACAATTATGCCGAAGCTCTTGAGCTTGGATGGGAATGGTTTTTTGAGAAAACAGCAAAGCACCAGCCGAAGACGTACTCGGTCATTAAGAGCCTTACACCTAAAATTTTTGTAGCAGAAGAAATCTATCACGACAGGGTTGATTCTCGTAAAACATATTGGAGAGGGCAACCGTTTCTTTGTTTAAACGAATCATGTATTGCTCTTTATTTAGGCTCCAGCTATGGGAACATTGAAACGCGCGGTAGTAAAGATCCCTGCTATGACCGGTTTTCATCTTTACCGGAAAGCATAGCTAAGGGCTATTACTGGCGCATGTGGGGAATGCAGTATCTAACAGAGTTACCTGTGAACCCTTTTTCTTGCTATGGACTCCCAATCGATATCACCTCATGGCCAGGCATCGAATCTGTTACGACTGAAAATAGAAAAAAGGTTAAAGCTCAAATAGTGGGTCAGCTCAGGAAGATCTATGAGGAGCGGGGTGAGCGATTATCTGACGCAAAATTCTTTAGAGTGTTTATGCGGACAGTTCCGGGAGATACTGGAAATTACCACTCGCTGCTTATAAATGAACGCAGTTCCAGCAAAGACGTTTTCTTAATTCAAGATTGTGATCCAGACTCACTCTCTTTGCTCAACAATCCGGAAGAATTTGTTGACGACTATGTCTCACAACTTTTAGCCGAAGAAACAAATGGCTCAGATGAACATTAATAAAGAGGAGCTCAGGGTCAGGTTTTGCCTTTTGCCTGCAGCCAATAATCAATAGAGTCAGATTAGGAATAAACGGGGGTCAGATGAAAATTATCTGCAGTTGCTGCCCGAAACCTCCATCCGATCCTATCTTGATAGATTCGGAAGATATATATGATTACGATACTTTTTCTCATGTCTTTAGTCGTCTCCATTCTCCTAGTGGATAAATACAATGCCCTGCAAGACCAGTTTTTCTTAGCTGTAGAAAAGCTAGATAGAGATCAACTGTTAGAATTCGGCCTCGATAACAGCAACTCCTTCAAGCTGCATCTCAATCGCTTGAAGTATTTCCAGAGTAAGCCGTTTTTAAAAATTGGCGACCCCAAGGTAAATTTGATGGGAAGGAAGCTAACCCTGCTAAACAGGTTGAGCGCAATGTCAATACTCTCCTGCGCAACCTTCGCAGCATTTAAGTTCTTATAAAGCAGAATTAAATAGGGTCAGATTAAAATTAAATATAGTCTGACCGCAGGAAAAGTTAAATCGCGGTTTGACTTTGGTTTTCACTTCAATCGTACGCTCGGAGCGCTTAGAGATCTGAGGCAGGGAGACGGGGATGGGGCGGTCTCAGGGTCTAAGTGCAACACTCAGTTGATGGTCTGAAGGTTATTGCTCTGCGAGAGCTGCAGGTATTCAACAAGCACCTCCACCGGGAATTTCCAGCCTAACGTCTGACGTGGCCGAGTA